>Ga0209382_10000764_pt1 | contig 51977 bp, 21 predicted proteins | sample SoiMetdeltSBSDD5_FD_187599 | JGI IMG/M metagenome (GOLD analysis project Ga0209382, IMG submission 187599) | Bulk soil microbial communities from a Populus tree surrounding site in Tennessee, USA - Soil MetaG P. deltoides SBSDD5 (SPAdes) (version 2) | ecosystem: Environmental > Terrestrial >...
CACCTGGAACACGCCGACGGTGTCCGCGGCACGCAGCATCCCGTAGACCTTGGGATCGTCCGCGGGCAGGTGCGCGATGTCCACGTCCACGCCCGTCCCCGAGAGCAGCGACAGCGCGTCCTGGAGGGCCGCCATCATGCCGAGGCCGAGGAGGTCGATCTTGATGAGGTGCAGGTCGGCCACGTCCTCCTTGTCCCACTGGATGACGACGCGTCCGGGCATCGTCGCCGGCTCCAGGGGCACCACGTCGTCGAGGCGTCCCTTCGCGATCACCATCCCGCCCGTGTGCTGGCCGAGGTGGCGCGGCAGGTCGCGGATCTCGCCGATGAGGCGCGCGAAGAGCTGCACGCGGCGGTCGTCCCAGCAAAAGCCGTTCTCGACCAGCTTCCGCTGCACGCTGTCGTTGGGGTCGATGTACTCGAAGGGGCGCAGGGTCTTGGCCAGGCGATCCACTTCGGGCAACGGGATGCCCAGCACCTTGCCGATCTCGCGCGCCGCGCTCTTCTCGCGGTAGGTGATGACCACCGCCGTCATCCCCGCGCCGCGCTCGCCGTACTTGTGGTAGACGTGCTGGATCACCGCCTCGCGCCGGTCGCCGCTGGGCAGGTCGAGATCGATGTCCGGCCATTCTTTCCGTTCCTCGGAGAGGAAGCGCTCGAAGAGGAGGTCCATCCCGACGGGATCGACGGCGGTGAGGCCGAGGCTGTAGCAGACCGCGCTGTTGGCGGCGGAGCCGCGGCCCTGGACGAGGATCCCCTCCGCGCGGCAGAAGTTCACGATGTCCCAGACGATCAGGAAGTAGCCCTCGAGCTTGAGCTTCTCGATGAGGGCCAGCTCGCGCTCGATCTGGCGCCGCGCGCGCTCGTGGTAGGGACGGTAGCGGTCGCGCGCGCCCTTCTCCGTCATCGCGCGCAGGAACGTCGTGTTGGTCTCGCCCGGGGGCAGCGGGTAGTCCGGGAACTCGTAGGGCAGGTCGTCCAGGGTGAAGCGCAGGCGGTCGGCCAGCGCCTCCGTGTTGCGCAGGAGGAGCGGCCGGTCCGCGAAGAGGGCGGCCATCTGCCGCGGCGATTTCAGGTGGCGCTCCGCGTTCTCGGCCAGCAGCCTGCCCGCGTCGGCCAGCGTGCGCTTCTCGCGGATGCAGGTGAGGACGTCGAGCAGCGCGCGGCGCGGCGCGCGCGCGTGCCGCACGCCGCCCGTGGCGATGGCCTGGAGGCCGCTCGCGTCCGCGAGGTCGAGCAGCGCCTGATTCGCGGCTTCCTGCGCGCGGCGGCGATGGCGCTGGACGTCGATGACGAGCTGGCCAGGCCCGAAGGCCTCCAGCAGGCGGGCCAGCCGCGCGGTGTCGGGCCGGGCCTCGAGCGTGTCCACACCCGCGAGGGCGACCAGGCCCTCGACCTTGTGCGGGGTCAGCGCCTCGAGCGCGAGCGCGCCCTCGCCCTTGGGGACGCCGCGCTTCATCTCCGTGATCAGCCGGCAGAGGTTGCGATACCCGGTCCGCGTCTCGACGAGCAGGGGCAGGGATCCGCCTCCGGCGATCGTGAGCTCGGCGCCCACGATCGGGCGCACCCCCGCGGCGCGGGCGGCCTGGAAGAACCGCGGGGCGCCGCTCAGCCCATCGCGATCGACCAGGGCCAGGGCCTCGATCCCGAGCTCCGCCGCCCGCTCGACGAGGTCCTCGGGCAGCGAGGAGGCGCGCAGGAACGAGAACGCGGACGCGGCGTTGAGCTCGACACGCATGGGGACCCGTCTCTAGTTTCGCTTTTATTTCGCTTCGTGGGGAGTCTACCTCATCTATGGTCGGCAAGGGTCCAGGGGCTGGGATGGGCTCAACGGACGGGGACGGAGACGGGAACGGGGACGGGTTACTTCTCGATCACGTTGCGCGGCATCGACGCGCCCGTGGAGAGGATGATGCTCACCCCGTCCTCGACGCTGAGGTCGGTGTCGATCACGTCATCTTCGGGCAGCACGACGACGTCGCCGACGTAGAGGTGGTTCGTCGGGATGTAGACCGCGCACAGCTCGTACGTGGTGTTGTCCGCGCGCGTGAAGCGGAACGTGCTGGTCACGAACCCGGGCGTGGTGCGGCCGGGCAGCCGCGCAAACACGAACCGCTTGAACGCGCCGCCCTGCGCCTCCGGCTTCCCGAATCCGGAGAGGACCTTCTTGGTGGTGCCGTAGACGCTGCCCACCACCGGGACCGAGTCCACCAGCTCCTCGAGCCAGTGGAGGATCCGCTGCAGCGGGCCCGACGAGAAGAGCATGCCCGCCAGCATCACCACCGCCAGCGTGATCACGAATCCGATCCCCGGGATGGGCCGGCCCAGGATCCGCAGGGCCAGGGGCGCGGCCAGGCTGTCCACGTAGGTGAAGAGCCACCACAGGGCCTTCACGGTCAGCACGATCGGAATGACGATGACGAGGCCGGCGATGAACTTGTTGCGGATGGTGCGGGACAGGCTGCGATGTGCGGTCATGCGTTGATTGTCTCATCGCGGACGGACGCCCCGGGACTCACGCGCGCCCGCGTCTGTCCCTCGTCACATCGTCCGGGCCCGCGCGGTCCTCAGCAGAATCGAATGACTTCCGAATAACTTCACCCGCGCGTTTCCGTTCCTCACTGCAGAGCGCACCGCACCACGGATCCCCGGGGTGCAGACGCTCCCGCCGCCGCCACAAAGGCGGAGGCAAAAGGAGGATGACATGAGAACGCAGATCCTGAAGGGCGCGGGCTTGGCGGTGGTCCTCGGCGTGCTGGCGGTGTCCGCTCCGGCGCCCGTCGCCGCGGCCGACATCCGCGCGAACGTGCCGTTCACCTTCACCGTCGCCAAGAAGGTCCTCCCCCCCGGCGTGTACAACGTGACGTCGGGCGCCGCGCACTCCCTGATGCTCCGCGGCTTCGGCTCGGGCGCCTTCGTCCTGGGCCAGCGTGCGGAGTCCGCGACGACGACGTCCGCCAAGCTCGTCTTCCACCGCTACGGGGACGAGTACATCCTGCGCGAAGTCTGGATGGGCAGCGGCTCCGGCTACACGCTTCCCCAGACCTCGCGTGAGCGTGAGCTGGCGGGCGAGCGCAAGGGCGGGGCCACGGCTTCCGCCAGCTTCGAGAAGGTCGAAGTCGCCATCCAGTGACCTCCAGCCGGTGATCTCCAGCCCTGGTAGGTCTCTGGGGCCGGCACTCGAAGGGATGCCCTTCGGGTTGCCGGCCCTGGGGCCGTTTCAACGGGTCTAGAATCCAGCCTGATGGCCACCGATCCCCGCGAGTGGCGACGGCTGATGGAGGCGGGCGCCGCCTTCACCGCCTACATGGACCTCGACGACGTGCTGCGACAGGTCCTCCCCTACGCCGCGGAGTCCGCGAACGCGGAGTGGAGCGCGGTGATGCTCCACGACGCGGAGGCGCACGAGCTGGTCGTGGCCGCCGCCGGTGGATCCGCGGCTGCTCAGGTGCGCGGGCGGCGCTTCCCCGACACCGAGGGCATCGCGGGCTCGGTCCTCCGGTCCGGCCAGCCCCGCATCGTCGCCGACACCAGTGAGACGTCGCATCTCTACCGCGAGATCTCGCGCGACGGCCAGGACGTGCGGTCGCTGATGGCGGCGCCGCTGCGCGTGGGCCCGCGGACGCTCGGAGTCGTGGAGGCGGTGAACCACGTCGGCGGCGGCGAGTTCCAGGCCAGCGACCTGGACCGCTTCGTGGGCTCGTGCAGCCTGATCGCGGTGGCGGTCGAGAACGCGAGCCTCTACCGCCGGCTGGACAAGGAGGCGGAGGTCCTCAAGCGCTCGGTCGAGGACTCGGTGCGGCCCCTGATCGCGGAGAGTCCGGAGATGCGGCGCGTGCTGGACCAGGCGGGGCGCGCGGCTCCCGGCCGCTCGACCGTCCTGCTCGTGGGCGAGACGGGGACGGGCAAGGAACAGGTGGCGCGACGGATCCATCTGCTCTCGCCGCGCTCGCGCATGCCGTTCGTGGCCCTGAACTGCGGCGCGCTGCCCGAGGGGCTGCTGGAGAGCGAGCTCTTCGGCCACGAGAAGGGCGCGTTCACGGGCGCGGATCGGCGGCGCATCGGGCGGTTCGAGCTGGCGGATGGCGGGACCCTGTTCCTGGACGAGATCGGCGAGCTGCCGCCGGCGGCGCAGGTCAAGCTGCTCCGCGTTCTGCAGGAGCACGAGGTCACGCGCGTCGGTGGGTCCGAGACGATCCGCGTGGACGTGCGATTGATCGTCGCGACGCATCGGGACCTCACGGCCGAGGTGCGCGCGGGCCGGTTCCGCGACGATCTCTACTTCCGGGTTCACGTGGTGCCGATCCATCTGCCGCCGTTGCGCGAACGGCGCGAGGACGTCGAGCCGATGGCGCGGCTGTTCCTGGATCGGCTCTCGCGCGATCTCAGCCGTTCGCCGCGCGACATTTCGTCTGCGGCGCTGGACCGGCTTCGGGCGCACCACTGGCCCGGGAACGTGCGCGAGCTCGAGAACCTGATGGAGCGACTGCTCGTCCTCGGTGACGATGGCCCGATATCGGTCGAGGAGCTCGCGGAGCTTCTGCCGACCGCGTCCTCGGCCTCTCAGTCCGGAGCGCCGTCGCTCTTGGGAGCGGCCATCCCGGCCACTCCAACTTCGTCTGGAAGCCTGTCCCTGCCCGACCAGGAGCGTCGGCTGCTCGTCGAGGCCCTCGAGCGCTGCCGCCAGAACCAGACCCGCGCGGCGGCCCTCCTGAAGATCAGCCGCGAGCAGCTACGGACGCGGATGAAGCGCTACGGGCTGCTCGCTCAGAAGACATAGGACCCGATCCGAGTTTGGTCGCCACGCCCAGCCAGTGGCCATCGGTGGGAGTCAATCGCGACGGTGTTACCCTGCTGCACTGCAAAGAGATGCCATTGGTGACCATCGATGACACGACAACGACATCTTCGGCCCGCCGCTGGTTGCCGTTCGCCGCGCTGGCGCTCGTGACCACGTCCTGTGCGAAGCAGCCAATGCTTCCAGCGCATCTCACCGTGGCGGGCGGCCCCTCGCTCGTCCGGGCAAAGGACTTCTCAACGGGCGGCTTGTCCGGCGTCGTCTTCATACCGGTGGGTGAGAAGATTGAGTCGGCCTCTCTACAGCTCGGGATCCTGATGAGCAAGGATCACCAGTCTCCCGCTGCATTTCAGGACTGGATCCTCGCTCAGTACCGCGCCTCACCCACGCAACAGTGGTACGAGACGGTTGCCAACCCCACCGAGGCCTGCAAGATCGGCCTCAGTCCGGAGCTCCCGCCTCGGCCCTTCGTTGCTGTCCACAAATGCCAGGGCGGAGCCGGTGTCAGCGCGTGCGCGGAAGCCGACGAGCGCCTCTCTGACGAGATCGTGGGCCGTTGCCTCCGAAGCTCCACCTGCTGGGACGAGATCTGCAACGCCCGCTTCGCGGCGTGGCGTGGCAACTTGCAATCGATCCTCGACGACATGCTCCGCGAGCGCTAAGGAGCCAGCGGCTTCATCATCGGCGTCGCGCCCGCGTTGCGGCGGGCCTCCAGGGCCATGATGGCGGCGATGGCGGCCGGCTGCAGAACGGGGTCGGGCCGGTTGCGCAGGGCGACGAGCCGCGTAATCGCCCCAACGTCGCCGCGCCGGGCGATGGCGTCGAGGGCCTCTGCCCGCATCTCCCCCGACACCTGCTCGTCGTAGGCAATTTCGACCAGGGCAGATGTCACGTCATGCTTCGTCCCCTCACGTTCCGAGGCCGTTCTCACCAGCGGGTCGCGCTCGCCGTGGGTAACAAGCATCCTCGCGAGTAGACGGGCCGCAGCAGGCCGGTCCGATCGGACCAGGTGAGACCGCACAACCCTGCCCGCTCCTTCCTCGTCGAAAAAGGCCCGCTCCAACATCGTGGGCGCGTGCTCGAGGGCGTTGAGGGCCACCGCGGCCTCGAGCGCGCAGCGGCGCCGATCCGCTGAGGTCGATTGCGCCCCGACCTGGATCACGGGCGGCAGGTCGGGGAGGTCGATGTGCTCGAATCCTGCCCGCACGACCCCGCGAATCCCTCCATTGTCACTGCAGACGCCGAGCAGCAGCCGCTCCCGCGCGCGGACGGGGTCCTCCACGGCATGGTCCGCGACCGCGCTCAGCAGGCACATCGTGCCGGCGTCCACATACCAGGCATAGGCCTTCTTGTCCGTCGGCAGCTTGCCGAGCGCATAGCGCAGCGCCTCTGTCGGGAAGGCCTGGACCTTAAGGCAAGTCAGCCCCGAGAGGACGTCGGGGTGACTTGAGCGAAAGAGCGTCTGATCGATGGCCGCGTTGAGCTCCGGCGTGGGCCGCCGCTCCGCCATGGTTCGTATGGCGGCGATCTGATCGTCGGGCGGACCGTTCATGAGTCGGTCGAGTTCGGCCGTGCTCGGGTCTGGTAGTGGTGTCGGCGACGGCTTCGGGGAGGGCGTTTTCACAGGTTCCGGTGCTGCGGCTGGACGACCCGCGCCGAGCGATCCGAGGTGATCGCTGAAACCGATGAAGCCGCGGAATAGGAGCGCGATCCCGAAGGCCAGGGCGAGCAGGAAGAATAGCGCGCGCTTCACGAGTGTGCGAAGTATAAGATGCGCGCGCATGCAGCCCAATCGGGCGGCGACAAACGTCCGTGCGGCGAACGTCGTTCTGTGCGGATTCGTGGCCTCGGGCTGCCTTTCCTTCACCCAAGAGATGTGGCTCCGCCGCGATGGATCCAGCCGCGTCCTGAATACCATCGCGTTGGATCCCGACTTCGTGCGCGCGTCGGCGATCGAGCGCGGCGAAGCATTCGCTGGCCTCGGCAAGGAGTTGGAGAAGCTGGCGACGGAGCTCGGACGCAAGCCAGGAGTGCGCTGGGCGCGGGCCCGGGCCCGCGAGGACGAGGGCGGCCGCCAATTCGACCTCGAGTACGACGTAGACGACGCGCGGCTGCTGGGAGACCTCGGCCGGACCAATGCGGACCGACGCCGCGGCGAGTCCCAGCTGCCAGTCGCGCGTGTCGAGCGAATCGGACGGTCAGAGATGGCCGTCGAGGTCGAGACATCCGTGCCCCGCGCCGCTGGACTCGTCCCCTACGGCACAGTCGCCTCACTTGAGGCTGTCACGACGGCGACGGACGAGGTGATCGTCCGGATTCACGGACCCAGGATCATGTCCGCCACCGGCGCGGTGGCCGCCGACCGACGATTGGTCGAGTGGCGATTCCCGCTGAAGGACTTCGCCGAATCAAGACAGAAGGCCCTACCGCCTATCCGGACTGAAGTGGCACTGCGCCCATGGTCGATGACCATCGTTACGGCCGCCATTGCCATGGCCGTGCTAATCCTGATTGCCGGTCTCGCCGTTCGCGGCACCATCTCCGGATCGGGAGTGGCCGGAATCGTTTGCCTCGCTGCCGCTTGCCTGGCCGTCAGCGCGTACGTGTATGTGGATAGTGGGCACATCGGCAAGCCGTCGCCGGCCCCCGAACCCGGGCCGCCTCCGACTACGGTGCCGCCGGGGCGCGCCCTGCCGCTTACGCTGCCAACACCGCCGGCCGCTCCACCGGCGTCGCCCCCTCCCCCGGTGGATGTGATGGGTCTCCGCGGGCAACTGCGATCCTCTGAACGGGCGACGCGGATTGATGGACTGGCCAACGTCACACGGCTCGGTCCGCGCGCAGTGGACGTGGCGGAGGACATCGTCCCGATGCTCTCCGACTCTGACCCTTCGGTGCGCGCCCGGGCCGTGCGCGCGCTGAGCGCTACGGCATCCGCACACGCGCGTGCGATCGTACCGCTGCTGTACGACACGACGGCTCTGGTCAAGGTGGAGGCGGCGTGCGCTTTGGTCAGCTCGCCGTACGCCGGAATGACGCCAGCGCTTCTCACCGATCAGCTCGCGCAGAAGGAAGAGACGGTCCGCGGCCGGGCCGCCGAGTGCCTCGGCGAACTCGGACCGCGCGCGGTGCGGAGCGTGCCCGCCCTGATGGCCGCGGTCACGAACGTTCGCGGCGGTGCCTACGCGCGTTATACGGCGACGGCGGCGCTGGGCCGCATCGGGCCGGCGGCGAGCCAGGCAATTCCCGTACTCGAGGCTGCCACCACGGACCCCGAGAGGTACGTTCGAGACGCCGCCGTAGAGGCTCTGCAACAGGTGAGGGGCCAGCCGAAGGCTGCGCCTGGCGTTGTGCCCATGGCTGTGCCTTCTCCGGGGTCATGAGGGCCACGAGCCAGCTTCCACCGGCGCGGCGGCTGAGCGTTGGAGATCATCGGAAACCAGGAGCTCTCACCCAGCCCCCTCCCTGACGATCGCCGTCTTCGCGTAGGGCTTCCCAAGCAGCGCGGCCACCCTGATCGTAAGATCCTCGTCCGGATCCGGATATGCAGGCCCGAGACGCAGGAAGACATACTCGTTGCCTGGCCCTAGCAGGTCGCACGTCGTCATCGTCTCGGGCCGCCCAACTCGACGCACGGAGAACTCCTCGCTTCGAAGCCGTCCGATCAGCTCGGGCGGCAGATCTCTCGTCCGGAGAAGCATGTACGGATACGCGAGGTCCGTCAGACGGATGCCGGGGTCGAGAGGCTTGAGGTAGTCGTTGTCGCTCCACGCGGCAAACCGGTAGGCGTAGATCGCCTGGGCCAGCCAGCGGCCTCCGAAACCATAGTCCGAATCCAGTGCCGTGGCTGCGGCACCCAGGATCCCAGCAAAGGTCGCGTCAGGCATCACGAAGCTCGGAGGGTAGGCGTAGATGGCCCAATACCTATGTTCCCTGTCCTCGTAGGGCAACATCAACTCGTTCGCCGGATTGAAAAGGTCGATCGTATAAGGTGCTTGTCGAGTGCCCAGCACGGGTAGCCCAGATTGGAGAGCATCGTGTAGGGTACACGCATGGCGAGCTTGTGAAGCGGTGCGCCTTCCCGAAGGTGCTCTTCGGCTCGGGGACATACTCTTTCCCAGGCGAGATCCCCCTTCTCTCTCTCGGCCATCAGAGCCACAAAGCCCTTCGGTCTCGAAGCCCGAAGCATGTCGTCGACAAGCCATCCCCCCGCGCTAGCCACGACATTGGAAACAGCTTCCAGTAGGAAGCCAGCCTGTTCACTGAGGGAAGACGGGGAAGCACACCGAAACACAAACATCTTGCCTTGTCCCAACCGCAGATCCTGGAGCGTGATCTCGCCGGGCCGTGTAGGTGGCACGCTAGAAAGCACCGAGATCGGAGACGAATCGAATCATGTCCTCGTCGAGGCCACCAGCGATGAGCTTCGTCCTCACCGTACTCTGTAGCCAGCGCTCGGTGGCTGAGACGAACCCCCTCGATGGTGAGCCGCGACCATTGCAAGAAGCTCGGCGAATATCGTGGTGAACTGCGTCTGGTTCGTGGCTGTCAACGTCACCTCGATGGTCCTGCCCTCGAGGCTGTCATGCCCTCACTGAGCGCGCCCGCCAAGCAGCGTGGAGATGTCGCCGCGCCTGCGCAATGAGTCCGTAGGCACCGGCCGGCCCCTCAGTCGCTCTCCCGCGCGATCATCGTCTTCGCGTATGGCTTGCCGATCAGTTCGCCGACACGCGTCACGAGATCGTCGTTCGCATCCGGATACACGGGACCCAGGCGCAGAAAGACGTATCGGTCTTCCGGGCCCAGGAGATCACAGGTCGTGATCGTCTCGGGCCGCCCCGCCCGCCGGACGGAAAATTCCTCGCTCTGAAGCCGCTCGATCAGGCCCGGTGACAGGTCCTTCGCCCGGACAAGCATGTAGGGGTACGAAAGGTCCGTCAACCGAACGCTCGGGTCCAGAGGCTTGAGATAGTTGTTGTCGCTCCAGGCGGCAAACCGGTACGCGTAGATTGCCTGCGCCAGCCACTGTCCACCAAACCCGTAATGAGCATCTAAGGCTGCTGCGGCGGCCTGCAAGATAGCGCCGAATGCGCTGTCCGGCATGACCACCCGTGGCGGAAACAGCCAAATGGACCACAATCTCGTGCCTGGATCCGAATACGGCAATAAGAGTTCATTGCCTGCGTTGAACAGATCGAGCGAGACAAGCTTTCGCCCAACAACCCAGCACGGGTAGCCAGCGAACGTGAGCATCGTGTATGGCTGCTTGATCTTGAAGATGGGTCGTGTAGGGAATGACTCGTCCCCTGAGAATTCGTGTGGACATTCCCGATCCCACGTTGCTTCACCCGCCTCGCGACGCGCCATGTATTCGGCGAACCCTGCCGGTGCGCAAGCGAGGAACCGATCATCGATCAGCCATCCACTCATGCCCGCCGCGCACCGTGCCACCGCCCCAAATAGGTCTTCCGCTTGCACTTGCAACGGCTCGTTTGCTGATGCTGCGAGGACAAATGCTTTGCCTTGACCAAGCCGCGCATCCTGAAGCAGTGCCTCAGGCGGCCGACCAACCATAGATTTCCTTGCCATTCAGAAGGGGCTCAGGTTGGACACGAACTCGATCTTGTTTGCCGGCAACGGCGGTACGTTCGACCCTAGAGCATTCCGAATACGGGTTACGAGCGACGTGGAATTGACCCTATTTCGTGGACACCCGCCATCGCGCGCCACGAGAGGCGAGCGCAGCTTATGGGCCGTTCGCGGTGCGCGCCGCAGGTGGACCGCCACTTGCCGCCGACCTGGCCGGCCATACACGCGGCGGGCAGGCCCTGGGGCGCGCCGCCCTCACTCGACGACGGCCGCACGCGCGGCGCCTGCCACCACTCGAGCCGATTTAGCAGGCGCCGTGACGCGCGGGCCATCCATCACGAGAAACGCCGCCCGCGCAGACGTCCGTTCGCGTCCCCTTCCAGGAAGAGCTGCGTCCCCTGGTTCGGCTGATACCACACGTCATTGCCATGCCGTTCCGTCGGAGGCCCGAGCAGCTTCACCAGGTCCTCGATCAAGACCGTGCCTCCCGCCAGTCCGGCGATGTACCGGTCGTAGATCCGATAGAGGGCCTGCGGCGACCGCGTCTTGCGCCAGTCCTCCGCGAGCGCCTCCACCTCCTCGCGCGTCACAGGCCGCAGATCCCTGAGCGCTTGCGCCCGTTCCTCCGCGGCCTTCCCAGGAAGACCCTCCATCGCCTCCAGCCGCTTCAGCGCACGTTGAGAGCCAAATGCGGCAAACGAGCGAAGCTGAAACACGATGCTCTTGAAACCACTCTCTTCCTTGACGCGCTCGAGTGGAAGCTCCTCCGTCAAGAATGCTTCAGCAGCAGTCTTCTCCTGATCTCGCCAGGCCTGAAAACAAGCGACCGCAAGCGGCGAGTTCGGATACTCCTCACGCACAAGCGTCCGGACATCGTCTAGCCATTCCTGCTTGAGTGTTTCGGAAAGTCTCGTGTCGTGCCGACGCGCCAGTTCCATCAGGGCCCAGTTGGCGGCCGACCGATCCTCGGCACTCCCGCGTCTCCAAAGGACCACCAGTTCTTGGCCCTCTTCGGATCTCAAGCGCGCTATGAGCGCCTCGAGAAGTGGCCAAGCCCGCGCCTTGTCCTTTTCGCTGACGAAGCGCTGCCATTCGGGACTAACCTCAATCGCCCCCATTGGTCCTCTCACACCACTAGAACCCGCTGACAATCCCCCAGCGGATCGGCTGACGATTGTTCGCAAGTAGCTCGGCATTGATCTCGCTCAGCCGCGTGAGCCAATCGGACGGGATCCTCGCCCCCTCCTCTACGGCAAAGACAAACTCGGCCATCCCTCCCTCTGCCATCGCGTCGCCCACCCTATTGAGCTGAGCCAGATCGAAGCCCGCGTCGATGCCCTTGAGATCGATCCAGCGTTCGCCAGCCGCGATTGCCTCTACGAGATCCCCTTCGACCGTTCCCCCGGCAGATGTCGTGAGCCGCTTGCCTAGACCGATGATCCGCTCCTTCTGGACCAAGAGCGCCTGCGAGCCGTCCGTGAAGCGAATCCCGCTCAGGACGGCGTTGCGCGCGCCGACGATCTCCGAGAAGAAACCCCGGTTGCCTGCCGCTGCCGTGACGATCCAACTCGATGAGTCGGGGGTGTTGAAGGCAAGGATCAGCCCAGGGAAGGCGTTGCCTTGACTGTCTCGGAAGAAGTCAGCCGCCACCAAGGCGATGGCTCGCTGCTGATCGGTCACATTCAGATTCTCGAGGAGTCTGTTGAAGGCTAGGACCGTGTGGTCCGCGTCAGCAGCGCCGGCTTGGAGCGCGGCCAGCAGGTCGTTTGTGATCCTCACGTAGGAAGACTTGAACTCTGGGCCGCCGAACTGGATCATCGCCCAGACGCGCGCCTGGGACTTTCCAAACTGGGAGCGAAGCTCTGGCGAGCCCGTGCTCAGCGATATCACCTTGCTTGCCAGACCCACGCCGCCGCAGTTTGTCTGCGCCGCGCGAACGAGGGCGGTGTCGCAGAAGGTCAGAACCGTCAGAACTGCCCATACGCCAAAGGATCTTCTCATTGCTGCCTCACGGAACCGGGACTGTGCACGCGGCGGTGGCCGCAACCGCTCTCAGGGCATCATCCATCGTCTGCCCATCCTCCCGCGCCAGCGCTGCAAAGAAGGCCTCGGCATCATCGATCTCGCGGAAGATGAGATCGAAGCCGTCCGCTAAGGTGGCTTCGCTCTTCGACAGGTCCATGGCCCTACCCACACCCTGGGCGTACGCCTCCGCGTTCTCGGCCGCTGCGACAACCAAGCGTGACGTCCCCCGGTACTCTGCATCCGCCGCCATCTTCTGCATCGTAATGAGTGTCTCTACGACATTCTCCACTGACCGCGTGCCGGCCGCGGCATCCCCGGTCAGCCCTCTCGCGATCCCGAGGAGCCGCACCTCGCCGTCGGCCGTCTCGCCGTACTTGATCAGGAGAGCGAACATCCGCTCCGGCCCTCCCTCAACCTCGGCGATCCGCAGCATCCACCGTTCCAGCACGTTTGGACCCAAGGCGTCCAGGAATTTGACCAGGAAGGAAAAACCCCTAGCCAGCTTAGATCCATCCCCTCCCGCCAGCGCCAGCCGGCTCGCCGTCTTCATGGCCGCCGCGACTCGGCCGCCCACCGCCGGGATCCTCCCGGCCTTCAGCATGACGGGGAGAGCCGCCCCCACGCCCTCACCCACGAGTGTTGCCCCCACGAGCTCGACGCCGAACTCGGTGAAATAGCCGCCGATGGCTCCGACACTGTACCCGAGCACGAGGGGACGGTAGCCAAGGCTCCCCTCCGTCATCCCGAAGTAGCCGACGAGCTTCCCCAGCTCCTGCTGGTAATTCCCGAGAACGGAGTTTGCGAGGGAGGCCGTGAGCTGCGCCTGGATCTCCTCCCGCCCCAGGAACTCGGCTGCTTTCTCCAGCAGGGGGAGGAGCTTCTGGAGCTTCTCTCGGTTCTCCAGCACGTACTGGGCGCCGAGTACGCCCTTGGCAATGAGCACACCGCCAGGAAGTGGGGCGAACGTGAGTTGCAGGACCGCTTCCGTTCCGGTCTTCGGCGCCAGGAATTTCAGCAGCGGACCGACCGAGCCCACGAGGTCGTAGACACCCACGACCGAGTCCTTGAACGCCCCCACCGCCCCCCGCGGGAAGCCCACCATGGCCCCCAACATGAAGAAGACGTAGTACTCCTCGAGCTGCTCGGCGGTGTAGGCGATCCCGCGGGCCCTGAGCCCGGCCTCAAGGTGGTCCTTTATGCCGAGAAGGCCCGGATCGTTCCCAACGACCTGCTCCACCACCAGACGGGACAGGCGCTTGTACCACTCGTTGTGGCGCCTCGGTAGACCGCCCGCGCTGACGAAGCCGGCAACAATGGGCGTCGCCTTGTATTCCTTGCCGTGCTCGGAGGACACGTCCACTACCGCAGGGAGCGACAGCGTCCCACCGGTCCCGGTCCCAAGGAGCCCGATGGCGCGGATGCCCACGACGTCCGTAAGGGCGAGCACCACTCCCGCCAAAGGCTGTGTGCTGCCCTCGTCCACGGCTGTCGCCTTAACGCGGAAGCGGATCCTCCCATCGGCGTCGCTCAACTGCGGGAAGGTCACCGGCGCCCAGGCGTTACCCTGAGGCACCACCGCCGTGATGCCGCTGTCCTCGTCCACCAGCCTCGTCCGCCGGTCAAGGAAACCGCTGACTCGGAGTCCGGGGACAGGCGTGTCGCCCCTCATGAACGTCGCCGCCTGCGTCACCTGCCACCACTTCGGGAGCGCAGGCCCCGTCAGGAAGGAGAAGAGGCTCTCGAGGAGACCCTCGGCGTAAAGGGGCCTGACCTCCAGGGTTTCCCACCTGACCCTGTCGGCCCCCGCCCCCACAGGGAGCATCAGGTCTTGTCCAAGGACCGTCACCTTGAGTCGCCCGAAGGGCACGACGCGCTGACGCTTGCCCGAGCCGCTGGTTTGAATCCCGTCCATTACAGCGAGCAGCGCGTCCGACCCCGTGGCGCGGTAGAGATTGAAGGAAGGGCTCTCGGGATCCGCGCTCACCTGTGCAACCGCGAAACCCTGACGCGTCGGATCCAGGCCCGCATCCAGCGCCTCCATGCCGCCACCGAGGCTCGTCACCGTTGCCGAGAGCAAGTTGCCAGACGTGCCGGCTATGCCCACTTCGATGACGTATCCCTGGCCCGAGGCGGGATCCACGAAATCCGCGATCCTCGCCGGGCCAGCCGGGACGAGCGCCACGCCAGAGACGATGGCCTTCGCTTCCACCGTTCCGTACTTGAGCTGCGGCTTCGCGCCCAGCCTCACCATCAGGCGAGTATTCTTCACCGGGTCGGTCGCGCTCGCCGGCAGCTTCAGGCTCTCAGGCAGCGCCAGGAGCGGCTCGCTCCGAAAGACATCTCCCTCGCGCTTCAAGGTCAGCGTCTTCGTCTCGACTCCCGTCACGACCTCGATCTTCGCCGAGCTATCCGGAGAACCCTTGTCCTTCAGCTCGACACGGAACTGATAAGGCGTTGCTTCTCTCGGGCCCGGAACGAGTGGCTCCAAAGGCACAACATCGCGGCCAGGGATCACGCCCAGGATCCGCTCCCTTGGGTCGATCGCGAGTGACTGCGTGCTCACATGGTTAAGCCCATCGACGGCGTAGGCCGTCACCAACTCCGCCTGCGGCCCCACCTCCACCGTTGCGGTGTAACTGCCTGTGAAGGGCCCACGTCCCTCTGTTCCGCTCCCGGTCGGCGTGACCGATACCACGTTCTCGTTGACGACGACCCTCTCGATCGGCGCCACGCTGCTTTTGACTGTCCCCTCGACGTTGACGGTAACGTTGTCGCCCGCTCCCAGCGGCAGCCCGGCCACGCCAATGAAGCTCTTGAACGTGAGCGTGACGTCAGGCGCGGAGTTGTACATCCTGACCACGTCCACGGGGTCCTTGCCCTGGACCAACGTGACCTCTTCGGTGCCGAGGATGTCGAATCGCGCGGGGCGGAGACTTTGCTTGCCGGAGACCTTCTCCTTCTGGCCCAGACCCTTGTTGATCACAAGGCGCGCTTGGTAGCGGCTATCCGCGTTGAAGTCGCTGCCCTTCAGGAAGGTGTAGGTCGTGCTCCCGCCAAAGAACGCCGGCAGCGGGATCGTGCGGGCGAGGTTCCCCTCTTGATACACCTCCAATTCGGCCGTCTCGACCTTGGTCGATGCGGGCACGACTTGCAGCTTGAGCTCGCTGGGCTCGAGGCTCTTGTTCTTACGGTCCACTGCGAAGACAGCCGGTGGCGCGATCAGCGGCAGGATATCCAGGGTTGCGGCCCGGACGCCACCGAGCGGATCGTTACCGCCGAAAACCGATCGCACTGTACCGAAAAGAATACTGTTCGCTCCCAGGGCGAGGCGGCCCGCGACTCCCGTGAGCGTGCCCGCGATCACGGGACGGCTCGGGTCGCCGATGCTGACGAGCAGCACTTCCTTGCTCGTGCCGACGTAGGCGGTTGTTCCCTGGAGGAGAACGTCGGTGAGCGTCCCGGTGACTCCGTCGAGACGGATCACGCTCACCGTCTCGGGCGCCCTCGGATCCGTCAGCGCGACCACCGCCAGCACCGCCGCCGAGCCTACGGGGGTTGTCCCGTTGCCTACGACCACAGCGATCGGGAGACTCTCCACCGTCCCCAACGCAAGCGCTTGACCCCACGCGAGCGATCCGCCCTGCGCATTGATGGCCGGTTTCGAAACCGTAGCTCCTGTCTGCGGATTGACGATGACTAATGGCGCTTCGCCCGTCGCAACCACCAGCGGCTCCGGCGAGCTGTCCACGACGAAGTCCCCGACCTTCAGGTCCCACAGCATCTGATTGCGGCCAGACGCATCCTTGACGGGGATTGCCTGGACCACCGCTTCCTGGCCAAACCCTTGGCCATCGGTGTTGAACGACTGGACCATCCGGAAGTAGTTCGCCGACCCAGGCGGCTCAAAGAGTGCCTTGACTTGGGCAAGGTCCACTACCTGGATCCCCTTCTTGGCCGTCGCGGCATAAACGAAGCCGTTCTTGATGGCGATCCGGTTGATGAAACCCTCGATCGCACTGGTTGTGAGACTGACCGCGCCGATCCAGCGCGTCGCGGCGTCATTGCTCGTGTCAAAGAGGTACACATTGGAAGGCTTCGACTGATTCGTGGAACTGGTGGCCACCGCAACGAGGCGGCCTTCAGTGAGCGCCGTCTCTTCGATGCCGGTGAGGTCCACTGGCCGCCACGTGACTACGGCCTGCGCGCTCGGAATCTCGAGGGGGTTGACCGGATCGGAGACATTGAAAGCGCGCAGCACGCCGTTGAAGAAGTTGTTCTGAACGACGTATGCGCGCTCACCGAGCAGGACCATGCCAGGCGAAGTGAAGGTCTCGCCCGTGCCGGGGTCCATCAACGCCTGGGGACCAAACGTTGTGAAGCTCGTCTCGTAGGCCATGAGGCTCTTCGGCGCTGGGCTGCCCTGCCCATCCTTGTCGAGGTCTCGGATGCCATCACCGAGCAGCAGACGGTAACGAGTGTTGTATCGCAGGCCCCCCAGCGGCTGGATGGTCAGCGACGTGACCACCACATCCGCGGTCGAGATGTCATCGACGACGTTGGGACCAGGACCGACACCGCTGAGCTTGATCGCGACCTCGTTGCCGGCTGCATCCAGCAGCCGCACATTGCCCGGCACGTTGTTCACGGGCTCCGTGAACGCGACCTGCGGGAAGGCGGTCACTGCCACACCCGTCGCGTCCGCCTGCGGCTGGGTCCGAGCTTCAATCACTGCCGGCGCCGAATCGGGTAGGTTGTCGACTCCACCGCCCTCGGCTACGACACGGAACGTGTAGGAAGACGACGCTGGGCCACCGAACGCACCAAGGGCCGTCGCCGTCACCACATGCGTACCCGCCTGTTGCGGCCGGTAACCGCCGTTGACAACCATCTGGAACCGCGAATCCGTGCTGATGGCAAGGGTCAGGGACTGACCGTCCAACTCAGCGCCGCGTACATCTCCGTCCTGAGCGCGGAAGCCGATGATGAGGTCGGTGTTTGCCACGACCAGGCCATTCGTGTCCTGCCCAGTGTCCGCGCGAAGAACGGTGACGCGGATCTGGGATGGTGCGGCAGGCGGTGGCACCATCGGGAACGTAAGGTTCACCTTCGCCAACTTCTGGTAGAAGCGAAGGTTCGCCCAGCCTGTATCCGCCGGCACAACCTCCAGAGCAGTGGCCTGGGCCTGCTCGTTGCCCAGAGTGGCTTGGACGCGCACAGGGCCACCTGTGTACCGTCGATCCACGAGCATGTAATTCCCGTCAGGGGCACTGCGCGCGAAGGTTCCACCGTCCTTTGTCGACAACGGCGTCCCGGACGCGTCGATCGCGGTCACCTCCGCGCCCTCGACAGGGAGATAGGTGAGCCCCGCCGGGTCCTGGCTCGTCGGATCGTTGGGATTCCATTGCGGACGAAGCACTCTGCCCGTGACACCGCCTTGGGAGGACAGCGCCGTGAGAGCCGCCTCGAAGCTCCAAGCGAGGATCAGCGTTTCGGCGAGGAGAACGACAGCCAGTCCGAGGAAGGGCGGAGAGGCGGTGACGACCTTCTTGACCCCATCCTTCTCTTGAATGAAGGCGTGGTCGACGACCTCGAAGACGACGATGCCGCCCGGGCGTTCGACGCGCCGATAGACGTAATAGAAGGCATCCTCGGGCTTCGGCGGTCGACTGCCCTCCGGCACCTTCGTGAAATCGGGAAGCGGGAAGGCAAGATCGATTTCCTTCTTGAATGAGGTGGCAGCACCCGCCTCGATCTTGAGCGCGCTGCCGAAGTGCGCGACGTCTCCGAGCAGCGTGCCGAGTTGCCCCTTGGGGAACAACGCGGGCAGGGACTCTTCGCCCACAGCGGAGATCTGTAGGGTGACGCCCTTGTCGAGGGCGCCCTCGGGAATGCGAAGCTCCATGCCACTCCCGTCAGAGGCCTCGACGATGCCCCCGCCGGGTCCGATCGCCACCTTGCCCGTCGCTGGGTCGACGAATTGGCTGCGGTTGAAATGCGTGGTGTTCCCTTGCGGGTCGGTGATGGTGACCGACAGGAAATCGTTGATCGTGGCCGGCATCGTGGCGGGCAACACCACGCCGACGGCGCCATCGTTCTCCGCCGTGAAAGTGCCGACCGCACCATTGCCCGCGTTAATGATGAGGATCTGAGTGCCTGGGGGGAAAGAGCCGGCGGGGGCAGTGATGGTGATCTGGCCGTCCGCATCCGGGAACGAGAACGTGAGCGCGTTCGAGTCGTAGACGGGCGGCGTGTCGTCCTTGGTGCGGAAGTTCACCGTCGGCACCAGCACGTCGCCACCCAGGACGGTCTTGAGGCCGGAGGCCTCGAACGTGTAGTCGGTCGAGAACTCGAGGGCCACCGCGTTCTCCGGCGCATCCTCGGGCGGAGTGGGCACGATGGTCAGGGTCTTGCCGCTGCCGGAGAGGACGAACCGGAGGTCGACGCCGACGGAGCTGCCCGTCTTCTTGAGGTGGATGTTGCCCGCCGTGACCTTGCTCGGGTCGAGCGCCGTGTCGGTGGACAGGGTGAGCTGGCTGTTGGGCGCGACGACGGCACCCCTCGCCGGCGAGACGGTCGCGGTGGTGACGCTGCCGACGAGCGCGATGTCCAGGGCCGCGGTCTGGCCGGCTTCCACGGTGACCGAAGCCTCCCCGGCGAGGGCGGTCTTGAGGAGGCGCGCGCGCACCGTCACCGCACCGGCGGCCACCGCGAGCAGGTAATGCCCGTCCGCGGACGTGAGCGCGACGAACGGCATCGCTCCCGCGCCCGTCATCTCGACCAGCGCGCGGCCCGCCACCGGCGTGACCATCCCGCTCACGAAGCCGATCGGCAGCGCCGACCGGTAGAACACGTAGCGGCCCTCCTCGCGGAGGCCGGGCAGCGGCGGCGTCGCGATCGTGCGCACGCGGCCGCCCGACAGCTCGGCCAGCGCCACCACCACCAGGCGCGGGATGCCGTCCACGCGCTCGACGCGAGCCACGAGCAAGGTGTCGCCCGGCGCCACGACTCCCGGATCGGCCAGGGACAGCTCGGCCGCGAAGGCCAGCCGCTGGCCCGCGAAGTCGACGACCGCCTCACCCAGCGGGACGAGCGAGGCAGAGGACGGCAGGAACGGCGAGAGGACGGTCTGCTCGACTGCGACCGCGGTGTCGGCGGCCAGGGACTGCCTGGCCAGGCCGAGGCGGACGTCGCCCGAATCGACCTGCGCCGCCTCCAGGCCGCCCGTCTTCCCGCGCACACCCTCGCGGCCGGCCAGGATGTCGAGGTGCACCTTGCCGGCCGCCAGCTCGGTGGTGGCGAACGTCCGCGAAGGCGTGATGGGGATCTCCGCGGCCAGCGTCGCTTCCGCCGGCCGGGGGTGGGCGAAGAGCACGATGTCCTGCCGGCGCTGCTCTTCGGAGGCGACTTCGCCCGAGGACAGAGTGAAGGTCTCCGTCACCTGCGCCTGGAGGACGGTGCCCGAGGGCAGCGCGGTCGGCGAGATCACCTGAAGCGCGCCGCGCGCGATGCCGCCCGAGGGCGGGAGGGTCGCGGGCGTGACGACGCTGGTGCTCGTCGCGGTCGGGGGCAGCATCTGGAACGGCACGCCGATGAGGACGTCACCGGCGGCTGCCGGTATCGGCACCGTGTCCCCGTCGGCCGCCACGACCGCGAAGGAGCCGGGACCGGGAACGGCGAACGTCAGCGCGCCATCAACGGGCGTGCCCGTCGAGGCGACGAGCGACCATTCGTGGATGACCGGCCGGTACTCGACGAGGTAGGTCGCCAGCGCGGGCAGCCCGGTGGCGGAAGCGCTCAGCGCTCCGCCGTCCGCGGGCGCGCTGAGATGGAACGCGGCCAGCGGCGACCAGCCCATCGGCAGCAGTCCGGGCAGGCCCTGCGCGCTGAGCGGCGTGAGTCGATACGCGCCGCCGGCGCCCGCACCCACGGTCAGCGTCACTCTCCCCGCGGTCACTGATCCACCGTCGGGGAGGATCGTCTTGGCGTCCGCGAGCGACGTGAGGCGCGCATCGACAGGAACGGTGCCCGTGCCGGACTCGATCGTCAGCTCGCGCTCGACGCCGGTCATCCCCGTCTTCTCGACGGAAAGCACCGCGGCCACGTCGCCGGTCGGGAACGAGTAGCGGCCACGCTCGTCCGTGGTGGCCGTTTCCACGCCGCTCGTAGTCGTCATGCGCACGGTGGCGCCGGGCAGGGGCAGGCTCGTCGTGTCCACGAGCACCTGGCCCACGATCACGCCGTCGGAGATGACCGTCACGTCGCGCTGCGCCGCCGCCGGGTTGCCGGCCGCATCGGTGGCCTCCACCGACACCTGGAAGCTGTCACCCGCCACCTTCCCCGCGGGCACGCTGAGGGGCACGACCGCCGGCGAGCTCGTGAACGAGCCCAGGGAGGAGCCGTCCACCTTGACCGTGAACGTGACCCCCAATCCGAGGTTGTCCGTGACCACGACCGTCGCCTGGCCCGGCCGGCCGCGCGAGATCTTCTCCGGCGTGACCAGCTCGATGATCGGGGCGATCGAGTCCCGCGTGACGCGCACGAACGCCGAGCCGGGCTGCGCGGTCTGATCGGTCGCGGTCGCGGTGATCGTGTTGTCGCCGTCCGCCAGCGCCACCGTGCCCGTGAAGTGGAAGGGGCCCGTGCCCGTCACGACCGCCGGCTGCCCGGGTCCGCCCGTGCCGACGACGACGGTGACGGCGCTGCGGTCCTCCACCTCGCCGCTGACGGTGACGGACCCGTCGCGGGTGACCGCGCCGTCCGCAGGAGTGATGATGTGGACGACGGGCGGCGAGAGGTCGATCGTCACCGCGCGATGGACGGTGGTCGCGTTGCCCGCCCCGTCCGTGGCGATCACCGTGAAGGTATGTCCGCCTTCCGGGAGCCCGCCCACGGCGGCCTGCCAGGCCTGCTCCGTCCGCGTCGCGCTCTGCGTGTCCACGGTCACGGTGGGGGACGTGGCGTCGGACACGGTGCCCACGACCGAGATGGGCAGCGCGCCGAGGACGGCGCCCTCCACGGGCGAGACGACTTCGAGTGCGGGCGGGGTGCGGTCGACGACGATGGGCACGCCCGCCGTGGCTTCATTACCGGCGGCGTCGATCGCGTAGGCGTTGATGTCCCGCGATCCCTCCGCGGGCAGCGGGACGTCCGCGGCGAACGTGCCGCTGACCACCGGAACCACCTGGCCCTCGATCTTCAGCGTGAAGGACGAGGCGTCGGTGGCGGTCCCGGCGACGTGAACGCTCGCGCCACGAGTCACGAAGCCGGGCGCCGGCTCCGTGATGACGATCGCCGGCGCGACGGAGTCGACGTTGACCCACACCCCGTCGCCGCCGGTATTGGCGGCGGCATCGTGGGCGGTGGCCTCGATCCGGATCCGTCCATCCACGACGGGCACGACGGCCCAGAACGTCGCATCCGTCGAGGGCCCGCTGACCGCCGCCGGCTGCTGGTTGACCTCGACGCTCACCGAGGAGGCGTCGCTGACCGTGCCGCGCACGTCGATCGTCGGGCCCTTGAGGTAGGCCTCCGACAGCGGGCTCGTGATGTGCGCGACGGGCGCGAGGCGATCGATGGTCACGTCGACGAAGGCCTCGCTCGTGTGGCCGGCGGCGTCGGTAGCGGTGGCCACGATGTGCTCGACGGGCCCCGCGCCCAGCCGCACCGTCGCACGGAACGAGTCACCCTGCACGTCGGCCGGCGTCGTGCCCACGACCACGGTGACCACGGACTCGTCGTGCACCTGCCCCAGGACGTCGATCGAGGCCCCGGCGGTGGCGTCTCCCGTCTGGGGATGGAGGATCGCGATCACCGGCACGAGGGTGTCGAGGGTGACGTTGCGCGAATCCGAGCCGGTCCGGCCGAAGCGGTCCTTGGCCGTGGCCCTCACCACGTTGCCGCGCTCGGCCAGCGGGACGGTGCAGGTGAACGTGCCCGCGTTCACGATCGCGGCCAAGGGGTCGCCCGCACCCTGGCACTCGACCGTCGTCGTGGAATCGTCGTCGGTGAGGGTGCCGGTGACGCTCACCGGCGCCTGCGGCAGGAAGCTGCCTTCGATGGGCGATTGGATGTGCACGACCGGAGGCTGCGTGTCGATGAAGAACGTCGTGCTGGCGGCGCCCGGATTGGCGGCCCAATCGACCAGCTCCGCGTTCACGGTGTGCGGGCCGTGGGCCAGCGTGAGCGTGGCTTCCGCCCGGGAATCGGCTGGGGTGAAGTCCGCGGTGCGATCGATTCCATCCACCGTCACCTTGACCGAGGCCGGATCGATCGTGCCGTCGGGCGCGTCGCCGTTGGGATCGGAGTAGGTGATGCGGATGAGCTGCTGGCCGTCCCCGAGGAAGTCGCCGTCGTGCGGCAGCTCGATCACGACCACCGGCGGGACCGTGTCGACGGTGAAGGCCTGCGGAGCGATCACGGCCTGGTTGCCCGCCCGATCGAGGACCTTCACCGCCACCACGTGATCGCCCTCGGCCAGGGACTGGGCCAGCGTGCCCCCCAGCTCGGTCGCCGTCGCCGCAGGCAACTGCGACGTGACGTCGGCGCCGTCGACGAGCAGGGCCACCTTTGCCTTGTCCACACCGCTCGCGTTGTCCCCGTACGTCACCAGGAACGACGGCGTCCGCGTCGGGAGATGGGCGCCGTTGGCGGGCGTCTGGATCGTGTAGGTGGGAGCGACGGTATCGAGCTGGAACGACGCGTGGATCGTGGCCGCGTTGCCGGCGGGGTCCTGGATCTCGGCCCGGAGGTGGTAGGTGCCGTCGGCCAGCGGCGCCGCGTCGGGGACGACGCCGATCGCGCGGTCCGCGCCGCGCTGGAAGTACGACGTCACGTCGGCCCATTCGTCGCTTCCCCGCTGCAGGAAGACCTTGACCTGCGGGGCCACGACGCCGGTTCCCGTCCCGTCGCCGTACGCGAGGGCGAGCTCGGGTGTCGGATCGTTGATGAAGGTGTCGGCGGCCGGCTTGGTGAACGAACCGGACGGGGGCAGCGTGTCGACCGTGAACGCGCCCAGCACCACGGCCGCGTTGCCGGCCAGGTCCGCCATCTCGAGCCGGACCGGGTGCTCCCCTTCCGCGAGCGCCTCCGGGAGCGAGCCCATGACCCCGATGGCCCCGGGCAGGAAGCGATCCGTGCGATCGGCGCCGTCGACGAACACGTGCACGCTGCCGGCGTCGATCCCGGTGCCCGCGCCGTCGTCGTAGGTGAAGGTGATGGTCGGCTTCGCCACGTTGGTCGGGTTCGCAGGTGCGACGAGTGACCCGGTGGGCCTGACCGTGTCGACCTTGAACCGCGAGTCCGCCGTCCCCGGGTTGCCGGTGGAGTCCTTGATCTCGCCGGTGATGACGTTGTCGCCCTCGGGGAGGCGATCGGCCGGCGGGATGGTGCAGTCGGCGCCGGCGGCGGCGGCGACGCACCACGACGTGCGATCGACGCGGGCCCCGGACGGTCCGACCCACAGCTTGAAGGTCGTGGTGTCGACGCCCTGCGCGTCGGAGTACTCGATGAAGACGTGGGGCGTGGCGGTGGCGATGATCTGGCCGGGTGGCGGTTGCACGACGCGCACGAACGGCGCCCCGGTGTCGACGGAGAACTCGCTGGAGGCGTTGCGGAGGTTGCCGGCCTTGTCCTTGATCTCGGCGGCCAGGATGTGCTGAGGGGCGTCGCCGAGGTGCACGGTCCCCGACGCGCCCTCCGGACCCGTCGCGAGCACGATCGGAGTGCCGTCCACGGACGCCTTGAACGTCGCGAGCTCGAGGCCCTGGTCGTCGCGGTAGTGGATGAGGACCTCGACGTCCGGCAGGCCCAGGCGAGAGCCGGCCAGCGGCTGATCGATGGTGAGGGTCGGCGGCTCCACGTCGAGGCGGAAGCCGCGGCTGGTGTCCGCGGCGTTGCCGGCCTTGTCCTTGATCGCGGCCGTCACCTGCCGCGGCCCGGCGGCCAGGTCGAGGGTGGCGGTGGCCTCGGCCGGGCCCACCAGGAAGTCGTGCGTGCGATCGCTGCCGTCGATCGCGATCGAGAGCCGGGCCAGATCGATCCCGACGTCGTCCGCGTAGCGCACGCGGATGGTCGGCCGCAGCGTCGGGAGATACGACCCTTCGGCGGGCTCGACCACTTCGATCGTGGGCTTCGTGAGGTCGACGCGGAAGCCGGCGCTCGCCTGTCCAGGGTTGCCGGCGAGGTCCTTGATGGTGGCGGCCAGGATGTGCGGACCTTCGGCGAGCGCGAGCGCCTCCGGGATGTCCGCCGTTGCCTCGTCGGACCGCCGGGTGAAGAGAGACGTCCGGTCCACGCCGTCGAGCGTCACCTTCAGCGAGGTGGTGTCCACGCCGGACGCCGCCGGCTCGCTCGAGCCGACGACGTCGCGGTACTTCACGACCAGCCGCGGCCGCGTGTCCTTGATGACCTCTTGCGCGACCGGAGCCTCGATCGTCACCTTCGGCGCCGTGTGGTCGGCGCTTGTGCCCAGGAGGCTGATCGTGAGATACGAGGTCGGCTTGCTCGCCAGCGTGACCTTCAGCGCCGACTGCGGAGTGAGGGCGACGCTGCGGTCGAGGGCAGGCACGTTCTGGTTGAAGTTCGCGGGCGCGGCCGCGACCTGGGCTGCGTTGACTTCGATCCAGGCCGAGGACACGCGGTAGGTCCCGTTGGGCTCGCCGTTCTGGATGTGCATGGTGAAGGGCGAGGCCACCCAGGCGGGCACGGCGACGGTCGTGGTGTAGACGTTCTTCGGGCCAGTGGTCCGCACGTAGCGCTGCGGCCCGAAGATGCCGACGTTCCCCACGGGTGCGGGCGGGGGCGAGGCTTCCGTCATCGGCTCGGGCGCGAAGGCTCCAGCCTCGGGCGCGAAGGCGGCCACCGCCGGCGCGAAGGCTTCGGGCACCGTCCCGAGCGTCGCCGCCTCGGGCCTCGCGACCGCCGGCAGTTGCGGATAGAGGGCAGGCAGCGGCACGTTCACCGGCGGCGTGACGACCACGGGCGCACCCGCCCACGCCGTGGTGGCGGCCAGCACCCACGACATCACGAGCGCCGTCGCGCGAACGAAGGGGCGGTGTCTCACGGGCCCACCGGATTGGGCGTTCCCACGACTTCTCTCGAGGGGAACCGATTGCCCTGATCGACGGCGACCACGCGGTAGTAGTAGGTGGTCTGGTCGTCGAGGCCCGTGTTCGTGAAAGTGGTGCCGCTGAGCCCGCTCGCGACGACGGCGTAGCCCGAGCCGCTGGTGGTGCTGCGTTCCACGTCGTACGTCACCACACCCGTGCCCACGCCCGGTCTTGTCGTCCAGGACAGCGTGACCTGATGGTTTCCGGCAGCGACGGTGACGTCCCAGTACTTGATGCGGAGGTAGTCCTCAACCTCCTTCCGCTCGGTCGCGGTGAGCGGGCGGTCGTAGATGGCCAGCTCGGCGAGGTCGCCCCACCATGGCCAGGACTCATAGCCGGGCGCCAGCCCGAAGTTGCCCGCTCTCACGTCCCCCGTCGTCGCCAGCGAGATCACGGACATCGTCCGGGGACGACCCACGCTACGGCCATCGACGGAGGTGCCGTTGACCCGCGTTTGGCCACCCACGACGGCGTCGTTCCAGCAGCAGTCGTTGCGCCAGATGGTCCCCGGCGCGCCGTACCCACCGGCAAAGTCCGCCGTCGAGGAGTCCCCGAGCAGCGGCCGATACCCGGGCGCCGCTGCCGTGTCCTCCTTCACCACCCAGAACACGGTTCGGATCGTCGCCAGCCGCGTCGTGAAGTTCACGACATCGCTCCCGTCGAATCGCATGACGGGCAGGCCGTTCACTGCGTTCGGCACCAGGCGGGGAACGCGCGACCCGCTGGGCTGGAGCCCATCGTTCCCGTTGCCCGATTGGTCGACCCAGGAGTCACCGAAGCCCGACGGCACGCCGGCATCGGCGCGCCACCAGAGCTGCAGGTTTGGCACCTTGAGGGGAGAGAAGTCCCCGTCGCTGATGAACGTCGCCGTGGTGGTCGGACTCGCGACGAGATCCTCGCGGAACGCCCTGGCCTTCAGCGTCGCCGTCGTGGTCACGAGGATCGGGTCCGTGTAGCGGGCGGACGCCGTCGTGGGATCGCTTCCGTCGATGGTGTAGAAGATCTCGGCGCCGCGGGTGACGGAGGACAGGCTCACCGTCACCGAGCTCGAGAACGAGCCGCCGCTGGGAGTGACGATGGGTGCGGCCACCGCGCCGATCCCATATTTCGAGAGGAGGTATTCCTCGACCGACCGCCTTTCCCTGGCCGCCAGCGGCCGGTCATAGACGATCAGCTCCGCGAGATCGCCCCACCATGGCCAGGACTCGTAGCCGGGCGCCAGCCCGAAGTTGCTCGCTCTCACGTCCGCCGTCGTCACCAGCGAGATCACGGACATCGTCCGCGGACGAGTCACGCCCCGACCATCGACGGGCGTGCCGTTGACCCAGGTCTGGCCACCGACCACGGCGTCGTTCCAGCAGCAGTCATTGCGCCAGATGGGTCCCGGCGCACCGTACCCGCCGGCAAAGTCCGCCGTCGACGAGTCCCCGAGCAGCGGCCGATAACCGGGAGGCGCCGTCGTGTCCTCCTTCACCACCCAGAACACGGTCCGGATCGTCGTCAGCCGGGTCGTGAACTTGACGACATCGCCACCGTCGAATCGCATGACGGGCAGGCCGTTCACTTCGTTCGGCACCAGCCGTGGGATGGCCGTGCCCAGGGTCTGGCTCGCGTGATTGTTGTTGCCCGACTGATCCAGCCAGAGATCGCCGTAGTAACTCGGCACGCCCGCGTCCGCACGCAACCACAGCCGCAACCCCGTCGTGCTCGTCGGGTTGAAGTCCGTGCTCCTCGTGAAGCCCGCGGTGACCGTCGTGCTCTCCGGGAGATCGCCGCGGAACGCCTTCACCTTCAGGGTCGTCGTCTCACCCAGGTCGAAGGCTCCCGTGTAAGGCGCCGACGAGGTCGTTGGTTCCGTTCCATCCGTCGTGTAGAAGATTTCGGCCCGCGGTGTGGGGGTGGAGAGCGTCACCGTCACGCGATCGGTGAAAAGTCCGCCCGCGGGCGACACCGACGGCGCGGTGACCGTCCCCCCCAACTGGTACTTGACGAGTAGATAGTCCTCGACCGCCTTTCGCTCCGTCCCCGAGAGCGGCCGGTCATAGATGATCAGCTCAGCCAGATCGCCCCACCATGGCCAGCCCTCATAGCCGGCGGTCTGACCGAAATTGCTCGCTCTCACGTTCGCCGTCGTCACCAGCGAGATCACGGACATCGTCCGGGGACGAGTCACGCCCCGACCGTCGACGGGCGTGCCGTTGAGCCAGGTCTGTCCACCCACCACGGCGTCGTTCCAGCAGCAGTCGTTGCGCCAGATGGGCCCCGGCGCACCGTACCCGCCGGCGAAGTCCGGCGTCGACGAGTCCCCGAGCAGCGGCCGATAACCGGGAGGCGCCCCCGCATCCTCCTTCACCACCCAGAACACGGTCCGAATGGTCGTCAGCCGCGTGGTGAACTTCAGGACATCGCCTCCGTCGAATCGCACCACGGGTAGGCCATTGAGCTCTTCGGGGATGACATGGGGAAGCGCCGCCCCCGACGGTTGCGTGGCGTCGTTCCCGTTGCCCGACTGATCGGCCCAACTCGTGACCCACCCGCCGCCGTTCGTGGGCAGTCCCGCGTCCGCTCTCAGCCAGAGAAGCATTCCCGACGTCGGGGGGGCCTCGTCGCGGCGCACCAGGGTCGCGGTCGCGGTCGAGCTGTCGAGGAACCCGGCCCGGACGGCCTTGGCTTTGACCGTCGTCGTCTCCGTGACGACGAAGGCACCGGCATAGAGAAGAGACGACGGGGTGGGCTCGGAGCCGTCGAGGGTGTAATAGATGGAAGCGTCGGGCGTGGTCGACGACAGGGTCACCGTGGTGGACCCCTCGAACAGGCCGCCGGCCGGCACGATCGCCGGCGCTCCGGCCGTGGGTGTGTAGGGACGGTACTTGCGGACGAGGTAGTCCTCGACGGCTTGCCGGTCTCCGCTCGAGAGCGGCCGATCGTAGATGATCAGCTCGGCGAGATCGCCCCACCATGGCCAGCCCTCATAGCCGGCCGCCTGGGCGAAGTTGCTCGCCCTCACATTCGCCGTCGTCACCAGCGAGATCACGGACATCGTGCGTGGACGAGCCACGCTGCGCCCATCGACAGGAGTTCCGTTGAGGAAGGTCTGGCCGCCCACCACCGCGTCGTTCCAGCAGCAGTCGTTGCGCCAGATCGTCCCCGGCCCGCCGTACCCGCCGGCAAAGTCCGCCGTCGACGAGTCGCCGAGCAGCGGCCGATAACCGGCCGGCGCCGCCGCGTCCTCCTTGACCACCCAGAACACCGTTCGGATGGTCGTCAGCCGCGACGTGAAGCTCACGACGTCGTTTCCGTCGAATCGCAAGACCGGCCAGCCGTTGAACCCGTCCGCGACCAGCTTCGGCCGCGAGGTTTCCGTCGCCTGGAAGACGTCGTTGTGAGCGTCGGACTGGTCCGTCCAGTTGCTCACGTTGCCGGACGCGTCCGTGGTCACCCCGGAGTCGGCGCTGACCCAGAGCGAGAGACCGGCCAGGGGAACGCCGCCGCGAGCGGGGGCGCGACCCACCGTTACGACCGTCGCCGGGCTGCGGTTCCCGGCCGCGTCGACCGCAACCACCGAGAGCTCCGCGTCGAGCTGCGCGAGCAGCCGCAGCGAGAACGTGCCGTCCAGGGCGGCGACGGTAGTGGCGATCGCGGCGGTGGCGAGGTTCGTGACCTCGACCGTGGACGACCCTTCGACCGCCGCCGTCAGCCCCACGACCTGCGCGAACCCGGCGTCGGATTGTTCGGCCGTGATCTTGCCCGCGTCCGGGGCCGCGGGCGGCGTGCGGTCCACGACGATGTCCTTGAACGCGGACTGGGTGTCCTGGCCGTAGGCGGTCGCCGTGATCCGGGCCGCGCCTTGCGGCACCCCGGATACGTCGAGGGTCACCTCGTAGGGGGCGCTCGTGTCCGTGGCCGTGAAGAGCGGCGTCCCGCCCGAAGACACCGTGAAGTCCATCCGCTGGATGGGCTCGGACGCGGCCGCCTTCACGAGCACGCTGGACGCGAACCGCGGGTTGACTCCGTCCGGCTTCGTGATCACGACCGTGATCTGCTTGTTGTCGACCGTCACCGTCACCGGCGAGCCGATGGAACCGACGTTGCCCGCGCGATCGGTGGCGCGCGCCGTAAACGCGTGCGGGCCTTCGCCGAGCGCGTTCGTGTTGTAGGCCGCCGTGAAGGATGGCTCGAAGGCGTTCGCGATCAGGACGCCATCGGCAAAGACCTCGATCTTCTGGACGCCCGAAGGGGCATCGGTCGCCGCGCCGCCGATCGTGATCGTCCCCGAGACCACCTGGCCGTCCACCACGCCCGTCACCGACGCTGCGTCCGGCAGCTCGGTGTCCACGCCGAACGAATCGCTCGTGGTGCCCGGATTGCCCGCGCGATCGCTCACCGTCGCCGCGAAGTGATGCCGGCCATCGCCGAGGTCGGCGGAGGGCGTGAACTGCAGCGTGTTCGCGGCGCCACCCGGCGTCACCGTGACGTCGTCGAACGAAAGCTCCTTGGTACCGGGGTCCACGCCGCTGAGCGAGTCGCTCAGGTACAGGTAGAGCTCGGGCCGCTTGACCTTGATCCAGGCCCCCGACGGGGGCGCGGCCAGCGACAGCACGGGCGGCACCGTGTCGAGCGTCTTGAATGCGCTGCCGAACGGAGCCGTCTGCGTGTTGCCGCTGACGTCGCTCGCTCCGTTCACGCTCACGGCGTAGCTGGAATCGATGGCCAGCGCGGAGGCAGGCGTGAAGGTCACGGCATTGGACGCCGTCCGCGTCACCTCTCCCGGGAGCGTTCCCAGGGGCCCGCTCAGCACGACGAGGCCTCCGACGTCCTGCGCGGGAGCGAGGTCCTCGCTGAAGGTGACCACGACCGTCGCCGACGGGCCCACCTGGATCGCGCCATTCGCGGGCACGACCGACGCCACCGCGGGCGGTGAGAGATCGACGGTGTGGAAGCGTGTCTCGTAGGCCTGAGGCAGCGGCCGCCCGTAGATGTCGGTCACGCCGGTGGTGAGGGTGAGGATGACGGCCTGCGAGTCCGGCCACGCGTACAGCGGGTTGACGGTGAGCGTTCGCCCATCCGCGCTCAGCGAGAGGCCATACGACACGCCCTGCCCGCCGGCCGTGCGGGCCGAGACGGCGCCGTTCGGGGTCTGGATCGGATCCGACAGCGTCAAGACCACCGGCCGACCCACCGGAATGCCGGTCGCGCCGTCCGGAGGATCCACCGCCAGGACCGACACCGGCGTGTCGTCGAGGACGATGGAGCCGACGTCCGCGGTGTTGCCGTTGCCCACGAGGTTCTGGTTGAGCACGAGGGCAACGCCCGTGGTGACGGGGTCGCTCACGAGGACCGAGAACGCGCCCAGGGGCACGCCGCGCGCGGTGAAGCGCCCGTCGCTCTGGGCCTGCAGCGTCACCGCGCCGCGGTAGGGGTCGAGCCTCACGGTCACGCGCGCGCCCGCGGCCGGAGTCGCGCCATCCGCTCTGAACACGATCCCGGTGACCGTCCCGCTGTCCTGGACCTGGACGTCGACCTGTTCCTGCTCTCCGGGCGCGATGTCCCCGCTGGCCGTGCCGTACAGGGTGAGGTCGCCGGGCTGCGCGGTGAGCGACGCCGTGTAGGGGCCGGCCAGCACGTCGGGCACGACGAAGAAGCCGTCGTTGCCGACACGCAGGAAGACGCCCCACCCGAAACGGCCCGTGCCCTGCAGCCAAAGGTTGCCGGCGATGGGATTGCCCGCCGAGTCCAGGGTATGGCCCTGGATCGATCCCGTTCCGTTGAGGTGGAGGACCACGTCACGCGTACTGGCCGAGGGAACGTCGGTGGTGATCGCGCCCTGGTCGATGCCTCCGATCACGTTCGCGGTGAGGCTGGCCGTGCCCGCGGGCAGCCGCGAGAACGCGAACTGGCCCTGCTCGTCGGTGGTCGTGGTGAACGTGCCCCCGCCGGCCCCGCCAACCTGCACGGTCACGATCGACGGCGGCGCCGCCGACTCGTCCGGACGGAGGACACGGCCGGTGAGTCCTCCGGAGTTGCGGAGGTTAACGTCGATGGTCACGCTGGCCGCATCGCCGGAGAGGGCGCCGCTGGCCGAGCCGCTGAGGAAGCCGTTGGGCAGGCTGGCGCTCACGAAGACGCCGCCTTCGGGCACGCCGCGCACGAGGTAGTGGCCGCTCGCGTCGGTCGTCGTGCCCGCGCGGTAGGAGCCGGAGACGATCTCGACGTGGGCCTGATCCTGGCCAGCGCCGTTGCTGAAGACCGTCCCCTCGACCGTGCCCAGTCCCTGCGCGGTGACGTCGAGGCTCACGACGTCGCCCTCGTTCCCGAGGCGGCCCACGGCCAACCCGGCGCGCGCGGTGAGCGGGTCTTGTGCTTCGACGCGCACGTCTCCGGCGGGCACGTAGGCGAACGAGAAGCTTCCGACGGGATCCGTGCCCCGCGTGGTCGTCTGGCCGACGACCCGCCCGCCGGCAATGAGCGTGACGCTGCCGAACGGGATGGGCGTGATTCCGTCGGGCATCAGGAAGCGGCCCTCGACGGTGCCCGTCACCGTCATCCGCACCTTGACCTCGACCGTGTCGCCGGCGTGCGGCAGCACCGACGAGAAGCGGCCGCCGCGCCCGAACGGGTCCGAGACCTCCACGTTGAAGGGCCCCTCGAAGACGTTCTCGAACGTGGCCACGCCCTCGTTCGAGGCTTCGATGGCGCGCTCGTACGCGCCGTTCGGGAAGTCGGTCTCGCGCAGCCGCACGAACGCCGTGGTCACGGGCTCGTCGAGCGCGTTGACCACGCGCACGCGAACGGTCCCCGTGCCCTTGAGCCGCTGGTCGTGGACGGAGTCCTGACCCGCTCTCAGGTAGATCTGCTCGCGCGCCACGCCCCCGGTCACGCCGTCGCGCGTGGTGATGCTGTAGGTGCCCTCGGGGAAGATCTTGGGGAAGCGATAGAAGCCCTGGTCGTTGGTCTTGACGACCACCTCCGGCAGCGGGCCGGTGGCGGAGACGTCGACACCCGCGCCCGCCGGCGTGACTCCGTCGGGCAGGAGCACCGTTCCCCTCAGCTCGCCGGAGATGGTGTTGACGAGCTTGAGATCGAACCGGACTTCCTGTCCGTGGGCGCCGAGCGTCCCCGACTGCCCGACCTGCGTCGGGAAGAACGGCTGCGACGCGGTCACGCTCACCGCGCCGACGTTGACGCCGGTGAACCGGAACTCACCGGACTGGTCGGTCCGCGCGCGGTGGGACACGCCCTGGGTCAGTCCGCAGGTCGTGGCGCCGTCGTTGTAGAAGTAGGTCGAGGTCAGCGCGACGTCGGCGCCGAAGGAAGGGGTGCCGTCGGGGTTGAGGACCTTGCCCACGACCGTGCCCGCTCCGTTGAAGCGCAGGACGGCGAAGCTCTCCTCGCCGTCGCGGGTGACGGAGGCGACACCGGAGACCACGTCGACGGCGCCCGCACCCGTGCGGATGGCCTGCACGGCCATCCCGCCGAGGCCGACGTTGTTGAAGCGCACGCGCCCCTGGGCATCCGTGGACCCGACCGCGCACCCACAGGGATCGGCGCAGGCCTCGAGGCGCCGCACGAGAATGCCCTGGATCGGCTGGTTGGCGGGGTCGAGCACGGTGAACACGATCGAGCCGAGGCCTGAGAGCGTGATCGAGGTCGTCACCTGCTGGCCGGCCTGGAAGATGCTGAACGTGGTCGAGCCCGAGCGCAGGCCGTCGCGCGTGCGGGCGGTGACCGTCTGATTCGCCTGCACGGCGACACCGGGGATCGTGAAGGCGCCCGTGGTCTCGTCGCTGAGCACGCCGCGGTCGCCCACGGCGACGACCACACCGCCCGCGGGCTGGCCCCCGGGCAGCTTGACGACGCCCGTCACCGTGCCGAAGCCTTCCGGCGGCGCGATGGCGATGATGAGGTTGTGGACGATGTCGGCGCGGGGCGCGGAGATCCCGGACACGCTGGCCCGGTCACGCTGATTCAGGGCGGCCTGAACCGTGTAGGCGCCCGCGGGCAGGCCGGCCAGAACGTAATCGCCCGCGGCATCGGTCTGGGCGAAGCCCATCGGCGCGCCGTAGCCGCCGAGGTAGTAATAGACGTACACACCGGGCAGGGCCGTGCTCTTGCCGTTCTCGAGCTTGGTCACCTTGCCCGAGATCCGTACCGTCTCGCTTTCGAGGTTGACGTCGATGACGGCGGTGTTGCCCGCGCGCTCGACGCGGCCGGCGGCCTGGCCGATGCTCAGGCCCTTGGCCGCGCGCACCGTCACCGTCCCCACGGTCATGCCGTTGATCGTGTAGCGCCCCTCGGCGTCGGTGGTGGCGTTGCCGCCCACCCGCGGATCCGTCCCGCTGAAGGCGGCCACGTTGGCCCCCGCGACGGCCATGCCGTTCTGGAGCACCACCCCTTTGACCGAGCCGCGGCCGAAGAGCACGACGTCGAGGACGATCTGCTCGCCCGCGGAGCGGACGTAGCTGGTGAGCGTCCGCAGCGATCCGCTGACCGGGTCGACGGTGAGGAGCTGGAAGGGCGCGCCGCAGTTGTCCTGGCGCACGTAGCGGATCTCGTAGCGGCCGTCGCCCGCGAGCGGGATGGCGGCCAGCGCGCCCTGGGAGGGGTTGTTACAGGTCCAATCGACCTGGTTCATGTAGGTCACGAACCCGGTCGACACCGGCGTGCCGTCGGCGTTGAGGACGCGTCCCGATACGACCGCACCCGCATCCTTGACACGCGCGCCGACGGCGAGCGTCTCCGTCGCCCCCGGACGGCCCTGCCGGTCGCTCATCCCGGACACGGTGAGCGTGTTCGGAATGTACGGACCCTCCGGCCGCGCCAGGGACAGGAAGACGAGCCGGCCCGAGAGCTGCGCCTTCGCCGCCAGCACCTTGTTGGCCGGGATCGCGTAGTTCGTGGCGAGGCCCGCTTGCGCGGCGTCCACGGGACGATCGAACAGCACCACGCCCTGCAGGCCGAACGGGCTGGCCGCATCGAAGGTCTCCGGACCGATGATGTTGGCGGAGATCGCGTGCGGCCCCGGCGGGGTGATCGCGCTCGTGGGCCCGGTCTGGCTCGTGAACGTTCCGTCCCCCTCCGGATCGAGCTCGACGACGACAGAGTCCGGGCTGGCGAGATCGACGTTCAGCCGCGCGCGTCCACCCGCGGCCAGCGCCTCCGAGGGCACCTCGACGTGCGCGAAGGTTCCGTCGCCGCGCGGGAAGGTCGCGGACACGCCCGCGGTGGCGGGGCCGGTCGCGGTGATCTCGAGGACATACGGCGATCCGACGGCGCTGATGACGATGGCGAGGCGGCCGGCATCGGTCGCGGTCCCCAGAGGCAGGAACACGGCGCCCGGAATCGCGCCGCCCGTCACGCCCGCGATCGTCTTGCGCCCCGCGGCATCCGTCAGCGACACGCCGACCTGGCCGGTGACCCCGAAGGAGACGAAGTCGCCGGCCGGCGAGCCGCTTTCTCCGGTGAGACCCTCGTAGGCGAGCGCCCCGCCGGCGTCGTCCGCGGCCGTCTTCAGCGCGTGGCCGAGCGCACGCGCGAGCTCGTCTCCGGCCTCCGTCTGCCGGAGGAGCTGATCGAAGCCGGGATCGAGCGTGCCTCCGCCGTAGAAGTCGAAGGCCAGATCGCGCATCGCGTCCGCCTCCGGCTCGCCGAGGTCGGTCCGCAGGCCCGCTTCCGCGAGCGCGAGCGCTTTCTGCGTGACCGCGTTGCGATCGGTGCGGAGCACGCCCCTGGGAAGCGTACCGGCCGGCGCGTTGGCCAGGCTCCAGGCCTGGCCGAGGACGCGCATGGCCGCCTCGACGACGCTGCTGGGGAGAAGATCGACGGCCGTCGGCAGGACCAGCGTGTCCGGCGAGAGTGGGACGCCTCGCTCGCCCACGCCCAGCGCGAAGCGCAAGGTGCCGGTGCTCGTTCCCCCGCCGCTGGTGTCCATGTCGAGGTACGACGCCACGACCTTGCCGGTGACATTGCTCTTGAACCTGAAGGAGAGCGTCTTGGAGTCGCCGGGGGCCAGCGTGGCGATCGTGCGCTCGCCCGATTCCAGCGTGGGCGGTGTCGTGTTCTTGTCGATGACTGCCGGAACGATGCCGCTGATCGCCGGGTTGTCCAGCTTGACCTTCAGGTCGTTCGCCGCACCCTGGCCGACGTTGCTGATGGTGACGAACAGCGTGAAGTCCTCGTCGGCTCGCGCGACGCTCGGCACCGTGAACGTCATGTTGAAGCTCGGATTGCGCACGAGGACGCCGCCGCTGGCCTTGCCCGTGACCTTCACGGGACCGACGGGCAGTCCGTCGAGCACGGCCGCGATGTCGAAGTCGAGGGTGTGGAAGCCCTCCTTGTCGCCCCGCACCAGGAACTCGGCCTGTCCCTGCTCACCGGCCTCGAAGGCAGCGACGTCGTCCTCCGTACCCGGCACCCCATCCGGACCGACGCCCAGGATGTCCATGGTCGGCGGCTGCGGGATCTCCTGGCCGTCGCGGAGCAGCTTCGGAAGCGCGAGCGGATCGTCGTTGATGCCGGTGTTGGGATCTGGTCCCTCGATCGTGTCCTTGCCAAAAGGCAGATGGATGGTGCCGGTGACGTCGCGGACGACCAGGTTCGTGCCGACGGGCGCGCCGTTGGCGACGAAGAGCTGCGCCGAGAAGAATTGCTTCAGGTACCCGACGTTGCCCGGGATGACGAGCACGCTGGGGATGCGGATCGGTGTCCCGTTGGGCAACGTGAGCGGGACCTTCTCGGTGCCGCCCCCCGAGCCATCCACGACCTCGAGCTCGAGCAGCATCGGAACGATGGTGGGCAGAGGCGGTAGCGAGATGGTGCGATCAGGAGACGGCGGGGCCTGGATGGGCTGGGGGACGGGCACACCCTGCCGGTCGAACACGACCGGGAAGCTGATGTTCACCGGATTGCTCTCGAGCTTGATGCCCAGCGTGAACTCGAAGCCGAGGTAGGCGTCGCTGTCGAGGACGATGCCCTTCTGTTTGATCTCGTCGAGGGTCAGCGCGCGCGTCTTGACCGACGTGATCAGGATCTGGTCGATGGCCTTGACCGTGACGCTCGATGGCTCGACGTCGAGGGCCGTCGTCCCGCCGCTGACGATCCGGATGTTCGTGAGCTGGTAATCACCGCCCTGGGGCAGAGGCGGCAGCGGCAACAGCAGCCGGTCCGCGGGGAGTGATTCACCGGGGCCAAGGTGAGGCAGGTCCACGGCCGTCGGCAGCCCGGGCCCGGAGAGGAGCCCCTGCACCTGGAAGCCGGCTCCGAAGAACGACGCCACGTCAGTGGCGCTGAGCTCCTGGTCGCCGGCCTTGACCACCACGCGCACGGCCGAGGCCGTGTTCTTCGGGACCGTGGGATTGACGGGATCGACGGTGGCGTGGAGGCCGACGAGAGCGACCTCCATCTCGCCGATCTTGCGCAGGGGCGCCTGCGCCGCCGCGGGAACGGACCAAAAGCCGGCGACGACAAGGCCAACCATCGCCGCCGCAGTCCGTCTCATTCAGAAAACCCAACTTGCGAGAAGTGCTCGGGAGGGTCCGAGCGGCGGGCCATTTGGCCCGGCCGGCCTGACGCAAATGGGCGGTGAGTGTACGAAAGCCGTGCCTACCGGTCAAACGGCTTGTGACACTTTTTGTGTTCGCGCAAACGCCCCGGTTCGATCGTGACGGGGGTTGGCGCAAGCTAAAGGGCAAGGCGCTCGTTGAGTCGCCGGACAGCCAAGCAATGCCTCGGGCCCATAGGGCGGTACGTCCTCTGCGTGCGGAGCGGCACTTATCGGGCGTCGCTCGAACCACACAAGCTGTACCGGGTCCTCGATGACCCCGCCGCCGAGAAGAGCTCGTTAATCCGCGTGATCGACGAGTCTGGAGAGGACTATCTCTCTCCTTCCGATCTCTTCGTTCCCGTTGAGCTCCCGGCAAAGGCGAGACACGCCTTCGACCGGCCGACAGTCTCCGGAGTGAGCCGTCCCGCTCGCCGGAGCAGCCGTCCAACAATGCGTCGAACCTGACGGCGCGTTGCTGTCATCTCGACCGATGCAGGAACGCCGCAGCCCAGCGCAGTGTTAGGCGGTGCCTTTGCATCACACGTGGTGCCCCGCTAGGCCGTCCAGGGCGCCGCGGCCGTCCCGCGGTCGGGATAGAATGAGTTATGCCGAAGGCTGGCCGAAGCGCGAAAGACGTCGTCGTCGCGATCGTCCAAGACCTGCCCGACGACAGCTCTTACGACGACATCGTTAAGGAACTCGTGTTCAACCGCATGGTTGAGCGCGGGCTCGCTGACGTCGAGGCGGGTCGAACGATCTCAGACGAAGAGATGGAGCGGTCGATCGAGTCTTGGCGAAAAGGCTGATCTGGACGCCCGAAGCACGATGGTGGCTGCGGGAAATCCACGAGTACATCAGTCGCGAGCGGCCGGAGGCAGCCTACAAGGTGGTGCGCGGGATCTTCGAGAAGGCTCATCTGCTCCTCGAGTTTCCCGAGATGGGGCACCTCCACAGTCCTCGTCGGTATCCCGGTGTTCGCATCCTGCTCTACGGGAAGTACAGAATCGCTTATCTGCACCGCGAGGATGTCTACGTGCTCGGCGTCTTTCATGGTGCGCTCGACTTGAAGCGACACCTTCGCCTGAAGGAGCGGGACGCCTAACAAGCAGCGGACGATGCATGGCTGGCATGGAGCCTCGCCGCTGAACGGCGTGATCGAAAGGACGATCCTTTCGCGGCCTGCGTCATCCACGATATCGATGCGGTCGTCCACGACGATCACCTCGTCGTAGTCCCCCTCAAGACGATCGTCGCTCCGCCTCCGCGTCCGCGTCCGGGTTTCCGGTCCGGGTTTCGGGAACGATGTCCGGGAATCCGGAAGGAAATCGGCCCTCTAGACACGCTTCTCCGCTCGCAAACCGTTGGCCCGCCTTCGCAGCCCCCCGTGGCCGCCCACTTGCAGTCCGACAGCGGCCGCGCCGCCGCCTCGACGCTGCTCGTCAGCGGCCGGCGCGGCGCATGAGAGACGGCCCTTGGCGTTGCGGAGGACTTTGATGATGCGAAGATTCTTCCCTCTTCTTCTCGTCTCGCTTCTCGCGGCCGGCCCCGGCGCGACGACCGCCGTCTGCCAGCAGTCGGGGGGCGCCTCCCTCGAGGGCTCGGTCCACGGCCCGGACGGCAAGGCCGTCCCCAACGCCAGCGTCAGGATCACGGCCACCGCCACCGGCTACGGGCGCACCGTCGCCACGCGCGCGGACGGGCGCTTCGTGGCGCCGCTGCTGCCCGTGGGTCGCTATTCCCTCGAAGTCACGGCCAGCGGGTTCATGGCCAGCAAGCGTGACGGCGTCGTGCTGCGCGTCGGCGCGACCCAGACCGTCGACATCGACCTCAAGGCCGTGGCGGCGGAAGAGCAGATCACGATCTCGACGGAGGCGGGCCTCATCGACCAGTCCGACCCCGCGGGAAGCCTGACCATCGATCCGCGCTCCATCTCCGACCTGCCCGCGCGGGGCCGGAACTTCCCCGACTTCATCCTGCTCACGCCTTCGGTCATCCAGGAATCGGACCGCTCCGGCCTCGTCATCTCCGGCCAGCGCTCGATCAACTCCAACGTCTCGATCGACGGCGCCGACTTCAACGACCCCTTGCAGGGCAACCAGCGCGGGGGCAACGAGGGCGTCTTCTTCTTTCCCCAGGCCGCGGTCGAGGAGTTCCAGGTGGTGCGCGCCGGCGCCACCGCCAGCGTGGGCCGGACCAATGCCGGTTTCGTCAACGTGGTGACGAAGTCGGGCACCAACGCGCTCCACGGCGAGCTTTTCTACTTCAACCGCAACCGGCACATGACGTCGGCCGACGCCTTCGGCCGCTCGCTGAACAACCAGCAGAACCAGTTCGGCGGCGCCGTGGGCGGACCGATCGCCGCCGACCGGGCCCACTTCTTCCTCGCTGCCGAGCAGAACTTCCTGCGCGTCCCCTTCGTGACGGACTTCCAGCCGCAGGCGGCCGGGGTCGTCGTGCCCGCCCCGCTGGCCGCCCTCGAGGGCGAGCACCGCGGGACCAACAACCCGACGGCGGTGTTCGCGCGCCTCGATCTCGGGCTCTCCCCCGCCCACCGGCTCAACGTCCAGTACACTTATTCAAGGCTGCACGGCGAGAACTTCAACTTCGACTCCCCGCCCATCGACCAGGCCGAGGAGACGAACTACCGGCGGACGACCCGGAGCCATGGCGTCAAGGCCACGCTGACCTCGACGCTCGGAACCAGCCTGATGAACCAGCTCACCGCGCAGCTCGGCACCGACGACCGCCAGGAGCAGCCGAACCTGAGCCGGCCCCTCATCGCGATCGCCGGCTTCGGGACCTTCGGCGGCGACGCCGCGCGGCCCCGCGTGTTCGAGGCCACCCGCTACCAGGTCGCGGACAACCTCAACGTCATCCTCGAGAAGCACCGGCTCCGCTTCGGCTTCGACTTCAACCTCACTCCCGCCCGCCAGAAGCGCGAGAGCAACATCCAGGGCCGCTACGACTTCGCCTCGCTGGCCGACTACCAGGCGGGCAAGATCAGCCGCTATCGGCAGACCCTGGCCGCCTTCGACGAGGGCGACCTCCTCTACGACGCCAGCCAGCGCGAGCTCGGCTTCTACGCCCAGGACCGGGCCACGTTCGGGGCGGTGACCGTGGACGCGGGCCTGCGCTGGGACGGGCAGTGGAACCCGGATTCGCCGCGACCGAACCCCGCGGTGCCGCAGACGGCGCAGATCCCGGACGACCTTTCGATGTGGCAGCCGCGCGTCGGCCTGGCCTGGTCACCCGGCGGCCGGGGACGCACCGTCCTGCGCGCCACCGCCGGGATCTACGCCGCGCGCACGCCCGCGAACCTGTTCCAGCGCGTCTTCACCGACAACGGCCTCACGACCGTGGTCGTGGACAGCCGGGTGGACCGGTCGGTCTTGAACTACCTCAAGTTCCCCAGCGCGCTGGGGGCGGTTCCGCCGGGAGTGACGGTGGCCCCGCCCCAGGTCGTCGGGTTCGACCCGGACTTCAAGAACCCGCGCGCCAAGCAGGTCTCCGCCGGTGTGGAGCACCAAATCGGCAAAGCCGCCACCGCGTCGCTCAACTACGTCCACGTCTCGACCGACCACCTGCAGCGCCGGCTGGACCGGAACCTCTTCCCGCCCACGATCGACGCGACGGGCATGCCGATCTTCCCGAAGACGCGGCCGGATTCCACGATCGGGATCCTCTCCATCAACGAGTCGACCGCGAAGTCCCGCTACGACGCGGTGGTGACGAGCGTGCAGGCGCGCTACGGCCGGCTCAACGCGCAGGCCGCCTACACCCTGGCCTGGAGCAAGGACGACGACTCGAACGAGCGCCAGTTCAGCCGCGAGACCGCGCTCAACCCGTTCGACGTCGCGAGCGAGTGGACCTGGTCCAAGCAGGACGTGCGGCACAGCGTGACCGTGAGCGGAGTGGCCGACCTGCCCGGCGGCGTGGCCTTCGGCGTGGTCCTCCTCGCCCGGTCGGCCCTGCCCTACACGGCGGTGATCGGCGTAGACACCCAGGGCGACGGCAACGACGCCAACGACCGCGCGATCATCGACGGGCGCGTCTCCGCGCGCAACGCGTTCCGGCAGCCGTCGTTCTTCGACCTCGACCTCCGGCTGGTCAAGGCGATCCGCGTGGGCAAGGCCAATCGGATCGACCTGATCGCCGAGCTGTTCAACGCGACGGGCGCGGACAACAAGGGCTTCGGCAACGACGCGGTCAGCACGTTCGGCACGCCGCAGGCCCCGTCCGCCACCGCCGGGCAGCCGCTCTTCGCGCCGACGACGGCGCGCTACGGCGGGCCGCGCCAGCTGCAGCTCGGCGCGCGGTTCGCGTTCTGAGGGTTTGATGACTGTCCTTCGGCGCGTGAGGGCCTCGGCCCTCGCGCTTCTCGCGGCCGCCGCCCTCGTCGTGATCCTGACGGGGACGGCGGACGCGGCGGACTCCTTCGTGGTCGTCGTGAATTCGTCAGTGGCCGGCACGAGCATGCGCCGGGCCGACCTCGCCGCGGTCTTCCTGAAGAAGGCGGTGCGGTGGGGGGACGGATCTGCGGCCAATCCCGTCGATCAGTCCGGCACCGCTGCCGTACGCAAGGACTTCTCGGAGAGCGTGCTCCACATGCCGGTCATGGCGGTGGTGCAGTACTGGGGGAAGCAGCTCGTCTCCATGGCCAGCTCGCTGAGACCGCCGACCGTGAAGGCGTCCGACGGCGAAGTGCTCGCGTACGTCGCGAAGACGAGCGGCGCGGTCGGCTACGTCGCGAGCGGCGCCGCCCTTCCCCCCGGCGTGAAGGCGATCACGATCGTCGATTAGCGTCAGAGCGGTCCGGCCGACCTTCGCAGCCGCACCGCCCCGGCCAGGAACACGGCCGTGAGGACCAGGCCCGCCCAGAGGCCGGGGCTGATCATCAGCAGACCCGGCGTGAGGTGCGTCATCGGATGCGTCGGGAACGTCCCGGGCATCGACATCGCCGCCGAGCCGCCCGACACGAGGTCCCCGACGAGGGCGAGGAAATGCGTCGACCCGAAAACCACCTTCTCGAAGAAGCCGACGGCGATCGGAGGCAGGACCGCCCACAGCAGCGGCGCGCGCGACGCCCAGGCGGAGACCAGCAGCATCCAGGCGTAGATGGGGGCGTGCGAGAGGGAATGAACGGCCAGCAGGTGGTAGAGGAGCAGCAGCCACATGCGTAAGGGCGACAGGGCCGACCAGAGCGCCCCCACCCCCTGCCCGCTCGCCGCGAGCACGGCGCTGCTCAGCGCCAGCATGAGCAGCTGCATGGCGACGGTGACCGCGAACGCCACCAGCTGCAGCACAAGGATCGGAACGGCCGCCTTGGCGAGCACGGTCGTGAGGTCGGAGACGGGCAGCGACTTCCAGAACAGCGTGCTGCGGTCGCGGCGCTCGCCGTACAGGGCGTCCAGGGAGTAGAAGACGCCCACGAGGACGGCGACGAGCATCATGAGGCCCGAGGCCATGTCGTAGGGAGCGGAGAGGGCCGCGCGCTGCTGCATGGGGTCGAGCGCGGCCGCCGCCCGCATCTTGTCCGGCAACCGGACGGTGCTGATCGCGAACCCGGCCAGGAACATCACGGCCACGGCCAGGGGCGCCACGTAGATCGACCTGTTCTCCCACAGCTCCCGTCGCAGCGACCACAGCAGGGGCGACATCGGCGACGGCGCGGCGGCCGGCGCCTCGAGTCGGGGCTCGCGGGCGGCGTTCGATGGAGTGTCCACCTAGGCGGCTCCTCGTGCCGGCGCGGCCTGGGTGGCCATCACGGCCACGAAGAGGTCGGCCAGGCTGGGCGTGCGCACCTCGCCAAGCGCGGCGAGCGGCTCGCGGTCCACGGCGTCGAACAGGAGGATGTGGCGGCCGATCCCCGGCCGCTCATGCAGCGGCCCCAGCGCCCGCGCCGCCGCCAGCTTGTCGGGATGGACGGCCACCTCTCGGTACCGTGACTCCACTTCCTCCATGCTGCGGGCGAACACGATGCGGCCGCGGTCGATGAACACCACGTCCGTGAGGACGTGCTCGACCTCCTCCACGTGGTGCGTCGTGACCACGACGGTGCGGCTCCGGTCGAAGTAGTCGCTCAGGAGGGAGTCGTAGAACTGCTTGCGGAAGAGGATGTCGAGGCCCAGCGTGGGTTCGTCGAGCACGAGCAGGCGGGCGTCGATGGACATGACGAGCGCGAGGTGCAGCTGTGTCACCATCCCCTTCGACAGCTCCCGGACGCGGCTCGTCCGCTTGATGGTCGTGCGGGCCAGGAAACCCTCGGCCTTGGCGCGGTCGAAGCCGGGATGGACGCCCCCGACGTAGTCGAGCAGCTGCGAGACCCGGGCCCACCGGGGCAACACGGCCACGTCGGCGATGAAGCAGACCTCGCGCATGAGCCGGTCGCGCTCCGTCCAGGGATCTCGCCCGAGCACGCTCAGCTCCCCCTCGTACGGCGTGAGCCCGAGCAGCGCGTTGAGCGCGGTCGTCTTCCCGGCGCCGTTGGGGCCGATAACCCCAAGGATCCGTCCCTCTTCCACCCGCAGGTCGACCCCGTCCAGCGCGACAGTCGCGCCGAAGGACTTGCGGAGTCCGCGCGCTTCTATGACGGCCATGGCCTCACCGCTTTCCCCGGGCGCTGCCGGCGAGCAACGCCTCCACGTCCAGGCCGAGACGCTTCACGGTGGCGAGGATCCGCGGCCACTCCTCCTCGAGGAACTTCTGCCGCTCGCCCTGGAGCAGCAGGCCGCGCGCGCCCGCGTTGATGAACATGCCGCGGCCGCGCCGGGACTCGACCAGCCCCTCGTCCACCAGCTCCTGGTAGCCCTTCAGGACCGTGAGCGGATTGACGCGGTACTCCGCCGCGACGCTGCGCACGGACGGCAGCGGGTCGCCTTCCTTGAGCACGCCCTCGAGGATCATCGCGACCACACGGTCGCGAAGCTGGCGGTAGATCGGCTGTCCATCGTTCCACTCACGGTCCATCAGGATGGCCGGAACCTCTCAGTGGCCCGCGCTGCCGCCCCCGGCGTTCGTGCGCTGCAGCTCGAAGTGCGCGCGCATGGGCTTGTCGCCGGGCATCATGTACGTCCAGTCCTCGGTGTGGTGGTCGGCGTCGACGAGGGTGAACACGGCGTGATGCATGTGTCCCCGCTCGTTTCCGCCGGAGAGATCGAGGAAGTCGAACTCCACGGTCTTCCCGTCGGGCGAGACCTTGCCCACCATGCGCGGACGGTTGCCGGCGTCGCAGTAGTGCGTCAGGAGGAGGCGCTCCCCTTCCACGTAGAACATGGTGATCGGATGGTCGGGCCTTCCGGAGATCGACATCTCGTGCTCGAGCGCGTTCCCCATGGAGGTCACGCGGAGCGCGAGCTGCGCGAACCTGCCCTGCACGGCGGGGACCGGCGGATCGGTCGTCATCGGACCCACCCAGGAGCCCGCCACGGTCTTCAGCGTGGCAAACGCGTTCTCCGTCTCCGTGGGAGCGCCCTTGGCGGCGGGCATGCTGTGACCGCCGGACTGAGCGGACGCGAGGGTGGAGACCGACATCAGGAGTGCAAGCATCGGAACGAAGGGTTTCATCTCTCTTCTCCTTGGGAGGTCAATTAGCCGTCGACCATCCGTACTAGCGTTATAGTCAACTATAACACTAGGTCTGATGTCAAGCCCCTTATCGAGGGGATGCTTGACTCCTTCGGAGGCTACCTACATCCCATTGGGATCATTGAGCTTACGAGCGGTAGGGGTCAGCGCGCGGTTAGCGCCTGAACTTCTCGCTCGTCACGATTCCGGCGCGATGCGCCAGGAACCGCACCGCGGTCGCCAGCGTCCCGAGCCCGTAGACCACCCCGGCCCGGAACCCCACCGAGGACATGTCCGAGAAGTACCGCGTTGAGATCGGCACCTCGACCACGGGCAGGTCGAAGTGCACGGCCTGGAAGATCACCTCGGTGTCGAACACGAAGCCGTTCGCGTTGCGCAGGAACGGCACCGTCTCCAGGAAGCGCCGCGAGTACGCGCGATATCCCGTGTGGCACTCCGAGAACTTCCGGCCCATGGCCAGGTTCTCCATGGTGGTGAGGAAGCGGTTCGCGACCTGCTTCCACTTCGGCATGCCCCCGCGTGCGGCGCCGCCCGGGATCATCATGCGCGACCCGAGCACCATGTCCGCGCGGCCTTCCTGGATGGGCTTGATCATCTCGGGGATGATCGCGGGGTCGTACTGCCCGTCCGGATGGAGCATCACCACGATGTCCGCCCCGTCGCGCAGCGCCTCCATGTAGCAGGTCTTCTGGTTCCCGCCGTAGCCGACGTTGTGCGGGTGGCGGATGGCCTTGAGGTTGAGCCGCTTCGCCAGCTCCGTGGTGTCGTCCCGCGAGTAGTCGTCCACGACGATGACCTCGTCGTAGTAGCCCTCAGGGATGCGCCGGAACGTGTCCTCCAGCGTCTTGGCCGCGTTGTAGGCGGGCATGACGATGACGACGTAGGGCTTTCTGGCCACAGCCGGCGGCGGCGCGGACGCTGAGGAGGAGGCAGGCGAGCTCATGCGAAGCGCTCATTCTAGCCCGTCCGGCGCGAGCGCGCTCCCTCTCGGTTCGCCCATGTCTGACGCCCATGGCCTTCGCCATCCACGCCACGACCCATCGCCCGGAGGCAGGGTTGCGTAACTTGGTGTGTAAAGAGGCGCGCCACTTGAACACGCGGCTCGGATCCTCTCTCCGAAGGCTCCATCTGCGTTCCCTTTTCGTCGAACACCTCGATCGAAAGCGCCTTCAGTCGTTCTTCGTCGCCCAACGCCGTGATGTCTCCTGAAGTCCTGAACTGCGGACGGATAGCCGACGAGCTCGGCCCCGCTATCAATGGACGCGTACATGACCAGGGCTTTCCGTACGATCGACCTTCAGGCTGCTCCAGTCCACCATCCGCAGGCGGGAACGACGATTCCGATGAACGCCAGCAGCATGGCACGAAGTAGGAACATCACCTGTGCCCTAGAGTCTCGAACGAAGACGGCCGAGGCCCAGCTCGCCACGTCTCGGCGCACGGGCCAAAGCCACAGTGATGGCACCACACGGCAGGAATCGGAAGTCTTGCCGCCGGCGGCGGCGTATTCACAGAGCAAAGGCCGCCCAGCCTCGCTTCAACCGGCCGTCGCTCAGGTTTTGAGACTCCCCGGCCGGCTGGGTCGCGCCGGGCTGTGACCGGTGGGAGCGCTGAACCACTGCAGGCGAGAACTACCTATCATCCGGCCTTCCAACGGCCCTTGCGATCCGATGCAGTATATCTGTCGGAATTGCGCTCCAGCCCCAGACCGACGATAGAGCCTTCCGAAATTTGTCGTCACGCGCAGCAGTCTGCTCAACTCGGTCGATGAACTGCCTCGCGTAGCCAACCATCAGCTGCTCCAACGGCCCAGCGCCTACCGCCCCGAGGACGCTCGACGATTCCGGGTGATTCACAATCGCGGTGATCAGCGTCCACGCTGACTCGGGATCCTTCTGAACAAGCTCGTCCAGGATTTCCAACGCTCCATCAGCGATGTCATCATTCGGGTCGTCGTCGTCAAGCTCCTCCTCTATGCTCCTCTCGTCCTGTGGTGCAGTTTCGCGGGCAACGCCGAGCCTCTTCTGAAGCTCAGTCCACTGCCTTATCCACAACTGCGCTAGCACCGCCGTCTCGGTTACGTCCATCCATCACCTACAAACCGACTGGCGCCAGAGCGATCATGATGGCAATGATCAACAGGGTCTGGGCGAATGCGGCGGCGGCAGCAGCTTGCTCGGGCCTTTGACTCTGCTTAGGAGGACCGAAGGGATAGACAGGCTCGAACTCTGGTGTTGGGTACGGACGACGACATGCCTCGGGGGCGCCAGGTGGCGGATCTCCGCAGTTCGCCTTGCGAAACTTCCTGAGGTTCTTCCTCAGGTTACGTCGCATCGCGTCATACGAATCGATATGGTTCTGGAGTTCCTCCTCCGAGAGAGTGAACCGTGGCCACGCGCGCTCTAGTCTCATTCGGAGGAGCTGACTCATGGCCTTTTGAATGGCTCGACGGATGGCCTCACAGAAGGGGCTGTTGGGCCCCCAGTTGCTAGTCGTGGTCTGGAGGCCGAACGGATCCCCGTACACTACAGGATTGCTGCCGACGTACTCGTGGAAGTTAGTGCCTGCTATGAAACCAAGGGGATCTTCGCTGATAAAGCGGCCGAGTGTAGGGTCGTAGTACCTCGCACGGTAGTAGTAGAGACCGGTCTCAGAATCCCACTCGCGACCCGTGAAAGCATAGCCGTCCGTCGCTGCTCCGGACTCCAGATTGCCCCACGCATCGTAGCGGCGCACCAACGACACCGCGCCTGCCGCATTCGTCATCGCGACCACGCTCCCCAAGCCGTCTGCGTGAAGATACGTGAGCCCGCTACCATCATCGATCGCGAGGGGTTCATCGATGCCCGGGCCGTGAACGTACTTGAGGGTCGTAGCGCCACGGGTCTCGCGGAGCATGTCCTCGCCAGCGTAGGTCCAGTCCGTCGTCACTCCTGCTGCGACTTTCGTGACTCGCCTGCCGTTGGGATCATACGCAAAGCGCGCCTGCTCCACGCCGTTCTTCACGACTCTCTTTAGCTCGTTCTCCGCATTCCACTCATACGTCCAGGTATCGGTTCCGTCGAACCTTTGTGCGAGGTTTCCATTTGGATCGTAGCTGTAGCTTCCTGACGCAGCCGGTACATTCGCCGTCCAACTCTTCGTCGTCACGTTGCCGCCAAGATCCGTCGCCGTAACGGTGACCGTATTTGCGCCGGGGGCAGCGTTGATCGTGGCATCGAACACGTTCCCTGGGAGCATCCGCGCCTGCTGGCCGTTGACCGTCGCTGTCCCCGGTTCGTCGAGGTGGCCACGGATCCGAAGCGGTCCGCCGCCGACGGTAGAGAGGAGTCTGTTGCCGGCATCGTGGATCGATCGCGTCACCGCTTGGCCGATTTGAGTCGTCAGCCGGTTACCGACAGGATCGTAGGAATAGAACGACTGGTCCGTCGGCGAGCCTGTTCGTCCGACCTGGGTCAGGCGATACAGCCCGTCATAGCCATAACTTTCCGTCAAGTCGGGGGTTGTCTTGCTGGTTCGGTTGTCGGCGGCGTCATAGCCATAGCCGAAGCTCGTGATGACGGTCGCGCCCAGCGACGCGCCAAGAGTCGTCACCCGCGAGTTCATATCGTAGGCATAACTCGTCGTGATGCCGTTGGGATAGCCGAGTGTCGTGCGGCGGTTCGCGGCGTCGTACCCGAACGAGAAGAGGCTGGAGCCGCGCGTAATTCCTGTCAGGCGGCTCGCGTCATCGTAGGCGTAACCGAGCAGGAGAGTGCCGTCGAGGCTGACGCTGAGCCGATTGCCGCCATCGTCGTAGGTATATGCAACGGTTGAGGCGTTGCGGTTGCTTTGCTCGGACGTCATTTCTCCGGCCAGGTTGTATACCCACGTGAGCGTGTCCGTTCCGTTCGCGGCGGTCAGCATTCGTCCCACCGCGTCATACGTGAAAGCCACCGCCGGTGTGACCCCGTCGGAGTAGCTCTTGCCGACCAGATGGCCCGCATCATCGTAACTGAACGTGGTCATCACGCTCTTGCGGTCGGTCTTCGTCTTCAAGCGTCCCACGCTGTCGTACGTGAAGACCTCGCTTCCGCCGCCAGGATACCGGACGGTCGAGACACGGTTGAAGCTGTCGTAATCGAACCGCGTCGTCTGGCCTCTCGCATCCGTCAGGGCGACGAGATTCGACATCAAGTCGTATCCGTAGTTCGTAAGGCCGTTCGCCGCGTCCACCACCGTCTCCAGACGGCCGAACTTGTCGTAGACGTACCGCGTGGTGCGACCCAGCGGATCGATGACCTCGGTTCTTTGCCCACTCGCATCGTAAGTGAACCGGGTGTAGGTGCCGTCGGGAGACGTGACTCGCGTGACCCGTCCACGTGCGTCGTAGGTCGTCGTGGTGGTGTGGTTCAGCGCATCGGTCACAGTCGTGCGCCGCCCGAACGCATCGTATCCGTAAGTGGTCGGATGGGTCAGGGGGTCGATGATGGATAGGAGGTCCGCCGTCGCCGAGTCGTAGGTCAGCGTCGTCGTCTTGCCGCGAGCGTCGGTGATCGTGTCCGGCTTGCCCTGTGCGTTGTACGTGAACGTTGTGGAGCGGGTCAGCGGATCGGTGACGCTCAGGGGGCCGGGCGGCCCGTAGGTGGTCGTCGTCACACCCGTGTCAGGCGCTGTCACCGTGAGCACGCGACCCTCTGCGTCATACGTGTACGTGGTCGTGTGCGTCAGGGGATCCGTCTCGGTCAGAGGACTGCCGTCCGAATCGTACGTATACGTCGTGAGCTTGCCGTCCGCGTTCTTGATCGACGTGATTCGACCGAGTGCGTCGTACGTCCATTCCTGGCTCTCCCCAGCTTCGGCTCCGCAGGAAGGACACGGCCCAGTCACCTTCGTCAGGCGTGGAATACCGCGAACCTTTTCGAACATGTAGGTCGTCGTGCGTCCCAGGGAGTCGGTGACGACGGTCTGATTCGATCCATAGGCGAGGGTCAGGCCGTTCACGCCCTCCGCGATCTGAGAGGTGACCGCCCGTCCCTGCCCGTCGTACGCATGCTCTTCGACCGTTTTCCCCGCGCCGTCCTGAACGCGCACGATGCGACCGCCGGCATCATAGAAATAGTGAAAGCCGCTGCCGTCCGCGTACGTCACGGTCTCGAGGCGATTTGAGGCGTCGTAGCCATACGTGGCAAGCACCGCCTGCGCAGGACCGATGAGCTGATAAGGCTGGGAACTCGCTCCCGAGTACGTTATGGCGATGCTTCGGCCACGGCGGGTCATGGATGTCAGACGACCTTGGCCGTCGCGCGCGTAACTCGTAGCGATGCCCGCGGCGTCGGTGACGGACACGATCCGGCCGGCCGAGTCGTAGACCTCGTCGCCGCCTGCGCGGAAGACGCGCCGATGACCCGAAGGGGTGGTCTCGATCGTCGTCTCGGTCGAGTAGGGCAATTCCGACGCGTACGTTCCATCCAATTCGTCGTCGAAGTAGTACTGCGGCGCGCCGTCATGGAGCCGGGCGGCCAGCGTCTTCGGAGAGATCACCACGAGACGCGACTCGAAGGTCGCGTTCCATCCCGGGCCGAACGCGCCATATCGCGACGAGTCGGCGACGCGACCGCTGCTGAACGTCCTGGCAACCGCCAGCTCGCCGACTATCGCATCGGTGTGGGTGAAGAACATGTCACCTGTGGTGACGCTGACCGGCTGTCCGACACGGTCACAGTCTGGGCATGGCGGAACCTCGACCGGCAGGCACAGGTCACTGTGATTGAGGGGGTACTTGTACTGGCAGCCGCGACCGCAGTAGTTGTCGTCTGCCCAATGGGTCGAGCAGCCTCCTTGAGCATACGACAAGCACTCACGCCGGAAGAGACTGTTGTTCTCGCAGTTGCAACCCCTGGACCACGTATCGGTATAGGGGCCCGCGCACGCCTGGCCGGTGAACACACATGTCTCGACCATGGGAGCGGGCCATTCTGGACTGTTGGGACATGAGATGGCCGGCGACTGGGCATGCGCGCGGGTGGCGCAGGCGACAAACATGGCGACTACGAGCATCTGCCGGACTGTCACTCTCATCGATCGACTTCTCCCGGAGTTGACGGCACTGAGTGCGCTCATTCCCATGGTCTCCGCCTAAGGGTTCGGGACGGCGCCCGCGGGCTCGTCCAGGGTGATGACCGGAGGAGTGTGGTCGTTGGGATCGCCAACGCAGGTAGAACGCGTCGAGTCGAGAGGCGCACAGTCCGATGCGTCGTTCACGCCGTCGCCGTCCGTATCGGCGGTGAAGGGATCGGTGCCCTGCGCGGTCTCGACGGAATTCAGGACACCGTCTCCATCCACGTCCGTGCTCGTGGGGCTGATCCCGAGTCTCACCGACAAGCCGTCAGGGAGACCGTCGCCATTCGTATCCCAGAGGTTGGGATTCGTTCCGAGCAGCGCCTCTTCGCTGGCACTCACTCCGTCTCGATCGACGTCATCGAAGAAGAGCGCAAAGGCCGGCACCGCTTTCGGCGTCGCGTTTGTGGTCGTGGTGCCGTCTCCGAGCGCGCCAGTGTCGTTCTTGCCCCATGTCCAAAGCCTGCCGTCCCCTTGAACGCTCGCGGAATGACCTGACCCCCAGGTATTCGAGCCGGCAATGGCGAGGGGTTCGGCCACCGACGCAAGCACCGGCACCGAGCGTTGTGTTCCCGTCCCATCGCCGAGTTGCCCGTAGGTGTTGTCGCCCCACGACCAAACACTGCCATCGCCCTTGACCGCCATGCCGCTCGTCCCACCGGCCGCGATCGCGACCGCACCGCCGAATGAAGGGATGGCGGTCGGGCGATACCGGGTCGTAACCGTCCCATCACCTAGTTGATTGACGTTATTGCGACCCCACGCGAGAACAGTGCCATCCGGCTTCAAGGCCAGAGCGTGTTCCCCACCGCCAGAGCACACCGACACGTCCAGGGCAACCGAAACGGGGTTGGCTCGGTTCGTCGCCGTGCCGTCGCCGAGCTGGCCGCTTTGATTGTTGCCCCAGGCCCATAGCGTTCCCGAAGGCATCCCATCCGTCTGGACGGCCGCTGCGAAGGTGGACCCACCCATGCATATGCTCGTCACCCCGGCGAGGCCCGCGACCTGGACAGGTGCGAAGATGCCGTTTCCCGAGCCGATGGAAGTCAGGTCGCTGCCCCAGACCCAGACGCTTCCGTCGTCCTTGAGCGCCAGGCTGCTATCGCCTCCGGCGGCAATAGCGATGACTCCGGTCAGGTTCAGTACCTGCACTGGGGCCGCGCGCTGGGTGGCCGTGCCGTCTCCCAGCGCGCCGACGTAATTCCGCCCCCAGGACCAGACGGTCCCGTCATTCTTCA
>Ga0209382_10000765_pt1 | contig 51969 bp, 39 predicted proteins | sample SoiMetdeltSBSDD5_FD_187599 | JGI IMG/M metagenome (GOLD analysis project Ga0209382, IMG submission 187599) | Bulk soil microbial communities from a Populus tree surrounding site in Tennessee, USA - Soil MetaG P. deltoides SBSDD5 (SPAdes) (version 2) | ecosystem: Environmental > Terrestrial >...
GAGGCGCAGATGACGCCACGCTTCGCGATGGTCTCGGACAGATGCGCGATCTTGTTGTACGCGCCGCGTACCTTGAACGAGAACACCGGCTGCAAATCCTCGCGCTTGAACAGCACGGCGTTGCCCAGGCGGCGGCTCAGACGCGGCGCTTCCTCGAGCGGCGATTCGATCGCCACGTCGTACACGCGCGCCTTGAGAATGCGTTCGAGATACTCGTGTGACATGCGTCGGTACGGTAACAGGAAAGCGCCCGCTCCTGCGATAATGGCGCGATGTCGACCAACAATTCCTCTTCGCTGACCCGTCGTGATCTGCTTGCCGCTGGCGCAGGTGTTGCCGCCGCGGCAGCGCTACAACCTGCCGCCGCGCAGACCGTCGTACCCGTGCCGAACATGCCGACCTCGTCCCGCGAGCTCTGGCAGTGGGTGCGCACGCAACCGATGCTCGACCTGCAGACCGCGTACCTCGATGTCGCGAGCGGCGGTCCGACTCTGCGCGCCGCGATGGCCGCCGAATATCGCGCACGCGAGGTGCAGAGCATCGGCCTGGCCAGCGCGCAAACGCGCTGGACCGAAGAGACGAACCGTCTGGCCACGCGGTTCGCCGCTTTTTTCGGCTGTGACCCCGACGAGTTGCAGTTCACGCGCGGTGCGGGCGAGGCGCTCGGTCAGGCGATTGCCGGACTCGACCTCGCTGCGGGCGATGAGGTGATCACGACCACGCGCGAGCATCCCGCGGCACTCAGCCCCTGGCTCGTGCTGGCGCGGCGACGCGAACTGGTCGTCAAGCAGATCGAGTTGCCGACGCCGCTTACCGGGCCCGAGCAAGCCCTCGGCCTGTTTGCGGGAGCGGTGACCGAGCGCACCAAGGTGCTCGCGTTCTCGCACGTTCAATACGACGACGGCGCGGTGCTGCCGGTGAAAGAGCTATGCGCCTTCGCGCGCCAGCGCGGCATCCTCACGGTGGTCGACGGTGCGCAGGCCTTCGGGATGGTGGAGTTCGCGGCACACGATCTCGGCTGCGACATCTACGCGACGTGCTGTCACAAGTGGCTCGGCGGCAGCCACGGCACCGGTGTGCTGTATGTGCGGCGGGAAATTCTCGACCGACTGTGGCCGGTCGAGCCCCGCGGGCTGGACAGCGTGCCGCCGGTGTTCACGCCGACGGACGCGGACGGCAACACCGACGTGCCGGCGGCCATGCACAAGCTCGGCAACATCGTGCCGTATGCCTGGCCTGCGCTGCGTGGCGTCGAAGCGGCGCTGGAATTCCAGCAGCAGGTCGGTCGCAGCAAGATCGAAGCGCGGGTCCGCGAGCTCGCCATCTATGCGCGCCTGCGCCTGCAGCAACTGTCGGGCATCGAGCTGCTGACCCCCGCGCGTCCGGGCCTATGGGCCGGGATCCTCACCTTCCGCGTGCCGGGCAAGAGCGCGACCGATCTCGCCGCTGCAGTCGAACGCTCGCATCGCGTCCACGTGCGGGCCCTGCGCTGGCCGAACGATGCCAACGGCGCGCTACGACTATCGCTGCACGTCTTCTGCACGCACGACGACGTGGAAAAACTCGTGCAGGGTCTGCAGCAAGCGCTGCGCTGACATGGACCTCACTTATTTGATGTTGACCGGCGGGCTCAGCGGGCTCGTGAGTGTGCTGGTGCACTCGGTCCTCGCCTCAGCGCGTGCCGCCGTCCGGCCGGGAGCAGCGGTGCCGCCGCTCCAGGCTTCGGATGTACTGCTTCACATGCTCTACGGCACGGGGTTCGCGCTGCTGTTCTGGCTGAGCTGGGGGCTGGCGGCAGTCGTCGACGTGCCGTGGTGGGTGCGCGGCCTGTCGTTCGGCAGCCTGTGCTGGCTGTCGTTCGCGGTGCCGAGCGTGGTCGGCGTAGCGCTGGCGCGCGGCCTGCCGATCGCGATGATCGCCGCGCTCGCGTCGCGATGGGCGACCACGTCCGTGCTCGCCGGGCTCACCTGTGCGTGGAGCTGGGAAAGGATGCTCTGATGTAGGTCGGGCTTTAGCCCGACAATCCGTGCGGAGTCAGAGTCGGGCTAAAGCCCGACCTACAGGCTCATCTGTCCAGGAACTCGCGCGCGATCGAGGCAAAGCGCTGCGGGGCCGCACTGAGGAATCCCTGCCCGTAGTCCGCAACGTCCAGCATCGAGCCGTTCGGCAAGGCTGCGCGCACGCGCGGCGACTGATCCCAGGATTCATCGCGTAGCCGCAGTACCAGAGCGGGCTGCTTCACGAGCGGCAGACGCTCGAGGGTCGGGTACTCGATAGCCGCTGCCAGGGCACGAGTTCCGCTTGCGCCGGCCTTCAGCCGATCGCCGAGTTCCTCGGCCAACGCAGCCGGCGGAGAGTTCGCTCCCCGGCGCTGGAGCATGCGCTGCCATTCCTCGACGACATCGCCGCCGTCCTCACGCGTGCCCGGCGTAGTCGCAGTCTGCAGCAGCCCCGCGCGCTCCTGGGGCGAGTAACAAGGCGCACCCCACAGCATGACGCGGCGAATCTGTTGCGGCCGGGCGATCGCCAGCTCCGCAGTCACCAGGGCGCCGAGCTGATAGCCGAACATGTCGACCGCACGCAGCCTCAGGCTGTCCAGGAAATCCCCGATGGCATTGGCCAGGTCCATCACCGACGTCTTCGCACCCGCAGAGTCCGAGCACCCGTGACCGGGGAGGTCCGGCGCGTAGATGCTCCGGTCGTGGCCCACCTCGCGCAGCATGGACGCGAACACCCGGCCCGAGCCGCCCGCGTGATGCAGGCAAACGACCGGCACGCGCTCGTCGAAGCCGCCGCCGGACGGATAGGCGGTCCAAAGATGAATCTGACCGAAGCGGCTTTCGGCGTACGAGCGGCGGACGTGAACGATGGCGGGCTGCGGCAAAGGCAAACGGTTGCGATGCTTGGCCTGGATCACTTCGAACGCCCCTATCTCTAATAGTCCAGCCAGTTTACGGAGCGGCTCTCGCGAAGATATGGATGCACTTCTCAGCTTGCACAGCGGATCGATGCCCCGCGTTTTACACTACCGCGCCGTCCTGGCTCGGCAGCAGAGGTTGCGAATGATTGCCATGCGTTGTCATAAGCACAAACCACATCTGCGCGCGATCGCGGGAGCCATGTGCGCAATCGCGGTGAGCGTGGCGCTCGCGCCCACCGCACACGCCGCGCAGCCTTATACCGCAGAAGCGATGTGGCAGCTCAAGCGGCTGGCCGATCCAGCGATCTCTCCAGACGGACGGCTCGCGGTCGTGCCGGTCACGAAGTACGACGTCGACAAGAACAAGGGCGAGGCCGACCTGTGGCTGGTCCCGACGAAGCCGGGCAAGGCCCGCCAACTGACCAGCGATGCCGGCGGCGACTCCGCGCCGGCGTGGAGCCCCGACGGCGAGCTGATCGCATTCGTGTCCAAGCGCGGTGACGACAAGCAGCCGCAGCTGTACGTCATTCCGGTGAACGGCGGCGAAGCGCGGCGCGTGACCAACGTGCCGACCGGCGTGCTCGCGCCGAAGTGGTTCCCGGATTCCAAGCGCATTGCTTTCCTGTCGCAGGTCTGGCCCGACGCGAAGAACTGGGCCGAGCAGGAACAGCGCATGAGGGACCGCGCCGAGCCGAAGATGAGCGCGCTGGTGTGGGACAAGGCGCCGATCAGCTATTGGGACCGTTTCCTCGACCATCGCGAGACGCACGTGTACGCGATCGGCATCGACGGCGGGGAGCCGCAGGCGCTCACGCTGGGAACCGGCGTTTCCCTGGACATTGCCGACCCTGATGCGAATTCCTACGACATCGCTCCGGACGGCCTGGAGCTCGCGTTCGCCGCCGATACGGATCGCAGCGGCGTCGAGCCGAACTTCGACATCTACGTCATGTCGGTCGACCGCAGCGCGGCGCCGCGCGACATCACATCCGACAACCCCGCGCGCGACGGCGCGCCGACGTACAGCCCCGACGGACGGCTGCTGGCATTTCAACGTCAGGTGATCCGCGACTTCTACGCCGATCGCGCGCGCCTGATGCTGTTCGACCGGCGCGGCGGCAAGGTCCGCGGCCTGACCGAGGAGTGGGATCGCTCAGCGGACGGCCTGGTGTGGTCACCCGACTCGGACGCGCTGTTCGGCTCCATCGACGATGCGGGCACGCGGCGCATCTATCGCTTCGACGTTGGCGGCGGGCCGCCGCGCGCGGTCACGCGCGAGCACAGCTTCAGCTCGCTGGCGATCGCGGGCAGCGGACCGGTGATCGTCGGCCTGCGCCAGAGCTTCAGCGAGCCGCCGACTCTGGTCAGCATCATTCCGCGCACTGGCGCCGCAACCAAGCTCTCGGACTTCAACGACGCAGCACTCGCCGACCTCACGCAAGGCCGCGTCGAAAGCACCACCTACAAAGGCGCGAACGGCGACGACGTGCAGATGTGGATCGTCTACCCGCCGAACTTCACGCCCGACAGAAAGTGGCCGCTGTACCTGCTGCTGCACGGTGGTCCGCACAACGGCGTGAGCGATGCAACGCAGTGGCGCTGGAACGCACAGGTGTTCGCGAACTGGGGCTACGTCACCGCGTGGCACAACTTCCACGGCTCCAGCGGCTTCGGCGAGGCGTGGACCGATTCGATCACGAAGGAGTGGGCCGACCTCCCCTACCAGGACACGATCAAGGCTGCCGAGTGGTTCACCTCGCAGCCGTGGATCGACGCCGACCGCATGGCGGCAGGCGGCGGCAGCTTCGGCGGCTATCTCGCCGCGACGATTCTTGGCCGCCCGCATCCGTTCAAGACGCTGATCGCCCACGCTGCCGTGTACGACAGCTACACGCAGTACGCGAGCGACGGCGGCGCGTCGAAAAAACGCTACGGCGAATACTGGGAAGATCTCGAGCGCTTCAATCGCAACTCGCCGCATCTCGGCGCAGCGAATTTCAAGACTCCGACGCTGGTGATTCACGGCCAGCTCGACCGCCGCGTGCCGGTCAATCACGGCATCGAGCTGTTCAACACGCTGCAGAACCGCGGTGTGCCGAGCAAGTTCGTGTACTTCCCGGACGAGAATCACTGGGTGCTCAAGCCGCAGAACTCGCTGTTCTGGTACGACACCGTGCACAAGTGGATCGGACAGTACGTTGCGCCCGGACCTTCTACCGTGGGTCCGGCTTCGGCCGGACAGACTTCGAACAAGTGAACCGAGGGGAAGCCATGAATCGACGCGAATTGATGAAGCTGAGCACCGCGGCTGCCACCGGGCTCCTGTTGCACACGCAATTGGTTGGGGCAGACGCCGTGGCCTCACCGCGCAAGGTGCTGATCTTCGGCGGCACCGGTTTCATCGGCCCGCACTTCGTGCGCGAGCTGCGCGCCGGCGGCCACAAGCTGACGCTGTTCAACCGCGGCAAGCGTAATCCCGGACTGTTTCCCGACGTCGAAACGCTGCTCGGCGATCGCAACGACGCCAAGTCGGCCGACTTGCTGAAAGGACGCGAGTGGGACGTCGTCGTCGACGACTCCGGCTACTTCCCCCGGCAGGTCCGCGCCAGCGTCGACGCGCTCAAGGACCACGTGCAGCACTACATCTATGTCTCGAGCATCTCCGCCTACGCGGACCTGACGCCGGCCGGCATCGACGAGGACTACAAGCTCGCGCCGCTCGACGATCCGGACGCGAAGGAGATCACCGAAAAGAACTACGGCGGACTCAAGGCAGCGTGCGAGCAGATCGTCGAGCAGACGTTCGGCACGCGCCAGGCGGTGATTCGCCCGACTTACATCGTCGGTCCCGGCGACCACACCGATCGCTTCACCTATTGGCCGTGGCGCGTCGCCCGCGGCGGCGAAATGCTGGCGCCGGGAACACCTCAGGACCCGATCCAGTTCATCGACGTGCGCGACTTCGCGGACTTCACGCGTCTGTGCGTCGAGCAGCGCATTGCCGGCCGCTACAACATGTGCAATCCGCCGGGCGCGGTCACCATGGGCGACCTGCTCGAAACCAGCAAGCGCGTCACCAAGGCCACTACGAAAATCCGCTGGGCGCCGCTGAAATTCCTCGAAGACAACAAGCTGCTGGAGAGCGGCGAGCTCACGACCTGGTCGCCGCCGAGCGGCGAATACGCCGGCGCGTCGCTGGTGAGCTCGGCACGTGCTGTCAGCAAAGGCCTGCGATTCCGCACTCTGGAGACGACGGTCCGCGATCTGCTCGCGTGGCACGAGCAGCGGCCGGCAGAGCAGAAGCAGAAACTGCGCGCAGGCCTCGCGCCGGAGCGCGAAGCGGAGCTGTTGAAAAAACTGCCGGCGTGACAGGTTCTCGAAGAGTGGGCGAGAAGAGTGGACTCGCGCGCGTGCGGGGGTGAGGATAGAGGCCGGTCGACCGTGGAGTGAATTATGTCCACTCAGCTCACGCGCATCCTTTCGCCCAGCGTCGGTCTCGCCATCGCGGCGGGGCTGGCGCTCGCCGGCTGCAATCGCGGCGAAACGCAGCAATCACCGGTAGCAGCGACGAACGCGAGCGCACAGATGGCGTGGGCGCGCGCAGCGCTCGAACGCAATCCGGATCTCGAAGTGATCGCGACCGACCCGCAAAGTGGCGTGGTCACCGTCAAACATCGCAGCACGGGTGCAGTGGAAGCGATCAACGCGAACGAGCTGGCCGCCGCAACGCCATCGCAGTTGAAGCCGATGCAGATGCAGGCGGCGCCGCCGCCGGAGCCCGACCCGGCACCGTCACTGCAAGAGTCCGCGCAAGCGCCGACACAAACTGCACAGGCGACTGCGCCGGACACTGGTTCGGCCCAAAGCGGCACTATCACGAGCAACAGCGCGTACACGGTCGATCGCAGCGGCGGGAAGCTCCGTATCAGCGGTCCGGGAGTCAGCATCGAGAGCTCGGGCACGAGCGCCTCGGCCAGTAATCAGCTGGGCGCCGGACGGCGCGCCGTCGACCCATTCATCTGCGAAGGCCGCCGCCAGCTGCAGCTCGACAACCGCGACATCTTTGTGGACGGCGACGCCATCACGGTGCGTGGCGGCTGCGAGGTGTTCATCACGAACAGTCACATCGTCGCGACGGGCACCGGCATCGTCGTGCAGGACGCGATCGTGCACGTCTCGAACAGCCACATCGAAGGCGGCAACGCGTCGTTCCAGGCCGACGACCGCGCGAAGATGTATGTGAGAGGGTCGACGTTCCAGGGGATCTCGCGCCGCGCCGAGCTCGCGATGGTGCAGGATCAGGGCGGCAACCGCTGGCGCTGAGTTACAGCGGTTTCGCCTCGCTGAGATCGAACACTTCCACGCCCTTCGCGTGGCGGAACATGCGCCGGCCGAGATCCGGGAAATCCGCCACGTCGAGCTCGCGGCTCTCGCCGCCCATCAGGTAGACCAGCTCCTGCTCGAACGGATTGCGCAGCGAGTGCGCGACGCCCGGCGTCGGGAATGCCATGAAATCGCCTGCGGCGACTTCGTACTCCGCGCCGTCGATGCGCGCGAGGCCGCGGCCTTCCAGGATGTAGATCCACTCCTCTTCCTGCCAGTGCGAGTGATAGGGAAACGCTTCCTTGCCCGGCGCGATGCGCGCGAAGTTGACGCCCGTGCGTCGCAAGCCCGTCGCCTTGCCCATCTGATAGCCGGTCATCTCGGAGCTCGCGCTCCACGGATGCGAGAACGTTTGCGAGCGGGCGGCGATGTCGCTGGCGCGCAATAGATACAGGTTCGGTCGATTCATAGCGTGACGCTTCCGGCATCGGGGGGCTGCAGAGCTTGCGCGGCCCGCGCGCCCTCGGCAACCTTCGCGACATGAACCGGCGCATCTTCGGGCTCATCGTGCTCGCGCTGCTTGCTGCGGCCCTGATCGCTTGGTGGATCAGGCCGACACCGCCGCCGACACCTCCGCCGCCACCGCCGGCGCGCGAGGTCTTCCACAGCACCAAACCGTTGCGCATCGAAGTGGCATCGGCGCTGCCACCCGCCGAAACCGCCTGGCTCGGCTACGAGTTGCGCCATCTGTTGAACCGCGGTCGCATGCGCGTCGCCGCGGTCGACGATGTCGCCGACGCGTTTACGCTGCGCGTCTCGCTCGACTCCGATGCGAACCGTGCGACGCTCGCGCTGGTGGCACCCGATGGCGTTGTGGAGCGACAAGAGCAGCTGCAGCTGCCGCACGAACATCGGCTCGAGACGATCAGCGCGCTCGCGCAGCGACTGCCGCAGTTTCTGGGCGCGCAAGGCGCCTCGTCGAACTGGGCGACGCTGATCGGCACGGAAGATGCGAATGCGTACGACGCTTATCTCGCCGATGCATTGGAGCTGCTCGGTCACGGCGGGCAGGGACTCACTCGGCCAGGCGCAGCGCAGAGCGCGCGGATAGTCGAGCGACTCGAAACGCTCGCGCGCCATCAACCGCGTTTCACCCGCGCTCGCGCCGCGCTGGCAGTCGCTTATCTCAGCCTCGGTGGGCAAGATCAGTCATCGCTCGCACAACTGGCGAAGGCCAGTGCCGAGCGCGCGCTGGCCGCGGACGATGAGATCGCTGAGGCACACGCAGCGCTCGGACTGGTTCACCTGCGCCGTGGCGATTGGACTGCCGCGCGCGAGCAGTTCGATCGCGCACTCGCGCTCGATGCGAACAGTGCCGCGGCGCTCGAAGGCTCAGGCTGCCTGCTCGTCGATGCCGGTCGATATACAGCAGCGCGACCGTTGATCGAGCATGCCGTGCAATTGCAGCCGCGGAACGTCGGCGCGCGCGAATGCCTGGCGTACCTGGACGCTGGCGCGGGCAAGGCCGTCGAGGGCGACGACGAGCCGCCGAGAGACGTTGCGCGTGTCCAGGCGCTCGCGGCAATTCTTGCAGGCGACGTCGACAGCGCACGCCGCATGTTGCGCGCCTCGTCGAGCGATGAAGACTTTCGCGAGTGGGCCGAACCGCTGCTGCAAGCCGCGACGGATCGCGCCCGCATCCCGGATGCGCTGCAATCGATTACACGCGCGGCGAGCGACGGCCGCATCGATGCCACCACGGAGATCCTGTGCGGCACCGCCCTGCGCCGCGCCGAGTTCGTGTTCAACCGCATGGCGCGCCTGCAGCGCGATCGCGAGCCGGTCCCGTTGCGGATGCTGTGGATGCCGCAGACTGCGTTTCTAAGACGCCATGCGCGCTTCGAGCAGATCGTAAGCACCGCCGGCCTGCCGGCGTTCTGGCAGGAATACGGGCCGCCGGATGCGTGCAATGCGGATCCGAAGATCTACGGCTGCAAGACGCGGCCGCTCAGCAAGGGCAAGCCGGAGCAAGAGCCCTGAACTGCTCTGCGGGCGTTTCGGAAATCCCCTCCGTCAAGATCCTTTGCACTGCGGTAATCGGCGCGCAGTTGCGCATATAATGCCGGCCCGCCGAACACACCGCGTTTTCGAAAATTTTTCTCGAGGGGAGACTCACGATGGGGGCCATCAATGCCGTTACGGATCTGACCGCGCAGGGCGACGTCGCCGTGCTGACCGTCAATTCGCCGCCCGTGAACGCATTGTCGCAGCAGGTGCGCGACGGCATCGTCAAAGGCATGCAGCAGGCGATCGCCGACGCAGCCGTCAAAGCGGTCGTGCTGATCTGCGACGGCCGGACGTTCATCGCAGGCGCCGACATCACCGAGTTCGGCAAGCCGCCGCAGGCGCCGAGCCTGCACGACGTTTGCGACACGATCGTGAATTCCCCGAAGCCCGTCGTCGCCGCGATTCACGGCACGGCGCTCGGCGGCGGTCTGGAGACTGCGTTGTGCTGCCACTATCGCGTCGCTGTGCCGTCCGCGAAGTGCGGCTTGCCCGAAGTGCATCTCGGTTTGCTCCCTGGCGCGGGCGGCACACAGCGCTTGCCGCGCATCGTCGGCCCGGAGCAGGCGTTGCAGATGGTGACGTCCGGCGCGCACGTCGATGCGAAGACCTGTCTCGCGGCAGGACTGCTCGATGAGATCGTGCCGGAAGGCGAGCTGCGGGCCGGCGCCCTCGCCTTTGCGAAGAAAGTGATCGCCGAGAAGCGGCCGCTGCGCAAAGTGCGCGAAATGAACGAGAAGGTCGAAGCGGCGCGCGGCAAGCCGGAGATCTTCGCCGAGTTCCGCAAAGCCAATGCGCGCAAGTTCCGCGGCTTCCTCGCACCGGAGTACAACATCCGCTGCATCGAGGCGGCGGTGAACCTGCCGTTCGATCAAGGCATCGCGACCGAGCGCAAGCTGTTCATGGAGTTGATGACCGGCACGCAGTCGGCAGCCCAGCGCTACGTGTTCTTCGCCGAGCGCCAGGTGTGGAAAGTGCCGGATGTGCCGGACGACACCGCGACGATTCCGGTCAAGAAAGTCGGCATGATCGGCGCCGGCACGATGGGCGGCGGCATCGCGATGAACTTCGCGAACATCGGCATCCCGGTGACGCTGGTGGAAGCGAAGCAGGACGCGCTCGATCGCGGCCTGGGCGTGATCCGCAAGAATTACGAGACGACCGCGAAGCGCGGCAAGCTGAAGCCGGAAGACGTCGAGAAGCGCATGAGTCTGCTGACGGGGACGCTGCAATTCGAGTCGCTCGCCGATTGCGACCTCGTGATCGAAGCCGTGTTCGAGAACATGGACGTCAAGAAGGAAGTGTTCGGCAAGCTCGACCGCATCGTCAAGCAGGGTGCGATCCTCGCCACGAACACGTCCGCGCTCGACGTCAACGAGATCGCGAGCGCCACCAAGCGTCCTGACGCGGTCATCGGCCTGCACTTCTTCTCGCCCGCGAACGTGATGCGCCTGCTGGAAGTCGTGCGCGCCGCACAGACTTCCAAGCCAGTCATCGCCACTTCGATGCAGCTCGCCAAGAAGATCGGCAAGATCGCCGCGCTGGTTGGCGTGTGCCCCGGCTTCGTCGGCAACCGCATCCTGTATGCGCGTCAGCAGCAGGCACAAGCCATGCTGATGGAAGGTGCGATGCCGTGGGATGTCGACAAGGTGCTGTACGACTTCGGCATGCCGATGGGCCCGTTCGCGATGTCCGACCTCGCCGGCCTCGACATCGGCTGGAGCAAGGAGCAGTCGAAGAGCTCGACCGTGCGCGAAGTGCTGTGCGAGATGGATCGCCGCGGCCAGAAGACCGGCGCCGGCTTCTACGACTACGACGCCGAGCGCAACGCCAAGCCTTCGCCGGTCACCGAGAAGATCATCAAGGACTTCATGGCCAAAGCCGGTGCAACACCGCGCAAGATTTCCGAACAGGAAATCCTCGAGCGCTGCACGTACCCGATGATCAACGAGGGCGCGAAGATTCTCGAAGAGAAGATCGCGATCCGTCCGTCGGACATCGACATCGTGTGGATCAACGGGTACGGCTGGCCGGTGTATCGGGGCGGCCCGATGTTCTACGGCGATACGGTGGGCTTGAAAACCGTGGTCGCGAAACTCAAAGAGTACGGGCCGAAGCTCGGCGCGGGCTTCACTGCGTCGCCGCTGCTCGAAAAGCTGGCAGCAGAAGGCAAGCGTTTTCAGGATTTGAAATAGATTTGGATCAACCGGGGCATCTCAATGCGTGAAGCAGTCATCGTCTCCACCGCGCGCACGCCGATCGGCAAGGCCTATCGCGGCGCCTTCAACAACACTCAGGGCCAGGAGCTGATTGGCCATGCGCTGGCGCAGGCCGTGAAGCGCGCCAACGTCGCACCTGCCGAAATCGACGACGTCGTGGTCGGCTGCGCCATGCAGCAGGGTTCAACCGGCGGCAACGTCGCACGTCAGGGCCTGCTGCGCGCCGGCTTCCCGGTGACGGTGTCGGGCATGTCGATCGATCGGCAGTGCTCCTCCGGCCTGATGGCGATCGCGACAGCCGCGAAGCAGATCGTGCACGACGGCATGCAGGTCACGATCGGCGGCGGCGTCGAGTCGATCTCGCTGGTGCAGAACGACAAGATGAATCGCTTCCGCGCCGCCGATCCGTGGCTGGTGAAGAACCTGCCGCAGATCTACATGACGATGATCGAGACCGCCGAGATCGTCGCCGAGCGCTATGGCGTCAGCCGCGAGGCGCAGGACCAGTACTCGCTGCAATCGCAGCAGCGCACCGCGACGGCGCAGGCAGAAGGCCGCTACGACGCGGAGATCGCGCCGCTGACCTCGATCATGACGATCACCGACAAGGAGACCGGCACGACTTCGGAGAAGGAAGTCACGCTCAAGCTCGACGAAGGCAATCGTCCGAAGACGACGCTCGCCGACTTGCAAGCGCTGCAGCCGGTGTTCAAGAACGGTCAGCGCATCAAGGAAGGACGTTTCATCACTGCGGGTAACGCCTCGCAGCTCTCCGACGGCGCCGCGGCGATGGTGCTGATGGAAGCGAAGGAAGCAGCTAAGCGCAATCTCAAACCGCTCGGCGCCTATCGCGGCATGATGGTCGCGGCGTGCGATCCCGACGAGATGGGCATCGGCCCGGTGTTCGCAGTGCCGAAGCTGCTCAAGGCGAACGGCCTGTCGATGGACGACGTCGGCATCTGGGAACTGAACGAAGCGTTCGCGAGCCAGGTGCTGTACATCCGCGACAAGCTCGGCATCCCGAACGACAAGCTCAACGTCTCGGGCGGCGCCATCTCGATCGGGCATCCGTACGGCATGTCCGGCGCGCGCATGGCCGGCCACCTGCTGATCGAAGGCAAGCGGCGCGGCGCCAAGTACGGCGTCGTGACGATGTGCGTCGGCGGCGGCATGGGCGCAGCGGGATTGTTCGAGATCTTCTGATCCGGAACATGGCGACGACCGAAGCTGCTACGCGCACCGCTGCAACGGCGCGGTACGCACGCAAGAAGCAGGCGATCGTCGCTGCGGCGAGCGACATTCTCAATCACCACGGCGTGAAGGGGATGACGCTCGCCGGCGTCGCGAGCCGCGTCGGGCTCATCACGACCAGCGTCACCTACTACTTCAAGAAGAAGGAAGATCTCGCCGTCGCCTGCTTCCTCGACGGCATCGCGAGATTCGACGCGCTCGCCACCGACGCGCTGCGCGTGGCTGGACCGCACGCACGCGTACAACGTCTGCTCGAAGGATGGCTCGACTTGCGACGTCGCATTGCCGCCGGCGAGGCACCGGCCATTGCAGTGTTCAACGACATCCGCGCGTTGCAGAAGCCGCAGCGTGGCGTGGTGCTGCAAGCGTACATGCGCTTCTTCGCGAAGATCCGCGAGATCTTCGTGGCACCCGAGCTCGAATGGCTCGACGAGCAGGCGCGCACTGCTCGCGCACAGATTTTGACGGAGCAGATCTTCTGGGCCGTCGCCTGGCTGCCGCGCTACGACCTCGAGGACTACGAGCGCATCCGCGAGCGGATGTACGACATCTTCTTGAATGGGCTCGCGGCACCGGGTCGCACGTGGCAGCCGCAATCGTTATCCCTGGATTCGGTGCTGCAGTCTTCCACGCAGGAGCTGACGCCGCGCGAGACGTTCCTGATCGCGGCTACCCGCCTGATCAACGAGCAAGGCTACCGCGGCGCCTCGGTCGAGAAGATTTCCTCGCGCCTGAACGTCACCAAAGGCTCGTTCTACCATCACCACGAAGCGAAGGACGACCTGGTCGTCGACTGCTTCAAGCGCAGCTTCGAAGTCATGCGCCGCGTGCAGCGCGCCGTCGGCGAAGCCGAGCAGGACGAGCTGGTGAAGCTCGCGACCGCCGCCGCGGCGCTGGTCGACTACCAGTTGTCGGACCGCGGCCCGCTGCTGCGCACGTCGGCGCTTACGGCGCTGCCAGAGTCGATTTGTCTGGAAATGGTGGAGGCGTCCAATCGGGTGAGCGATCGCTTCGCCTCGCTGATCTCCGACGGTATAGCGTCAGGCTCGGTGCGCGCGGTGGACCCGTATATCGCGGCACAGATGCTCACCGCGACGCTGAATGCGTCCGCGGAGATTCGCTGGTGGATACCGGACGTGGATCGTGCGCAGGCGCCGGCGCTGTATGCGAAGCCGGTGCTGACCGGATTGTTTTCCCTGTAGGTCGGCCGCTCCGGCGCATCCTGCGCCCGCGGCATTCGCGCATCCCTGCGCAGCAGGCTTTAGCCCGACAATCCGTGCCAAGAGTCGGGCTGAAGCCCGACCTACAGTTCCAGTCCTGTAGGTCGGGCTGCACCCTTTTTTCTTAGTTACCGAAGCGGAACTGCAGTTCGATGCCGTAAGTCCGCGGCGCCGTCAGCGACAGCGTGCGGCTCTGCGTACCCCATGCCGATTGCGATGCGCCGGCCGCCTCGTAGCCCACGTCGTCGAACGCGTTGCTGACGAACGCGATGACGGTGTAGCGGTTGTCGTTACCGTTCCACAGCGCGCGGAAGTCCGTCGAATCGTACGACGGCGCGAGATAGTGCTCGCGCGAGAACACCGAGTAGTAGGCCTCGTCCTTGTACGTCCAGGTCGCGCCCAGCGTCAGGTTGCCCGCACCGGTGAAGAACGTGTAGTTCGCGTTGAACGCGAGCTTGTTCTCCGGCGCGCTCGGCAGCGAGCCGCCGTCGAGCAGCTGGCCGGTCTGCTGACCGACCACCGGCGCCGCGCAGGGACGCGCGTCGGGCGCCAGCACGCCGGCGATGCCAGTGTCGGCACCGTCGATGAAGCAGCGCTTGTCGTCGATCTCGGTGTCGAGGTAGCTGTAGTTGAAGCGCACCACGAACGCATCCGTGACCGCCCAGACCGTCTCCAGCTCCGCGCCCATCGAGGTGGCCTTCTCGAGGTTGAAGAACCGCGACTCGAGCAGGCCGGTGACCGGATCGCGCACCGTCGAGGGGTACTGCGCGTCCTTGTAGTCGTACATGAACACCGAGAAGTTCGCCGTCAAGCGCTGCGCGAAGGTCTCCTTCAAGCCCACTTCGAACGCGTTGATGTATTCCGGCTCGGTGTAGCCCGTGCGGCCCGGCGCCATGGCGCCGGCGTTGAAGCCGCCGCTCTTGTAGCCGCGCGTGTACTTCGCATACGCCATGGTGGCCTCGGCAGGCTGCCACTCCAGGCCAGCGGTACCGGTGGCGGCACTCCACTCGCCCTCGAGATGGGCGCGCACGTCTTCCGAGTAGAAGGAGAACGGCAACGCCGGGTTGCCCAGGAACACCACGCGTGTGCGGTATTCATCGGCTTCCTTCTTGTCCTCGGTGTAGCGCGCACCGATCGTCGTCTTCCACGTCTCGCTGAACTGCCAGTCGACCTGGCCAAACACAGCTTGCGCGTCGGCTTCGAGCAGCGCGCCCGCGATCTGCAGGTTGCGATCCGGATGCTCGGGGCCGGGGGGTGGGTTGAAGCCGTTCGCCGCGGACGGCGCGGCCGCGCGCGGGTTCTGCATCTCCGGCTGCAGCGGGGCGCGGATGCCCTGATTCTGGTTCACCTGCTCGTGGTACTGATACAAGCCGACGATCCACTGGAACGATCCTTCGCCGGTCGAGATCAGGTTGATCTCGTTGCTGTAGTACTCCTTGTCCTCCATGTAGAACGCTTCGACCGTCGGGAAGATCGTGATCGACTGCGCGCCCACGGTGCGGACGAACGGGTCGCGGTCGACGCCGTCGAAGTCCGAGATCTGCGTGTACGTGTAGCCCTGGTAGCCGCCGACGTACTTCAGGTCGACGCCGCCGAAGTGATTGACCGTCTCCAGCGTGATGATGTCGACGTCGTCGAGCTTCGTGCGGAACGGCGTGTCGGTGTCGTAGCTGCGATCATCGGTCAGCGCCGGGTTCGTGCCCGTGAAGCCGAAGGTCACGTTCGGGAACAGGCCGGCAGTGGGCGCGCCGGGGGCGCCGAAGAACACGGGTGCGATGTCGTACGGCGTGATGCGGCGATCGACGCGGCGCGCCTGATCCCACTCGGACTTGGCGTATTTGACCCAGCCGTCCATCGATTCGCCGATGTTGAATCCGAGTTGCGCATCGACGTACATGTCGTCGTTCTTGCCGCCCTCGGTCTCGTTGCTGTTCACGTCCTCGAAGAAGCCCTCGCCCTGGCCGCCGCTGTTGCCGGCGACGCGATAGCGCAGCCAGTCGGTGATCGGCCCGGACACGGAGCCTTCATAGATCTGCGTGTCGTAGTTGCCGGCCGTCGCGCGCATTTCCGCCTGGAACGTGTCGGTCGGCCGCTTGGAGATGACGTTCAACGCACCGCCGATCGAGTTACGGCCGTACAGCGTGCCCTGCGGGCCGCGCAGCACTTCGACGCGGTCGGTGTGGATCGGACGCTTGCCCGCCTCGACGTTGCTGGCGGTGTAGAAGCCGTCCGAGTAGGTCGCGATGCCGGGGTCGGAGCCGTAGTTGTTGGTCAGACGGCCGACGCCGCGCAGGCTCATGCGGTCGAGCGTGCTGGCATAGGACAAGCCGGGCGTGAAGTCGGTCAGGTCCTGAATGTTCGTGATACCGAGCAGGTCGCGCGTCTCGCTGGTGAACGCGGAAATCGCAACCGGGACGTCCTGCAGGTTCGCCTGGCGCTTTTCCGCCGTGACGACGATTTCCTCGAGGACCATGGTTTGCGGCGACTTGCTCTCCTGAGCCGTCGCCACTGCGCCCGCGGCCATGGCCAGGATGCCGGCGATCGCGACGCGAAGCTCCATTCGATTACGCATGTTCGATGACTCCCATTCGCACGCGGGTGCCGGCGTACGTTGCCTAGACGTGGTGGTGGCTACCCGACGCCGCCCAGGGGCACCCGGCGTCGGAAATTTTTACAGGTGGGAAGGTGGCGGACGGGGTTGCGACGCGTCAACGGCTTTTCGGCGAAAAGAAGCCATTTGTTGCGTGATTAAGACATAAGAATCGTGAAACTGTGACCGACCGCGCACATCTGGCGCGGCTTGCTTTTTTACATATAAGTGAGGGTGTTGGACGCACCCCACGCTACCGTCAGCGTGCGGTAACGATGCGTGCTGTCGCCGTCGCGGTGGCGACAAGGTCACCGCTCGCGGTGCGCAGCTCGCCCGCGAGGAACGCAATGGTTCCGCCGCGCGCAACCACGCGGCCTTCGCCGATCAGTACGCCGAGCGGCGCTGGCTTGATGAAGTTGACCTTCAGCTCGATCGTCGGCGCGAAGTGACCGGGCGGCAGCGTGCAGACCAGCGCAGGACCGAGCGTGTCGTCGAGCATCGCCGCGACGAAGCCGCCCTGCACGACCCCCATCGGATTCAGAAATTCGCGCTTACCCTCGAACTGCACGCGGATCGTGCCGCGCGTCGGATCGATCTCGAGCAGCTTGAAGCCGAGCGTGGCGGCCGCGGGCGGTGGCGGCACGCGACCTTCCATCGCGTCCCAGAACGGTCCCTCCCGGCCCCCAGTCATCAGAACATTTCCGAGGCATCGGGCGGGCGGATCGTGCTGTCGTGGCGCGCGGCGATGTGTTCGCCCGTGATCATCTCGTCGTACGCCTGGCCGGGCCCGACCATCGGATACACGCCGGCATCGGGATCGATGATGACTTCGAGGAACGCCGGGCCCTTGAAGCCGATGAACTCAGCGACGACGCGCGGCACGTCCTGCTTGTGCTCGAGCCGCACTGCGTAGCGGAAGCCGTCCGCCTGCGCCGCCTTGATGAAATCCTTCTTGTGCAGCGATTTGTCGCTTGCCGACAGGCGGCCTTTGAAGAACAGCTTCTGCCACTGCTTGACCATACCGTCGCCGAAGTTGTTGAGCACCACGATCTTCACCGGCAGCTGATAGGTCGTGACCGTCTCCAGCTCGCCGAGGTTCATGCGGATGCTGGCATCGCCATCGATGTCGATGACCAGCCGGTCGGGATGCGCGAGCTGTGCGCCGATCGCGGCCGGCAAGCCGAAGCCCATCGTGCCCATGCTGCCGGACGTCAGCCACAAGCGCGGCGAGCGGAAGTCGAAGTACTGCGCGGCCCACATCTGGTGCTGGCCGACGCCCGTCGTGATGATCGCTTCGCCGCGCGTGAGCTTGTTGATCTCTTCGATCACGTGGTACGGCTGGATCAGAGGGCTGTCGCGATCGTAGTTCATCGGATGCGTGCGTCGCAGTCCGACGCAATGCGTCTGCCAAGCGGACCAGTCGCGTTTGAAACTGCTGCGCCGGCCGTACGCGAGCAGCGCCCGCAGCGCCTCGGGCAACAGGCCGACGTGACTCCAGCTCACCGGCTTGACCTTGTTGATCTCGGACGCGTCGATGTCGATCTGCGCGATGCGCCGCGCGTTCGGCGCGAACTTCGGCGGGTTGCCGGCGACGCGGTCGTCGAAGCGCGCACCACACGCGAACAGAAAATCGCAATCCTGCACGGCATAGTTCGCGAACGCCGCGCCGTGCATGCCCAGCATGCTCATCGAGAGCGGATGCGTCGTGTCGAACGCGCCGAGGCCCATCAGCGTGGTGACGACGGGCACACCATGCTCCAGCGCGAACTCGCGCAAGGCGGCCGCGCCGTCGGAATGAACCACGCCGCCGCCTGCGTAGATGAGCGGACGCTGCGCTTCGCCGAGCATCGCGAAGAACTCGGCGCATTGCTCGTCGGACAGGAGGTTGCGCATCAGCCGGTTCATGCGATGGCGGTAACCGCTGACGGGCAGACGGCTCGCGCCTTGAAACGTGCCCTGCCAGTTCTGCACGTCTTTCGGGATGTCGATGACGACCGGCCCGGGACGCCCGGTGCGTGCGATCTCGAATGCCGTGCGCAGCGTCGCTTCGAGCTTCGTCGGATCGGTGACCAGGAACACGTGCTTGGCGACCGATCCCATGATGCTGGCGACTGGCGCTTCCTGGAACGCGTCGCTGCCGATCGCGGCCGTCGGCACCTGGCCGCAGATCACGACGATCGGTATCGAGTCGGCCATGCAATCGCGGACCGGCGTGACAGTGTTGGTCGCGCCAGGTCCGGACGTGACGACGCACACGCCCACCTTGCCAGTGGCGCGCGCGTAGCCCGCGGCCATGAACCCTGCACCCTGCTCGTTGGCAGGAACGACCAGCGGCATCGGCCGATGTGTCGGCGTGCTACTTGCTTGGTTGTATACGAAGATGGCGTCGTAGGTCGGCAGGATGGCGCCGCCGCTGTAGCCGAAAATGGTTTCGACGCCCTCGTCGGCCAGCACCTGGATGATGATCTCGGCGCCCGACATAACCTTGCCGGCGAGCGCGTGAGCGGCGTGCGCAGGGCGCGCGGCGAGATTCTCTTTCACGTCCCCATTCCAAAAAATGCCTGGCGGAAATTCGAAATGAGCCTAGCAGCATCGCTATTGGATGTATACGAAGCTCGCGGCCTTCCCGTATGCTCCGGCTCAAAGGGAAGGTCGGGAATGTCCACGCGCAAGCGCCACATCATTTCGATCCTGTTGCAGAACGAAGTCGGCGCGCTCACGCGGGTCGCGAGCCTGTTCGCCACGCGCGGCTACAACATCGAATCGCTCAGCGTCGCGCCCACCGACGATCCGACTGTCTCGCGCCTGACGCTCGTGACGAGCGGCACCGAGGCAGTGATCCAGCAGATCGTCAATCAGTCGCTGAAGCTCATCGACGTCGTGAACGTCGACGATGTGACGCGCGATCAGCACGTCGAGCGCGAGCTGCTGCTGATCAAACTGCGCGCGCCGGCGCCGCAACTCGCCGCTCTGCAGGCGTGCGTGCACAAAGCAGGCGGCAAAGTATTGTCGGATGAAGCGGAAAGCTTTACCGTCGAGCTTACGGACAGTGAATCCCAGATCAACAAGTTCATCGCCGAAGCGGGGAATCTCGGCGAGGTACTCGAGGTCGTGCGCAGCGGTGCGCTAGCGATGTTGCGAGGAGCAACGACGCTGCGCGCTTGAAGCCTCGCGGGTGTCACGAATCCGTAAACCGCAACGCGGCTACGAGCCGACATCGGGCAGGGTGTCGGCAGCACGCGACTGCATGCAAGCAGCCGCGCGTAAGTAGTTGCGCGTGATGCGGTGCGCCGCGCGGAGCCACGAGGCTCTCGCGGACATTTACGAGATGGAGCGATGATGTACCGGTTATACGATTACCTGCCCTCCGGCAACGGCTACAAAGTGCGCCTGGTGCTCAAGCAACTGGCGCTGCCCTACGAGCTGATCGAGCTCGACATCCGCACCGGCGCGACGCGCACCTCCGACTTCCTGGACAAGAATCCGAACGGCCGCATTCCGCTGCTCGAAGTACCAGGCAAGGGCTTTCTGCCGGAGAGTCACGCGATCATCGCGTATCTCGCCGACGGCACGCGCCTGATCCCCACCGATCAATTCGAGCGCGCGCGCATGTGGCAGTGGATGTGCTTCGAGCAGTACAACCTCGAGCCCAACATCGCGACGCTGCGTTTCTGGCTGAAGCTCGGCAAGACACGCCAGGAGCTCGGCGAGAAACTCGTGGAGAAAAAGAAGAACGGCTACGCGGCGCTCGACGTGCTCGAAGAATCGCTGCACGATCGCGAGTATCTCTGCGGCGGGCACTACTCGCTGGCGGACATTGCGCTGTACGCGTACACACACGTCGCGCACGAAGGCGGCTTCGACCTCGCGCCGTATCCCACGATCCGTGCGTGGTGCGAACGCGTCGAGCGCCAACCGAACTGGGCGCCAATCACCGAAAGATAGCGGCTACGGCAGCAACACCGTCGATCCGGTCGTTCGCCTTGCTTCCAGATCCTGGTGCGCGCGAGCTGCTTCCTGCAGCGGGTAGCTCTGCCCGATGTGCACGCTGATCACGGACTTCGCGACCAGATCGAACATCTCGCTGGCCGCGCGCACCAGCGACGCTCGCGTCGGGATGTAATGAAACAGCGTCGGTCGCGTGAGAAACAGCGAGCCACGCTTGCTCAGCTCCAGCGGCGCCATCGGCGGCACCGGGCCGGAAGCGTTGCCGTAGGTGACCATGAGACCGCGCGGTCGCAGGCAATCCAGTGAGCCCATGAACGTGTCCTTGCCGACCGAGTCGTAGACCACATCGACGCCGCGGTTCCCCGTCGCCGCCTTCGTTTGCGCGACCCAATCTTCGTTCGACAGCACGACGTGGTCCGCGCCGAGCTCGCGTGCCCGCTGCGCCTTCGCGGTCGAGCCGACCACGGCGATCACCTTCGCGCCGAGATGCTTGGCCCACTGCACGAGAAGCGAGCCGACCCCGCCGACTGCGGCATGCACGAGCAGCGTATTGCCCTTGCGCACGCGATAGGTCTGCCGCAGCAGCATCTGCGCAGTCATGCCCTTCAGCATGAGCGCCGCGGCCTGCTTGTCGTCGACTCCTTCGGGAATGCGCACCAGCCGCTCGGCGGGCAGCACGCGCGCTTCGCTGTACGCGCCGGCGGAATTGAATGCGTAGGCGATGCGATCGCCGGCTTTGAGCTGAGTGACGCCGGGCCCGACGGCTTCGACGACGCCAGCGGCCTCGCGGCCGAGCACAGCGGGCAACTGCAGCGGATACAGTCCCGTGCGCTCGTAGGTATCGATGAAGTTCAGTCCGATCGCCGTGTGCCGCACCCGCGCCTGACCCTGGCCCGGCTCGGGCACCTCGACCGTCTCCCAGCGCAGGACTTCAGGACCGCCGTAGGAATGAATTCGGATCGCGTGCGTCATGCACGCAATCGTAGCCTACAACGCCTGGTCGTCGGTCTCCCCGGTGCGAATCCGCAGCACTCGCTCCAGCTCGGTGATGAAGATCTTGCCGTCGCCGACCTTGCCGGTCTTGGCCGCGCCGATGATCGCTTCCACGACCTGGTCGACCAGCGCGTCCTTGACCGCGACCTCGATGCGGGTCTTCGGGACGAAATCCACCACGTACTCGGCGCCGCGATACAGCTCGGTGTGACCGCGCTGCCGGCCGAAGCCCTTGACCTCGGTGACCGTCATTCCGGAAACGCCGATTTCCGACAGGGCGGCACGGACGTCGTCGAGTTTGAAGGGTTTGATGATTGCGCTGATGAGTTTCATTCCCCGTGGCTCCTGTCTCGAATGCCTCGAACCGCAAATGCACGTTCTGTGCCGGGCCAGAAAGTCGCTAGTGCCCAATGACGAGTCGTCAACGGTGCACCAGTTTAGCGCGAGCGTACGTCCGCGGCGCGCGTACTTGGTGCGTCGACGTCAGTCGAGCCGCTTGTGGAAACGCAGGGTGACGACCGTGAGCGCGACTGCTGTGAACGCGAGCAGCTTATAGATCGGAATCTGCAACTCCGCCAGGCCGGCGCCCCGCAAGACGATACCGCGCACCAGCTCCACGAAATGCGTCAGGGGCAACAGCTGAGCGATCCAGCGTGCCACCTGCGGCATGCCGTCGAACGGGAACACGAAGCCCGAGAGCAGGATCGAGGGCAGCAGCACGAAGATCGACATCTGGAACGCCTGCATCTGCGTCTCCGCCAGCGTCGACGCGATCAACCCCAACGTCAGCGTGGCCGCGATGAACAGCAACGCCGCCAGGTAGAAGGCCCACAGACTGCCGTTGATCGGCACGTGGAACAGCAGCACGCCGAGCAGCAACACCAGCGTGGTCTGGATCAGCCCGATGAACACATAGGGCACCAGCTTGCCGAGCATCAGCTCCAGCGGACTGGCGGGCGTGGTGATCAGCAGTTCGAGATTGCCGCGCTCGCGCTCACGCACGATGGCCACCGCCGTGAACATCGTCATGGTCATCGTCAGGATCACGCCGATCAGCGCCGGCACGATCTGCACGGAAGTCCGCTTCTCCGGGTTGTACTCGGTGCGGACTTCGAACACCTGCTGCCCAGTGCCATAGATCCCGGCGCGCGCAGGCAGCGGCATGGCTACGAATGCGCGCGCGATGTTCTCGATTGTCGGCTCGCTGCCATCGACGAGCAATTGCGCGAGCGGCCGGTTGCCGACCAGCCGGCGGCGTTCGAAATCCGCGGGAATGTAGACGCCAATCGATACTTCACCGGCACGCAGGCTGCGGCGGAGGTCGCCGACGGAAGCTGCGTACTCGCGCACGCGCACGACTCCGCTGGCTTGCATGTCGGCCACGAGTGCGCGCGACATCGATGTCCGCGCCTCGTCGACCACACCGGCGCTGAGACCCCGCACGTCGAAATTGATCGCGTAGCCGAACAGCAGCATCTGCAACAGCGGGATGCCCACGATCATGCCGAAGGTCAGCCGGTCGCGCCGCAGCTGGCGGATTTCTTTAGTAGCGATAGCAAGGATGCGGGACATGATCATGCGACCGCCCGACCCCCTGGCGCAGCGTCGTCGTCGGCGCTGAAGCGCGTCGCCGCGACGAAGACGTCTTCGAGACTCGCTCGCACGCGCTCGACTTTGCCCTGCACGCCCTGCTGCTCGAGCAGCGCGCGGATACTCCCTTCCGGGTCGCGCCGCTGCGGATCGAGAAGCGCATGCAGGCGATTGCCGAGCTGCGCGACGCTCTTCACGTATTCCTGGCCGTCGATTGCGTGCCGCGCGGCGCGCACGTCGTCGGCTTCGATCTCGATCACGACCGCATCGATTGCATCCATGAGCTGCCGCGGCGAGCCCTCCGCGACCAGACGCCCGCGATCGAGGATCGCGAGGCCGTGGCAACGCTCCGCCTCGTCCATGTAGTGCGTCGAGACCAGGATCGTCGTGCCGCGATCGACCAGCTCGAACAGGCTCTCCCAGAAATCGCGCCGGCTCTGCGGATCGACGGCGCTGGTGGGCTCGTCCAGCAGCAGCAGCTCGGGCTCGTGCAACGTCGCGGCCGCGAGCGCGAGCCGCTGCTTCTGTCCGCCGCTCATCGTGCCCGCGCGTTGCTCGCGCCGATCTTCGAGATGGTACTGGCGCAGCCGCTCTGCGATGCGCGCGGCGCGCACCTGGCCGTCGAGGCCGAAGATGCGGCCGATGAAATCCAGGTTCTCCTGCACCGTGAGGTCTTCCCACAGCGAGAAGCGCTGGGTCATGTAGCCGATCTTCATGCGCAGCTGCTCGGCTTCCCGCGGTACCGGATGGCCGAGGACCGTGCACTCGCCTTCGCTCGGACGCAGCAGGCCGCACAGCATGCGGATCGTCGTGGACTTGCCCGAGCCGTTCGGGCCGAGGAAGCCGTAGATCGTGGCGCGCGGAATATCGAGACTCACGTGATCGACGGCGACGAGCTTGCCGAAGCGCCGCGTGAGATCACGGGCGCTGATGGCCGGACCGCTTGCGGAGCGCACACTCATTGCTTGTCGTTGGGCTTGTCGTTCGCGAGCTGCACCTGCACGGGCATGCCGGTCGGCACGTTGGCGGCGGCGCTCTCCTCGATATCTATTTCGGCGAGATAGGAAAGGCGCGAGCGGTCCTCCTGCGTCAGCGCGTAGTAGGGCGTGAACGCAGCTTCCGCAGACACGAAGCGAACGACACCATTGAGCTCGCCGTCGCGACCATCCACGCGCACGCGTGTATGCGTGCCAGGCAGAAACTGCGTGCGCAGAGGTTCGGGCACGTACACGCGTGCGTACGGTGTGCCGTCTGCAAGCATCACGATCAGCGGCATGCCGGCAGCAGGCCGCTCACCGAGCTTGTATGGGATTGCCTCTACGCGCCCTGCCCTCGGCGCCTTCACGACGTAGCGGGCCGCGCTCGTCTGCAACTCGACCAATGCTGCCTCCGCTTGCTTGAGGGTCGCGTCGGCCTGCTGGACTTCCTCGCTCCGTGTGCCTTCGAGCAGTAGATGCAAACGTGCAGTGGCTTGCTTCTCGGTTCCGGCGGCGCCGTCGCGCCGTGCGCGCTGCTGATCCAGCGCCGACTGACTCACGAGCTTGCGCGAGACGAGATCCTGCACGCGCTCGTACTCCTTCGTCTCCGTGTCGAGCATGCTGCGCGCAGATTCGAGAGCGGCGCGCGCCTCGGTAATTTCCTGCGCTCGTGGGCCCTTGACCAGCTCCGCGAGCCGGCGCTCCGCGACGTTGCGTGCCGCGACGGCCTGGTCGAGGCGCGCCTGCATGGAGCCCAGCTCCTGCCGCAGCAGCGTCGCGCCGGCGGACACCGCGTCGCCCTCGCGTACCAGGATCTCGACGATCGGCTCGTTGGCTTCGGCGATCAGCTCCAGGCGGTCGCGCTCCAGCGTGCCGAGGATCTGCCCGTCGTAGGCACTGCCCCCGCACGCCGCAACAGCGACGCTGCTAGAGAAGAATATGAGTGCGGCTCGCAGGTTCATGCTCAGTGCTCCGAACGCGTCGCACGCGCTGCCGACGCCGTGCCGACAGCGAACAGCCGCGCAGTGTGTGCGATGAGACGCTCGATCTCGTCCTCGTCGAACTTCAGGCCGAGCACCGGGCCGGCGACGTGGCGCGCCAGGAACGGAAACATGCACAGCGACAACAGGGACAAAGCCGCGAGACGCACGTCGAGATCCGCGCGGACGCTGCCGCTGGTGCGGGCACGCTGCAGCAGCTCGATGACGAGCGGCGCCTGCCGGCCGGCGAAGTCGCGAATGAACGTGGCGCGAAAGCGCCCCTTCTCCGACAGCACTTCGTTGACGATCAGAGTTGCGATCCACGGGTTCGCCGCGGCGGTTTGCATGTGCATGCGGATCAGCACCGACGGATCGACTGTGCCGGTCTGCAAGGATCCCGCGATCAGCTCGCGTACCGGGCCGATTGCGCGCTCGAGCATGGCGCGGAACAAGCCCACCTTGTTGCCGAAGTAGTAATGAATCATCGCGGGCGTCGTACCCGCGGCGAACGCAATCTGCCGCGCCGTCGCGCGCTCGAAACCGTGCTTCAGGAACAGCTTGCTCGCGGCGTCGAGCAGCGCGCTGCGCACGTCACTCTCAGCGTCTACGGGCGGGCGCCCGGGGCTACGCAGTCGTGAGCGCCTGCGACGCGCAAGTTGTGCACCAGTACTCATTTCAGTCCTCAAGTCCGATATTAAACGCTTGTTTAAATATAGGCCAGTGCGGAATAAAGTTGCAAAGATTTCCGACACTCGCGGAACTGCTTCGCGAAAGCGCGCAAATGACGCTTTGGTTCCTTGTGGGACGGCCCCGCCTATGACAAAAAGGCGGCACGTTTCCTGGGGAGGAAGCATGGTTGTTCGCAAGGTCGCCGGCGCGGTGCGCGCCGGGCTGTGGGTCGTCGCGGTCGCGGCGCTCGCGCCGTCCGTGGCGGCCGCGAACGACGACGGCCGCGCGGGCCGCATTCTCTATTTCGAGCCCCTGCGAACCCTGCCCTCCGCTGCCGGCACGGGCCAGCTCAAGGCCGGCAGCTCCGTGCAGCAATTGCGTTTCGACGCCTTCGGCCGCCGCTTCGACATCTCGCTGGGCTCGAACGATCGGCTCATGCAGAGCAAGCCGGAGAATTCGCGGCTCGAGCTGTACCGCGGCTCGATCGACGGCATCGCCGGCTCGTGGGTGCGACTCGCGACCAAAGGCGACGTGCTGCACGGGATGATCTGGGACGGCACGCAGCTCTACGCGATCGAGCCGGTTGCCGAAGTGCGCGACGCCCTGGCGCAACCGCTGCCTGCAGACGCGCCGCCAACGATCGTCTTTCGCCTCGCTGACGTGACGATCGATCAGGGCGCGGCGGCGTGCGCGTCCGAAAGCTCGTCGACCAAAGGCAGCGATGCATTCAATAAACTCGCGAGCGAGCTGAAGAATTCCTCGGTCGCGATGCAGGCGACCGGCGCGACGCGCCGGCTCGACGTCTCGGCGCTCAGCGATGCGCAGTTTCGCGCGCGCTATGGCAATGAGCAGGACGCGCGCGACGCAATCCTCACGCGACTGAACAACGTCGACGGCATCTTCAGCTCCCAGCTGTCCATCGAGATCCACGTCGGCACGCTGTCGGTGCCCGACGCTGCGAACGACCAGCTTTCCGCGGCCACTGTGCCGAACACCCTGCTGCGCGAGCTCGCGCTGCTGCGCAAGCGGACTCCCGAGCTCAACTCGCGGGGCCTGACGCACCTGTTCACCGATCGCGACCTGGACGGCAGCACGATCGGCATCGCGTACCTCGACTCGGTGTGCGACACGCAGAACGCGGTCGGTCTCACCGAATCGCGCAACGTCTGGCTGGACTCGCTGGTCGCGGCGCACGAGATAGGCCACAACTTCGGCGCTGACCACGACGGCGACTCGCAGGGCAGCTGCCCGAACACGCCCTCCTCCGGCTTCCTCATGGCGTCGATCGTGAGCGGGACCGACGACTTCTCGCCCTGCAGCCTGACTCGCATGCGCCAGAGCACGCAGCAGGCGAGCTGCATCACGAGCCTGCCGCCCGCGAACGTTCGCATTCCCAGCAACCTCGGCGTCGCGCGCCGGCAGCTGGGCGCGGCCGTGAAATGGCAGCTGCCGATCACGAACGTCGGCGGCATTGCCTCACGCGACGTGCATGCGGAGCTGACGCTCCCGACCACGCTCTCGATCGTCGATGCGAGCGTCGTCGGCGGCTCGTGCATCAGCGGCGGCGGCGCCGTCGAGTGCGCGCTCGGCGACATCGCGGGCGGCAACGTCCGCACGATCGAGCTGGAACTGGACGGTAATTCCGCCGGCTCGCACGCCGTCAGCGCACACATCACCGCGGACCACGACCTCGACCGCAGCGACAACGATGGCTCGGGCACGATCCTCGTCGAGGCGCCGGCCGACGTATCGGTCCGCCTGCGTGGGCCGACGAGCGCGAGGGCGAACGAGCGGTTCACGATCGGCTTCGACATCGAGAACGTTGCTGCGGACAACGCTGGAACAGTCACTGTGACGATCGACGTTCCGGACGGCGCCACGATCAGCAGTGCCTCGCTGCCGAACGGAACCTGCACGAGCGACGCGGCGAGCGTCGAATGCACGCTCGCGCCGCTCAGCGCGGGCGCGACGGCGAGCGGTTCCCTGTCGTTAGCGGCGTCGGCCGAGGGAAGCGCGGCATTGCATGCCGTTGTTTCCGGCAACTACTTCGATACGAACAACGCCAACGACACGGCGGACCTCGTCGTCGCTGTCAGCGCCGTAGCCTCGCTCACGAGTCAGCCCCCCGCCGGCGACGCTAGCAGCGGCGGCCCCGGTACAGCTGCAGCAGGCGGAGGTGGCGGAGGCGGCGGCGGTTCGTTCGGCCTCTTGCTCTTGCTGGCCTTGGCTCCTCTGCATCGCGCCCGCCTGCGGCGCGCTTGAAAGCACGCTCGACTGTCGCCATCTAGCGCTCCATGCTTGCGGCTCCCGCAGGCCTGAGAGTGCACGTGGCTACTTACAAGGACTACTACCAGATCATGGGCGTGGCTCGCGACGCGAGCCAGGACGAGATCAAGCGAGCCTATCGCCGGCTGGCGCGTAAATTTCACCCGGACGTCAGCAAGGAAGCGAACGCCGAGGACAAGTTCAAGGAAGTGCAGGAAGCGTACGAGGTCCTCAAGGATCCGCAGCGCCGCGCCGCGTACGACCAGCTCGGCTCGAACTGGCGCGCCGGCCAGGAATTTCGTCCGCCGCCCGATTGGGGCCGGGACTTCGAATTCTCCACGTCGTCATTCGGTGGCGGCGCCGGCGCCGGACAGGCCGACTTCAGCGATTTCTTCGCCTCGCTGTTCGGACAACGCAGCCCGTTCGGCCAGCGCGGCTCATTCAGCCCAGGCGGCGGTCGCGGCCGCGGCGGCTTCGCCGCGCCGGGCGAAGATCACGTCGCGAAAATCCAGATCGACCTGGAAGACGCGTTCCGCGGCGGCTCGCACACTCTCGAGCTCAAGAGTCCGCAACTCGGCGAAGACGGGCGCGTGACCGTGCAGCCGCGCACGCTCAAGGTGACGATTCCGGCCGGCGTGACCGAAGGTCAGCGCATTCGGCTCGCGGGCCAAGGCAGTCCCGGCGTCGGCGGCGGTCCGGCCGGTGATCTGTACTTGGAAATTGGTTTTCGCCCGCACCGGCTGTTCACTGTCGATGGCCGCGACATCACGCTGACGTTGCCGATCGCGCCGTGGGAAGCGGCGCTCGGCGCAACGGTGCAGACACCGACGCTCGCGGGTCCGGTCGACTTGCGCATTCCGCCGAACGCGCGCGCGGGACAGAAGATGCGACTCAAAGGTCGCGGCTTGCCCGGTGCGACAGTCGGCGATCAGTACGTCGTGCTGAAGATCGTGCAGCCGCTCGCCGACACGCCGCGCGCCAAAGAACTCTACGAGCAGATGCAACGCGAGCTGCCGTTCGATCCCAGAAGCGAATTGGGTTAGTGCGTCCTGTCCAACAGGTACGCGACGCGGCGCGGAATCGCCACGTCCATGTGCTGCTTCTCGATGAAATCCGCTGCGCCTTCGCGCATCGCATCCACTGCAGCACGCACGTCCGTCTCCTCGCCGAGCATGATCACCGGCGGCGAGGTTTCCTCCGAGCGCAAGTAGCGCAACAGATCGAGGCCCGACATGCCGGGCAGCCACACGTCGGCGATCACGCAGCCGAGCGTGTCGCGCGCGGCCGCCAGATAGCTTTCGGCGCAGTCGTAGTCCTGGATTTCGGCGTCGAGGGAACTGAGCAGCGAGCACAGCAAGCGGCGAGCCGCTTCATCGGCTTCGATCACTGCGACGATGGGACGATGGATTTGCACGGAATGACGACGCTAAAGAAAAAAGCGGCCACGGCCACTGTACAAGGAAAGCCCGAGCCGCAGGGAGGATTGGGGGCGGTGGACTCACCTGTGGGCCGTGGTCGCATGAGCCCCATCTTTCTTCCGGCCGCCCACGGCTAGAAGTCGGACTTGTACTTAAGGATTGCGCACTGCTGCTGCGCGCTGCGCACTACAAAATTGCGGCAAAAATCCGCGCGCTCAAGCCTGTCCGACTTCGAGCACCATGCGCACCAGATGCGCGAGCGAGGACGCCTGCATCTTCTCCATCACGCGCGCACGATGAATCTCCACCGTGCGCTGACTGAGCTTGAGATCGCCCGCGATCACTTTGTTCGCCTTGCCGTGCACCACGAGGTCGAGCACTTCGCGCTCGCGCGGCGTCAGAGTTTCCAGGCGGCGGCGAATGTCGTTGCGCTCGCCGAGCGCGGCGCGGTTGCTGCTGTCCTTCTCCAGCGCCTGGTTGATGCGGTCGATGAGATCCTGATCCCGAAATGGCTTTTGAATGAAATCGACGGCGCCCGCCTGCATCGCTTCCACGGCCATCGGCACGTCGCCGTGACCGGTGATGAAGATGATCGGCAGGATCGAGTGCTTCTCGTTGAGCTTCTGCTGCAGCTCGAGACCCGACATGCCCGGCATACGGATGTCGAGCACCAGGCAGCCCGCGCGGTCCTCGCCGTAGGCGTCGAGAAACTCCTGCGCGGAGCCGAACGTCTCCACCGCATGGCCCACCGAGCGCAGCAGCAACTTGAGCGCGTCGCGGACTGCAGCATCGTCGTCCACCACGAAGATGGTCGGCCGTGCAAGGTTGGAAGGTCCCCTCATTGATCAACTCCCTGCTGACGCCGGAACAGCCGGCAACGTGAAGAAGAACCGCGCGCCGCCACCCGGATTGGCGCCGCACCACAGCTTGCCGCCGTGCGCACGCACGATCGAACGGCTGATGGACAGACCGAGGCCCGTGCCGCCCGGCTTGGTCGTGAAGAACGGATTGAACAGCTCCGCCATCGTCGTGGCGTCGACGCCGACGCCGCGGTCCGCGACCATGAACTCGACGTCGCCTTCGCTGTCGACGAGCGTGCGCAGCACGATCTCGCGGCGCGCTTCCGGCACCTCGACCATCGCGTCGATGCTGTTGCGAACCAGATTGAGCACGACCTGCTGGATCTGCACTGCGTCAGCTTGAACCAACGGCGCCTGCGGCGCCGGCTCCAACAGCATACGCACGCCATTGTGTCGCGCGTCGGTCTGCGCGAGCGTCAAGACGTCTTCGAGGAGCCGATTCGCCTCGATCAGCTCGCGCCGCACTTCGCGATTCTTCACGAAGGTGCGCAGCCGGCGGATCACTTCGCCCGCGCGCAACGCCTGCGTGCCGATATGATTGAGCGCGGTTTCGACTTCTTCCTTGCTTGCGTCCGCTTGCGCGATCAATCGCTGGCACGCTTGCGCGTAGGTCGCGATCGCGGTCAGCGGTTGGTTGACCTCGTGCGCGATGCCCGCCGCCATCTCGCCCATCGTCGAGATGCGACCGAAGTGCGCGATGCGGTCCTGCATCTGCCGCGCTTCGTCTTCCGCACGACGCCGATCGGTGATGTCGTGCAGCGTGCCGACCTGGCGCAACGGGCGGCCGTCCGCTGCGCGCGTGGTCTGCGCCAGGTGGTGCACGTAGCGCAGCGAGCCGTCGGGGTGAATCACGCGATACTCGATATCCATCTGTCGTCCGCTCGCATCCAACTCTCCCCGCGCCTGTTGCCAACGCGCCCGATCCGCTGGATGCACCATTGGTTCTAGATATTCGTACACCGCGATGTACGGCTCGCCGTAACGGCGGCCGAGCACGCGGTACAGGTGCGGCGACCAATAATCCTCGTATTTGCCGTCGAAGTGCACGACGTAGTTGCCGAGGTTGGCAATCTCCTGCGCGATCGTCAGCTGCGCCTCGCTCCGGCGCAGCGCTTCCTCTGCGTTGCGGCGCACCGTGATGTCGCGGATGAAGCCGACGAAGCGCGGCGGGTCAGTACCTTGTACACGCCCGACGGCCAGCTCGGCAGAGAACTCGCTGCCGTCGCGGCGCTTGGCGATCAGCTCGCGGCCGATGCCGATGATGCGCGGCTCGCCCGCCTCGATGTAGTGCCGCAGGTAGTCTTCGTGCTGCGAGCGGTACGGCTCGGGCAGCAGGATATTGACCTTCAGCCCGATGACCTCCTGCTCGTTGTAGCCGAACATGCGCTCGCCGGCGTGATTCAGCAGCTCGATGCGCCCCTCATGATCGAACAGCACGACCGCGTCCACTGCGGCATCCAGTACGGCCTGGAATTCCCGTTCCAGCCGGTGCGCCCGCTCCTCCTGAAGCTCTGCGACTCGCAGTAGGGTCATGCTGCGAGATTCTAACCGCAGCTTCAGCGGCCTTATACTCCCGGCCCGCATGGCGAATGCGACCGTTCTATTGATCGACGCCAGCACGGACGACGAGCGTCTGTTCCGTGAAGAGCTTGCATTGGTGCGCGATCAGCCGTTCACGCTCGAAATCGCGCGCAGCCTCGCCGAGGGGCTCGCACAGCTGCGGCAGCGGCGCTTCGACGTCATCCTGCTCGAGCTCAACCTGCCCGACAGCCTGGGGCTGACGACGTTCCTGCGCCTGCAGCCGAAGGCCGGATTGCAACCGATCATCGTTCTCGTGGGCCAAGGGGACGAGGACATCGGCGCGGAAGCCGTCGAACGCGGCGCGCTCGATTTCCTGATCAAGCAGCAGGTCGTCAGCACGTTGCTGGGCAAGGCGCTGCAGTACGCGACGGAGCGCACGCACACGTTGCTGGCGCTGAAAGCATCGGAAAGCCGCTATCGCGAGCTCTACGAGAACGTCGTGGCCGGCGTGTTCCAGACGACGCCGGACGGAAAATTCATGGCGGCGAACCCGGCGCTGGTGCGCTTGCTCGGCTACGGGTCGGAGGACGAGCTGCTCGAGCTGAGCATCGGTGAGGACTTGTACGTACATGCCGAGGACCGCGCCAACTGGCTGCGCAACATGGCGACGGCCGGCGAGATCCGCAATGCCGAGCTGGTGTTACGCCGCAAGGACGGCCGCAAGATCGTGGTGCTGGAGAATTCGCGCGCGGTGCGCGACGAGCAGGGACACATTCTCTATTACGAAGGCACGCTGACCGACATCACCGAAGCGCACGAGCTGTCGCGGCAACTCTCCTACGAAGCGAGTCACGATGCGCTGTCCGGCCTGATCAACCGCCGCGAGTTCGAGCTCCGCCTGCAACGGGCGCTCGACTCGGCGCAGGCGACCGGCACGAGCCACGCGGTCTGCTATCTCGACCTCGATCAATTCAAAGTCATCAACGATACCTGCGGGCACGTCGCCGGCGACGAGTTGCTGCGGCAGCTGGCGCAACAATTGCAGAGCCGGGTGCGCAGCAACGACGCGCTTGCGCGACTCGGCGGCGACGAGTTCGGGCTGCTGCTGCATGACTGCTCGATGACAGACGCGGTCAGCATCGCCAACTCACTCCTCAAAGTGGTGGAGCAGCATCAATTCGTGTGGGGCGCGAGCACGTTCACCGTCGGCGCCAGCATCGGCGTGGTGCCGCTGAGCGGCAACTTCCGGCGGATCACCCAGGTGCTGCAGGCCGCCGATGCTGCGTGTTATGCGGCCAAGGACCAGGGCCGCAATCGTGTGCACATCTACCAGGAAGACGATGCCGTCGTCGCACAGCGCCACGGCGAGATGCAATGGGTAGCACGGGTCAAGCGAGCGCTGATCGAGAATCGCTTCCTGCTCGAAGCGCAACCGATCGTGTCGATCCAAGGTGAGCAGGCTGACGCCTTGCGGTCGTACGAACTACTCCTGCGCATGCGTGAGCAGGACGGCAGCATCGTGCCGCCAGGAGCGTTTCTGCCAGCGGCCGAGCGCTACAACCTCACGCAGCGGCTCGATCGATGGGTGATCTCGACAGCGCTGCAGTGGCTGGCGGCGAATCCGGCAACGACCCAGCGCATCGGGCGCGTGTACGTGAATTTGTCCGGCGACTCGCTCGGCGATCCGCAGCTGCACGACTTCATCCGCGCGGTGCTCGACGAGACGCGCGTGGCACCGGCGAAGATCGGTTTCGAGATCACGGAGACCGCGGCCATCGGCAACCTGACGCGCGCCAACCAGCTGATCGGCGAGTTGCGGCGACTCGGCTGCGCGTTCAGCCTCGACGATTTCGGCAGCGGCGTTTCGTCGTTCGCGTACCTCAAGGCGCTCACCGTCGATTGGCTGAAGATCGACGGCCTGTTCGTCGGCAACATCGTGCAGGACCGCGTCGACTACGAGATGGTGCGCTCGATCACCGATATCGGGCACGTCATGGGCAAGAAGGTGGTCGCGGAGTCCGTGGAGAGTGCGCAGGTGCTGGAGCGCTTGAAGCAGATTGGCGTCGACTACGCGCAAGGCCACGCCCTGGGTCCGCCGCGTCCGCTGGCGAACATCGATCTCTAGGCCAGCACCACCAGCAGATCTTTCGAATCGACCGCCTCGCCCGGATGCGTCACGACCTCCGCGACCGTCCCATCGCGATCCGCGCGCACCGTCGTCTCCATCTTCATCGCTTCGATCGTCACCAGAACATCGCCGTGCGCGACGCGGCCACCCTGACTCACCGGCACTGTTGCGACCGTCCCCGGCATCGGCGCGGCCACATGGTTCGGATTCGTTGGATCGGCCTTGCGACGCGGCGGCTTCAGTGCAACGTGACTGCGGTCCTGCACCTTGACCGAGCGCGGCTGGCCGTTCAGCTCGAAGAACACCGTGCGCGTGCCGTCCTCCAACCCGTCGCTGACCGCGACGAAACGCACGATCAGCGTCTTGCCGCGCTCGATGTCGACACTGACCTCATCGCCCGGCTCGAGGCCGTAGAAAAACATCGGCGTCGGCAACACGGTGACCTGACCGTAGGTCTGCCGCGCCTGCATGTAGTCGAGGAACACCTTCGGATACATTAAATATGACGCGAACTCCTCTGCGGTGACTTCGCGCCAGGTCTTGCGATCGAGCTCGGCATGGGCCCGCGCCAGATCGATCGGCGGCAGCACTTCGCCCGGCCGCACCTTCAGCGGCTGCGCGCCCTTGAGCACCTTCTTCTGCAGAGCCGGCGGGAAACCGCCATACGGCTGACCGAGGTCGCCGCGGAACAACGAGACCACGGACTCCGGAAACGCGATCTGCGTCTGCGGATCGAGCACCTGCTCCGGCGTGAGCCCGCTCGTCACCATCAGCAACGCCAGATCGCCGACGACCTTCGAGGTCGGAGTCACCTTGATGATGTCGCCGAACATCTCATTCACTTGCGCGTACGCGCGCGCGACTTCCGGCCAGCGCGTATCGTCGATGCCGAGCGAGCGCGCCTGCTCGCGCAGGTTCGTGAACTGGCCGCCGGGCATGCCATGCACGTACACCTCTGACGCGCCCGAGCGCAGATCGCTCTCGAAGGCCGCGTAGCAGTGACGCACCTGTTCCCAATAACCGGACAGAATGCGCAGACTCTCGGCACTCACGCCGCTGTCGCGCGAACTGTGGCGCAACGCTTCGACGATCGAGCCGAGATTCGGTTGCGACGTCAGGCCGCTCATCGAATCGAGCGCGCCGTCGACTGCATCCGCACCGGCATCGATGGCCGCCAGCACGCTGGCCGCGGCGATGCCGCTCGTGTCGTGCGTATGGAAATGAATCGGCAGGCCGGTCTCTTCCTTCAGCGCTTTGACCAGCGCGAACGCCGCGCGCGGCTGGCACAGGCCCGCCATGTCCTTGATGCCGAGGATGTGCGCGCCAGCGCGCTTCAAGGCGCGCGCGAGCGTGACGTAGTACTTCAGGTCGTACTTCGTCTGGCGCGGATCGGTGAGATTGCCGGTGTAGCAGATCGCGGCCTCGCACAGCTTGCCCGACTCGCGCACGGCGTCGATCGCGACGCGCATGTTCTCGACCCAGTTGAGCGAGTCGAAGATCCGGAACAGGTCGATGCCCCCACGCGCCGCCTGTTCGACGAAGTAGCGCACGACGTTGTCGGGGTAGTTCGTGTAGCCGACGGCGTTCGCAGAACGCAGCAGCATCTGCAGCAGCAGGTTCGGCATTGCCGCGCGCAGCTCGTGCAAGCGCTGCCACGGACATTCGTTCAGGAAGCGCATCGCGACGTCGAACGTCGCACCGCCCCAGCACTCCACCGAGAACAGGTTCGGCACCAGGCTCGCGTAGTACGGCGCGATTGCAGCGAGGTCGTGGGTGCGGAAACGCGTCGCCAGCAGCGACTGGTGCGCGTCGCGCATCGTCGTGTCCGTCAGCAGGACGCGCTCCTGCTCCAGCATCCACGCAGCGAAGCGCTCGGCACCCAGCTCGTCGAGCTTCTGCTTCGTGCCGGGCGCTGGCGCTGCCAGATCGAGTTTCGGTAGCTTCGGGTTTGCCAGCCGCGTCGGACGCGGCCGGCCTTTCACTTCGTCGTTGCCGTTGACGATGACTTCGCCGATGAAGTTCAGCAGACGCGTCGCACGATCGCGCTTGCGCGCGAAACGGAACAGCTCCGGCGTCTCGTCGATGAACTTCGTCGTGTAGTCAGCGCTCGCGAAGCGCGGATGAGTGATGAGCTGATCGAGAAAGCGCAGGTTGGTCACGATGCCGCGGACGCGGAACTCCCACAGCGCGCGATGCATGCGGGCAATCGTGTCCGTCGGTGTCGGCGCCCAGGCCGTGACTTTCACGAGCAGTGAATCGTACGAGGGCGTGATGATCGCGCCGGAATACGCCGTACCTGCGTCCAGCCGAATGCCGAAGCCCGCGGGGCTACGATACGCGGAGATGCGTCCATAGTCGGGGATGAAATTGTTCTCCGGATCCTCCGAAGTCACCCGGCACTGCATGGCATAGCCGTTGAGGCGGATGTCTTGCTGATGCGGCACGCCGCTCTCGACAGTGCCGATCGCCCAACCCTCGGCGATGCGAATCTGCGCGCGCACGATGTCGATGCCGGTGACGGCTTCGGTCACCGTGTGCTCGACCTGCACGCGCGGATTCACTTCGATGAAATAGAACTTGCCGCTGTCGGCGTCCTGCAGGAATTCCACCGTGCCCGCATTCAGATACTGCACGGCGCGGCCGATCTTCAGTGCCTGTTCGCACAACTCGCGGCGCTGCTGTTCGTCGAAAAAAGTCGCAGGCGCGCGCTCGACCACTTTTTGATTGCGCCGCTGCACCGTGCAGTCGCGCTCGAACAGGTGGACCAGATTGCCTTGCGAATCCCCGAGCAGCTGCACTTCGATGTGCCGTGCGCGCACGACGAGCTTTTCGAGATAGACCTCGTCGTTGCCGAACGCCGCCTTGGCTTCGCGGCGCGCGGCGGCGACTTTCTCGGCAAGCTCGGACTCGCTGGCGACGACGCGCATGCCGCGCCCGCCGCCGCCCCAGCTCGCCTTGAGCATGACCGGATAACCGACCTCCGCCGCGAGTCGCGCAGCCGCGGCATCGTCGCTCGGCAGTGGCGGCGTCGCCGGCATGACCGGAACGCCGGCCGAAACGGCGAGGTCGCGCGCGCTGACCTTGTTGCCCAGCCGGCGCATGATCTGCGGCGTCGGCCCGACGAAGATCAAACCCGCCGCCGCGCAGGCTTCGGCGAACGCCGGATTCTCGGAAAGAAAGCCGTAGCCCGGATGGATCGCCTCGACCTGGGCCGCCTGCGCGATGCGGATGATGTCGGCGATATCCAGGTAGGCATCGACGGGCGTGCGACCGGCGCCGACCAGATAGCTCTCGTCCGCCTTCATCCGATGCAGCGAGAAGCGGTCTTCCTGGGAGTAGATCGCGACCGTACGGATGCCGAGCTCGGTCGCTGCACGCATCACGCGAATGGCGATCTCGCCGCGGTTGGCGACCAGGAGGCTGCGGATGCGCTCGGGCATGGCCGGAGCATAACAAAGGGGACATTCCTCATTTCGTCCCGCACCCATCGCAATTCGCGATGGAGTGATCGAAATGAGGAATGTCCCTGTTACTCGCCGCTGGCGACGTCGAGCCGCGGCGGCGCCGCGCCGCCGCGGAAAGCGCCGGTGCTCAGCTGCTCGTACTCTTTGTCCATGATCACGACGCAGTTGCGACCGCGCTCCTTCGCGTCGTACAGCGCTTCGTCGGCGAGCTGGATCAATCCGTAGTGAGTGCGTCCGGCCTTCGGCATGATGCAAGCCGCGCCGATGCTGACCGTCAGCCGCTTGATCGATGCCGGCGAGGCCGCGTGCACGATGGCGAGCGAGTCGATTTCCGCCTGCATGCGCCGCGCTGCTTCTTCGACGTGGCTGCGATCCGCTTCATACAGCACGATCGCGAATTCCTCGCCGCCGTAGCGCGCCGTGATGTCCAGCGGCCGGCGTGAGCAGCGACTCAGGCACCACGCGACCTGCCGCAGACATTCGTCGCCGGCCTGGTGACCGTAGTAGTCGTTGTACGCCTTGAAGTGGTCGATATCGATCAGCAGCAGGCCGAGCGACGCGCGGTCGCGGGTCGCCTGCGGCCAGATGCGGTCGACGTGCTCGTCGAACAGCCGGCGGTTGTGAATACCCGTCAGACCATCGCGGCTCGCAGTCTCGATGAGCAGCCGCTCTTCGAGATAATTGGTGCGCGTCGCGCGCTCCAGCGTGTAGCAGACCATCGCGCCGATCACGTTGGTGAAGATCAGTACGCCGCCGTCGATCACCTGCACCGACGCCGGCAACCCAACTACCGCGGCGCTGATGAAGTACGAGGCGAACACCAGGAGCGATGAGCCGAGCGCCGAATAGAACGTCATGCCGAGCATGAAGAAGATGTAGATCGACACCAGCACTACGGTGGCGATGAGGCTCACGCCATGCGAAGCGGCTATCACCGCGAGGACGGTGACGCCGATACCGAAGGTCGGCGCACCGAGCTGGCACACGAGCGGATACAACCGCTGGTACAGGCGCGAGTACACGACCACGAGGCCGATCAAGAGGATCGGCGTGAACATCGCCAGGCGGATCAGGTCGAGCGTGCGGTTGACGGCCTCGTCGAGCACGAGGTGCGTCAGCCCGGAGAAGGCGATCACGAAGGCGATCGCCAGCCACAGATTGCGCCGCACCTGCGGCAAGGTCTCCGCGAGATGAACTGCGCGGAACTCGGCTTCGAGCGGCGGCGCGAATCTCAGGCGCGGAAAACCGCGCTGCAGCTGCAGGGCGTGCGGAGACTGCGGAGGGGCACCGGCCGGACGGCTCGCGCCTGGACTATTCGCGTCGGCGGGGCGCATACGACCATTCGGCGGGCGCGGGGCGCGAATGCCCTGGCCCCGACTCAACTCATTCCTGGTGCTGGCGTCGGTCTCGCGCGTCCTTGATGCATCGGCGCCAGACTTCATAGGCATCCCAGCCTGCAGGGGGCTCGGTACGGGTCGCGGCAGGTGCAGCGACGCGCTCGCTGACATGGTCGGCATTGGCTGCCGAACCGGAAGCGATCACATGGGCGGGTAAAGATGTGGACACGCTGTTCATATGCTTGCCGGACTTGTCGTTCGTCTGTCCGGGGGGAGTAAAGACGGTGTTCATCGTAATGGACCAGCGCCGCGCCAAGCGTGCGCAGTTCTCAGTTTGCGGAGATTCAGTCAGCGGCTGACGCCGCTTTCACCCTTCGGATGTGGCCCTGCTGCCCCAGGCTGGCCGCCATTTGCCCCATTATGTTCAAGCAGTTGCGTCATCGGAGCGGCCAGGCGAAGCAAGAGTAGCCCTCGTCGTCACGGTGCGCCAGTGCCTGACTCTACGTCCCGAAGTAATTCGCCAGAAACTGGTCGAAAGTCACGCGGTCGGCGGCTTCGACTGCTGCCTGACGCTCCAGCGACTCGCGTGCCTCGGCGGCGAACTCCGCCAAGCGCTGCTCGTTCGGCGGATACAGGTCCAGGAAGTACGCCTTGTGCAGCCGCGACATGCGCAGCGCCATGTCCGCGAACGACTCGCCCGTGGTGCGCAGCTCCTCGAGCGTGCGCGCCGACGGCGTGAGGCGCGGATCGTCGATCTTGGCCTGTTGCAACTCGAGCGCTGCAGCGTACGGCCGCTGCGCGTCGCCGTAATCGAGCATCTCGCAGATGCCGCGCATCGAATCGATGAGTTCCAAAGCCCATGTGCGCAACTCTATCGGGCTTCCATTGCGATTGAGTTGCAAACCGGGCTCGCGGCCGCGATGCGCGACGAGCTGATGGTTCGCGTCGAGCTGGTCCCACTCAGTTTTGTCGATCGGCTCGCTCGGCTTCACGACGCACAGCGCTGCGAACGCTTCGAGGAACCGCAGCTTGTTCTGGTTGACGCCGACCGGATCGAACGCGCTGACGTCGAGCGCGCGGAACTCGACATACTCGACGCCGCCGCGACGCAGTGCATTCGTCGGCCGCTCGCCGGAGCGCGCAACGCGCTTCGGACGGATGTAGCTGTAGTACTCGTTCTCGATCTGCAGCAGGTTGGTGTTGAGCTGGCGATATTCGCCGTCGACCTTCACCCCGATGCGCTCGTACTCCGGATGCGGCGTGCTCACCGCTGCCGACAGATCGCGCACGTACTCTTCGAGGCTGTTCACCGAGATCTGCACGCCGGCCTGGCTCTTGTTGCGGTAGCCGAGATCGCTCATGCGCAGCGAAGTCGCATGCGGCTCGTACAACGTGCCGGGAGCGAACTGCTGCAGCGAATGCTCGCGTCCGCGCACGAAGGACCCGCACACCGCCGGCGAGTTGCCGAACAGATAGAGCACGAGCCAGCCGTAACGACGATAGTTGCGCAGCAAGCCGAAGTACTGCGCTGAGATGAAATCCTGATCGTCGCGCGGCGCTTGCAGGGTCGCGGCGAGCACCGGCCAGAAGTGCGCCGGGAACGAATAGTTGTAGTGCACGCCGGAGATCGCCTGCATCATCCGGCCGTAGCGCCAGCCGAGCCCGCTGCGATACACCTCTTTCATGCGCCCGATGTTCGAGCGGCCGTAGCGCGCGATCGGAATACTCGGGTCGCCGTCGATGATGCACGGCATGCTCGTCGCCCACAGCAGCTGCTCGCCGAGATGGCGGTAGACGAACTGGTGCAGGTCGCACAGGTATTGCAGCAACTCCCACGATTCGCGGAACGGCGGCGTGACCAGCTCGATCAGCGCCTCGGAGTAGTCGGTGGTGATGTGCTCGTGCGTGAGCGTGGAACCGAGCTCGCGCGGATGCTCGCTCTGCTCGATGTAACCGTCGGGCGAGACGCGCAGCGATTCCTTCTCCACGCCTTTGAACCCGCCCTGCAAGACGCGCGGCTCGCGCGCGTTGACCAGCGATGCGAGCCGCCGCTCGAAGGGCCGATCGATGCCGGAGTTGCTCATGGGGTGGGTTCTGACGCGGATCAGAAGCGGATCCGGCCGAGCAGCATGTCGCGGAACATGGCGAAGTCGCCCGCGAGGCTGTACCACGGATGGGAGAAAGTCGCGGGACGGTTGTGCTCGAAGAAGAGTGACCGACCCACGCGAAGCCGTAGCCCGCGAGCGGCACGCCGAGCAACCACAGCGCCTCGCGGGTCACCGCTGCGACTAGCAGCGACGCGATCACCAGCACGGTGCCGATGAAATGCAGCCGGCGGCACATCGGATCGCGATGCTCCGACAGATAGAACGGATAGAAGTCCGCGAAGCTGCGGAAGCGGCCCTGCGAGGCGGAAGGCGCGGCGGGATTCATGTCGGGCCGGTCGTTATCGAATGGGCGCCCAGTTTCCTCAGCCGCATCAAGGGCGTCAAGCAACAGGCTGAGGGAGATTGCTACGTTTGCATCAATTGTGTCGTGACGAATCCGCCCGCCGCTCGTCGCCCTACTTCGGCGTTCCGTCAAGTCACCCCCTGCACGCGTGAGGGGTGTGCTTTGATTGCGCCGTGCCGGGCCTCGAACTCTCGATCCTTGTCTTGCTCGTCGCGGCTGTTGCCGGCGCCGCCGCGCGCGTCTTGGTACTGCACGCGCGAATCGCGCGGCGTGTACGCGAATTGGAGAGCGAGCTGGAGACCCGGCGCAAGGTCGAGGCCGAGCTCGAAGGCGTCCACCGAGATCTGCAGCGCCGCTTCGCTGCGCGCACCCATGCACTGGAAGCGCGCAACGACGAGCTGACGCGACTCCGCTTCGCACTCGAGACGGCGAATCGCCGACTCAAACATCTGGTCGGCGTCGATGCACTGACCGGCATCGCGAACCGTCGCCACTTCGATCGCGCGCTCGAGCGCGAAGTGCGTCGAGCTCGCCGCGACGGGCAGCCGCTGTCGCTGGTGTTTCTCGATCTCGACGAATTCAAACTGTTCAACGACAGCTACGGCCACACGCAGGGCGACGAGGTGTTGCGCAAAGTCGCGCAGACGCTCGACGAGACGTTCCGGCGCGGCGGCGACCTGGTCGCGCGCTACGGCGGCGAGGAATTTGCGGTCGTACTGCCGGGCGTCGATGGACGACGCGCGGGCCTCTATGCAGAACGCCTGCGCCGGCGCATCTGGCGCCTGGCCATTCCGTACAACGCCTCGCAGCTCACGGACCGGGTCACGATCAGCGGCGGCGTCGCTACGGTCTACCCACCCGCCATCGCCACACCCGACGATTTGTTGTTCGCAGCGGACAAAGCCCTCTACCGCGCCAAATGCCTCGGCCGCAACCGCATCACCACGTCTGAAGTGCAATCGACCGAAACCGCCGCCCAGTCTGCCTGAGCCCCATCCGCACTAACCGCCAGCTGCTATCCGCCATCCGCTTCCCTCCTCTATAGTGGCCGAGCTCGAACGCTCTACTCGGCAAGAACAAAGGGGAGAGTCGCATGACTGACAAGAAAACCGTCGGCAGCGTCACGTACCAGAATGCCGGCAAGGATTACTTCGAGAAGCGTGGACTGAGACGTCACGCCCGCGTCTGGTCGCTGTGGGCGCTCGGCGTCGGCGCGGTGATCTCCGGCCACTTCTCCGGTTGGAACTTCGGCATCGGCGCCGGCGGCTGGGGCGGCCTGTTCATCGCCGCGATCATCATCGCGATCATGTATCTCGGCCTGATCTTCAGCCTCGCCGAGATGTCGCCGGCCTTGCCGCATACCGGCGGCGCCTACTCCTTCGCGCGCAGCGCGCTCGGGCCGTGGGGCGGCTTCATCACCGGACTCGCCGAGAGCATCGAGTACATCATGACGCCCGCGGTCATCGTGTTCTTCATCGGCTCTTACCTGACGCAGATCTTCGAGACGCCGCCGGGCTATCAGCCGCTGTGGTGGATCGGCAGTTACCTGGTATTCGTCGCGCTGAATTACTGGGGTGTCGAGCTGTCGTTCAAGATCTCCGTGACCGTCACGCTGCTCGCGCTCGGCGTGCTGATCGTGTTCTGGATCAGCGCGGTGCCGTACGCAGACTTCTCGCGTTGGGCATTGAACATCGCAGTCGGTCCCGATGGCGCGCTGGTGGAGTTGCCGAATGGCGGCGGCTCCCTGCTGCCGAAGGGTTGGACAGGTGTGCTCGCGGCATTGCCGTTCGCGGTGTGGCTGTTCCTCGCGATCGAAGAGCTGCCGCTCGCCGCCGAGGAATCGGTCGATCCGAAACGCGACATGCCGAAAGGCCTGATCTTCGGCATGTTCACGCTGATCGTCTCGGCACTGATGATCATGCTGCTGAACGCGTCGATCGGCGCGCCGGAGCAAGGCCGCCTGCACGGCTCGTTCTCGCTGGCAACTTCGGCCGAGCCGCTGCTCGACGGCTTCCGCGTCATCTATCCCGACCAGTTCGCGAAGCTCCTGTCGCTGTTCGCGGTGATCGGACTGATCGCGAGCTTCCACACGATCATCTTCGCGTACGGCCGGCAGATCTATTCGCTGTCGCGCGCCGGCTATTACCCGGCGATCCTGTCGGTGACGCATGGCTCACGCAAGACGCCGCACCTGGCGCTGATCACCGGCACGGCGCTCGGCCTCGCGATCATCATGGCGGTCTGGTTTGCGCTCGGCGCCGAGCAGGGCGGCGCGATCATCGGCGCCACGTTGCTCAACATGGCCGTGTTCGGCGCAATGATCTCCTACGCGTTTCAGGGACTGTCGTTCATTCAGCTGCGGCGGAACATGCCGAACATCGAGCGACCGTATCGCAGCCCGCTCGGCATTCCGGGCGCATCGGCAACGGTCGTAATCGCGGTCGTGACGCTGTGGTACCAGTTCCAGGACCCGTTGTACCGGCGCGGTGTCTATCTGGTGCTGGCCTGGTACGTGCTCGGCGTTCTGTACTTCGCTTTCGTCGGCCGACACAAGCTGGTGCTCTCGCCCGAAGAGGAATTCGCGATCACCGGCGGCACGCACGGCCATCCGGAGCGCGAAGGCTACGGCACGACCAAGGTGTGACAATGCTGGAACCGCGTAAGGTGAAGACGATCGCCGACGCCAAGGCGATCGTCGAGCAGCGCAATCTCACGCACGTCAAGGTCGGGGTGTTCGACGTCGACGGCATCATGCGCGGCAAATACATGTCGCGCGCGAAGTTCCTGTCGGCGCTCGAGAACGGCTACGGCTTCTGCGACGTCGTGCTCGGCTGGGACTGCCAGGACCAGCTGTACGACAACGTGCAGTTCACCGGCTGGCACACGGGCTATCCCGATGCGCCGGTGCGCATCCTGCCGGAATCGTGCCGGCCGCTGCCGTTCGAAGACGACAACCTGCTGTTCCTCAGCGAGTTTGCGCCGCCGGCCGAGCAAGTGTGCCCGCGCGGCATCCTGCGCAAAGTGATCGAGCGCGCGCACAGCATGGGTTTCGAGCCGTACGCCGGCTTCGAGTACGAAGTGTTCTTCTTCAACGAGACGCCGCAGTCGATTCGGGAGAAGAGCTACCGCAACCTGCGGCCGATGGCGCCGGGCTGGTTCGGCTACTCGGTGATTCGCAACAGCGTCGGCGCCGAGTTCTACCGCCAGATGCTCGCGCTGTGCGAGACGATGGACTTCGGCATCGAAGGCCTGCACGAGGAGACCGGACCGGGCGTGATCGAGGCGGCGATCGGCTACGACGGCGCGCTCGCAGCCGCAGACAAGGCGGCGCTGTTCAAGACGTTCATCAAGGTGCTGGCGCAGCGCAACTCGATGATGGCGACGTTCATGGCGAAGTGGTCGCGCGAGTGGCCCGGCCAGAGCGGGCACATTCACCTGTCGCTGCGCTCGCGCGACGAGGGCAAGCCAGTCTTTCACGATCCGTCGCAGCCGCATGCGATGAGCGCGACGATGCGGCACTTCGTCGGCGGCCAGCAGCGACTGATGCCGGAACTGCTCGCGATGATCGCGCCCACGGTGAACTCCTACACTCGCTTGATTCCGGGCTTCTGGGCGCCCACGGATGCGACGGTCGGCGTCGAGAATCGCACGTGCGCGTTGCGCATCATTCCCGGCAGCGCCAAAGCGCAGCGGGTCGAGTACCGAGTCGCGGCTGCCGATGCGCATCCGTACGTGATACTCGCCGCCGCGCTCGCATCGGGTTTGGCGGGCATCGAGCAGCGGATCGAGCCGGAACCGCTCGTGGAAGGCAACGCCTACGACCACAAGTTTCCGGAGGCGCTCGCGTTGCCGCGCACGTTGTGGGAAGCCGCACAGCGCTTGCGACAGTCGCGCATGGCGCGCGAGTGGTTCGGCGAGGCGTTCGTGCAGCATTTCGCGGCAACCCGCGAGTGGGAAGAGCGCGAGTTCCGCAAACACATCACGGATTGGGAACTGGCACGGTATTTCGAGATTATCTAGAAGATTGTCGGGCTAAAGCCCGACCTACAGGTCATGACTTGTAGGTCGGGCTTCAGCCCGACTCCGGTCCCCCACCATGCTCAAAGTCATCTCACCCGTCGACAACAGTCTTTACGCCGAGCGGCCGCTCGCGAAGCCCGCCGACATCGACCGCGCCCTCGAGCTCGCTCGCACCGCTCAACGCGGCTGGCGCAACGTCCCCGTTGCCGACCGCGCACGCATCCTCAATCGCTTCTGCGACGCATTCGAAGCGCAACGCGACGAGATTGCGCGCGAGCTGACCTGGCAAATGGGCCGTCCGAGCCGCTACGCGCCGAACGAGGTGCGCGGCACGCTCGAACGCGCGCGTCACATGATTGCAATCGCGCCGAGCGCGCTCGCCGACATCGATGCTGGGCCGAAGGAGCACTTCACGCGATTCATCCGTCGCGAGCCGCTCGGCGTCGTGCTGACGATCGCCGCGTGGAACTACCCGTATCTCATCGCGGTGAACAGCGTCGCGCCCGCATTGATGGCCGGCAACACGGTAGTCCTCAAGCATTCCGCGCAGACGCCGTTGTGCGCCGAGCGTTTCGCGACAGCATTGCAGCAAGCTGGCCTGCCTCACGGCGTATTCCAGGCGCTGCACATGAGCCACGAAGACACGGAGCGTGCGATTCGCGATCCGCGCGTCGACTTCGTCGCGTTTACCGGCTCGGTGGCGGGCGGTCATGCCGTGCAGCGCGCGGCCTCGGAGCGTTTCATCGGCACCGGCCTCGAGCTCGGCGGTTGCGATCCGGTCTATGTGCGCAACGACGCGAACCTCGCGCACGCGATCGAGAACATCGTCGACGGCGCGTACTTCAACAGCGGCCAATCATGTTGCGGGCTGCAGCGCATCTACGTGCATGAGCGCGTGTACGGCGCGTTCGTCGACGGTTTCGTCGATCTCACGCGCAAGTACGTGCTCGGCAATCCCCTCGAAGATGCGACCACGCTCGGGCCGGTCGTCCGCACGACGGCCGCTGACACGATCCGCGCGCAGATCGCCGCTTCTATCGAAGCTGGCGGCAAGCCTGTAATCGACGAAGCGCAGTTCCCTGCGAGCCGCCCCGGCACGCCGTACCTCGCACCGCAGGTGCTCCTCGACGTGAACAACTCCACGCCGGTGATGCGCGACGAGATCTTCGGCCCGGTCGCAGGCATCATGAAAGTGCTGTCGGACGAGCAGGCGATCGAGCTGATGAACGACAGCGCGTACGGTTTGACCGCTGCGATCTGGACTTCGGACGCAGACGCGGCGCTGTCGATCGGCGATCGCGTCGTGACCGGCACGTGGTTCATGAACCGCTGCGACTATCTCGATCCGGCGCTCGCCTGGGTCGGCGTCAAGGATTCGGGTCGCGGCTGCACGCTGGCGGTGGTCGGGTACGAGCACCTGACGCGGCCGAAATCATTTCACATGCGAACGCAGCTATGAGCAACTTACGCGGCAACTGGAATTACCCGACCCTGATTCGCTTCGGCGCGGGGCGCATCGCGGAGTTGCCCGATGCGTGCAAGACGTTGCGCATCACGCGGCCGTTGCTGGTGACCGATCCCGCGCTCGCTGCGTTGCCGATGATCGCCAAGGCGGCTGAATCGTGCCGCAGTGCCGGTCTCGGCTGCGAAGTGTTCGCCGACGTCCAGGCGAATCCGGTGGAAGCGAACGTAACGAACGGCGTCGCTGCGTACCGGCGCGGCTCGCACGACGGCGTCATTGCGTTTGGCGGCGGCAGCGCACTCGACACAGGTAAGGCGATTGCGCTGATGGTCGGGCAGTCGCGCCCGATCTGGGACTTCGAGGATCGCGAGGACTGGTACACGCGCGTGAACGTCGCCGGCATCGCACCGACGATCGGCGTACCGACGACTTCCGGTACCGGCTCCGAAGTCGGACGCGCGTCCGTCATCACTGATCTGCGCGATCACACGAAGAAGATCATCTTTCATCCGCGCATGCAGCCGGCGTTGGTGATCGCCGACCCGGAGCTGACGCTCGGCCTGCCGCCCAAAGTGACTGCGGCGGTCGGCATGGATGCGTTGTCCCACAATCTCGAAGCGTATTGCGCGCCGTTCCATCATCCGATGGCCGACGGCATTGCCGTCGAAGGCATGCGCCTGATCAAGCAGTGGCTGCCGGTCGCGGTCGCGGATGGCAGCAACATCGAAGCACGCGCAGATGATGGTCTCGCTTCCGCGATGGGCGCAACGGCGTTCCAGAAAGGCCTCGGCGCGATGCACAGCCTCAGCCACCCGTGTTCTGCAAATCTCAATACGCATCACGGGCTGACGAACGGAGTCGTCATGCCGTACGTGCTCGCGTGGAACCGCAGTGCGCTGCAGGACAAGATGACACGCCTGGCCGCCTACCTGGATCTGCCGAAGCCCTCGTTCGACGCAGTGTTGGGCTGGATCCTGGATCTGCGCCGTCAGATTGGCATCCCGGCGACGCTGGCCGATCTCGGCGTGCAGGCGCCGCACGCGGACACTTTCGCGCAGCAGGCGTTCGACGACCCCTCGACTGGCGGCAATCCCCTACCGATGACGCCGGCCAAGTTTGCGCAGCTGTACAGGAACTGCATCGAGGGTAGCGGGCTCTAACTACCATTCATTGAGTTGTTCATTGGCAATTCAGTCCACCGCAGGCATATTCACGTCATGCGCGCCCTCGTCTCCTCTGCAGTCGCTGCCCTGCTGCTGGCGTTCGCGATCCCGGCCAGCGCCGACGGGCTGCGTTGCGGCAGCAGGCTCGTAACCAGCGGCGATCCGCGCTCCAAGGTGCGCCATTTCTGCGGCGAGCCGACCGACGTCCAGACGCGCTACATCCTGCGTCGCCCGACCTTCAATGCCGGCGGCCGCTTCTTTACCTACGGCGACGGTTACGTCGAAATCCCGGTCGAAATCTGGACCTACAACTTCGGCCCCTACAAGCTGATGCGGCAGATCCGCTTCGTCGACGGCGTCGTCGATGACATCGAGTCGCTCGGCTACGGCTATCACGAAACGCCGAGTCCCACTGCCGACGCCGGCAACGAGCGCCGCGACACGTACAAATAGCGACTGACGAGCAGCACGGCGCTGACCGTGAGGCCCGCAATGAATCCGATCCACACGTACAGCGGGCCACCGCCCTGCCGCACGCCGAACACGTAGGCGAGCGGAAAGCCCACGACCCAATACGAGAAGATGCACATCGTCATCGGGATCGCGGTGTCCTTGAAGCCGCGCAGCGCGCCTGCCGCCCCGACCTGCACGCCATCGGAGAGTTGGAAGATCGCGGCCATCAGCAGCAGCCCCGCTGCGATTTCGCGTACGGCCGGATCGCGCGTGTAGAGATTCGCGATTCCGTCGTTGAACAGCACGATGCCGATCGCCGACATTGCCATGACGGTCGCGCACATGCCGATGCCGAGCAGACCAGCGGAGCGACCGCGCTCCTGATCGCCGCGACCGAGCGTGTGCCCGACGTGGATCGTGGTCGCCGAGCTGATCGCGAGCGGCACCATGAACATGAAGGACGCATAGTTGAGCGCGATCTGGTGACCGGCAGTCAGCGTCGCGCCCATGCCGCCGATCATCAACGCCGCGCACACGAACAAGCCGCCCTCGGCGAGGATGCTGCCGGCGATCGGCGCACCGATGCGCATCAGCTCGCGCAGCACGCGCCAGTCCGGTGGATCCACGCGCGCGAAAAAATCGAACTCCCGATAAGCGCGCTGCCGGCGCATGTACGTGAGTATCGAGAAGAACATCAGCCACTCGGAGATCGAGGTCGCGACGCCGCAGCCCACGGCGCCGAGCTGCGGCATGCCGAACTTGCCGTACATGAAGATCCAATTGCCGATGATGTTCGCGGTGAGGCCGAGGAAGCCGAAATACATGATCGGCTTCGTGCGCCCGAGACCCTCGCTGGTGTAGCGCAGCGAAAAGAACCCCAGGAGCGCCGGCATGCCCCACGCCATCGCGTGCACGTAGCCGACGGCAGTCGGCAGGATCTCCGGCGAGATCCCCAACGCCGGCAGCACTCGATCGACCTGCATCAAGCCCGTCACCAGCACGACAGCCAGCGAGAGCGCCAGCCACCACGCCTGCCGGCAATAGCGCGTCACCGCTCGTGTGTCATTCGCACCGAACGCATGCGCGACGCTCGGCGACACAGCCATGAGCACGCCGAAGCCGAGCAACAGGAACAGATGGTAGTAACCAACGCCGACGGCGAGCGCAGCCAGATCGCGGGCGCCGAGCTGCCCCGCCATCACGGTGTCGGCGAACTGCATGCCGATCACGGACAGGTTGTTGCCGATCAGCGGGGCGGCGAGCACGCAAATGGCTCGGACGTCCGCTGCGAAGCGGCTGTGAGTGGAAATCGTCATCGCTTGCTTTGACCGCCAGACGGGCGCGCTGGCATGCTGGTCGAAGGTCGCCATTCTCTCACAGCGAGGCCGTCATGCTCGTCGGATCTGCAGTGCGCCGCGTGGCGATTGTCGGCGGCTTGCGCATCCCGTTCGCGCGCTCGATGGGGGCGTACGCCGAAGCAAGCAACCAGGAGATGTTGACGGCCACGCTCACAGCGCTGGTCGAACGCTACCGCCTGAAAGGCGCAACGCTCGGCGATGTAGGTGCCGGCGCGGTCCTCAAGCATTCGCGCGACTTCGGCCTGACGCGCGAGTGCGTGCTCGATTCCGGCTTGGCGCGAGAGACACCGGCGTTCGACCTGCAGCGTGCCTGCGGCACGAGCCTGGACACTGCGATCGTCATCGGCCTGAAGATCGCAATGGGACAGATCGATTCAGGCATCGCCGCGGGCGTCGACACCGCGAGCGACGTACCGATGGTGTACCCGGATTCGTACCGCCGGATCCTGCTGCGCAGCTCGCGCGGCAAGTCGCTCGGCGCGCGCCTGTCGCCGTGGTTCGGCTTGCGGCCGCGCCACTTCAAGCCACAGCTGCCTGCAGTGGCCGAGCCGCACACCGGTCTGTCGATGGGCCAGAGCTGCGAGCAAATGGCGAAGACCTGGCAGATCCCGCGCGCGGAGCAGGATCAACTCGCGCTGGAAAGTCATCGCAAGGCGGCCGCGGCTTACGACGAAGGTTTCTTCGACGATCTGGTCGTCGAGTTCCGCGGCTTGAAGCGTGACAACAACGTCCGGCGCGACAGCTCGCTGGAAAAGCTCGCCGCGCTCAAGCCGTCATTCGATCGACAAGGCACGCTGACCGCGGGCAACTCGACGCCGATGACGGACGGCGCAGCGGCCGTGCTGCTCGCGAGCGAAGAGTGGGCGCAAGCGCGCGGCTTACCAGTGCTCGCTTATCTGAGGTACGGCAAGTACGCGGCAGTCGACTTCATCGACAAGGAAGGTCTGCTGATGGCGCCCGCGTACGCGGTGCCGCGAATGCTCGCTGACGCGGGCTTGAAGTTGCAGGACTTCGATTTCTACGAGATCCACGAGGCGTTCGAAGCGCAGGTGCTGTGCACGCTGAAGGCATGGCAGTCGCCGGAGTTCTGCCGCGACCGGCTCGGGCTTGCGCAGCCGCTGGGAACGATCGATCGAGCCAAGATGAATGTGAAAGGCGGAAGTGTGGCGATCGGCCATCCGTTTGCCGCAACCGGCGCGCGCATTCTCGCAACGCTCGCCAAACTGCTCGCGACCCGCGGCAGCGGACGGGGACTGATTTCGATCTGCACGGCCGGCGGGATGGGCGTGACGGCGATCGTGGAGAGATGAGTTGGCCGCTCCAGCGCATCCTGCGCCCGCGGCACTCGCGCATCCCTGCGCATCGGAAAGCGGCCGGCAGCATCCGGGCGGCGGCGTACCGCGGCCCTGACACTGCCGACCGCCTCCAGGCGGCTGCAGGGTAGGAGTGCCTTGCAGCCTGCCGCCGTTCGAAGCGACGCGATCCCGGGGAGGGGGCAGTAACGATCGCGAACCCCGATACAGCGGGCAACTCGACTCAAGACCTGACTGACGAACCTTGATAGAGGCTGACGAAGGGCTTCCTTGCCCGGGTTGCGTGCCCCAAATCGTGCGGGTCCGTGTGAAGGCCTCCCTGATCACGCGCACGCACTTCCTATAATTACTAAGCGACAAATCCCGGCGTTTCCCCTCACAGGGCGCCGTGCCTTTCGCTGGTTTTGTGCGCTGGATTCCACTTAAGGGGCGACCGGGCGCGCCTTGCGGAATGCCACGATTGAGATGCAGTTCTCGTAGCCTTTCAGCCACACTACGGCCCGCAATGACTTCCTACCAGGGCGAATCCGCTTTCGAGCATGGCAATGGCGTTGCCACCGGCGCGCTCCTGGTGAATCTCGGCACGCCGGATGCCCCGACACCGGCCGCGGTCCGGCGCTTTCTCGCGCAGTTCCTGTGGGATCCGCGCGTCGTGGAGGCCCCGCGCTGGCTGTGGTGGCTCGCTCTTCACGGCGTGATCCTGCGTATCCGCCCGTCGCGCAGCGCCCACGCCTACCGCCAGATCTGGACACCTGAAGGCTCCCCGCTTTTGCTGCACACGCGCGCGCTCGTAGACCGAGTCCGCGATGTGCTCCAGCGGCAACTGCCGGCGACTGTCGCGCTTGGGATGACCTACGGTTCGCCCGGCATTCCCGCCGCGCTGGAGCAATTGCGTGGCGTCGGTGTGCGCAGGCTGATCGTGTTGCCGCTGTATCCGCAGTATTCGGGCACGACGACCGCATCGGTGTTCGATCAGGTGACCTCGCGACTGCAGCGCTGGCGTTGGGTGCCC
>Ga0209382_10000766_pt1 | contig 51907 bp, 47 predicted proteins | sample SoiMetdeltSBSDD5_FD_187599 | JGI IMG/M metagenome (GOLD analysis project Ga0209382, IMG submission 187599) | Bulk soil microbial communities from a Populus tree surrounding site in Tennessee, USA - Soil MetaG P. deltoides SBSDD5 (SPAdes) (version 2) | ecosystem: Environmental > Terrestrial >...
GGGTAACATACCCTTTCTAATATGATCGGTAAGTGCTTTCTTTCGTAGTAACATCGCTGATAATGCTGGCTTTATCATTAGTGCAAGTCTTGCTCGGAAATATGTTTCATCCTTATTAGATTGATAGACAGGCCAAAAAAAAGATTGTAAAAGAAATGATGATCATAATCCTAGATTCTTCTTTAATTGTGCGATCTCCTGTAAGGCCTCATCAACCTTATCGGCTTTAATCTTGTACTCCTGAACCTTACGCTTTAATCTATTCTCTTCATTTATCGTTAACTGGTCAATTATACCGATGAAACCTACGTGCTTAGAGTCACCTTCTAACAATTCTTCCTCTTTTAATTTGAGGTATGCATCTTCCAGTCCGCTCTTTTGGCCCAATAATCTTCGAATGTATATGTGATCCATACCAGCCTTGAATGCATTAGTTTCAAAGAATTTACGAAAACCATGGCAACGCATTATCTCACTTCGATTGAATCTCTGACTCTCTAGCTCTGGATTTGTGCCCCTCAATCCAATATCTTTCAGTAATCCATCCATAGACCGCATAACAGCAACACGACTACAGGGTTTTCCAGGCCTCAGCGGTTCCCCGTGTGCATTATAATCTGTTCTAAATACAGGAGAATCCTCCTTGAGATGTTCTCCAAACCTCTCCCAATGTTCTAAATATGAATCAATTGCCGTTCTATCTTCGGGAGTGCAGAACGTAAAATAAGAGGACTTTTTACTTTTAGGATATACATTTATCTTGTAAATTCCATAATTATCAATGGGCATCAAGTCCTTAATTCGTATGAAGGGAATAGCTCCGACACGAATTCCCCGTAGAAGAAATTAACAGAATTAACGCTTTATTTCTAAGTGATGCATGATCAATTAGCTGTTTGATCTCTGAATGTGTATATGGCCTATCTTCGACTCTCTTCTCATGCTCAGGAAGGAAATTCTTTATCTTTTTCCAATTTAATATGACATCGTTCATCGTATAGAATTTCTGGACCGCTGCAAAGTATGTTGAAATTGTTGCAGGTGAAAGGTTCTTCTTAAGATGCTCTATATATCTACGAATCTGGATTTGAATGAGTTTGGGATTATTTTCATTTTCTAACAGTTTGTCATAATCCTCACGTCCTACCCCTAAAAAATCCATGTAATATTGGATTGCATCTTCATAAGTTTCTAATGTAGCTGAATTTTTACATCCTGATATGAAGTTGTCCTTTGCCATGCTGGTCAGTACTTGACTTTATTCTTCAACTCTCATCTGTCGTCTATTCATATAGAAATGTGCTCAATTATTTAATGATACTGTATTGGTACACAAATATCACTTAAGGACACACATACATTAGTGGTATGCAAAACAGAAGGGTTTTTTCTTAGGGAATTAATTTTCGAAAAAAGAGAGGACCTGACCTTACATAGTTCTTAAATACTATTCGTCTTCTTTGAAGGTATCGGCTTGAACGAGGAAGATCTAAAAGTGGTTTGGAATTGCGACGACTGTGGGTTGAGTTTCTTTTTCCATTCAGATGCGTTGGACCATCGAAAATTAAAAAGGCATTTGCGAGTAACCAAATTTGATATTCATTCAGGTAGACCAGTAACTGAGCCATCTAAGTAAGCACATATTATTGAGTCGGCTACGTCCCTAGAGTTAATCCAATCGTTGCTGTGAAAAAAGTTTCAACCATTTTGTAAATGATCGTGTTTATTTTCTCAATATTAGCATGAATTAGTTTGTGAATAACAAGCAGGTTATTATATAGTGATAGGCAAGGGATAAAGAACCTCAAAATAGGCTATCGCAATTGTATTAGAAATCCTGGAAAGAAATGATTGAATATTATCAAAAATTCCAGCCACCAATCTTTGAATATGTACTTCAAATGAAGACCATAGCATCATAGATACAACAAATATGGCCACAGCTATAATGCCAGTTATCTTAAATTTTTCAGTCCTTGAAATATTTTCCTCAGATCCTCCCATTTAGCTACTTCCCTATCTATCTCTATTGATTACCAATATACGAACTATTTGAAATCTTACAGAGCAGCAGATCATTTTATTGTTTGGATCCTCATTTATGTTTCTCCTCACCACTTGCAATAGGAGATCATCTTATGCTCCAAACCTGCATCATATGTGAATCCCCTGAACCTAGGGTACCCAAGTGAGTTTTAAATACGCGATGATTTGACACGTTAAGGCTACGGCAATTATGTCGCGCTCTATCTTTCTTTTCTGGGAATACCCCTTACATCAATAAGAGCGGACTTTGAACTCGGAGAAATACCTCAATATCGGCTGGCTCAGACTTCTTCTAATAACCCATTCATCACAGTAAGCCATCTTACACCTACAAAATAACGATTCAGATTGGCAGAAATATTTAACGCTGACTTTGATAGCAGAGATGACTAGAAATATTGGAAAAGAGATCCTACATATCTCTCATGATAAACGATTCTGAGGGAGAACAACTCGTAAAATTAGCGAGAGAAGTTGTAGAATTGTACGTTAGAAGGGCAGTGGTCGCCCCTATAGATACTGGAAAGATATTTTCCGATAATATGGGAGTTTTCGTTACCATAAATCACTTGAACGGGCAAGGAGAAGAGCATTTGCGAGGTTGTATTGGATATCCTGTTCCCGGGAAGGGATTATACCAATCAGTGGTTGAAGCAGCGTTAGGAGCTGCGACTATCGATCCAAGATTCTCACCCCTGGTCGAATCTGAACTTTCTAGTATAATTTTCGAGTTAAGCCTTCTTACACCTCCTCAGCTAATTCAAGTTGCACATCCAACAGAATATTATGACCACATAAAGATAGGGAGAGACGGTTTGATATTAAGACGGGAGAAACGGTCGGCGTTGTTACTCCCACAGGTAGCTAAGAGGTTTGGTTGGGACGTGGACGAATTTCTGTTAAACTTATGTTACAAAGGAGGGACTACTCCTGATGCGTGGGTCCTCCCAGGTACAGAATTATACACGTTTCAAGCCCAGATCTATGTAGAGTCAGAACCTGGAGGAAGAGTAATAAGATTACAGTAGGACACCTAAAGCTTATACTTCATGTGGGGGTATAATTATCTAACCAAAATATCTTATTATGCTTTGCATCACAATAATTCAATCTATTCAATAGTTTGATAATAGAATTCAATCTTATTTAGCCCGAATCCTTTGACTCGGCGGATCTTACCCTGTTTAGTTAGATGCAATATAGCATAATGAGCTTCGTATCTGCTTCCCAGATCCCTTTCAATCTCTTTTGCCGTAATCTTTCCGCTCCGTGCCTTAATAATCGATAGTACTAACTCCATCACTTTTTGTTTAGATGACCTACTGAGTTGGATACTGTTAGTTGACATGTATCTTGTTACCTAAGAATTGAATGGGACTAAAAATAATTGAGTTTATAATTATTTACCACTTAAATAGATAAAAAAACCCTTTTTAAGTAAAAGAAGAGAATAAAGTATCGTCATAATTGCTCAATGTCGAAGTTAGCAGAGACCATCTATTTCTTGAATGATAGCCAGAGGCAATCTATTTATGTGGAAGGACATCTCGAATTGCTCGTCTCAAACCCACACAAATGGGTGTAGGATTGTAAAATTGTATTATTCCATCGATAAATCCCAGCCGATTTTATAATGTCAAATAAGTACAACGAACGTCAGATGGAAGAATGATAATAGAACTATATTGGTGGCATTACAGTTTCATATTTGCATAATTTTTGGAAATAATTACCGAACCGAATATTCTCTCTACTCCTATAAAATTTGGAATCCCAGTAACTCTTTATCTCAGGAGGCTCACTTAGGGACTATAAGTAATACTATTATAGAAAAAAATTGGAATCGAGCAACGATACTCAAAATACGCTATTGTCAGAATTAAAATCAGATGCGCTCACTTGTGAATTAGGACCATTTAGGGCCTTCAAATGAGCTGTGAATATAGCGATGTATAAGCAAGAAATCATATTACATATTTTTTGTATTGCAGATCAGATATTAAGATCGATAATTTGACACGTTCGTTATCCTAGTATCTTTATGCTCTTAGATATATATCTCTAAAAAACCAACCCACTCCGGTGATTTGATATCTTGACTGGTATTCATGAACAAATGATTAGGAGTCGTAATTGAAAACTTGGTAGATAATCGCAGAAAATAAGGCTCATCTCCACCTAAATCATGCAATCTCTGTCTCATAAAAAACAGGAAAGATTGTTATTATGCCTCATAGAAGCATATTCTCCTATATGACGGATGGCACGGGCGACATCTTCCAGCAGATTAATGAGCTTGATGAGATGATAGAAATAATAAATCATAGGATCTCATTAATCACGGAAAAAGTGGTAGAGAAATTTCTAGTAACGAGTTCGACAATGTCTCCCAACCAAAATTACTTGTTGAGCGGAATACAAAAGAGCCCGAGCCCTAAGAACTATATCATAACCAATAAAGGTATAGAAGTTGTTGGAGAACAAGAGATTACCCCTGTTTCGGCATTCCTGGATACAGTCATCCAATATGCGAACGAGCCGAGCAGAAAGATCATAGTTCTTAAGGAACTGCTTAAGCACTTGCAAAAAATGAATGACATGACGCCCAACAACCCTTGAACAATTCATGCAACACAACCTTGGTAACTTAAAATTGGCCATCCCATCTTTAGATCCAGACTCAAGAATCTAACGTCAATTAGATGATCTTCTTAAAATTTCACAGGAGTGGATGGGTTCCTAGTTAAGTGTCCCTGTTGCAACAAAGAGATGAAATAACGTGAGAAAATAGCAAAGATGATGAACCTACAATGCGAGGAATGTGGTTTAACCGATACTCGAATCAGTGTGGGTGATAATGATACCGATCAAACCGGTTAAGTATTTTAGTAATATTTCACAATCAAACGCGGCACTGAAAAGTTTAGGAACTATATCATCGTATGGTTTAGGTCTGATCGCTGCAATTATTTCCAGGGAATTTATTCAATATGGTAGAGATTCTTGTATGGACCATTAGTCTTACCTAGGTTTCAATCCGTATTTCTATTTGGCCATAAAAATTTATGCTAACGATGGAAGAATACATTTTGAGTATGGATTTTCAAGTTCCATTAAAAGTATAGTTTGATACTGATGTCAAAACAGATACTGTTTAGAACATTTCTTATATTGTTGAATAATAATCCTAGAATTATATGGGTAAGAAAGAATACGTTTCGTTAATCGCCATATTAATTGCTACAGCGTCAACCCTGGCTCATCCTGATGGCATAGTCAGCAATGCCCATGCTCAATGGTATTCTGACCCGGATGTAAGGATGACGACTTTGCAATCACAACAGCCATTGGAAGCACAACAGCCATTGGAAGCACAACAGCCATTGGAAGCACAACAGCCATTGGAAGCACAACAGATGCTAGAGACTCAGCAGCCATCCATGAGGTTGAATGAAAAGATCATAAACGACCAATTAGAATCTATAGTACAAGCTCCGAATGATGCACCGGAATCCATGCCATTCGTTCTACCTTTTGATACTGGGAGTATATTGGAAAACTAATTAAACGAATCTTAGTATAAGCGACCTTCAAGCTGCAAACAGGGAGAAGCCACACTGCTATCCTAATTCTGAATTCGATCTATCGCAACCGCTCGGGCTCAGAGGAAACTATACAAATGAACTTGATAGAAGTTCGAACCAGCTAAATGTATCTAAATATCCGACTTACAATAGAGTTAAGTTCCATATTGGGTTTAGGTTCCCGATAACAAGTTAAGTTTTGAAGTAATTCCTCAAGTGTAGATCCTTGTTCAAATTGCACAAAATGGTCATGCCTATTTAACTAATAAGGCTTAAATCGGAGGATACGAAGTCTTATGAGAATGCATGATGGCATTATTCTCTCCACCTTCGTTCTTCCACCCTCGTTCCCCATCTAAAACCACAAATCCAGTAAAACTGGCAAGTGATTCTGTCATTTTCATTCTTGGATATTTGTTAAGGGGGTTAGTTCCTATTTTGATCAAAAAATCCATCTTAAAATTCGCTGCTGTCGCGGTCTGTAATGTAGGGTTGATTTATTATTATCTATCACCTGCGCTTGAAAGCGCGAATAGATTTACAAGCCCAACAAGAATGTGGAAGGCGACTCATCTGGAAATAGTATTCTCTATTGCCACAAGAATTGAATCCATGATACAGACAGGCATCCTTAGTTTATGGCTTTCCGCCGCTGTGACTGGGATCGACGCGGCAGTTAGATTAAGGAACCTCGGGCGTTCCGTGGCCAACTCAGTCACGACATTTTTAAAGAGACCGATTCCCATTATCTCCCATAAGGAGAAATTAGTAGTTGAAAGCGAATCAATTAATAAAGATATAATTCATCTTACACGATCGACCTACCATGGAATTCCAGCGAATGTTTCCCCAAAATCTAAAATGGGACAGCACGGTAGTAATCTTGTACCCAATTACAGAAAAAGGATTGATGTTAATGAAATACTTGGAGAAGAGATGGCAGAGGGCGACCTTGTTCAGACATGAATCTTGATAAAAACCTATTCAATAGAATAATTTCTGAAAAGCGAGTCCAACGTCCTCAATCATGTATGTTTTTTTCTGTTGTGCTCTTCTAATTCTGTTAGTGTGTTAAAGATAACATTTCCCCCGCATTTTTCACACCGATATTGAGTACCTGTAGATGATGACATGTATATTTTTTAGTGTCCGCCTATAATTTAAAGACTACTATATGTTCCAACCCTGTTAATCATGTAAAATCATATTATCTTGTTTTTGTTTTTTTCAATCGGAATAATCTAGTATTCATCACCATTTCGTATTCCTAGATTATTAAAATAACTGATAGGTCTGCAATAAATCCTATACTTATTCACGATTTCGTAATACCAATCCATCGGCAAGCTTCGTATGAATTCCGCTGTTGTAAATGGGCTGAGGGTACTATTCCATAGATCCGTAGTCCTCTTTCTCAGCCAGATATATTACTGATCTTCTGTTGACAGCATTCATGTCATTGCTTAAATGCCAAATCTTCTGGCAAATTGCACAAATAATAAATCCCTCGCCAGGGGTGTGCTCTAACTTATAGTGACTACACCTAATTTGGTATTGATACTTCAACGATTCCATTTCTCTTATTGAGCTAATATTCCTGACCGAATTTTCTGTCAATATCTTGAATATTCTTAGGAGGTATTTATTTACCCTTAGAATCGAGGATTAAAGACAATTTCAGTCAAGATTAGCTTCATATGGATAGGGTTAAATTGAATACTACTCAACATGTATATCAATGCGAAGATGCGGGCGCTGCGGAAGAATCAGATTTTACACGTTGAATTTTATTTTTTCTGACTTTATCTGCAATGAGTGTTACATGATCTCGAAAGAAAGAAACCTAGCACAAGAATAATAGGGATTTGGAATAACATTTGGCAGAATCGCTGCTCTATCCTATGTTAGTTCACTCCACTTCTGTACCCTTACCTATGATTGTCTCGCGCCGCATGCAGTACAAAATTTGGAACCTGATCTCATCCTAGAGGCGCATTTGATACAAAGTCTATCCTCTGCAATTGTACGAGGTAACGTCTCTGACAATAGTGGTGGCTTAAATTGCTCTGTATTGAAATCTCTTTTTGAATACGCCCCGTACATATCAGTCACTGCACCACTAGGTTCAAAACTTTCGGTAATATCAGGCGTGTAGTTACCTGCATAGGTATCCTTATTTTTATCCTCCAAATATGCAATTAGACGTGGTACTCGGCGTTTTTTGTCAGAACTTTCAATTAATTCTCCAAGCCACAATACAAATTTTTTTAGAGTCATCTCAGGTGTTGAAAAAGTAAGCGAATGAGTCGAAGTGTAATCCTCGGTTGCTGCTCTTCCATTAAATACCTTCATTACAAAGGTAGTCACTCTGTCGCTTTTAATTATTGCGAATTCCCACATTTGTTGCAGTATTTTGCCTGACTCGGGATAGTAGAACCACAAACTCTACAGTTTTTTGTCGAGGGGTTTTTGGTTCCCGTATCTGGCATATTAGGTCTATTTACCTCCATAGTAGTGGGTTTGAACTTGGGTTCTTGCTGCTCAGTTTGTTGCGGAGAGGGCAATGAATATTCTTGTGGGGCTGGTGTAGAACCCATACTGCCACCGGTTCCTATGAATCCTCCTACTCCGAAACCTGCTTGAGGAGTTGCATCCGTGAGGACCATTCCTCCAGTAGAACTTTTGACAGACGTACCTTTATCCACTGCAGACTTCAATTCTAATATTACCCTAATCGCAAGAAAATTTAGTGCAGAAAAGGCAACCAAGTACTCACCAATTTTGGCAAAGAATTCCTTTTCGTTTATCTTTCCTTGCTTAAATAGTTGAGTATCATCTATAAATGATTCATACTTCTCCTGTGTATCATTAACCAGCTGTCTCAACTTCTCGGTAAGTCCACCAAGGGCATCTACACCAAAAGACATGGCTAATGTCTAAACTTCTGCTTTTAGAGGTTAATAAAAGTTTGAATGGCGGCGAGATCTGGTAATGAATAAGTAGCCCAGTTAGACGAGTCAAGGTATCGAGCCGACCTCAAACCTGTTTCCCCCCTCTTTTAAAACGTATAAGGCTTACCCAACAAACGCCGGTACTTAAAAATTGCCGTTTGGAAGTTAAAGAACTTATTTATAAGTAACGGAATAAGGTGACTCAAACGAAAGTGGAGGGATTGTCTAGACTGGTTAGGATACCTGCCTTACACGCAGGTGGTCATGGGTTCAAATCCCATTCCCTCCATGTTAGTCATGGATTAATACACTCGCTTGTTAGTTCGAAATGCTCGTATTTTTCCAGTTAACTTGGCCTTGCGTACAACGACCATAACAGCCACCACCGAAATTTCATCCGTTCAGGACTCATAATAAACATAGACACAAATTCAAATTTAAGGAGGATAGATCAACTAACCAGAGATGCATTTCAATATTTCAGATCAATCTTGTTGAAACTGGCAGAGGAATCAAATGCGGACTCCACATCCCGGCATGCTTTTGTCATAATAGACTGATCACATACTTCTATCTTCTATTGGGTTGTGCCTATTTCAAGAAAAGAGTAGTCCAACGCATATTTAGCCGCATCGAGAATGAACTATATGATCTATTTCAGGATATGGTGACTTTTTGTTTCGCGTCTGTGGCGCCGCAGGAGAGTTAGTAAAGAAAGAAGCAGAAATAAAAGGAGTGTTGCTCACCACACAAGGCGTGGCATAGTAAAGATCTTAATTATGCAGTGACTAACGGAAGCGGTAAGATCTCTGAAAAAGAGGAGAATTAACAATAGCAGATGATCGAATTACCCCCGGTTTCAATATCATCTGGGCCGTAGAATTCACATTAGATGTCTGAATCTAGTTCTTCAGAGTCTTCAGTAGTTGGAGGTTGAAATGTAAAAGCTGGAAACCAACCTATACTTCAGAGGACGAACCAATCTGTCCGTAGCAAGAATATAGTAAAAGATTCAGGCAAAGTTTTGTTCATCAATAAAATCTTCATGCTTCTGGTTCCTGTCATCGCCGAATTCTGTTGCCAAATGTGAGAGAGGTAAAATAATAAAAACGATAACATTGGGCACTTGTGGGGGACCTAGGCCGACTCCAGGTATAATGCTTATCTCATATATTTTCCTAGAACACATTATTATCGATGACTCAAAGGAATAATAATAGTAGACTAAGGGATCCATCGGTCAGAAGATTGTTTGAAGGCAAGAACTTTGTATTCGTATCAACCTTAATGAAAGATGGGACACCTCAGCTCTCTCCAACATGGGTAGACCTGGAGGAACAAAATGGCGGGCATATACTTGTGAATACTGCGATAGGTCGGCTAAAACACAAAAATGTATCACGAAACCCTAATGTTGCGTTAGCGATTTATGATCAAAATAATCCTTATGATATGGTTTCCGTAAGAGGTAAAGTAATCGAACAAGTAAATGGAGACATTGCTGAAAAACATATAGATAAATTGGCAAAGAAATACATGGGGTTAGATAAATATCCCGGTCGTTCAGCGGGAGAAAAAAGAATAATACTAAAAATAAAACCTGAGAAAGTATTTCATATGAAGTATGGATAGGAGGCTATATTTGTTATTTCAGAAAGTGTTGAAGGTTAAAAGATAACAAAGATAAACCATACCAGCGAGCAATCTTCAATTAATTCAGCAGGCCGAATCGCTTAAAGAGAGCAGTCCAATCCGATCAAATATGTTAGTAGAACAATTTGTAGATGTAAAGAGAAAGATTACAGGTCGAAGAGTCGTGGATATAGAAGAGCCCACGATAGAAACGGTTCTTTGTCTCATTGGATTAGGGGCAGCAAGGATCGCAAAAAGATAAATATTATATAACATTCTATGTTATAATAATCGGAGCAGGAATCCCCATGTCTATTCTTCCGACGAATAGCATTGAGCACTTTCCTAGAAACGAAGATAATACGCTAGTAGAAATGTCCCTTTTCTCTGAATTAGTTAAGGATGAATCTATCATTGATTCAATGATAATAGAACTAAGATATGAAAGGAATCAGCAAATATCCCAAGAAGATCAAGACCGCACTACTATAAACATAATATTAGAGAAGATGCAAGCGATGAAGAAATCTCAATCCTTATAGGAATTGTTACCTCATTATAGTAAAATAGAATTTTTTCTTATATCCGCGAGTGAATTTCTCAGTCAGCCGGAGGCAGCCACGAAAATCACCCCCATTCCACAACTTGTCATTCTCCTTCTCGTCTTGGCGCAGGAGGCGAGCATTATCATATTGTCGGCAGATAGTTCTGACAAAGGGCACCATGACACAGGTTGATTGGTACATCGAGGGAGCCGAGTTCAGCAATTGCAACTGCGACTACGCCTGCCCTTGTCAGTTCGAGTCACGCCGCCCCACACACGGAGACTGTCGCGGCTTCGCGGCCGTTTGTATCGATAAGGGCCACTTTGGAGGCGTGACGCTCGATGGCCTCGGCGCAGCCCTCCTCTACTCCTGGCCGGGACCAATCTACGAGGGGAACGGCGAGTGCCAGGCCGTCATCGATGACCGGGCGGACGGCAAGCAAAGAGACGCTCTTGCTACCATCCTGTACGGTGGCGAGACCAACGAGGGGGCAACACATTGGTGGGTCTATAGGAAGATGTCAAGCATCGTTCATCCCCCGCTTTTCAAACACATCGAGTTCGACGTGAATATAGAGTGCAGAAAAGCACACATCGTAATCCCAGAGGTGCTCGAATCCACTGCCCGTCCAATCCGAAGCCCTATGACGGGCGCTGAGCATCGCGTCCGCATCAGCCTCCCCAATGGTATCGAGTTCGACCTCGCGGAGATTGGCAGTGGTACCACAAAGACGATAGCCTCAATCGCTCTTGACCTCGAAGACACCTACTTTCATTTCACTGCTATGCGCCAGTCGGGCAGTGGGGTAATCCACTCATGATAGAATCCAACCGTGTCCACGGCCCTTCTTGAATATATCTGAATTTCGTGCAAAGGGCGAGAAATGTGAGACGATAAATACGATAACCCTTTAAGGCTGGAACTTAGGAAGCAGATATAGTCATTAGCAAATTTATGAGGGCTTCAATAACAAAACAGCCCAGGTATTAGAATGGAATTGCACAGGTTCATAAAAGACAAACATTCTAGTACCATTTATCATCTCCATGACTGAACCTTGTTTTTGTTCCTTTAGCGCATTGTTGAAGGCTTGCAGATTTGCAAATGATTCATTTTTATTAATACTAAATAATTGCTTATTTGAATCAGCTACTTTTTGGCCATTTTGATCTACCTCTACAATTCGCTCCCCATCTGTAAGATTTAATGATTGTACTGAATTTTGTCAGACTATCCTTCTAGGCCCTCATCCTCAGTCAAACCGTGGAAGTTCTACTAGCTCCCAATGACTATTTCAGCTCTTCAATGTTGAACGGTTGACGTAACGAATTGAGCATGTAAAGCATCTTTCTTATATATTTCTCCTTTGATGGAACCGTAACCAACTTTCTTTGGTAAAACTCAACCAGATGTTCGATCAAACAATTAGCTGTCTGACTATTTTCTTCTCCTGAATATAAATTAGCGAGTACCATTGCGTACCAATACTGTACCAGTGCATCTTCTCCATGCTTTGATTCCAGTTCCGTCACAAAAGTGAAATTAGAATGACATTTTCTACAGAGGCCAAAATGGGCCTCAGATGTGCTTCTCTCAACTAAATGACCGCATCTGGCTTTCATCATGCTTAGACAATATTCTTACGTTTAGGGCATATTAATATTTTAGAAAGAAATATCAGATAATGGAATAATTAGGAATCTGGTTATGTTCGAAGTAGATTAGTAAGAAGTCAACTATATTCAAATATTTGTCGGACATTCTTATCCTTGTTTTGATACATGTGGAAGAAGGATATGGATGAATGCCCATTTACTAATAAAGAATAAAAAATGTTCACCAGCTACTATTTCCTTTTAGCATGCTTTTCCGTCCAGTGGGCCATAAAATCTTCAATTATAGGTTCGAGGTCGATTCTTTGAATATCTCTAGTTCGACTTTTCCTGCCAAACTGCCTTCCAATCGTGACGCATTTCCAGCATCCCACAATGGGAATTAGAGGTGCAACATAATAACCAGCATATCTGCCACTGAAGTTCCAGGCCTCTCCCACTATACAATGTTTCGAATCATGAGCTAACATGACTCTTTCTTCCTCTGAGAGACCAGAATTCAGCCTATCTGCCCATATTGGGCATAACTCTTCAAACCTTATCTTCTTAGCTAGATTTTCACCAAAGTACTCACCTGGTATTTTTTTCGTAAGAGATGCAGGCTTCCAATAATTAATTTTTTTCATCTGGACATACTATTAGGGCTCAATTAATATTAAAGTTCATGAATTCAGAGTAGTTGGAATGTGACGCACTAATACTGCTCGCAAGACTAGGCAGGAGATACTTTAATTTTTATTACAAGCCTGGTGATTCAGTACCAATATAATTTAGTTGATGAACAGAAATATCTAATAGATTTGCGAAATCCAAAGCTGCAGAAGGCTTCGTAATGACTACAACCTCCTAACAGCTAGGTTTGACAACTTGTTTAGCTTGGAAATTACAGCCAATCGATTTCTGCTGGTCCCTACCATGGCAACTTTTGGAATCAGTATCAGCTGTATGACCATTTTACTTCACAAGATCGCAAAATGGCCTAACTTCGAAACAGTTTTACAGCCTTTACACTGAAATTTACTGTAAAAAGAAATATTGCCCAAGCCACGAGAGAACCAATCATGGATGCTTGATATGGCTCCACCATAGTTGACTCAAGGAGCTTGAAATGAATTGCTATCTTCGAAATGGAGTAAATAATCTCAGAGACAGAGAAAGCTGCAAGCAGCTTCTTGACATCACTAATTACTTTCTGTTGGGATTTCCTTCCTGTTGATGGATCAATGTACCTAAGTCTGTTATCTATGTAAAAAAATAGCGCAAAAAGTGGAATGTAGATGGCGTATTCTACTGTCAACGTCGCTATTGAATTAGACAGACTATTGGGATCGTATCGCGAATATAGTTGGGTAAACGTCGCTCCCCCAAAGAAAGCAAAGATTCCGGATAGGAGAATGTTCTTGTTAAGTAGGATATAGTTTCTACGTTTGTGATAGAATCTCTTAATTCTTCTACGACGGCTAATTATCAACTAATATTTCCATTTTCAAAAATCGTAGTTCAACCTTATATGGATTATACTATAGTTAGAGTCATGATTGTTGAGCGATAAAAGAAGTAAGCATTACGACGTCTTAAGAGATAGAAAAAGAACACAAGGACGAAGTTTGAAGGAGCTATAATAACAACGCTACTCCTGAATTACACGAACCATATTATCTGAAACGGCAGGAACCAGTAGGGCTGTTACATAAAGTGGTTCGTTGTTAAACTCGTATTCTATTGGAAGAAGGATAATTTGTCTAATATAATATAAAAAAGCAACTGTTTATAAAATGAACTAAGAATCCATTGTTTAATGATAAAGCGTTACGTATATTACATTATTATTGCGGCTGGAATTTCTATTGCAGGCTATTTCTGTTATACCCAGATTAATCGTCCTACTTTCGCTCTAGAGGTGGATCCGACAAGAGACACGACAGATATTTCTGGGATCATGTATCGGGTCCGACTGACGAATGTTGGCTTAAACGAGCTCACTGGAATAGTAGTCAACCTAGGGGGAACTGACATACAGAATCTGACTTCATTGGACTCCGGCCAGTCTTACTTTTTCTATCCAAAACCTGATACGCAGGTAAGTAAAGTGGAGGTTAGTACCAATGAGGGAATTTTTGTTCAAAGTGATTTTCGATCACCAACCAAAGTTCTAGGTCTCCCGGGTGCAGGTCGGTAAATCAGGTCATACTCACGCCATTTCCCAGCTTTCGATCCTTGCCCCGTTTTCTGAAGGATGCTATTCCGAATTATATTTTCAAGTCGGATTCTTAAGTCAGCACATTTACAATGGTTCTATAGCGCTGTGACCAGTTCTTCAATTTGCTTTGTAAATGGGTGTTCGGGATATTTTAGGACCGTAAAATACTCTTTTCGTGAAAACTGGATATCACAATAGCATGGGATTGAAATAATTGGCGGGATACCTAGATCAGAGGATAACTTTTTAACAAAATCGGCTTCACTAGAAGGTTCCCTTGTTAACTTATTTAATATGACCTTTTGGTCTTTTCGTACCTTGGATGATGCGACGATCTGACCCTCCCCCCCAGGGGTTGGCGCCCCTGAAGGAACGCAATAGCCTGCTATTAAGTTATATAAAAGATAAGCCTTGCTCCCAAACCTAGCAAATGATTTGTATATTTCGTTGATCGCGAGCCGTGTACCTTCAACATCTAGATTGCCCATCTTAAGGGTGAGCAGCAATGTATCGGCTATTGCCAACGAGTTAATAGACCAGAATCTCATACCTGGGCTAGTATCAATTATTATATAATCGGCATGAAAATCAGAGATTAAACGCTCACGCAGGTAAATAAACCTTCTAATTATGTCTCTTTTGGTTCCTGAATCGGCGTTTTCTAGCTCGAAAATTCCTTTTTTTTGAATGTTAGAAAACCCGATCCATAATTTACCCTTATTTCTCACTTCCTCTTTATTTTCGGACCGGTTTAGAAATGAATATGATCCATCACTAGGGCGAATCTTACCCGTGTGATTCTCGACGGCCGAAGTATAATCTATCATTGCTTTGTCAACTTCCACGTTTGTATTAAGAAAATCATTTATTCCAACTATCGGCTCTCTTTCAAAATATGACTGAAAGCTTGGGGCATAAATATCTAAATCAAGAAGACACACTTTGTAGCCCCTACTTGCAAGTAGCGCCGCTGAATTGCATGCCAGGGTTGTCTTTCCGGTGCCTCCTTTGTACGAGTGGAAAGCAATACACCTAGTCATCTATGGAATATTTTACCTAAGGGTCCTACATATAAGAACTTAGCAGAATAGGGAAAAGATTCGTGTTCCCCGCAGGATACTAATCCCAAGAGAATAATGTAAGAAAACCAAGCAGGAGAGCAACCTAGCCTTGAAAAAGTAGATAAGACGAGTGTCGGAGTAAGAAAGGCTTTAACATGAGTAGATTTTTTTTAAGTCATCCAGACCCTATCTCCTTGTGCCCAGTTTCATATTTGGTTTACAACTCATTTGCAAGTCATAATTTCGTGCTTACTTTGAATTATACCGTTGAGTTCTTACTTGGGTTTTGTCTGTGCTATACAACCATGAACTTAATTTTGAGTTTTAAGAAAAGAAAGAGCTCCTGCCTTAGTCCCTCTATTTGACCATATTGAGTTTTCTCTCCCCCAGAAGTATCATAGCTGTTAGTACAACGTACGATATTTGAAATAATTCAGTTGCAATAGCCAACTCAATTATACCACCTCGGCCAGTTATAGGGTCTAAAAGTATACTAACAATTACATATCCTGTTAAACCAACCATAATAGTACTCCCTGCAATCCCAATGAGATACCAAATCATGCCCCATCTTTTTATCATTGGTAAGACCCAGAATAGTTGTGCCATACCGGACACTAGAAAAAAGATCGCGTAATTGATGAAATTGATGGAATTTGGTATTAGCATAAGATGTAAGATTCCAGCAAGGCCAGTACAGAATGCAGCTCCGTAGTACATCCGTGGTTTATTTACAATAATCAATTTTGATAATGGATCACAAGAGATCTTGTGATCAAGTATAATCTTTTCGTGTTTAATGATGGGGTTAAGTTTCGCACAAATAGAGCCGGACCGATCTTTACTATGGATTTACTTTTAATCTTCAGCGTAGTAGAGAACACGAATGATTACCCTAAACGCACTCATTAAAGAAGGATGCCAATTAAGGGATTTTTGACAATCAATAACTAATCAATCTGCGCCCTATATATTATGTTCTTTGATAAAATATTTTCTGAACATCTCAGGAAGGATAATCAGGAGAAAGACTTTAGGATTTCCCATTGAACAGATAAGCTCTCGAAAAAGCTAAGAGCGATCTGTGTTGCAGGATCCGAAGATTCCAGAGGGTTAGATTATCGCTTATTGATGTGATACCGATAGCTGTTCTATGTGGTCACTATGACACAAAGGACAGGAGATAATTGTTAATTCATCAAAGTTAAAGTATGAAGCACACCAGAAACAAGATTGACAAAGTAGAAAATCTATTCGTCTATCAGATGAATAAGGAATTCCATGATAGGTTTCGTTAACCATTTCTAGGCTAGATAAAGTTTCTTTTCTCAAGGCACCTTCTTCTTTATCTAATATTAGTTGATAATCCAACTTGGAGAATAATAATAGTCCGCATGCCTTATGAAGGTACACTATTTAGAAAATTTATGTCTTGGTCAAGATCAATCCAGCCCCCACCATTCAGTGTTCCCCTTATTCCAAATGATGCACCTAATCTTAATGCTTTTTAGTCTTCGCCGAATTCTACTATGATGTCGAAACGAAGGCAGTGCAATAAAGTTATTATTCGCTATCCAATGATCGGATAAACAATCGTTTGCAGAAAATATGTAGATAAAGAGGATGTTCCAAACTATAAACTCCCTCTGGTACTGATACTGTCATCTAATACTAGAGAACTTTCTTGACTCTATGATTCCCGTGTAACCCGTGATTAAGCATCTCGGTTCATATATCCATAGTTAGAAGTTAGCATACGATTATTTAGCGTCGCATAACCCATCAGGATCACTTCTAACACAGGTGTTTTCTGAGAATGTATTTTCATTTAAAGAAGGTACTAGTCCGTCCGAATTGTTCAAGTCTACCTCATTATCCCGCAAATTATTTAATGTAACAATATTTCCTGTACTCTGACTTTCGAAGAATATACCGTTTTGACTCTCCTGTATATTATTTCTTGTTATTGTCGATTCATGTGTATTAATAAAAGTGATTCCAGCCAATGTATTAACATCCATAATATTGCTCATTATTTCCAATTTGTTCGCAGAATGACCTGCCACCCCTACATCGTTATCCCTCATAATGTTCTCTTCAACAGATGACGTTTCAGATCCAGTAAAATAAACACCTATCTTGTTATTCTGCAGTATGACAGAATCGACGGAGATGTCGTTTCCTCCAATAAACAAGATTCCTGTCTCAAATCCGCTTATGACTCCTGGACCAACTATATGGACATCGTCCTTAGTGACACTAATCCCTGCATTCGAGGTATCTTTTCCTGGACCTTGCATGTTGAAACCGTTTAAGTTTATTGTGGTAGAATCGTCGCCTATTATTAACCCATCAGCAGTACAATTCAGATTTTTACTCAGAGTGACAGTACCAGTAATCACACTCCCGCATGTGACCTCTTGACCTTGCTCTGAAGTCCCATCCGACCCAGCGTCCTGGGCTTCGGCTGGTAAGACCAGCAACATAGCAAACATAGCACTCATGAACAGAATAATCATCATCGCTAAGTTATTTGGCTCTAATTTCATTGTCGATAGTTTAGGGATGTAGTACGTTAAAATGTTTATTGAACTATACAAAAGGGCGTACTGCTGACTGTCAAAGTCTTTTTTTAGGAAATCGTAATCCGAAAATGTATTCATTCAACGTCTCAGAAGATTGTAATGGGTTCTCATCTCTAGTGCGCTTAAAAAATCACGAACACTACTCATGAGAGGACTGATTAGAGGTAGCCGACTAGTACCACTATAGACAAAGAGTCCCATCTCAAACCTCACGAGATCTACCACGTAGACGTGCCAGCATGGCTACGCTACCTTAGGATTGCTCCCTCCCGGACCTCATCCATTTCGGCAACGTGCACTTGCGCGCACACAGTCAAGACAGAGCCTTCGCTCTGCTTGCTGCTCGTAACCATCCAACACGGCATGATTTCATTTCAGTAAGGCAAGCAGGTGCTTTCCATCCATAGATTTACCTAGTCGTTGCTGATCCCAGCATGAAGCCGATTTCTGGTAAAGGGGTACGGCTGGCACCCCGATCCTCCCTACCTCCAAGGAAGACTATGATGTCTTCGGATATTAATATTGTCAAATCAGCTATCAAAACACTTGTAGCGATCAGGATTAGTATTAGCAGCTAAAAATATCTCACAGTGCCAAACTAATTTTTCATTTGAAATACAATCATGTTGGCTTCGTAGAAGCCACATCAGTGTGATTGTATTTTAGGTGGAGCTGTAAATCCTCCTTGTTATAGCAAACTCGACTACAGACCGCACATTTGATTTTCTCATATGATATCCTGGAATAATGAACTGGATCAGGCTTTCCCAACTTTAGTCTGCGGATTATATCTTTTAATCCCATGATATATGCCTCCTTATGTCAAGCAAATCTTTCAATATGACATCAATGAATTTTCTTATAAGGATGACTATTGATTTTGTGTAATGCGTTTTTAATTTTCCTGGCCTTGCATTAAGCAGAGTCTAAAGCTGGTTTTCTTAGGATGACATAAAATAACACTTGAAAATTGTTCGGTTGCGACTATGCCAAGAACGCAAACGATTATTTTACAACGATGACTGGACAGGAAGAATGCGTAACGACCCTTAAAGCTACGCTCCCTAGGAATGCCTTTGAGACTCCTGATCTTCCTTTGGTTCCAACAACTATGATGCTAATGCCATGAGATGCGGCATAGTCCGTAATTGCAGTCCCAGCAGACGTCACTCCTTCTATAATCTCTGACCTAAACGGGATTTTCTTGTCTTCAGCTTTCTGTCGCAATTTTTCCATCCACTGTTTTGCTTGATTTCGTTCTTCTTCTAATTCTTTTAATCCGTAGGTTGGCGCAGCAATAAAAGATGATAAAAAACTTCTTGGAGTAGATACATCAAGAGCAGTTAATGCAATTAATTTACTTCTACTTATCTCTGACATTCCAGGCCCACCCTTCTCAGCCATCATAATTGCAAATTCTGCAGCTTTCATGGAAGAAGACGATCCATCTACTGCGACCAGGATTATCGAGAATTTATTCTCCATTTGATGTTCATTCATAGAAAGATGGAATATCATGCAAAATTAATGTTTATGGTTCCAGATGAGATGCGTGCGATTAGTAAATTTATGTAATTGAGGTAGATGTTGCGCCAAGTGTGAATTTTCGCTTAAAAGAAAATTGAATTCAAGTCTCTTTATTCGTTTCTAACATTTAAAGGAAAGGGTATGGGCTGCTCCTATACTAACTTGCCACAAATCTGCTGCACAATTGGATTTCAAATCATTTAGTGTAAATGCATGTCTAAACCAAGAGTGGGAAATTGATCTATTGCTACATGTACAGCGTGAAAATACTTTTTGTATATTTCAGGAAACTTTAGAATCCGATTCGATTTTGATACCTGAAAGAGAGCAAGTCCGTTGAGAATAGACTTGAAGTATTGCTTGACTCCTATGCTCACATCTTCTCTTTAAAGATGACCTTTTTATAATATTTAACACAAGACATAGATAGCAAGGGATATGAGTTCTGAGAGAGAAAAGACCAAGGATGAGAATAAGGGTGCGATTAAGGATGAGGTTAAGGACGAATTACACGAATATCAAGACAACGAACAAGATGAAATAGAAGAGGATGACGAAGAGAGAGAACCCGAAGAGTTGGCAGAATGACTTCCCTTCCCTGATATCCCATTTTGTGATCTGGTCAGCTGCTAGCAGGATTTAATGGGATATTATCTTTGGTTCTCCGACTTATGCTGGCATACTGATGTCTATCTGTCACTACCCAAAACCCCCGTCTAATTCTTGTGTTATTTCTGATTGGGTCAGGCCTTTGCTCAATAGCGAAATTATCTTGGATAGTCTATTTTCATTTTCAATATTGATGGTGGACAGATTTTCCAGCTGGTCGGGTTTGATATTGGATTTTGCTGTGGCTTTAGTAGTTATACCGTAGTTCAGTGTTGGCCGTTTATGCAATGATGAGTTCATTTTATGCAATTATTCCCTCGTAAAAGTTGCCTTTATCCATTCCGTTCTGGGTACAATTGTAGGCTCTGCGCAGGGCACAATGCCTGAGCCACCCCATCTCTTCGTATGGCATACTACTCAACCATTTGTATTTGGTTCAAATTAGATTCGTCTATTATGAGATCCCATTCTCTCGTAAAAAGCACCTACTCCGCATTATATCAAAAAAGCAAAATTGTCTGCTGAACTCTGGTCCTAGACAAAATAAAAAAAGGGGGTAGTTTTTCTGTATCTACCTTCTAAGAATCGCATTATATGCAACACTATGGTCTCCACCTAGCTCAACGTCATTCCCACTATCGTTCAAGAGGAATAAAGCATTGATGTTACCATCCATGGTAACAGGGTTTCCCGTTGCCGGATCTTCACCTGATATCCGTCCGTTTAAGTTTGCACCGAATAGTACTTGTCCCTGAGTTACCGGAGCTATCTTATTCAGTGGGATCACTACTGACTGTGTAGTTTGTCCGCCTTGTATGTTCGCTGCTACAAGTTTGATTCCCGGCTCGTCAGGGAGGTTCAACAAAGCTGTACCACCATTGAGTACACATGGATCAAATGTCCCAAGAATTCGTGCTCCACCATCTTGCATTGTAGATGGACCTAACATTATAGTTGCCGCTACGGGAGCACAATCCGGTGTAGCACTGGGCGCACTATTAATGTCTTGCTGAGTTACTTGATTGATGTTCACATTCTTGACGTTTGTTACTACCTTGACTACTGGTGTCGGGGGTGTTGGGGTTGTTGGTGTTGGGGTTGTTGGTGTTGGGGTTGTTGGTGTTGGGGTTGTTGGTGTTGGGGTTGTTGGTGTTGGGGTTGTTGGTGTTGGGGTTGTTGGTGTTGGGGTTGTTGGTGTTGGGACTTCAGTAAAGATTAGCGTAGGGAGGAAAGTAAACAGTGTAGGGAGTACTCTGGTAGGAGTTGGAGTTGGTGGTGTTGGAGTTTCCTCACATTCAGGGAGGAATGGTAAGAAGTCGCATATGTCAAAGCCAAGAATATCGCCAATATCGGGGAAGAGAAATGCCTGAGCTGTTGGAATCGGCGTTGGTGTTGAGGTTGGTGTTAAAGCTGGTGTTAGGGCTGGAGTTGGTGTTGGTGAAAGTGCGGGTGAAGGAGTTATTAGCCCGAATAAGCCTTGAGTAGGTCCCGGTGTTAGGGCTGGAGTTTGAGGGGTTAGGGCTGGAGTTTGAGGGGTTAGGGCTGGAGTTTGAGGGGTTAGGGCTGGAGTTGGTGTTGGTGAAAGTGCGGGTGAAGGAGTTATTAGCCCGAATAAGCCTTGAGTAGGTCCCGGTGTTAGGGCTGGAGTTTGAGGGGTTAGGGCTGGAGTTTGAGGGGTTAGGAATGGAGTTTGAGGGGTTAGGAATGGAGTTTGAGGGGTTAGGAATGGAGTTGGTGTTAGGAATGGAGTTGGTGTTAGGAATGGAGTTGTGGGCTCTGAAGGTGTTGGCTCTGGTGTAAAACCTGTATCCGTATCTGTATCTGTGTCAGTATCTGTATCTGTGTCAGTATCTGTATCTGTGTCAGTATCTGTATCTGTGTCAGTATCTGTATCTGTGGCTGTATCAGTGCCGGTATCGCCACCGCCACCGTTATCGCCACCGCCACCGTTATCGCCACCGCCACCGTTATCATTATCGTTATCGCCACCGCCACCCCCTGTAGCCATGGCAGTTTGCACTACTCCAATACCATCAGTCATGGGGATTGGAGTTGAATGGGTATTCAGTGAAATATATCCCGTTGAAGCTGAAATAGACATAAGAAGTGCAGCAACGAGGGAGATTGTCATTAAACATTGCCGTCTCTTTCTAACGTAAAACATTTCCACGGTATTTCTTATTTGCGTACTATATATCATTTTTCTTATCGTACGCACCAACAAAACAAGATTACCAGAATTCATGGACAATTCCTAAATATGGGATCCAAAAGGCAGAGGACTAATGAGACAATATCTAGATTTCTGAGATTTTGCTCATAGTTCTAGATAATCAGAGACTTTTCTTATTTTTGAGGACAAATTATGAGAGGCAACAGTTCAAAGGTATAAGATGGCCAGACCTCGGTTTCGTCTTAGGAAATAGAACTGGAAACAATCCACAAATTTCACTGAAAGGCTATGAGCATACAGACAATCTTTCAGATATTGGATTTATAATGGTCCCTATAATTAAGGTAATGAAAGCATAATAATAGTGAACTCAAAAATATAGAAACTATTGTCCGCGAATAACGATGATTATACTGGACATGCAAACCTCGAGATTATTTCAGCAAGCGCCCGCTTTAATGAATGGATGTATAAGAGAATAAAAACAGGGTTAAGGGAAAAAATGGGAAATATTCTTGAAGTAGGGAGCGGTCTAGGAACGATTTCCGAAAAACTCATTCGAGACATGGGTCCTTCGTCCCACATTACATTGACTGACATTTCAGTTCGATACGTTCAATTACTCAGTATAAAATACTCTTCGTTCAAGAATGTATCGGTTTCCAAAATGGATTTGAATACTGGGGAAGATTATTCTAAAATTGGATACGAAAAGTATGATTCTATAATCGCTATAAATGTTCTCGAACACGTAAGGGATGATCAACTAGCTCTGCGTGAAATATACAAAATGCTAAAAACAGGCGGTATACTGGTTATTCTTGTTCCCTGTAATAAATTTCTATATAACGTAATTGACAAAGGCCTGGGACATTTTAGGAGGTATACTAAGAAAGAATTATGCAGTAAGATTAACGAAACTAGTTTCACTATATTGTGCATGCATTACTTTAATCCAGTGGGAATGGTCGGATGGTATCTCAATGGCAATTTACTCAAGAAGGCGGGAATAAGTCCCGCTGCGTCTAAGTGGTTTGACAGGCTAGTACCACTTCTAGATTGTTTTGATAGAGTGACCTCAAACATAACTGGCCTTTCTCTCATATGTCACCTCAAAAAATAGGTAGTTCTAACAAGTATTACACTCAATGTTAATATAATAAATGTGAAAGCGTAGACAGGATAAAATGAGGCACCGCATTTAGATAGCTATAAGAATAAAAGTTGAGGACTCGTGATCTGGCGTGTATAGTTCCAATGTAGCTTTCTAATTCCCTCTTTCTATCGCATCTATGAAATAACAGTGCGCTGAAATGAGTCACTTATTCCAATTTCTAGGCTAAGCTACAATATGGTTGCAAGTTTTGTCCTTGTTGTCCCCTGACATAATGGTATAATGAATTTGCCCTAATCATGATCTGCAGTAGGTCGAAAAGCTTTTGTGGAGTTAGGTTCCATAGGAGATCCTATTACTCCCAGGTTGGCACTGACTAGATACCTTGATTATTAGCTCACTTGTCAGGGTGGTTAAGGTTTCTTCCTTCAAATCGTCCACCTGCCCCATACAAACCCTAAAGCCGAGGTAAGTTTCAAGCGCAGTGATTTTAGATTAAAAACATATATGGCAAGCCCAAATTTTCAAACCAGTTGCACACTATTGACAAAAAGCTAGTTTTATTGGTATTTATATTCTTCTTCCTCATTAATATCATAAGTAGCGGCGGTCACCTAGACTGGTGGGATGGGACCGAGGCATTCCTCGTTACCGAGAGCATGGTGCTAAAACACACTGCAAAGTTAGATCCTGCTGTCCCAAGCGTAAAAGATCTGGGATTCTTTGTTAACTATACGGTATATGCTAATACTGCCCTACAAAAGGGGAATACAACAAATCCTTCGTCGGTAACTCTTGAACCGGTCTATACTGTCAGATCGTTACTGTTATCTGCAGCGGCAGTGCCCTTTTACTATGCCGCAAACTTTTTTTCAGCATCCCCTGCTGTTACAGTTGGACTATTTGTTAATTCTCTGTTCATTTCATTGACTGCTGTCATTATATTTTGCATTTGTATTGAAATGCGCCGTTCTAACAAAGTAGCTTTTGCTACCAGCCTCGTATACAGCGTTTGTTCTTTTGTATGGCCTTACAGTGCTACATTTTGGGTACAACCTCTGCAAGGCCTTCTGCTCGTCTCTACGACATATTTCATTCTCTTAACCTCACATCGCAACCATCTATTTCTATGTGATTACATTTTAGAAAGAAAGCGGAAAAGCTTCCTCTTTGCTGGTCTCGCGGGACTCACACTAGGACTCTCAGTATTCGCCCATCCTACGAGTTTGATTTTTATCCCTGCATTTCTAGCCTATTCTTTTTTTTCCGTGATGAGACATCAAAAGCAGAACCTTATCCTTTTGATCCTAGTACTTGCCACTGTTTTATTTTCGGCAGGTCTAATCAACTACGCAAGATATCATTCCTTCACAGAATTTGGGTATGGATATTTCTCTACACTAGCCGCACACAATGGTTGGAAAGGCCTGATTGGACTTTTAGTTAGTCCGGGAGCTGGATTAATATTCTACTTCCCACTGGCGGTCCTGCTACCACTGGGTGCGAAATACATGTATAAAGAAAATAAATCACTTTTTTATCTTAGCCTTTACATCATTATTGCAAACTGGATTTATTTTGGAACATTATCGTTTGGGTTCGAACCGGCATCATGGAGCGGAGGCATTGCATGGGGACCTAGATATCTATTACCAGTCGTGCCGTTCATGTTGATAGTATTAGGAAGTATCTTTCAAAATATCAAGAATAGGGTTTTGTTGAAATCAATAGTCTTAGGTTTATGTATTGCCGGGTTTTATGTAAATTTGAGCGGGGTCCTTATCTGGTTTCAGTATGGGCTCATGTATGGCTGGACATTCGAAAAGTTAGCAGCTTTTCCAAATTATATGAACACCATGACTTGGTCACCTTTCTATTCACCTATTGTACTTCAAACAAAGGCCTTATTAGCTGATTATGTATCAACAATTCATCCAGAACAATATGTGAACACTGCATGGCAATGGACTAGCTACGGGAACGCTCCTTGTAAGTATGATCTCTACATTTATTGCAAACTCGGGACTGTTCTGTACCTAGGTACTACCCTAAGCATAGCAGTAATAGGATTATTAATTGCCATTCGAATTCGAATACTCCCAATTTCGTACATACAACACCTTAGGAACCTAGTTTACACAATTGGTGTGCCGAAGACTTTAATTCCTACTATTCGTCATAAAATTCACTCTAGGTAGGCTGATAGTTGATCTGCAAAGTTTAGCCATACGTCTCACAAAGGAACCTTCTGGTGGACTTTGCTGACGAAACAATAAAAATTGACATGGCCCGCTAACTCATAGGGCTTGTATATTATCGCAATTATGCGGCAGTTGAGAGCTAAGCCCAACTCAATGGTTTGATTAATCTTGTATCTCTCTACTATAATACCCGCACGTGTTAATGTAGCCTCTTATTAATTAGGTATTCCAACCTTCTCCTAGATTTCACTAATAGCTCGGAGACGATACCCATAACTAGTGAAACTGTAGCTGTTACGAAAAGGAGCGAAGAAAAAACTACGGATGGCATGTGGATTATTTCGCCAAAAAAGATTTTTTCATACAATACTTGGCTAGCTGGATATAGTCCCGCAATAAAAAATGCTAAAGCAAGGATTCCGAAAAATTTTAACGGTTTTACATTTAGCAGAATAAATAAAAGTGTCTGACCGATTCTTATGCCGTCATGTATTGGGTCCAGTTTCGTGGCCGAACCTCTTCTTAGCCCATAATTGATAGGAACTTCTAACAACCGGTATCCTTTAATCAATGCTTCTACCGTCATTTCTACTTCAATTTCAAAACTGTCACCAAATAGAATAAGGTCGTTAAAGGTCTTACGATATAATGCTCTGTATCCAGAAAGCGAATCAGAAAATGATGAGTTCATAGCAAAATTAATTGCCCTATTAAAAAATGCATTTCCTAGCGTATTGAACGTTGTGATGGAGCCTTTCTCCCTTCTGCCCAACGTCCTAGAACCAACCACCATATCTGACGTATCATTCACAAGTGGTTCTATCAACAAATTCAAGTCCGAAGGAGAGTAAGTTCCATCTCCGTCCATAAACACAACGATATCGGCATTAGAGCATTCCACGGCTTCCCGTATTGCCCTGCCTTTTCCTTTTCCTTTCTGCACTATAAATCTGATGTTCTGAGTTCTGCAAATGGATGCTGTTCGATCAGTCGAGCCTCCATCCACAACCAATATAGATATATCCTCGTCGGAGACAAAAGAACGAATGCTTTGGATGAGTCCTCCAATAGTTTGCTCTTCGTTTAGCGTAGGAATTATAACATCAACTTTGAGCCCTTTTTTGGAGAGTTCTGATGGATGATCTACACTCGATTGCTTTTCCATCTTCTAGGTTTCAATTAGGCATATTGTAGAATAATAAGTATTACCTTAGCTAGCCTTACCAACGGTATCTACAAGATTATGATGTTAGTATATGAAGAAGTTGATTGACTGAAAATCTGCCATACTTCCACGCTATATCATGGGTAGGATTAATGTTAGTAGATTTTGCTGACTTCATTAGAGGTATTTTGAAGTCGAACTAGAAAGCACGTCTCCAAATCTGGCATGCCTTCGCTTTATGCCATGTAAATTTTATTCTCTGTTATTGCAAAAGTTAACACCAGAGAATTGTAGCATAACGACAGTTTATAGAAATTTAATCATAGAAAACAAAGAAGTTGTATTTATCTTCTAAAGAGGATATCTATTGCCACTCCATGCTCTTCATTGAAATCTGCGGCGTGTCCACTGTTATTCCATAGGAACAATGCATTAATGTTACCATTTAGAGTAGCGCGATCTCCTCTTATTGGATCTGGTCCGGTGACATGCTCATCTAGGTCTGCACCGAATAGTACTTGTCCCTGCTTTATTGGAGCTATTCTCTGCAATGGTATTATAGCTGACTGTGTAGTTTGTCCACCTTGTATATTAGCCGCTATAAGTTGGATTCCTCGTTCATCTGGGAGATTCAATAGCACTGTCCCGTCAGTGATTACACACGTATCAAATGATGCAAGGATTCGTGCCCCACCGACTTCCATTGTAGACGGACCTAACATTATTGCCGCTGCCACGGGAGCACAATCCGATGTACTTCCTACGGCTCCTTCAAAATTCTGCACATCGTAAATATTTACGTTGTTGACGTTAGGAATAATAGTTCTTGGGGTTGATGTAAGGTTTAGGCGTAACTCTAAACGTGGAGCCACCTCCTCGGGTTGTGGGGGGGACGGAACCCCGGACGACGTCTGTGCTGTTAAGGTGAGGGATAGTTGTCCATAATTAGTGGTTGAACTCGTTTGGGCGATCGGCCCACTACCGTTACCACTTCCATTTCCGAAACCTTTACTATCGTGATTGTGATAATCCCCACCAGCCGGTGTAGCAGTTGCAACTAGCACCCCTATACTATCATGAATCAGAAGATGTTCTACATCTCGTGTGGTACTAATAGACCAGTATCCTGATGCAAATGAAATGAATATAACAAATCCAGCCAGTACACAAGACGTCATTGAAGATGTGTGCCTTCTAGTGGTCGTGAACATTTTAAGGGAGAGCTGTAATTTGATTTCTACGTATTATTAATCAATTTTGTATGTTGGTTAGGATGAGTTCATTTTTGAGACTATTACCAACACCAACTCCGCTCAAACAAATTCGAAATAAATGGGAGAGTCTTGTAGGCGTTTCATTTGTAAGCCGAGCCAGCAACTAAGCAACCTAGAATTCGACACAGGCATACCATTACTACACATAGTACTTCCCGGAGAAAAAAAGCAACTTTCTAGACTATCCTCTGCATGTGAATAGATCGATTATTTCTATTTATCTATTGTCCAGTGTTATTTGGAGAGATCTTATAAATTGTCCCATTGGTGTATGAAGATATGTTCAGAAACCCACCTGGAAGTATCTCAATAGCATCGTCGTATGATAACACGTACAAAGATCCGTCTGGACCTGTTTCAATATCTGTGATACCTCCAAAACCACTCCCGAACTTTATCGAGGATAACTCTTTGTCATTGTTAACTATAAGGTCTAATAAGCCGGATCGCTGTTGAGTCCCATCAAAACTTATTCCATCTCGATTTTCATTCACTTTTAAGAAGTAAAGGTTTCCCCACTTGAAATCGCCTATGAAAATATTGTTCGTATATTTAGCTCCCAGATATGAAGAGTTGAGAAATTCTATATCGGTTATTCCAACAGGATCCGCCCAGCTAAACATAGGGTCAGCATAATGAGAGCCTGGAAAACTAACTAAATCTTCCTCAGATTCTCCGCTGAGTGACAACGGACCCATAACCCTATACCATCCACTATTAAATCCTGGTTTTACTAAATTAACCTCATCAAAGCGTGACGGGCCATTTTCGGTATCCCACAGGTTGCCGGTAAGAGGATCGAAATCCAGTCCAAAACTATTTCGGATACCATAAGCATAATACTTGTTTAATGCATCCCCATTGCCATCACTACTGGCAAGTGGATTATACGGCGCTGCTGAACCGTCTTCCGGATTGATCCTTAATATACTTCCAGTATCATCAGGTGGCGGCCAATCAGGAAAGTTTTGTAGCTTACCATAATGGTTAAGATCTCCGATGACTGCATATAGATACCCATCTGGACCGATAACAATTTTCCCACCTACATGAACATAACCTGGTTCCGCTGGAAGATCCATAACCAGGGTCGGATTGACAAGCGTTCCTTCATTCCACTGATATTTATATACTCTATTCCTCATTGGATCTCCCTCAGTGTAGTAAAGGAAAATGTTGTATTTATTAGGGCTATTAATATCATCTGAGCTGGCCAGTCCCAACAATCCTCTTTCATTTTCAGCTTTGACTGGGACTTGTAATACGGGATGTTCTTGCAAAACTCCATTCTTAACAAGGCGAACATTTCCTCCTTTCTCCAATACTAGGATAGTGTTATTATCAAGAAATAACATGCTGGTCGGAGACGATAGACCTCCTACAACAGCCTGCACATCCAGATTATCGTCTACAATAGTTGGCCGAGCAAGTACCGATTGGACAAATGAACCAAAATAACCCGTGGCTACCGCGGTCATAATCAGCGAGGTTTTAAGAGCTATCTCTAAGCTAACAGACTTTGCTCCTTTTCCCAATTCCAAGGTCTTTGGAAATGACTTATTAAAATGTTGTCAAAGGTTTCGTGCACGATTGCACATCTTACCGTAGAAGAATACCAATAACAATAGGCTTAACTACAGTCATCAGATTCAGGTGCCGATCGGTTTTTAATAACGAGCCCGTTTCTAGGTTGGGTAGATAAATCTCTTTCGTCTAATGTGAACTGTGTCTACCATCATTCACTATGTTGGATTGAATAATCCAAAAATATTTTTACTCAAAATACGTGTTAATGGAAGCTAGCAACTAATGCTCTCCATCCAGTCGAATAAGTTACTGATAACCTATGTTTTTATCGTTTTTCTGATAATAAACTTTGTTTCGAGTGGAGCGCACACAGATTTGTGGGATGGGATGGTCACATTTCTCATCACGGAAGGTATGGCGCTAAAGCAGACTGCACAACTTGACCCTGAAATCCCCAGTATTTCGAATACCAGTATTCCGATCATGATAAATACTTTTCTGCACTGGGAGGTGCAGAATAACAAGATTATCACTGGTAAGTATCATGATTGGATATCGTTGTCAAGACCTATCGAACCGGTCTATACTTCCCGGGCCCTGCTTCTTCCTTCTATATCTGTCCCATTTTACTTTCTGTCTACTCTTTTGTCAGTAAACCCTGTGTCGCTAGTTGCCTTTTCGGTAAATTCAATTATAATTGCATTGACAGGTCTGGTCATATTTTGTTTCTCACTAGACTTATACAGTTCTAGGAGACTGGCATTCATCCTAGGTCTAATATTTATAACCTGCACGTTTATCTTGCCCTACAATACAAGCTTATTCCCTCAACCACTCCAGGCGCTCTGCATAGTTTCAGGTGTCTTTTTTCTGTACAAGGCGAGACATAATCGACCCTCGTTTATATGCATTTTTACTAGAAATATTGACGCGGCTCACACCAAAACAGCATATCTCTACTGTGGGCTGGCGGGATTATTCTTTGGATTATCCATTTTTGCGAGTCCTACAAGTGGGCTTTTTCTTCCTGGATTTGTAATTTGCTCCTTTATTTTCTTGCGACACAATAAGCGGTTGCTTTTATGTTTCCTATTGACATTAGGAGTACTGCTAATTTCAGCCGGGATATTGAATTATGTAAGATTCGGTTCCATTAGTGAATTTGGTTATGGTCCTCAGTATGGAAACCTTTCTTTGAATAAGGGATGGATAGGACTTTTCGGTTTGTTTTTGAGCCCAGGCAAAGGATTATTGTTCTATTTTCCACCCATCGTCTTGTTACCACTGGCAATATTATTTTCATACCGTCAGAACAAAGGCCTGTCATTCATAACCGTTTATGTCCTTGGGGTAGCATGGTTGTACTTTGGTACAATTGACATTAATGGTGGGTCTCGGTTTTGGAGCGGGGCTATTGCATGGGGACCCAGGTACTTGATACCGACGCTCCCGCTCATTGTAATCATGCTTGGTGGACTAATAAAATATCCCAGAAAGCCCGTCGCCAAACGCCTGATTATCGTTTCACTGATTTTTACTTGTGTTGCTGGATTCATTGTCAATTTAGGTGGCGTTCTAGTATGGACCGAATATGGGGTAATATATGGATTTGAACATGAAAAACTAGGGGCTGGGGCTGAGGAAATAACGACATGGGATCCAAAATATTCTCCGATAGTCCTACACATGAAGATGATAAGTGAAAATTACGTTGCCGGAATTCCTGTGGCAGACTACAAAGATACAGGTTGGGGATACGCTACGTATGGACTTGCTCCTTGCCAATACGACCTCTATATTCTATGCAAATTTGGGGGTGTTCCAGTGGTTATACTATCTGGTGCGGCAATTCTTTTAGCTACTATTATTCTATGGAGAGATAGAAAAGAGATACTCGTTTATTCCTAGAGTGAAAAATCAAATCTAGTTGCAAAGCTTATTCGCCTATTATGAATTATGATTCATTCGGACGTTTCTTCATACACTTCCTTACTAATGTGAACGAGTAAAGTTAAGAATGATGCGAAAGAGTCGTAATCGGTTGCTAGACCCGAGAAATAATTCAAGAATTTTGAGTGAATAGATCTTTACTATACTTACATTGATATCCTACGCTGAGTAAAAAAAGGAGACCTTTTTTATTTCTCTAGGTTATCCTGCAAACACTATTGTGATTGTCGCTTGACTTTGATCATTAAATGAGATTGGTCCTTTCCCCCTTCCGATGTTCATTAAATAAACGTTATTGTAATCATCGACCTTATCGGAGTCCCCAGTCCAGGGATTTTTCCCACTAATCTCTTGATTCAAATCTACATGATAGAGAGCCTCACCGGTTCTGATGTTCTGCAGCTTTGTAGGATTCAAGATGACTGCATGAGTAATGGATTTTCTTGTTGACTCAGCCACAACCACTTTAATATCCCTAGCGTTAGGAGGCGCATTGAATTCCACATGTCCATCAATTATGAAAAATGGATCGACATCCGCAAGTATTCTAAGTCCTCCAGCAGGTATGCTTCCCTTTCCAAGCCTTACTGTTTCTACATCTACAGCAGGATCCCTCTCAGTCGGAAGAGCAGAGTAAGCTTTGGATAGAATGCTATTCATACTAACAGGCAAGATGGTTCCGAAGATGAGTACAGTGGCTAATAAGCAGAAAATGATAATTGATATACACGAAGTGTAGTCCGATAGTTTTGGTTGCCTATCGCTGCATCGAGCAATTTTTCTCACAACTGATCGACGTGTCTCTCCTATAAATATAATTCTGTGAGGGTAGAGTTTAAGCAAATATCAGCTTAAAGAATTCCAAATGCGAATTGCAGGTTTACTGCAACGCATAAGTCGGAAACCTGCTCAGGTTTCAATCCGAAGGAAAATAGTATTAACGCATCGATAATGCCACAGAAGGAAATACTTATTATTATATACTTAACTAACCTTAGTAACTGGCATGGCAATTAAAAATGTAAGGCGACTGACTTTCATCACTACAATTAGTCTGGCATTATTGTGCACCGCTATCATAACGAGTCAAAATTCCCTAGACACCACTAAACATAATGCATTTGCCCAAGAGGTATTTATTGCGTCAAATATGACAGGCGCTAAAGAGGTCCCACCCGTAAATTCTATGGCCTCTGGCACTACCACTTTAGTAAATAATCAGACTTTTATAGACTACGACTTGTCAGTATCAGACTTGTACAATGCTACAAGCGCACACATACACCAAGGGAAGGCGGGAGCGAATGGTCCTATTGTAGTTACGCTCTATAAGACAGCAGATCCGTCTCCGGGTCTCTTCGGCGGGTATTCTGGGAATATTACCTCCTCTATGTTGGAGGGGCCACTGAAAGGTCAGCAACTTTCTGCGCTAGTCGATCTCATGAACAACGGCCAAGCTTATGTAAATGTCCACACAATAAAGAATAAAAATGGTGAGATCAGGGACCAGCTAACTCTGTCTTCTGGTAACTCGACAGGAATAACGTAAAATAAGATCTAATTTAGTATTGACAACTGGTCAAATCACCTTAATTTTTTTTGAATAACCAAGTTGATATCTTGTAAAATATCCTTTACCGTATTCAGGACGGAAATAGAGTATCAGTTCTAAGTTGAGAGAGTATGGTTCCTGGGCTATATTTTGTCTAAAAATTCAATTCCGTGCTAAATCTCTCAAGATGACACGCTAAAACAGAACAACCGTTCATAAGTTTTATTCCAATACTAGATTGTTCAGCGATGAATCCTTCTTCCAAAATTAAGCGGCACTACTTTTTATATTGAGAGAATGAAGTAATATACAGGTAAGAAATAGAACATGGGTACTCAGATAAGTAGTGCCAGGCGGGGTATCGCGACCAATGAAATGAAGCAGATCGCTAAGGAAGAGGACATTGCCTTGGATTCTCTCGTACATGGGATAGCAAAGGGTTCAATTATAATTCCCAAGAATCTCGAACGAAAGCAAGAAAGCAAAGTTGTAGGTATAGGACAAGGTCTGAAGACTAAGGTCAATGTAAACATTGGAACATCTACACTTTACCAGAACTTGGAAGAGGAAATATCAAAGGCTAGGGTAGCTGTAAGATATGGGGCAGATACCATAATGGATCTCTCCGACGGTGGAGATCTTAATTTTATTAGAGAGAAATTACTCGAAGCTGCCCCGATAACATTTGGAACTGTTCCTGTCTATCAAGCTTATGCTCATGGAGTTGAGAAATACAAAAATCCCCTAAGTATAACATCAGATGATTTTCTAAACGCATTTGAAAAGAATGTGAAAGATGGAGTAGATTACACGACAATACATTCAGGAATAACTAAAGAACTCGCCCTGCGCATAATGGACGTACAAAGACATGGGGGAATTGTCTCAAAAGGTGGAACAATAACCGCCGCTTGGATGCTGAAATATGACAAAGAGAATCCCTACTATGAATACTTTGACTACATGTGTGAAATAGCGAGAAGGTATGATGTTACCTTTAGTCTGGGTGATGCTTTAAGACCAGGTTCGATCCTCGACTCCCATGATGAATTACAGGTCTCTGAGATGATAAACGTCTCACGATTAGCCAAGAAAGCATTGGAAAAAGATGTACAGGTAATGATTGAAGGTCCGGGACACGTCCCGTTGAATGAAGTTGCAGCCAATGTTAGACTTGCAAAATCTCTAATTGGGAACGTTCCATACTACGTATTAGGTCCTCTCGTAACTGACGTAGCAGCAGGCTATGACCACATCGCAAGCGCTATTGGTGCCGCTGTATCTGCTGCAGAAGGGGTTGATCTGTTGTGCTATCTGACCCCCGCGGAACACTTAGGACTTCCTACCGCGGAGGAGGTTAAGGAAGGTCTGATCGCATATAGGATTGCTGCTCACGCAGGAGACCTAGTAAAAATTAGGGAAAAAGCCATCAAATGGGACAGAGACATTACCGAAGCTAGACGCACCCTGAACTGGGATAAGCAGATCTCCCTGGCGATAAACCCCGAAGAGGCTGAAAGAATTAGGAACAGGCGACAAGGGCAGATCCATTCCAATAGTACTCCTTGCACTATGTGTGGGGGGGCATGTGTATATATAATGCTCCCTCAACAACGAATGTATAAACGGAAGTCTGATGAAGAAATTGAGGTACAAAAAGATACCCCTTCCATATCTTCTCATGAATCAAAAAGTGGTAAATGATCTATTGCGAATGGCAACCATCTACGCATTGAATGCTTGGAACTGATTCGTGAATACATAAAATTTAACCAGTCCTAGCTTATGTAATGGATACGCAAGCAACATCAGCATCTTAAGGAAATTGTGTCAGAATTTAGAAACTGACGGAATTGTCAACTAATCAAACTTCTTGCTTGGCAAGCGCGTCACCTACCTTCAACAATTCTATGATGGTAACTAAGTTGTTAAGGGTTACGAACTGTTTTATTGGTGGAAGAAACTGAACCCGACCTGTCTCATCTATCTTTTTCATTGTTTTCACCCTGTCCTGTGCTTATCTCATCTTCTTTAGGATGCAGTAGCGATTTTCTAGCCATCAGAATGAGAATTCCTCCAAATAAAATAAGGACTGTCGCCAGACCTTGTGCTCCACCATTTGGGATTGCAAGAAAATAAACCACTGCAAATATAATAGAATTGGAAGCCTGTATTGCATATTTCAGCGGCTCCCCAAGAGAGATTCTCTTAGCAATTATACCGATAACAAAGAAGATAATTGTAGGATAAATAGCAAGTAGTATAAATTGATCAATGTCGATTCCGTTATGCGTCAATACCTGACTACCTCATAGTAGTTCCGTTTTGCATTTATTTTTACCTTATCCTATCCTGCAATAATTGGGCTTAAATCACGTTATATTAGATTTATTTCAATTGCTTCCCCACTGCCAATCAAAGACCTCGCATTTTCAAAGGGCAGGCGTGCGACATCCTCTTTATGAAACGGACCGTACTTGCTCATATCTATGCCAACGAATTGTTCCATAGGTTTGAGAAACCTCACGAGTATTTGTCTAGACCGAACTTTAGATGATATTGATTCTAGAACTTTAGATCTGCCGCTAAGAGTAGCTTCAAGTACATAATCTTTTCTCTTACTCGAATCTAGTTCTGCGTCTAAAACGTACTTTTCTTCGTCGGTCAATTTAGAATAATCTGTGATCTGGGGATTCTCTGATGAGGACGTCGATCTGGTGGAAGAAGTTGATTGTTGCTGTTCGATAATCTTTTGTAGACGTCTCTCAAGCAAGAGCGTTGTTGCTTGAGAAATCAATTCTAACATCCTGTCTCTTATCACGACTTCTAATCCATCGTATGTTTGGCCTTTTAGTTTGGATATAATATTGGCAATAGTTTGATAGGTGTCCAAAGGGATAAGTTGTAAGGTAGGGAGTTGGGATTCCTTTAGCAGTAAGGTGTAAACTTCCTTGATAGCTTTTAGGCCATCCTGACTATTGATAGAGCTGCTCATACTATCCCCCCGTTTTTACTTTTCACTATCTTCATCACTTCGTAAACCTCATTTATTACTTAATCTAAAAAGTCTAGATAGATAGAACTTAAGTTCAACTTTGATAACACCTTGTTAAAATCTTTATTACCATGTAATTTTAGGATTATTATCGTGAAGACAACTGGGATTCTAATCTTGTTAATCGTTGCGATATTCATTATTGTTGTATTAGCCACATTCTTCTTTCTATTACGGTTATCGCTATTTATTTTTCCTACCTCTCTAGGTCTGGATTTTGAGAAAACTTTACCATCGTTGTTGTCGTGGAAACTCTTGTTAAATGACTTGATGTCAAACAGCTAATTCAAGTTAGTAGCGTTATCTAGTTTAGTAATACACTATAGGCTATAAAAAAGGACCATTGCAGCTGAATTCATTCATTATTTTTGTTCGGTTTTGCATCATCCTCGAACGTGCACGTGTGTATTTCAAATTATTCTACTCGACGTCTGATTCCTTCTGTATATCCATTGCTATTGGTGAGTTCTTTACTAAGTTCCTCAAGGTATCCAGATCGGTAAAGAGTCTAATCATGTCTGTATCTTCATTTTTCAATTTGGCTTTTAGAGGAATTTGGTTTCCCCCTTCAGTATCGAATACTATTAGACCCCTTCCCGCATCCAACTTCAAATCAATAGGCATTATTAACGTAGTGTCAGGCCATCCCTGCTGAATATTAATTTTATAAGATCCAAGGTCACTATTGGCGCTGCCCACTAAATACCCATCTCCGACATCTAAATCAAGGTTCAGCTTCACAATCGTACATACTATCTGGCAACATATATCATTGTCCCTCTGTTCTACGCTTAATTGTTTATCGTTTATTTTTCCATAATGAATAATAGGGAAGCGAATGGCCTAGCCACAAAGTGAACTTTAGTTTAAAACTTAATTATAGGCAATCGTTGCTTACATAGGGACATTCTGGTTGCCGTACAAGATAACGGATGGCAAAATAGAACAGGTTAGATACACCGTAGATGAAGTGATGCGGAAATTAGATGACGATAATATAAAATTCTTGGATCTACAATTCACCGGCCTTCTCGGTAGCTTCCATCACACAACTATTTCCGCAAATATATTTCGTAGGGAGGACTTTGAGGATGGACTTCCGAAGTTGGATGGATCTTCAATAAGAGGTTTTACAGCAATTCATGAATCGGATTTGATTATTCTGCCAGATCCTTCAACTTACGCTACTATTCCTTGGATCGAAAAAGACAATACTGCTAGATTAATATGCAATGTGCTGAGCGGAGGTTCAGCAAAAAAACCTTTTCCTCGCGATCCCCGAGGAATCGCTTTACGAGCAGAGGATTTTGTTCGCAAGTCTGGTTATGATGTATCCTATTGGGGACCCGAAGTGGAGTTTTTTGTTTTTGACAAATTGGAAGTAAACACTATGACACCATACCACACTCAGAATTATAATATAGTATCTAGGGAGGCACCGTGGTCGACTGTTGGGGTCGGATACCATCTAAGGCTCAAGGAAGGCTATCTTCCTAGCTCCCCTGCCGACACACTAATGGGTTACCGCAATGAATGCGTCGATATATTGAGTAATAATTTTGGCATAATCTGTGACGCCCACCACCATGAAGTAGCCACCGCTGGCCAATGTGAGATCGATATCAGATATGATGGTTTGGTAAATGCGGCGGATGGGGTCCAAAGCTATAAACACATCGTGAAGAACGTAGCTGCAAAACACGACATGATTGCGACAATGATGCCCAAGCCGATTGCTCTTGACAATGGATCTGGCATGCATGTTAACGTCAGCCTATGGAACGCTGACAGGAATGCGTTTTTTGACAAAGCCGATGCGTATGCTGAAATTTCTGAGATAGCCCGCTACTTTGGTGGTGGTATAATAGATCATGCCGACTCATTGGCTGCAATAGTTGCTCCTACTACTAATTCCTATAGGAGGTTGGTACCAGGTTACGAGGCTCCCGTATATGTAGCCTGGAGCACTGGGAATAGGTCTGCTATAATTAGAATACCAGGACACTACAGGGGAGAGAAGTTTTCGAATTTAAAGAGGATCGAATTCCGCGCCCCTGATCCCTCATGTAATCCATATTTGGCATTCTCGGCAATAGTTGCTGCAGGAATTGATGGGATCAAGAAAAAAACATCGATAGGGGATCCCGTAGATGAGGATATCTTCAAAATGGATCCTCAGAGAAGGAGGGAACTTGGTATCAGGCAGCTGCCAGCAAGTTTGAGAGAAGCCTGCGAATCTTTGGAGGCAGATAGAAACTTCCTGAAACCTATTTTTAGTGACGACACTCTAGATAGTCTTATTGAGCAGGAACTCAAAGAACATAACGAAGTTGTTGTAAGACCTCACCCCCATGAATTCTCTATGTACGCAAATGTTTAGATGGTTGGTAGGGGAGAGCCATTTCTTTTATGCGTGTGGTCGCTAGAACCGAAACGCTGGTAAATGTCCTATCTTGTATACAACCATCACGCCCCAATCGTTCCCGCAAAGCCAGAGGCAATACGAGCAAGCTCCCTTATTCCCTTAAACCTAATTTTGAACTCTTCTGATATAGTAAAGACCTCTGGTTCCTTATTTAGTCTCTTTCTAAATTTTACCTCATCAGGTCCATAAAATAGAAACTTTAAATGAAATTCCCGCCGAGCCTCGTGTTCAATGTTTAACCATATGATACTCTGTCTGTTTCCTATTGTAAAAACCTCCTGCAGAGTGTTTTCTTCCTTCGAAATAGTCAATTCGTCGCAATAACAAAATTCAGGAAGAATAACAAAGTAGAACACCGACGGGTTCCGGGAAACATATCTATCCTTAAACTCCAATGTCCCAGATTTCGTTTTAGGTTTACCAATACAAAATCGTTCATAAACCTCTCTTTGACCGGTTAGAGTATCGAACCTTAGTAACAACCTACCCTGAGTCAAGTTTCTGGATATCGAAGAGAGATTATTGGGTAATTCCATTGCCTCATTTCCCTTCGAATGCCATTCATAAAAAAGCGGCCGATAAGTCCTGTATTCTTTCGCTATACATCTCATGGAATGAAGATCAATAGCAGACAAGATGCATTCTGAAACATACGCCACTAGAATAAGTTAGCACTAGTAATTAATTTGACTTTCTATAAAAATGATATTATATCAATCAAAATTCAAGGATTCAATCTTTGTTCGTTCTTCAGACAAGGTGATATATCAAACACAAACTGCGTATTCATTTGCAAGCCAATATTTGGGATAGATTGATTAATGGTATGGTCTGAATTATTCAAATGGCCGAACACGGTGAGTTTGATCCAAAAACAAAACGGTGGTTTTGCAGTTATTGGATGTCCAAACAGGAGTGGATTGATGTACATCACTACCCTGCCACGAAGGCAACAGAGAAGGCGAACGATAGTATAAATGAAAATCCTTGAATATCTCAATTAGAATGATTATTGTATCTCAAAGTTGGCGTCGATCCAATTTTGCTAGGACATAATTTGATGGCTAGTCTGCACCATCTCAAGACGTTGGCTATCGAACAATATCAATTAGATGCAGTCCGATTAAACAACCATCGCATTATTTTTCTATACTGGAAGAACATTAGAGTTAAGACCAAGTGCTTACTAGGAAATGGTTGGAAACCGGAGCTAATAATTACACTATAAAACATGTAATAGACTTTCACCATTTCTTCGAATTCTTTCTTGTCGCCCTTATCTCTTAGACCGTTCGCAAAAGCCATCCACGATTCAATTTCGGTTCTAATGATACTCTCTTCAAATATGAATTGATTCATTGTTCTGACTGGATTCGTTTCCCCATATAACAAAGAAGGCACCTACTTGGGGGGGCGAGGGGAATGGTATATCTCGGATGCTATTTGCCCGTTCTCTACCCAGACTTGATCTGTGCAGTTTAATAGTATAATATGATTGGTGAATCGTCATAAAGTCTATAATTCAACATCAAATGTAGGATTGATAGGAGCTTTCCACCCAAAAAGACATCTCTGGTGTATCAACTTTTGCATTCCAGTTGGGTTTTTGGCAGATAGATAGCAGGTCAAGCACCGCGAATATTGATTGAACCAGCTCTTCAAAGTATTTTCACCAGTCGCTCTGAAGACCAGTTGGTACTCCACCCTTTGGAGATTCGCTGTTGTGAAAATCAATATCGGTTATGTGCGTGGTCTTGAGATACTTACAAGTGAGGATGGTGCTTGATTTATAACCTCCTTCTCTACAAAGGACATAATAAGTAATTTATCTAGGTATTATTAACCCTCATTATCCTTTTCTTATTAGAGTGTACCTCGATAAGAATATCTCACAAATTACCTTGGCATTGTCTTATCTAAATTTTTAGTATGAAAGAATAATGCTACGAAATCCGTTGTAACATCAATGTTTTTGGCCGAATTCAGGATGAAAAACAGTGGATATTGAATAAGTTCAACATTTCGTTAAATACATTTTGTTTTTGGTTAACTGGTAGAGAAAAAAGGTTGGGCTATTTGCCGCCTCCGTTGGACGGTTCGTCGTCCGTTTGAGTAAGAATCGAACTAGTGACTTAGCCGGTCATGTTTCCACCGGTCATGTTTCCACCGGTCATGTTTCCACCGGTCACATTATTTTGGCCTGCAGTTGATAGGAATGTGTTGAATACCTCACCAACTTCAGCTGGATATTGATCCACTATTGCATGACCAGCATCTTTGATTTGTACAAGCCAGGCACCTGGAATCTTTTCTACAATCTTTAAAGAATTGACATGCGGCTGGTACATATTATCATCTGTTCCAGTCATGACTAACGTGGGTATAGCCAGTTTCGCAAGCTCATCACAAGTACCACTCCAGTTTGGATTGTCCTCCCAATGCTTTCCTAAGTTATTCTGATCATTCGCTATTTCAGGCGGCAAACCAGGCTTCAGTTGTTGTAGTGATGTAATGTTTGCTGGAATGTCAAGAGATTCAGGATGCAGTTTGGCCCATCCTGATCCTACTGAGGCAGATACAAGCGATTTCATTTCCTCTTGAGAAATAGGAACATTATTTAGAGATTTGTTTATTACATCGGATTGCAATTTTATAAACTCAGGCGGTTTAGGTGTATGATCTTTTCCGCCACATGATGAACCAACAAGTACAAGACTGTTAACCTTATCTGGATACATCATTGTAAGCTGTTGGGCTATATATGATCCAAGAGAATATCCCATAACATCTGCTTTTGGTATTTTCAGAGCATCAAGTAAACCAGCTGTATCGTTTGCTAGTTGCTCAGGAGTGTATGGTTTGGAACCAGCTGTTGTATTTGCAATTCCACGTTGATCAAACACAATCACTGTGTGATTTGAGGAAAGAACTTTTAGAAGGGACGGATCCCAAGCATCCAGTCCATCAGAAGCGCCATTGAAAAGTATTATAGGGTCACCTTTACCAAACACTTTGTACGCAACATCAATATCTCCTACATGGACTTTTTGTAATGGAATATCTTCCGTATCTATCATACTCGTAGTATTGGAATTCATTTGGTCTTGTTCTGCCTGGCTATACGCAATTTTAGGAGTGCCAAAATAGCCATCAATACCAATTAATGAACTAGCGATAATAAGCATAGGTGCGGCTGCAATAAGGATTAAATGATCTTTCCGAATAGGTTTGTGATTTGACACGAAAGCCGATAATTTGGTAGGTCTATTAAAGGTATTGACATGGAAGCCAGAAGGACAGAAAGAGGATCTGCCGTTCTTAGATATGACAAGAGGAGTGTGGGGCCTAACTTCACAATATCAGATAGTATTGTGTGTTGCCCAATTAGATGAAATGGAAACTAGAAATTTGTAGCAAGAAAAGTAAGAAAAAGTGAATAAAAGATAAACATCCATTTGATAATTAACTACGGACACTAGACTGAACAATCTAGTTTAAATCTATAATATAACAGAATATTATAAATTTGAATGTGGTAATTGAATATGTTTCATCACTCTGTCTCAAATCTACCCTGCATTGATATTACGAAAACAGACCTACTTCTAATATACCGATTAAGAATACTTGTCCAGTATGAAAAGCTTTAGTCAAAATGCACTTCTATTCATTATCTTGACGACAGGAATATTTCTATTAAGCGCGCAAATTTTTCCCAGTACCGTAGTTGAGGGAAAAAGGCAAACTCAGGCTTCAACCACTGTATGCGATGCCAATACTGAATCATGTAGCACTACGGTTTGTACTGATGGACAACCTTGCGTGACCGCACAAACCCCTACTAAATCGGAAACAAATCCAAAACAAGATGATTCGAATAATAATGCACCAGTAGAGGAGCAGGCACCAGTAGAGGAGCAGGCACCCGTAGAGGAGCAGGCATCGACGGCTCCAGGGGAACATGATCCCTTTTTTGATGATTACGTAGACAGGGATTTTGATTAGGATCTGACTTAAGATTCCATGGTCGGAACTTGGATAGGCCTATTGCTCACGGGATGACGGGTCAGCAGTCTGACATCAACTACTTACGTGATAGAATTCGGATGAGTATTTGACCACACAGATTTGCAAGTATCTGAGGAAAAGATAATAATTCTATGAACGAATCAAAATCCCCTTCTTACTGATATTTTTATTAGTATGCTTCTTAGTGCTAAGGCAGTCATATCCTATAATATGTTCACCCTTCTCTTTCCTTTGGACGCGTATTGCCAGTAGATTTGCCACAACAAAGTTTCTTTGAGGAAGTTTGTGTCAACGTAATAGCCGCCGATAAGAAAATAAAGTTTGCTGGAATTGTTGATTCTGAAGGTAAGTTATTTTTTGGCAAACACCGGCCGAATCATAATAATAAGGAAAGAAGTTTTGTTGTTGAACCTAGTTCATTTTACATTCGCTACCTTATTCCCGCAATTCACAAAATGGAGAAGATTCCAAAACGATTCCAGGACGCAGCAGCAAGGAAAAGGATAGAAAATTCAAGCCATCCCGGACTTTTTGGCCTAGTAAACCTCTGCAATGGCTCAATTAGGCTTATCGTTATTCCAATAAATGAAGACATCAATAAAAGGTATCTTTGTATATTCATCCTAAAATAGCTCCTAGATTACATCCCCACGTCTCGAAATGAATTATCCTGCCTTGGTGCGTACTGATGTGAAAGAACAAGGATTAATCAAAGAATGTTGTCCAATTATTATAATAAATGCACGTTACGATCTAGAATGCCGCAAGCCCGTATCGAAACACAATAGGAAAACAATTAATCTGGTAACCAATATTCCGAGGCATGATTGGTAAACCCATTCTATTCGTTACAATGTTTTGTGAGGAATGAAAAAGAATCTCTAAGTAAAAGCAAGATGATTATGGTATAACTATCAAAAGCAAACAAAAACCCTTTCGTCAAAAAGATTTAAACTGCTAGTATCTAGTCCTTTTTGTTGACTCTCATTCTGAAAGGGATACCCTTCTCGACTAGTTCTGCATGCGACTCACATAATAGCATTTTGGACTTGTGAGATTTGCCTTGTTCTATTTCTACCTCAACCTCTACAGGAAAACTGCAATCTGCAGCTTCACAATCTATTTCTTCGCGTTTTAGCTCTTCGAATTGTTCCTCTTTTGGGATCAACCTTTGATTGGCATGAACTTCAAAAATATCCTTAGTCCTTCCCGCTTTTAGAATGCTCTGTATCAGTTCATTTATATCTAATCCACCGTTCTGCGACTGATAATATACCACTACCTTGTACGATCTTGTCTTTTTATTTTTCTTCTGGCTAATTCTAACTTCGAAGGAGTCATAACAAGACCGATATTTATACCCTGTACTGATTCCAGTATCATGTATTGCAACGTTTCCAATATATTGATCATTTGATGTGATTAATTAGAATATTTTTAGGAAACCTGCCAAGTTCTTATCTAGCATTTTTGAATGCACCCATCAAAAAACCTGCGAGTGTATTTTTAGGAAGGCAGTTGCCGAATAGAGTGTATAATAACCATAGAAAATAACCAGTGGGATTTAGACTTACCAAATACATTCAGATAGAACAATTGCGATGGTAGCAAGGAACAAATTAGATCGTAAAAAGTTGGCATCAATCAATCGTCGAGACATGCACTTTTTATTGAGATGTGGACAATCATAGTCTATGTGCGATGTTCCTTTCCTATAATCCCCAACTTATCTTGTTGATAGTCTTTATTTTTATGAATGGAGCTTCCCCCTCGTTCCAAGGGTCTTTTCTTACCCATTCAAACTTTCTGTGAAATCTTCGGTAGAGATCTCTAAATTCCCTCCCCTTTTCGATAATGTTTGCAGTACCCCTCACTATTACTGCCTTATTATCGACTGATGAGTTGTAAATATCGATTGCCGCTGCTATTCTATTATTAACTTTGAGATTCCTATATTTTTGAGTTTCATAATCCGTGGCAAAAAATAAAAAGTTTTTTTGATAGATATAGGTGACGGGGGCAATATGTGGTACGTCATTATGCGACGTTGAAATCCTGCATACTTCATTTTCTAAAAGGAATTTTTCCTCGCTTTTGCTAAATATTGATTTCTGCTCATTCTTTCTGTTTTTCTTCATCATTTTAGGTTTCATAGATCCGATATACTATTTATTTATGGTTTTGTTATTTTTAGTTTCTAGAAACGAGATCAGAATACACGTTGATCTTCAAACATAACTCGTATCGAAAAGATTGCAGATCCCACCTTACTATCTAATATTTCCGAAGCCGAGTAAATCAGCGCTGTCTTTTCTCAAAAGTACCAGTTGCCAGTGATCGCTTGAAAAAAAATCTATTATGAATCAGAACATATTTGGCCTCAGTTGAGGATAATTGGCGTCGTTAAATTAAATACCCAGGATCTGAGCTTCTCGCTGAGACCAAAGTATGAAAGATGATAAGATGTCCATCTCATGTGTGTGAAGGTTTATTTCTAATGAGGCCTAAGAATCGGTGAAACGTAACATGTCTTCGGTGGATGACAATAAAAATAGGGATAATAAGGTTCCCGATGCCAACAAGAGGGAGACAATTAAGGAAGTATCATTGAAGGTCTCTGAGGCGGAGCAGCGGGATGTAGGTAGGAAAATTGCACGAGTCGATCCTGAAGTGATTGAGCGACTTGATATTACAAGTGGTGACGCTCTAGAGTTATCTTCACTTGTAAAAAAGACCACCGTTCTTAGCTGGCCTGCAAGAAGTGGTGATAGAGGTAAGGGTCTAATCCGAATCGATGGTTATACAAGAAACAGACTTGACGTCGGCATCAACGATCAAATAGAAGTTAAAAAGGTTGAATCAAAGGATGCTAAAAGTATAACATTTGCTCCCACAGAACCGCTGAGAATAGTAGGAGCTGAAGAGTATCTAGCTGAATATCTAAATGGACAGTTAATGACAAAGGGGGATACAATACCTCTTAGTGTTATGGGACAGAGAGTAGACCTGGTGGTTATCTCTACGAGTCCTTCTGGCCCTATCATAGTAAATGACTCTACCAAAATTACAGTGTCCGAGGAAAGTGCAAAAGCAGTACAGGTATCAAAGGAAGGTGGAGTTCCATCCATAACCTATGAGGATATTGGAGGACTTGGAGATGCAGTAGGCCGGGTCAGAGAAATGATCGAGCTTCCTCTTCGACATCCAGAATTATTCAAGAGATTAGGTGTAGAAGCTCCCAAGGGGGTACTTCTTCACGGACCTCCTGGAACAGGAAAAACATTATTGGCAAAGGCTGTAGCTAATGAAACTAATGCTAGCTTCTACACCATAGGGGGGCCTGAGATAATGAGCAAGTACTATGGAGAATCCGAGGAAAGATTAAGGAATGTCTTCAATCAGGCTGAAAAAAATTCCCCATCAATTATTTTCATCGATGAGATTGATTCAATTGCTCCAAAAAGGGAAGAGGTGACGGGAGAAGTTGAAAGGAGAATTGTCGCACAACTCTTGTCATTGATGGACGGTATGTCTGCAAGAGGAAAAGTTGTCGTAATAGGGGCCACGAATAGAGTAAATGCTGTCGATCCAGCACTTCGACGCCCGGGGCGGTTCGATAGAGAAATAGAAATTGGCGTTCCTGATAGAAACGGAAGGCTGGAGATACTCCAGATACATACTAGAGGGATGCCACTTGCAAAGGATGTTAAACTGGAGAAGCTTGCTGATATTTCACATGGATTCGTAGGAGCTGATTTACAAGCCCTATCTAAAGAGGCAGGAATAAGAGCGTTAAGACGCGTACTACCTGAAATCGACTTGTCATCTCAAAGCATTCCAGTAGAGACTCTGAGGAAAATTATAGTTACGATGCAGGACTATTTAGATGTCATTAATGAGATGGAGCCTTCCGCGATGAGGGAGGTATTTGTTGAAGTCCCTGATGTTAAGTGGGATGACATTGGAGGACTGCTGTCGATTAAGCAAGAACTACAAGAGGCAGTGGAATGGCCGCTCAAATATCAACGGGTCTTTACGTATGCTGACGCCACTCCACCAAAGGGGATTTTACTTTATGGACCTCCTGGAACAGGCAAAACTCTGATTGCAAAGGCTGCGGCTAACGAGAGCGAAGCTAATTTTATTAGCATCAAGGGTCCGGAGTTACTCTCAAAATGGGTTGGTGAATCTGAGAAGGGCGTTAGGGAAGTATTTAGGAAGGCAAGACAAGCCGCGCCTTGCATAATTTTCTTTGATGAGATAGATGCGATAGCTCCAAGAAGAGGAGGCGAACTAGGAGGGGACTCACACGTAACAGAGAGGCTGATAAGCCAACTTCTGACAGAACTCGATGGCCTTGAAATACTAACTAATGTAATTGTTATCGCTGCTACTAACAGACCTGATATCATTGACCCAGCATTGTTGAGACCAGGACGCTTTGACAGGCTACTGTATGTTCCCCCTCCAGATATGCATTCTAGATTGCAGATAATAAAGATCCATACTAAGAAGAAACCCTTAGCAGAGAACATTAGTGTGGAGCAACTAGCGAGAGAAACAGAAGGTTATACAGGCGCGGATATTGCCTCTTTAGCTTCTGCAGCTGTCATGCTTGCTCTGCGCGAACATGTATCAAGATATGAGGAACCGCAGCAAGCAGACAGCCATGTACAAGAGCTGAAAATCCAGATGAAGCATTTTGAAGAGGCTATGAAGAAGATCAGGCCATTATCAACTCAGGAGCTAGATATGTACAAGAAAATATCAGAGCTATTTGGAAAGTCAGAGATCGGTGTCGGAGGCAAGAAGGAGATTTCCGAGGCCGGCTTGGCATAGTCTCTTCGGAAACTAGAGCGATTAAGAATTTAGGCACTAATTTAAGCCAAAACTCGAATTTTAGTCTCCTCCTCTATTTTATTCATTCCAAATAACAGAAAATTTTATGTGTGTTATAATTAAACCGGGAGCGGCAAATATCTCATGACAGTCCGGGTGAGTGTCGCCTTGGCAATTGCTCGTTATTATCCTCGATATTTGATCCCAAATTATACACTAACTATTTAGTCATGTCGATCTTTAAAGCGGGACTTTTCATTTGCTAGATTCTTGATCTCAATTTTCTGGAAAATAGGTTTTATCTCTGCTATGATATGATCAGGCTCTATGTTCAAATTTGACGCATTTTTCCACGGCTGTCTTCTTAGGATAGATGTATTTTCCATTTGCAGCTGAGACCAGATCTTTTCTGAGGAGAAGGGAATAAACGGCTCCAATAATATTGCTAGACTGGACACCGCATTCACGGCCAAAAATAACGTAGTGGAGGTCTCATTCCTGTTATTTTGGGGGTGATTGCTGTTTACATTACTGTGGCTCGTATTTGACCCTTGGATCTTCCACGGCTGCTTTTTCTGGAAATACTGATTAAAATATCTTGAAAACTCGAGAACTCTTTTCAGTCCCCTATCCGTTTCGTTCCTACTCAGGAATTCTCCTACGTCCTGTGAAATCCTGCTTATTTCTTGAACAGCGTCACTATCAATCTTATCATATTTTCCTGGAGTAGGAACTCTACCGCCAAATGTTCTATAGGTAAATGATAAAGATCTGTTTATGAAATTCCCGATATTATCGATCAAATCATTATTAATCCGATCTGCAAAATCGTCCCAGTCAAAGTGAACATCTGCCTGAGTACTGGGCGTCACCAATGCAAGATAGAATCTTAAATAATCTGGGTGATTCCTTTTCAGGAAGTCACGCAAGCCAATGTACCAGTCCCTACTCTTTGATATCTTCTTGTTATAGAGCAACAAGTGGCCCCGGGTGGGCATGTAGTCCGGGAGCTTGTACTCACAGTCTATTCCCATTCTAACAGCAGGAAGAAATAGGTAATGATGATACACAATATCCTTTCCTATAAAGTGATAGATACCTGATTCATTCCAAACTTTCCGAGCATCATCTTTATCGATCTTTCTTTGGCTTTCTATATAGGTCATAAAGGTAGAGATATAAGACAAATGATTGTCGAACCACCCGTAGAATACCTTCCCCTCCGCTCCTGACTTTGGTATGGGTATACCCCAAGATATGTCCCTTGTAATGTCCCAGTCCTGAAGACCTTTTTCAATCCAATGCAGGACGTAATTTTTTACGTCGCTATTAAGGTTGTTATTATTAAGCAGCCATGCTTTTAGCCTCTCTGAAAAGGCAGAGAGTCTAAAAAAATAGTGTTTACTATTTTTTTTTATTGGTCTTCTACCGCAGATGGCACACTTTGGATTAAGTATCTCTCTGGGTATACTGCCACATTTCTCACACAGATCAGAATATTGATTTTCTGCACCACACACTGGGCATGTACCCTTTACGTACCTATCTGGTAAGAACTTCTCATCATATTCACAATAAAATTGAGTTACATCCGACGCGTAAATGTGACCTTTTTTATCAAGTTTATCAAAGACGTATTGGACAAATTTTGTGTTTTCATTTGAACTAGTTTTAGAAAAGAAATCAAAAGAAATCCCGATGGATTTAAAATCTTCGTAGTCCGCATTATTCCAAAAACCAACATAATCTGCTGGACTTTTGTTTTCTTTTTCAGCCTTAATTAATACAGGGGTTCCATAATCATCTGTGCCACATATATATGAGACTTTTTTTCCGACATGTCTGTTGTATCTTGCAAAAATATCAGCGGGCAAGTAAGTAGAAGTGATATGTCCTAGATGGATTTCTCCGTTTGCATACGGTAGAGCAGCTGTAATAACAATATCATCATAGTCGGTACTGACCTTTTCTGTCGAATCATAATTGTCTTTAACATAATGATAATCATCAGAGTCATTCTGAATTGACAAGATAATCCATCCTTTAATTCCTATTAATTTTTCTTCATAATATATGAAAGTACCGAAATCTTCACTACGTTGGAAGAGATTAACGTCAGTACCTATTGAGTATTACTGACCGGCCATAGTATGAGTGACTGAGCAAACTATTATACGAGAGATTGTAGATATTGATTACTTTCTGTGGATGATATGAGATATTCAAAATACCAAACGGTGTAGTAGTCAGATATAGTCCAATTACGACAAGAATATAGAGAAAAATAAAACAGTGTTCCCATAATATGATCCTACGATTTGTGGAGCTATGTTCCTGTAGGAGGAATTTTTTTTTGTTCAACTATCGTTAATATAGACATTTTATCAGCTAATTATAGAGCATGTTATTTCGTGGGTACATCTCTCCAATAATATAACTTGCCAATTTGCATGCCATTTTGCCTAGTTACACTTGAAACTGCCTAAATGATTTGAGCAACGCTTACAAATAGCTAAGGGGAACGATGCAGGATAAGGTTTGACTGACCTTGAACAGTTTTTGACATGATGATATGCAGATTCATTTGTCGTCTAGTGGACGGACGCCCTAGTCCTCTAACCTAACCTCTTTTAAATAGTGTGAATGAATATCTCCATCATCATAAACTTCACCTATTTTCATATAGCCTTCATCTGTGTTTCCAGCAGGGTCAGAGAAGCTGGCTAATATATCCATACGAATAGGAGATCGAGTTGGCAACAATTCTCTGATAGACATTGGAATATCGTCTTCCATCTCATCGCTTCTGTAATAAATACTCAGAGAAAAATTGCTTCTACCTATTTTCCCCAGTTCTATAACTGCGGGTTTATATTCCTCCTTCAACTCTTGCTGCAAGTCATTAGCTTCCCGAATTTTACCGAAGTTATTTTCTATTAATTTAGCCAGGTTCTGTTTGTTCTCTTCATCGAAGGGATTGCCAATTTTATTAAGAGTTTGAAGAAATGTACTTTCTAGACGCAGAATCATGTCGTAGTTTAGCCTTCGTATATATATATGAAATTAGCCATCGATTCATCAACTGTGAACTACGCGTGGGACTACGCCCCCCCTGAGAGCAATATTTCTAACTTTGTCCTTCCAAAAAATATCTATGGTAACTGAATAATGGAAAATCTAATAACTCATCCAAAATATTACAATTTGAATAATGAAAAACGCCGCACTGTTCAGTTCTATAATTGCGATATTTCTAGCATATCTTGCTTTTACATATATTATACCCTATCCAACCAAGGAAACAACAGCAGCTGCACAGAGATCTATTTCATCAAATTCTGATCAGAACGATAGTGATGGAGACAATGAAAATGAATTATCGACATACTCTAACCCCGAGTTAGGGTTTAGATTAAGATATCCAAATGATTTTCTCATATCAGAAGTATCCAACACCCCTCAATCAAAGACAATAGTTTTTCAAAAAGTCCAATTTGCACCTGAAACAGGGGCTTTTCTGTCTGTAAACTCGACCAAGTGGGAAAGAGTAATTACATTAGACGAGCTCAAAAAAATTATGACTGATACCATCAGAGAGGGACCGGGAATCAGCATTCAGGATATCGACACGGTAAACATTTCAGGAGTTCCTGGATACAAAATAGTGCAAAATTATTCTAATAGTCCATATGGCAAGGACGCTACAGCCGTATTCATCGGTGCCGTACGTGATAACACGATTTATATGCTGAGCTCAATGTCAACAGATCCAGAATCTCTCCAAGAAATGATTGACTCCTTCGAATTTACAAGGTAAGCTTTCTTGTTTCTTCACTAGAAGGTGTTTCCCTTATTTGATGCAAAAATACTCTATTTATGAAATTTTATATAGATTTGATAGTCAAGATTGCCTTTTTGTTTTAGGACTGTTGTTATTATTTTAGAGGTACTTTTACCAACTATAGATGATTTTTTCTTGAAGTGACGGGTGATTGTATATCCTAGCGATGACGCGTGAGAGATAGAAAATGTTGGGCTTATATGGTCTCTTAAGACAGCGAGAAACCTTGGTAAGGTCGAGAGATTGAGATCGTACTAATTGTATCAAGTGAATCACAACAGCAGCTACTTTTATATCTAAGCATGAGATTTACCCCGTGTTGGTAACACAGGCATATTGTGTAAAATGTAAGACAAAAAGAGATATGAAAAATGAGAAACAAATAACAATGAAGAATGGAAGACAAGCC
>Ga0209382_10000767_pt1 | contig 51859 bp, 46 predicted proteins | sample SoiMetdeltSBSDD5_FD_187599 | JGI IMG/M metagenome (GOLD analysis project Ga0209382, IMG submission 187599) | Bulk soil microbial communities from a Populus tree surrounding site in Tennessee, USA - Soil MetaG P. deltoides SBSDD5 (SPAdes) (version 2) | ecosystem: Environmental > Terrestrial >...
TGGATGAATCCGGCGAGTTCTCGAACTTCGGGCCGGACATCCTCGGGCAGAACCGCCGCCTGCGCGCCGGCGACGGCGTGCACTTCACGAAGGCTGGCGCGCGCAAGCTCGCGCACTATGCCGAGCGCGAAATTCGCCGGCTGCTCAGCCACGCGACCCCGGTCGCGCTGCCGATTCCTGACGAGCCGCAGAAACCCTCGGCCGTGCCGCAGCCGAGCGACCCTGCGCCGCGCCCGGCGGCCGGTCCGGTGGTGCCGTTGACCGGGCACACGCCCGCGGCGGAAGCGCTGCTCGGGAGCAGCGGGCAAGGCAACGTCACGGCCGATTCGGTTGCGGTGCGCGTGCTGGTGAAGGGCGAGCCGGTCGAGGCGCCTACCGGCCGAGCTGACAATTTTGCCTGGCCGCGCACCGATGGCGCCGTCGCCGACCAGATCGAGCCGACGGAGCCGATCGTGTCCTCCCAGCCTCGCCCGGCGGCGCCGGCAGCGGCGCGCGCGGCGCTCCCGCGCGCCGGCCAACGGCCGCCGACGCAGCCGGCCACGACCCCGGCCCGGGCGGTGCGGTAGGTCGTCATTGCCAGGCGCCTAGCGACCCGGGCAAGTTGTACTGGATTTCTTTCGCGCGCGCCGCGTACTCGGCGGAGTGACCGCTACCGCGGCAGCGTGGTCGATCCCATCAGGAATTTGTCGACCGCGTGCGCCGCCTGGCGTCCTTCGCGGATCGCCCACACCACCAGCGACTGGCCGCGGCGCATGTCGCCGGCCGCGAACACTTTCGGGTGCGACGTACGATAGGCGACGGTGTCGGCGGCGACGTTGCCGCGCGGATCGAGCGCGACGCCCAGTCTCTCGATCATGCCCTCGTGCACCGGGTGCACGAAGCCCATGGCGAGCAGCACCAGATCGGCGCGCAGCTCGAACTCGGTTCCGGGGATCGGCTTGAACTTCTCGTCGATCTTGATGCAGCGCAGCCTTTTTACGCGTCCGTGCTCGCCGACGAACTCCTGCGTCATGACCGAGAAGTCGCGCTCGGCGCCCTCCTCGTGGCTGGACGAGGTGCGCATCTTCAGCGGCCATTCCGGCCACACCAGGAGCTTGTCCTCCATGTCCGGCGGGCGCGGCATGATCTCGAGCTGCACGATGGAGACCGCGCCTTGCCGCGCCGATGTGCCGATGCAGTCGGAGCCGGTGTCGCCGCCGCCGATGACGATCACGTGCTTGCCGCCGGCGAGGATCGGGTGCACGTTGCCGACCGGCTCGCCGGAGACGCGCCGGTTCTGCTGCGGCAGGAAATCCATGGCGAAGTGGATGCCGTCGAGCTCGCGGCCGGGAATCGGCAACTCGCGCGGTTTCTCGGCGCCGCCTGCAAGCACCACCGCATCGTGCTCCTCGACCACCACCTCGATCGGCAGGGTCTCGCCGACGTGGGCGCCATAGTGGAACGTGACGCCTTCGGTCTCCATCTGCGTCACGCGGCGATCGACGTGGTGGCGATGCATCTTGAAATCGGGGATGCCGTAGCGCAGCAGGCCGCCCGCCTTGGCGTGCTTCTCGTACACGTGCACGGCGTGACCGGCGCGCGCCAGCTGCTGCGCGCATGCCATGCCGGCGGGTCCTGAGCCGACGATCGCGACCTTCTTGCCGCTCCGCGACGTGGGCGGCTCGGGATGCACCCAGCCGCGCTCCCAGCCGCGATCGATGATCGCGCATTCGATGGTCTTGATGGTGACCGGGCTGTCGATCAGGTTGAGGGTGCAGGCGGCTTCGCACGGGGCCGGGCAGACGCGCCCGGTAAATTCCGGGAAGTTGTTGGTGGAATGCAGGTCGCGCAGCGCCTCTTCCCAGTTGTTGCGATAGACCAGATCGTTCCAGTCGGGGATCTGGTTGTTCACCGGACAGCCGTTGTGACAGTACGGAATGGCGCAGTTCATGCAGCGCGCGGCCTGATCGCGCGTCGCTTCCTCCGACAGCGGGATCATGAACTCGCCGTAGTGGCGCACGCGATCGCCGGCCGGCGCATAGCGCCGGTCGCGCCGGTCGATTTCGAGAAAGCCCGTAACCTTGCCCATTCGCCCGTCGTCTAAAACACTGCCCGTCGTTCGTCATGGCCGGGCTTGTCCCGGCCATCCACGTCTTCCTGCTTGGGATAAAGCAAGACGTGGATGCCCGGCACAAGGCCGGGCATGACGCTATGGAACGGCCGGCTGCAGGCCGAGCGCCCCTTCACACCGCGTGATCCATGCCCGCACCGCCGCGCGTGGCGCAAGGTCGAAGCCGCCCTCATGCGCAAGCCTGGTGTAGGCAAGGAGCGCGATGTCCGCAATCGTCATTGTGGTCCCCACCAACCAGTCGCGTCCGGCCAGCAGCTTGTCCATCACATCGAGCGCGGCCTCGCCCCGCTCGACGCGCGCCGGCTCGCGTGCCTCGATCGGGCGGCCCAGATACTTCATGTGGAAGCGGCAGACCGCGATATAGGGCTCGTGGCTGTACTGTTCCCAGAACAAGAGCTCGTCGACCTTGGCTTGCGCGAAGGCGTCCTGCGGCAACAGTGCGCTGCCGCGCGCCAGATACCGGATGATGGCGTTCGATTGGGCGAGCACGCGACCGTCGGCAAGCTCGATGGTCGGCACCTGTCCCTGCGGGTTGCGAGCGAGGAACGCGGCCGTGCGGCTCTCCCCCTTGGTGATGTCGACCGCCACCCAGCGGTACGGCAGGCCGAGGTGGTCTGCCGTGTACTTCACCTTCAGGCAGTTTCCGGATGCGAGGTCGCCGTAGATGATCATCCCGTGATGCTTTGCCGTGAGCAGCAATGACGTTCCGCTGTCATCCCGGACGGCTCGAAGGGCCGATCCGTGAGCCATGCATCCGGTCTGAGCCTTGAATCCGCGGCCCGGGGTGACGTGGGTCCCGGCTCTCGCGCTTCGCGCGCGGCCGGGATGACGGTCGGGGATGCCAATCGCACGGGGGCCGGTCGCTACTCCGCCGCCTGCATGGTGCGGGCGCGCTCCAGCTCCTGCAGCGCACGGCGGTACTCGACCGGCATGATCTTGCGGAATTTCGGCAGATACTCGGCCCAGTGCTCGAGGATCTCCCGGCCGCGGGTCGAGCCGGTGTAGCGCGCATGGTTGGCGATGAGCTGGTGCAACCGCTCGGCGTCGAACCGGCTCATGTCCTCCATGACGTCGACGCGCCCATGCGTGTCGAGGTCGCCCGACTGGTGATAGTGCCGCGCAATCGCGTCCTCCTCGGCGGCCACCGCTTGCAGCTCCACCATCGAGAGATTGCAGCGGGCTTCGAACGTGTCGTCCTCGTCGAGCACATAGGCGATGCCGCCCGACATGCCGGCCGCGAAGTTCCGCCCGGTGCGGCCGAGCACCACCACGACGCCGCCCGTCATATACTCGCAGCAGTGGTCGCCGGCACCCTCGATCACCGCGATGGCGCCGGAATTGCGCACCGCGAAGCGCTCGCCCGCGACGCCGCGGAAATAGCATTCGCCTTCGATCGCGCCGTAAAGCACGGTGTTGCCGACGATGATCGACTCCTCCGGAACGAGCTGCACCGCCTCGCGCGGCGGATAGATGATCAGCCGGCCGCCGGAGAGGCCCTTGCCGACATAGTCGTTGGCCTCGCCCTCGAGCTCGAGGGTCACGCCGCGCGCGAGCCAGGCGCCGAAGCTCTGCCCGGCGGTGCCTCGGAAGCGCACGTGGACGGTATCGTCCGGCAGCCCGGCATGGCCGTAGCGCTTGGCGACCTCGCCCGAGAGCATGGCGCCGGTGGTGCGGTCGGTGTTCAGGATCGGAAGCTCGAGCCGGGTCTTGCGGCCGAAGTCGAGCGCGGCCTGGCACTCTCCGATCAGCGCGCGATCGATGATGTCGTGAATCCTGTGGTCCTGCGGCTCGCACTTGAAGATGTTCACGCCTTCCGGTGCGTCCGGCTTGTGGAACAAGCGCGAGAAGTCGAGGCCGCGGGCCTTGGCGTGCTCGACGACGTCGTGCTGGTCGAGCATCTGCATCTGCCCGATCATCTCGTCGAAGGTGCGATAGCCCATCGTCGCCATCAGCTCGCGCACCTCCTCGGCCACGAAGAAGAAGTAGTTGATGACGTGCTCGGGCTGGCCCACGAACCGCTTGCGCAGCACCGGGTCCTGCGTCGCCACCCCGACCGGACAGGTGTTGAGATGGCACACCCGCATCATCACGCAGCCGGCGGCGATCAGCGGTGCGGTTGAGAATCCGAACTCGTCGGCCCCGAGCAGGGCGCCCACGACCACGTCGCGGCCGGTGCGCAAGCCGCCGTCGACCTGCACCGCAATGCGCCCGCGCAGGCGATTTCGCACCAGCGTCTGATGCGTCTCGGCGAGCCCGATCTCCCACGGCGAGCCTGCGTGCTTGATCGAGGTCAGCGGCGAGGCGCCGGTGCCGCCCTCGAAACCCGCGATCGTGACATGGTCGGCGCGCGCCTTCGACACGCCCGCCGCCACCGTGCCGACGCCGACCTCGGATACCAGCTTGACGCTCACGTCGGCAGCCGGATTGACGTTCTTGAGATCGAAGATGAGCTGTGCCAAGTCCTCGATCGAATAGATGTCGTGGTGGGGCGGCGGCGAGATCAGCCCTACACCCGGGGTCGAATGCCGCACCTTGGCGATCACGGCATCGACCTTGTGGCCGGGCAGTTGTCCACCCTCGCCGGGCTTGGCGCCCTGCGCCATCTTGATCTGCATGGCGTCGGAATTGACCAGGTATTCGGTGGTCACCCCGAACCGGCCGGACGCCACCTGCTTGATGGCCGAACGCATCGAATCGCCGCTGGGCAGTCGCTTGTAGCGGTCTGATTCCTCGCCGCCCTCGCCGGTGTTGGACTTGCCGCCGATGCGGTTCATCGCGATCGCGAGCGTGGTGTGGGCTTCGCGGCTGATCGAGCCGAACGACATCGCGCCGGTGGAAAAGCGCTTGACGATCTCCTTGGCGGGCTCGACCTCTTCGAGCGGCACCGGTTCGCGCCCGTCGTCGGCCGCCGCCTTGAGGCGGAACAGGCCGCGAATGCTCAGGTAGCGCTCCGACTGCTCGTTCACCAGGTTGGAAAAGGCGCGATACTTGTCCCGGCTGTTTCCGCGCGCCGCGTGCTGCAGGGCGGCGACCGATTCCGGCGTCCAGGCATGGGCCTCGCCGCGCTGGCGGAACAGGTATTCGCCGCCGATCTCGAGCGCGCCGCGCAGGATCGGCGACGTGCCGAAGGCGTCGGCATGCCGCCGCGCGGTCTCCTCGGCGACCTCGTCGAGCCCGACGCCTTCGATCCTGGTCGCCGTGCCGGTGAAGTACCTGTCGACGAAGTCCGACCGCAGGCCGACCGCGTCGAAGATCTGCGCGCCGCAGTAGGACTGGTAGGTGGAGATGCCCATCTTGGACATCACCTTGAGAATGCCTTTGTCGATCGACTTGATGTAGCGCTTGACGATCTCCTTGTCGGAGAGCTTCTCCGGCAGGTCGCCCTTCATCGCGATCAAGGTGTCGAAGGCGAGGTAGGGATTGATCGCCTCGGCGCCGTAGCCGGCGAGGCAGCAGAAGTGATGCACTTCGCGCGGTTCGCCCGACTCGACGACCAGTCCGACCGACGTGCGCTGTCCGGTGCGGATCAGGTGGTGGTGCACCGCCGCACAGGCGAGCAGTGACGGGATCGGGATGCGATCCGGGCCGACCATGCGGTCGGACAGGATGATGATGTTGTAGCCGCCCTTCACCGCCGCGTCGGCGCGCTCGCACAGCCGCTCGAGCGCGTCGGGCATGCCGCCGGCGCCCTTCTCGGCCGCGTAGGTGGTGTCGAGCGTGCGGGTGTCGAAGCGCTCCTCGATGTGGCCGATGCAGCGGATCTTCTCGAGGTCCTCGTTGGTGAGGATCGGCTGGCGCACTTCCAGGCGCTTGCGGCGCGAGAGGCCTTCGAGATCGAACAGGTTCGGCCGCGGCCCGATGAACGAGACCAGGCTCATGACGAGCTCCTCGCGGATCGGATCGATCGGCGGGTTCGTCACCTGCGCGAAGTTCTGCTTGAAATAGGTGTAGAGCAGCTTTGACTTGTCCGACAGCGCCGAGATCGGCGTGTCGGTGCCCATGGAACCGACCGCCTCCTGGCCGGTGGTGGCCATCGGCTCCATCAAGAGCTGGAGGTCTTCCTGCGTGTAGCCGAACGCCTGCTGGCGATCGAGCAGGGAGACGTCGGTGCGCGCCTCGCGCGCCTCGACCGGACGCAAATCCTCCAGCACGATCTGCGTGCGCTTGAGCCACTCGCGGTAGGGATTGGCGGCCGCGAGGGTCGCCTTGATCTCCTCGTCCGAAATGATGCGGTGGCCTTCGAGATCGACCAGCAGCATCTTGCCGGGCTGCAGCCGCCACTTGCGGACGATCTTATCCTCCGGAATGGCGAGGACGCCGGCCTCCGACGCCATGATCACGCGATCGTCGTCGGTGCAGAGCCAGCGCGCCGGGCGCAGGCCGTTGCGATCGAGCGTGGCGCCGATCTGGCGGCCGTCGGTGAAGGCGATCGCCGCCGGCCCGTCCCACGGCTCCATCAGCGCGGCGTGATACTCGTAGAACGCCTTGCGGTCCTCATCCATCAGCGGATTGCCGGCCCACGCTTCCGGGATCAGCATTATCATCGCTTGCGCGAGCGAGTAGCCGCCCTGGACCAGGAATTCGAGCGCGTTGTCGAAGCAGGCGGTGTCGGACTGGCCCTCGTAGGAGATCGGCCAGAGCTTCGAAATGTCGTTGCCGAACAGCTCGCTGTCGACCGAGGCCTGTCGCGCCGCCATCCAATTGACGTTGCCGCGCAGCGTGTTGATCTCGCCGTTGTGGCAGATCATGCGATAGGGGTGCGCCAGCCGCCAGCTCGGGAACGTGTTGGTGGAGAAGCGCTGGTGCACGAGCGCGAGCGCCGACTCGAAGTCGTCCTCGTGCAGGTCCGGGTAGTACTTGCCGAGCTGGTCGGCCAGGAACATACCCTTGTACACGATCGTGCGGCACGACAGCGATACCACGTAGTAGTGCGCGAGCCTGGGGTCGCGCTTGTGGAACACGACGTTCGAGATCGACTTGCGGATGATGTAGAGCCGCCGTTCGAACGCGTCGTCCGTGGCGCAGTCCTTGCCGCGGCCGATGAACACCTGCATGTGCTTGGGCGCGAGCGGCTTGACCGAGACGCCGAGCGAGGCGTCGTCGCACGGTACCTCGCGCCAGCCGAGCAGGGCCTGGCCCTCGCGCGCCACGATATCGGCGAAGATGTCCTGGACGGCTTTGAGCGGCTCCGGCTCGTGCGGCATGAACACGAAGCCGACCGCGTAGTGCCCGGGCTCCGGCAGCGCGATGCCGAGCTCGGCCGCCTTGCGCTTGAAGAAGCGATGCGGGGTCTGCACCAAAATGCCGGCGCCGTCGCCCGCGCGCGGGTCGGCGCCGACCGCCCCGCGATGCTCGAGGTTGCACAGGATCGCCAGCGAATCCTTGATCAGCGCGTGCGACTTGCGCCCCTTGATGTCGGCGATGAAGCCGACGCCGCAGGAGTCCTTCTCCAGCCGAGGATCGTAGAGCCCTTCCGCCTGCGGCAACGCCGGATCGTGCCACGCCTGCGTGCGCGTGCGATTGGGGTCCGTCTCCGCCGCCGAAGCGTTGCGCGCAGCTGTCGCGTCGAAGGTCGCGCCCATCGTCGTCCCCTTGCGGGCCGGCGGGCCGGCCCGGCGTATCCGCCTCGCCCGCGGCGCATCGCACACCGCGGCCGCAAGGCCGATCAGGTTGTCGGTAGCGGCTCGTTGTGGTGCCGCTTGATCGGCGCCCCGGGGGGCACCGTGCCGCTAGAGCCATCCGCGGCGCCCGAACGCACCGCCGCCTGGCCTCGTTCCACGCCGGCGCCGGGGGTACGGCCCATCTTCGGCGGCAGGCGGGCTCACTTAAGTCAGTAATACTGTCCTATCTGAACCCTGCCAAATTTTCAATGTCGAGACAAGGGCAGAATGTTCCAAAGATACGCATTCCGGGAGAATTTTGATAGTCGCTGTTCGACGGAGCGGGATCTGCGCAATGTTGTTTCAGGGGCCAGGCGGGCCTTCCCACTGGCTTCCGGGCTTCTGACGTGTGCCCGCCTTGGCAAACTTTGGCAGAAGAGCTTATATGCTGGAGACAAATAGGGTACAAAAATGCCGACCCGCAACATCAACCTGACCCCCGCGCAGGATGCTTTCGTGAAGGAAGTGGTCGAAGCGGGCGAATATCAGAATGCCAGCGAAGCAGTGCGCGACGCTTTGCGTGTGCTGCGACAGCGTCGGCAGGAAGATGCTCTGAAGTTGAAAATGCTGCGCGCGCAGATCGAGATTGGCATCGACGAATTAGAACAAGGCGAGTTCGTTGAGATCGAAGACGCGGCGCTAGATGACTACCTCGACACGTTAGCTACCCGCCCTGGTGCGAACCCCCGCTGATTGACTGATGCCGCGCTACCGCCTGGCGCGATCGGCCCGGACGGACATTGCGCGCATTCTTGCGGCAAGCGCCGAGCAACGGAGCATCGAGAGCAGGCGCCGATACGCGGCGCTCCTCTCGGCAGCGATGCGGAAGGCGGTCACCGATTCACAGGGTCCCCCCACGCGCGATCGTTCTGACATCTCCAGTGGCCTCCGCAGCCTCCATCTCCGGCATGCGCGTGGAAAAGGCCTCGGCGCAAGAGTCCGCAGGCCGATCCATGTCCTGTACTACCGGACGGTCGAGCTCGACTTGATCGAGATCGTCCGCGTATTGCACGAACGGATGGAGCCGAGCCGAAACTTGCACCTCGAACGGTTTGATGAAAGCGAGGATTGAGATGGTCTCGCCGTGATCTTTGACTTTGAGACGGCGCTACCAAGGGATCGGCATCGGTTGGCAGAGAGGTACGGCATGAACTTCGCCAGCGACAACACCGCCGGGATCGCACCCGAGATCCTCGAGGCGATCGGGCGCGCCAACGAGGGCTTCGCCCTCGGCTACGGCAACGACGCGTGGACCAGAGGGATCGAGGCGCGCATCGCGGAGGTATTCGGGCGCGAGGTCGCGGTGTTCCTGGTGCCGACCGGCACCGCCGCCAACGCGCTCGCGGTCGCTCATTTCTCGCCCCCATGGGGCGCGCTGCTCTGCTATGCCGAATCGCACCTTGCGGTCGACGAGTGCGGCGCACCGGAGTTCTTCGGCGGCGGCCTCAAGCTCATGCCCCTGCCCGGCGAGGCCGGAAAAATTGCCCCCGAGACATTGACCGGCGCGCTGGCGCTCGGGCGCGGCGCGCCGCACAGCGTGACGCCGTCGGTGCTGTCGCTCACGCAAGCCACGGAGGTCGGCACGGTCTACACCGCGGCCGAAACGCGGACGCTCGCCGACATCGCCCATGCGCGCGGGCTCGCCGTGCACATGGACGGCGCTCGTCTCGGCAACGCGCTCGTGCGGCTCGGCCTGACGCCGGCGCAGGCGACCTGGCAGGCCGGCGTCGACGTGCTTTCGTTCGGCGCCACCAAGGGCGGCGCGATGGCGGCGGAAGCGATCGTGTTCTTCGATCCGGCCCGCGCCGCCGGCATGGACTCGCGTCGCAAGCGCGGCGGACATCTCGTCTCCAAGCACCGGTTCGCGGCGGCTCAGTTCGAGGCCTACCTGCACGACGACCTGTGGCTGCGCCTTGCGCGCCGCGCCAACGATGCCGCCGACCGGTTGGCGGCGCGCCTTGCGGCCGTGCAGGTCCATCCGGTGTGGCCGGTCGAGGCCAACGAGGTGTTCGTCGCATTGTTCAAAGGTGCTGACGCGCGGCTCAAAGCCGCGGGGGCGATGTATTACCCATGGCCGACTGAAGGTCTCCCGCGCAATGCCGTCGTCGGCCAGGACCGCGTGCTGGTGCGCCTCGTCACGTCGTTCGCAACCACCGACGTCGAGATCGACCGCTTCGCGACACTTGCCGGTTCCGCCTAGCCAGCCCGCGCTCCGCCCACAGCGCGCCCAAGCTCCGCCTCAATCCGGCGCGCATAGTTTGCGAAGTGCAAACGACCGGCGCCGCGAAGGCGCCGGCGAGGGGCGGCGGAGATCTCTTGGCAGGAGGCCTGTCGTGAACATCAAGGTTGCGGTCGTGACCCTGTTGCTCTGCCTCGGGGCGACCGAGGCGATGGCGCAACCGGGCTGGTATCGTCCTTTCGCCGAGGTGTCGCCCTATGAAGTCGTTCGGATCCTGCGTGCGCGCGGTCTCGTCCCGGTCTCGCGCCCGACACTGCTCGGTCCGAACTACGTGGTGCAGGCGACCGACCGCTACGGCGATTTGAAGCGGGTCGTGGTCGATGCGGCGTACGGCGACATCGTGCGCGTGATCTCGCTCAACCGCCCGCCGCCTCCGCCGGCGCCGCCCGCGTGGGCGCGCCCGCCGCGGCCGCTCGAGCCGGATGATGACGACGACCAGGTGGCGACCCTGCCCCCGGCTGCGATTCCCGCCAAGCCGCGCACCGCGGCGGTGACGCCGCTGCCGCGGCCACGGCCCGCGCCGGCGGCGCCGGGACCGGTTGTGCCGACACCCGATCCGTCCGAACAGCCGATGTCGAAGCCCGATGTGCCCGCCGCCGAGACGCCGACGGCGGCCGAGCCACCGCCCGTGACCGCGGCCGCGCCGGTGCCGCGCGCGGCCCCGCCACACACACCAGCCGCACGGCCGGAGAGCCCCGGCGAGTCGCGTGGGGTGACGTTGCCGACCCAGCCGCCCGCGCGTGGCGCCGAGCCGCCGGCGGCGCCCGCCTTGCCGCCGGTACAGCCGCTCGACTGAGTTCGCCCGTCCCTTCGCCAGCAACAAGAAAAGCGCCCCGGAAACCGGGGCGCTCCACTCTCGTCCTGGTCGCGTGGGTTACGCGGCCTTCGAAGGCTTGGCCTCGACCACCTTGGGCTTCGCCCCGCCGATCGGGATTTGGCGCGGCTTCATGGCCTCGGGGATCTCGCGCTCGAGGTCGACGTGCAGCAGCCCGTTCTCGAGCGACGCGCCCTTGACGAACACGTGGTCGGCGAGCTGGAAGCGCCGCTCGAACGCGCGCGCCGCGATGCCCTGGTAGAGCACCTCGCCGGCACTGTCCTGCTTGGCTTGCTTCTCGCCGCGGATCGCAAGGGTGTTTTCCTTGGTCTCGATCGCGAGCTCGTCGTCCCTGAAGCCGGCGACCGCAACCGTGATGCGGTAGCTGTTATCGCCGGTCCGCTCGATGTTGTAGGGCGGGTAGGTCGGCGTCGAACCGTCAACGCCGCCGAGCTGGTCGAACAGGTTGAACAGGCGGTCGAAGCCGACGGTCGAACGATAGAGGGGGGCAAAATCGAACGTACGCATGGCATATCCTCCTTGGGTTGAGCGACATGCGGCGGTCCGCCCCGGAGGGCCGAACCTATAGAAAACGCAGCCGGAATTGGCCTGCGCGAGGTGCATTTAGGGAGCCGGCCGGAGCTGTCAAGGGGGTGCGCAATCCAATCGGGGCGGGGGTTTTTGCGCTGCGGGCGCAGCAACCCCTCCGTCGGCCCGACCGCTGTCTCGACGATCGAGCGTGCAGGCGGCCGTACCCTGCTATAAGGCCGCTACCCGCCACCCGATCAGCCCCCATGGATCTCGTCGCGATACCTGAAAATCCAGTCCCGGACGGGGCGGTCGCCGGCGGCCTGACGGCGCGCGACGGCGTCAAGCTGCGCTTCGCGCGCTGGCCGGCGGTGGCGGGCCGCAAGGGGACGGTCTGCCTGTTCCAGGGCCGTACCGAATTCATCGAGAAATACTTCGAGGTGGTGACCGAGCTCAGCAGCCGCGGCTTTGCGGTCGCCACGCTCGATTGGCGCGGGCAGGGCCTCTCCGATCGCGCGCTTGCCGACCCGCGCAAGGGCCACGTGCGCCGATTCTCCGACTATGTCCTGGACCTCGAGGCTTTCGTGCGCGAGGTGGTATTGCCGGACTGCCCGTCGCCGTATTTCGCGCTCGCCCATTCGATGGGCGGTGCCATCGTGATGCGGGCGATCCATCATGGGCATCGCTGGTTCGAGCGCATCGTGTTCTCGGCGCCGATGCTCGCACTCGCCGGCCGCGCCGCGCGCGCGACGCCGCGCCGAACCATCCGCATCTCGCGCCTATTCGGAATGGGCCACAGCTACGTACCCGGCGGCGGCGCAACCGCCGTTACGTCGCTGCCGTTCGACGGCAACGTGCTCACCTCCGATCCCGTGCGCTACAGCCGCACCGCCAAGATCGTGGAAGCCGCGCCCGCCCTCGGCCTCGGTTCGCCGACGATCGCCTGGCTCGATGCTGCCTACGCGCAGATGACGGCGTTTGCAGACCCGGCCTATCCGCGCAGCCTCACCCAGGCGATGCTGATTGTCGGCGCCGGCCAGGACGCCGTCGTCTCAACGCCCGCGATCGAGCAGTTCGCGATCCGGCTGCGGGCCGGCTCGCACGTGGTGGTGCCGGGCGCGCGCCACGAGCTGCTGATGGAGCACGATCACTACCGCAACCAATTCTGGGCGGCATTCGACGCTTTCGTGCCGGGCTCGGGCGAGGCCAAGGCCGATGAACCATCGGATTGGTGAGCCCCGACCGCGGCGCTCCTTAAGAGCAGACAGGGATACATGGTTCCCGGCTCTCGCTGCGCTCGGCCGGGATGACAAGGGGGGAGGGAACGCTGGAGCGACGGCTCCGCGAGAACGCAGCGCAATTTCAGCTCGGCGTTCGGATGTGTGCACGCCTTAGCCAGAAGGGAGAGGTCGCCGCGCTGAGCGCAGCGACGCGTGACGGGTGAGGGGATGGGCCGGCCATGAAGCTGATCGCCCACCGCGGCTGGGCCGCAGGCGCGAGCGAGAACACACTGGCGGCGTTCGCGCGCGCGGCGCAGAATGCGCACATCGCCGGCGTCGAGTTCGACGTCAATCGCGCGCCGCAATCCGGCACATTGGCGGTCTCGCACGACCCGCCGCGGCCAGGGCAACCGTTGCTCGGGCTCGACGCCGCGCTGGCGTTCCTCGCCGGCACCGATCTCGACCTGTTGGTCGAGATCAAGCAGCCGGGGCTCGCATCGGAGGTCATTGCGGCACTGGTTGGACACGATCTCGCCGGTCGCGCACTGGTGTTCGGCTTCGAAACGGCGGCGCGCTCGTTTCCGTGGCAGCGGCCGCGGCCGGTGCGCCTGGGCGTCATCGCCAGCTATCCCTGGGCCATCGACCGCATGGTGCGCGCCTATGCGCCCGACGTGCTGCTCACCGGTTGGGACGACCGCACCTGGACGCGCATGGCCTTCCGGGCGTGGTGGTCGGCGTTCTCGCTCGGGCGGCTGGCGCGGCGCCACGGCGTGCCGGTGGTCGTCGGCATCGTGCAGCGAAGGCAGGATCTCGATTGGGTCGCGCGCCAGCATGTGGAAGCGGCAGTCGCCGACCTGGATCGCGGGATCGTGGTCGGCAGCTAGGCGCGTTCCCGCCCTGACAACTCATACCAGCCACACTGGATTCTGACTGGTCATGCCCGGCCTTGTGCAGGCCAAGCCCGGCCACGACGGCTGGTACTATTCCTTCAGCAGCGCGAGCGCCGCGGCGTGCGCGCGGCGGTCGCCGGCGGCAACGATGCGGCCGCCGTTCGCGGCGGGTGCGCCTTCCCAAGTGGTGATGATCCCGCCGGCGCCGGTGACGATCGGAATGAGCGCGACGATGTCGTGCGGCTGGAGCCCGGTCTCGATCACCAAGTCGACGTGTCCGGCCGCCAGCATGGCGTAGCAGTAGCAATCGCCGCCGTAGCGCGGCAGCCGCACCGCGTTCTGCACCCGTTCGAACGCGCGCCGGTCGGCTTCGCTCATCAGCAGCGGACTGGTGGTGAACAGCACCGCATCCGCAAGGTCGGCGCATGCCCGCACCATCAGGCTGCGGTCGCCGGCGGGCCCGCGGTAGCGCGCGGCGCCGCCGTCGCCGGAAAAGCGCTCGCGCGTGAACGGCTGATGCATCATTCCGAACGCCGGCACGCCGTGGCGGGCAAGCCCGATCAGGGTGCCCCAGACCGGCATGCCCGAGATGAAGGATTTGGTGCCGTCGATCGGATCGAGCATCCACACGTATTCAGCGTCGGTGCGCTCGTTGCCGAACTCCTCGCCGACGATGCCGTGCTCCGGGAACGTCTGCCGGATGAGCGCGCGCATGGCGGATTCGGCCGCCCGATCGGCCGCCGTCACCGGATCGAAGCCGCGCCCGCGGGTCTTGTTTTCGACCCCGAGCGAGGTGCGAAAGAACGGCAGGATCGCGTCGCCCGAAACGGTCGCCAGCTGATCGACGAATGCGGCGAAGTCGACGGCCGTCATGCTCCCCCCTGGGCTCGCGGCGACCTTTGCGCGTCTATAGGAGACGGCCGGGATCGGCAACCTTGCTTGCAAGGTCGCCGACGTGCGACGAGGTCCGGATGGAGGCGCACGTCGAGGATCGCCGCGCGTTCGGGATGGCGAGCGGAACGGTCGTGCTGGTGGTCGGGACACTGGGCGGGGCCTACATGGTCTCGCAGGCCCTGCGCAACTCGATCGGCGTGATCGCTCCCAACCTCGCGGCCGAGCTTGCTTTGTCGGCCGCCGAGATCGGGCTGTTGTCGAGCGCGTTCTTCATGGCGTTTGCGGCTGCGCAAGTGCCGCTCGGCGTTTGTCTCGACCGTTTCGGCCCGAAGGCGTGCATGCTTGTGTGCAGCGGCATCGCCGTCATCGGCGCACTGTGGTTCGCGGTCGCGACCACCCCGCTCGGGCTCGTCGGCGCCCGCGCGCTGCTTGGGCTTGGCTCCTCCTGCTACCTGATGGCCCCGCTGGCGTTCTATGCGCGCCGCTTCCCGCCGTCGCGCTTCGGGCTGTTCACCGGCATCCAGCTCGGTCTCGGGACGCTCGGCACCATCTTCGCGACCGCGCCGCTCGCCTGGTCGGCGGCGGCGGTCGGCTGGCGCGCGACCTTCGTGCTGATCGCGGCCGCCATGGCGCTCGCGGGCGTATTGCTGGCGCTCGTCGTGCCCGGCGAGCCGGCCACGGCGGATGCATCCAAACCCACGGAGACCTTGCGTGAGAGCATCGCCGGCACCCTGCACGCGCTGCGCACGCCATCGGTCGGCGCTCTGTTCCTGATGCAGATGTCCGCCTATTCGAGCTTCGTACTGGTCGCGGGATTGTGGGGCGGCCCCTACCTCACGCACATCTACGGCTTCGGCCTGCAGGAGCGCGGTGATCTCCTGCTGCTCACGGCGGCCGGGCAGAGCGCTGGGTCGCTGGCCTGGGGACCGCTTGGCCGGCTGTTCGGCCACAAGACGCCGGTTCTCATCGGCTCCGCCCTGACGGTCCTCGGCCTGCTGGTACCGGCCGTGGTCGGCAAGCTGCCGTCGACCGCGCTGGTCGTGTGGCTCGGCACGTTCGGCCTGATCAGCGCCTACACGGCCCTTCTGGTCGCGCATGGAAAGACGCTGTTTCCCCCGGCGCTCGTCGGTCGCGGCATGACGCTGCTCAATATCGGCACCATGGTCGGGGTGTTCGTCTCGCAGGCGATCACCGGCGCAATCATCGACCTGTTCCCGGCCCCAGGCGGCGCCTACCCGTTGGAGGCCTATCGAATCGTTTTTGCCGCCCAGGCGTTGTGGCTGGCAGGGACCATGATCCCATACCTGTGGGCGGACGACCCGCAGGCGAAGCCTATTTAGTAATCAGATCAATGAGTTGATCACAAGATGGGCAACCCGGCGGCGGTAGTCTCTTGTGTTTTGTGCGGCGCAATGTCATATATTGCGTTGCGGTAGCTCTGCTGCCGCTGCCCTCCTTGGGCGTTTCCTCCCTAGACTTGGCCGCCATTCGCTGGCGGCCTTTTTTTAGCCGGCCGCGCGTCTATTCGGCCGCGGCCCGATACGGGCGCAGCTCTTCGGTCGGCACCGCGGCCAGCCGGTCCGCCATGGTGACAAGGTCGGCGGCCAGCCGCGCGAACGAGCCGCCGCGCTCGAACCGGCGCTCGTCCATGTAAAGAGCACGGTTGACCTCGAGCTGGACCGAATGCAGCCCGCTTGCCGGGTTGCCGTAGTGCTCGGTGATGAAGCCGCCGGCGTAGGGCTTGTTGCGATTGACCGTGTAGCCGAGGCCGCGCAGCGTCTCCTCCATGGTGTCGGCGACCACGCCGACGCAGCTGGTGCCGTAGCGATCGCCGATCACGATGTCGGCGCGCGGCCGATCGTCCTTGGCGCCGACCGCCGACGGCATCGAGTGGCAATCGACCAGCACGGCCGCGCCGAAATCGCGGTGGATGCGGCTCATCAGGCGACGCAGCGCCCGGTGGTAGGGCTTGTAGAGCCCCTCGATACGCCGCAAGGCTTCGTTCACCGGCAGCCGCTCGTGGTAGATTTCCTGCGCCTCGCCGACCACGCGGGCCACGGTCCCGAGCCCCCCCGCCACCCGCATCGAGCGGGTGTTGGCGAACGACGGCAGTCGCCCGTCGAACATGCGCGGGTCGAGCTCGTAGGGCTCGCGATTGACGTCGACATAGCAGCGCGGGAAGTGGGCGCGCATGAGCGGATGCCCGCGGCGCACCACCCCGGCGAACAGCTCGTCGACGAAACTGTCCTCCGAGCGCCGCAGTGTCGCCAGATCGAGCCGGGCCGCCGCCAGGAAGGCGGGCGGATAGACGCGGCCGCTGTGGGGCGAATTGAAAACGACGGGGCTGCGCCACTCGACGGGCTCGAGGATCTCGAACGGCGGATCGAGTTCGGCTTCGAAACGGTCGCTCATGGGCGGAAGTCTGTTCCCGAAAGGCTTACCTGAACATGTCTCGGACGAGGGCGGGTCCGGTCGTCTAGCCTCTTTCGCGGCTCGTTGTCCATCGGCCGCTCGCGCCGCAAGGCGGCGCCTTCACCGCATATTTACCGGGCATCCGGCTTATGGAATCAAATACCTCAACGCCGGTGCGCCCGCCTGAGCCTAGCATGACCAAGATCCTCCTCGCCGAAGACGACAACGACATGCGCCGCTTCCTGGTCAAAGCCCTGGAGCAGGCCGGCTATGCGGTGATCTCATACGACAACGGGCTGTCGGCCTATCACCGCCTGCGGGAGGAGCCGTTCGAGCTCCTGCTCACCGATATCGTCATGCCGGAGATGGACGGCATCGAGCTCGCCCGCCGGGCCTCGGAGCTCGACCCGGACATCAAGATCATGTTCATCACCGGTTTCGCGGCCGTCGCGCTCAACCCCGACTCGCAGGCGCCCAAGGACGCCAAGGTGCTGTCGAAGCCGTTCCACCTGCGCGACCTCGTGAACGAAGTGCAGAAGGTGCTGGCGGCCTGAACGAGTTGGCAGCCGCCGCCGGCGCGCTTGCCTCGGTGGCGCCGAGCCGTTAAGACGGACGCACCCCACGAAGACGCTGGTCCGGGCGCGTAGCTCAGCGGGAGAGCACTACGTTGACATCGTAGGGGTCGCTGGTTCGATCCCAGCCGCGCCCACCATCCAAGCGCTTGCTGCTGTTCGTTTTATCGCAACGCCCCCGTTCGCTCCAACACATCGAAGTCTCGGCTGTCCGCACCTGTGCCACAGCAAGGGGTTTCGCCTGGCTGCGATCCGCAAGCGAACCCGCCTCGACTCGCGTATATTTTTATGTCTCGCCCCGAGGTCCGATGATCTGATGGGGGGGTGGCACTCATGAGAGCAAACGGCGGCTCCAACGGCGACCTGTGCATCACGCTGGTGCATGGGACATGGCCACGCGGCGTACTACGAGACGTATTCCTCACCCCGTTCTATGGGGTGTGGCCGTCTGGCTCTTGGCCGAAATCGCTTTGGTTCTCGGAAGGGAGCGAATTTAACGGCAGACTCGCGGGGGCGCTCGCCAAGCACGGGCTTTCGGCTCAGGTATCGCCGTTTACCTGGTCGGGCGCGAACTCTGTGCGGGAACGCGACAAGGCAGCGCGCCGGTTGGCCGAGCACATTCGCGCGAAGCAGACGGAGTATCCCGGTTCCAGGCAAGTCGTGGTGGCGCATAGTCACGGTGGCAACGTCGCCCTCCGCGCCCTTGACCAGATCGGCGGCGAGATATCCCTCATAACAATCGCTACGCCGTTCGTCGAAATTTTGCGCACCAAGATCTCGTCTAAGGCGACGCGACGGATCGACCTTATGCTCTCTTTGACTACGAGCATTCTTATACCTCATTACGTCACAACTTATTTCTCAATGTTAAACCCATACGTCTTCTATTCCATTGCCGCGCTCGGCGGCGCCCTTCCCTTCCTCTTGCTCTACGGGTTGCGCGCCAGGAGCACTCGAAAAGCAGACGAACTTGTGGGACTGACTGCCCTTTCACCCTCCGTTCGCAAACATCCGCTTCTGGTACTTCGTGCTGTCGATGATGAAGCCTCTCTCACCCTTGCAGCCGCAACGATAGGCAACTGCCTCTCAAGATTATTGGAAAAGTTGGCATACAAAATCTGGGTCTTACTACCCATTTTGTTCGTGGTATTTATCCTCGTTCTGACCGCCATCAATTTTTTTTGGCCCCTTTTTAGTATCTCAGTTGACTGGCCAGCGCTTTCGAGGGGCCTGATACTTGCATTTTTCGCATTCCTATTTTCGCCAGGGGCATTCAACTCTGCTTATGGCAGGGAGCTTCTTGTCATTTTGCAAGGGTACGAAATCAATTCCCAGTCAGCCCCCGACAGCATTGATCGACAGTCGGAGTTTCAATCAGAATCGACCCCGACCAATTGGGGGATGGTGGTAACGCTTCATCGAGCTGAAGAGGCTGAAGGACGTCTGCGGCACGGCCTCTATGACGATCCCCAGTGTGCTGAACGAATAGCCAGCTGGCTGAAAGGCCAATTTCACGAGAGAAAAGAGGGCACAGGAAACGTAAACGGACATGAAGCGTTGCCTGCCCACGTTCTTGAAGGAGATTCAAATTTGCGATCCTAGGCTCGTGCTTTCTTAGGAATTGCATGTGCGCAGGGAGCACCGCCACGTCGGATGCAGGAACGTATCAAGGCAATGCGCCGAGAGCCGGCAATGCAATTGGAGCACGCTACCCGGAGAGCGTAGGCGTGAAAGGCCGGTCCCCGCGTCTACCTAGGATTCGCCGCGCGCGGAGCTAGAGCGTTGAGAGGCACCCCTGGTTCCCTCGTTGCAGCCTAGCTGCCGCAAACTTCAGCGGTCTATCCGATGGCTGAAGTCTCGCAGGCATGATAAAAGAGCATCGGAACATTCCGGTGAACCGCCTTGCCCGCTTTAACGGCGTCGGTCTTCATCAGCTTCGTCAACGTCGGGTCAATATCCGTCCACCTGGTCGGCCCAACGTTAAAGCTGTTCGCAAGAGTAGGTAGCGCCTGCTGATATTGTATCAGCCGCGGCCGCTGCGTGTTTCTCAGCGCAACCGACTTTTGCTTCTCCTGCGAGAACATCCCGTCAAAATCCCAGATTTCCTGCAAAACCGAGTTGAGACCGCCTGCGTTCGTCCGAAAGCCGTCGGAGGCTTTGATGCCCCAGCTGAAGCTTGACACTATGACGCTGCTCACGGACAGCGAATTGTCCTGCGCTCCGGTAAGATCGTATTTGATGTATTTCGCAAGACCCGTGACGATAGACCGCCATTTCTGAGCGAATTGACCCGTCGTGGCAAACATGCGCGAGGGTACATAAGGCATGATCAGAAGCTGCGCCTTACCGGAGCCGGCAAGTTGGGCTCCAAGTATTGGCATATATCGAAATAGAGGTGCCCATGTCCCAAGATCAGGGTAGTCGTCCACAGTCATCGGTGGATCAGCATGGTCTGGAGCCGGATGAAAAAAGATGTTGACCTTGTCGAACTCGGCGAGAGACTTGGGCGCGACGGCAGCAAAATGTGAGGGCAGCATAGACGGGTCGTTCGCCTGAAAGAAGTAACATCTGACCTTGCCTTGAGGGTTTTTCTTGTCCAATTTGCCTGTACCGCGCACGGTCGCGGGATCGATGGCTTCCTGTGAAACATCGTAATCGCCGGTTCCCTTGTGCTTACCCTTGCATTCGGCGTGGCTAGTCATCGTCACTCCGGTATTGTCGAGAAAGGTAATTAACCGACCTGCGGATTGCGTTGCAGGCACGTCGAAATCTTCATAGTCATCCATAATTTTCTCCCCCTCCGATGCCATCCGCTAAAGCAATCTGCAGCATGAGGGCCATATTGCGTGACGTCAACGTCCATTGTTTCGGTGGCACAAAACCTTCCGTAAACACAGGTCCTCAAATTTCCACGCTCTGTTCTGCGCGCGGCCGCCGCGCCTACCGCGTCCGTCTCGGCCGCATCCTCAAGCCAAGAGCCAGCGCCGCTGAGGCCTGTCGGTACAATTCAAAGCTAGTGCGGTGATGAAAACTATCTCGGGTTTCGTTGAATTTTCTGGGATATTTTTGAGGCCTCTTCCACGCCCGAGAGTCATCCCGCTGCCCTGGTTCGATCCCAGCCGCCCCCACCATCCTCGCGCCTTGATCTTTTCTTTCGATCGGCCGCGTGCTGCGGTTGGCGCGGTTGTCGAACGCGCCCCAAGTGATGAGCCCACGTCGTAAGCCGACATGCGCCGCGATCCTGATTGCCGTCGTGCTGCCCGAACACGGGACGGCAGCGGCCGCGACCGGACTCGACGGCGCGGCGCTGTCGTGGCCGTGGGCGCTGCCGTTCATCGGCATCCTGCTGTCGATTGCGGCCGGCCCGCTGTTGCTCGCGACGCTGTGGCATCGCCACTACCCGACGATCAGTGCGGGCTGGGCGGCCCTGCTGCTGCTGGCGCTTGCGCTGTGGCATGGGCCGTCGATCGCGTGGGCCGCCTTCGTTCGGGCCGTGCTGGCCGAATATCTCAGCTTCATCGTCGTGCTGTTCGCGCTCTACGTGGTGGCGGGTGGCATCCGCGTGACCGGAACGCTGCGCGGCACGCCGCTCGCGAACACCGGCCTGCTGGCGCTCGGCACCGCCATGGCGAGCGTGGTCGGGACGACCGGCGCGGCGATGATCCTGATCCGTCCGCTGCTGCGGGCGAACGCGGGGCGGCGTCACAACCTGCACGTCGTCGTGTTCTTCATCCTGCTGGTCGCCAATATCGGCGGCGCGCTCAGCCCGCTCGGCGATCCGCCGCTGTTCGTCGGCTTCCTGCGCGGCATCGACTTCTTCTGGCCGGCGCGGCACCTGTGGATGCAGACGGCCGTCACCGCCGCGTTGGTGCTCGGCATGTTCCTGCTGGTCGATCTCTGGCTCGCGCGCGGCGATCGGCCGAACGCGCGCGCGTCCGATCACCGGCGTGACCCGATCCGGGTCAAGGGCGGCATCAACTTCGTGCTGATCGGCCTCATCATCGCCTGCCTCCTGCTTTCGGCGGCGTGGCGTCCGGAGATCGGCTTCAGCATCTTCGGCACCTGGGTCGCGCTGCAGAATCTGGTGCGCGATGCCGCGCTCGTCCTCATTGCTGTGTTGTCGCTGTGGTTGACCCCCGAGGAGCACCGCCGGGCCAACGGGTTCAGCTGGGAACCGATGCGCGAGGTCGCGATCCTGTTCGCCGGCATCTTCGTCACGATCATTCCGGTCCTGGCGGCGCTGGAAGCCGGCCCGCGCGGGCTGTTCGCGGCGCTGCTGCGGGTGATCACGCATCCCGACGGAACTCCCAACGAGGCGGCGTATTTCTGGCTGACCGGCGGCCTTTCGGCCTTCCTCGACAACGCGCCGACATATCTCGTGTTCTTCGAGCTCGCCGGCGGCGACCCGCAAGCCCTGATGGGGCCGCTCGCAGGCACGCTGGCGGCGATCTCGCTCGGTTCCGTCTACATGGGCGCGCTCACCTATGTCGGGAACGCACCGAACCTCATGGTGTATGCGATCGCGACCGAGAACGGCGTCAAGATGCCGAGCTTCTTCGGCTACCTGTTCTGGGCCTCGCTGGTGCTGCTGCCGATCTTCGCCCTGCTCACCCTGCTGCCGATCGCGCCGATTCTGAGGTTGTCTTGACTGGGCGGCCGGATTGCCGGACCTTGCCGGCCGTCACAATGGAGGTGCGGGAATAGGCCCGGTCCGCGCGGACCGACTGCGACCGCCTTGCCGGATCGGGGACGCGCATGGGCGGTGGGGCGGTTTCGAGTGTTTGCGCTGCGCCGGGCCGGGTTCGGCGCCGGGTAGTCGGTTTGATAGTGGCGGCCGGCCTGAGCGTGCTCGCCGCACCCGCCGTCGCTGCCGTCGGCCCCGAAGCGGCAGCGATCGAGCCGCTGTACTTCTTGGGGATCCCGGTCGATTTCATCCTGTTCGGGCTGACCCTGGTTGGCGTCGCGGTCTTCCACCAACACACGCTCGCGGTCGCGCTGGCAGGCTTGGCCGCGATCACCGTCTACAAGCTCGCTTTCACCGGGTTCAAATTCGGCGTGGGCCTCGCCGGACTCGGGCTGCACCTGCAGCACGAATGGGTGATCCTGGCCAATCTGTTCCTGCTGCTGATGGGCTTTGCGCTGCTGTCCCGCCACTTCGAAAAGAGCCGCGTCCCGGACGAAATGCCGGCGCTGCTGCCCGACGACTGGAAGGGCGGCTTCGCGCTGCTTGCGATCGTGTTCGTGCTGTCGAGCTTTCTCGACAACATCGCGGCCGCGCTGATCGGCGGCACGATGGCCCGCCACGTGTTCAAGGGACGCGTCCACATCGGCTACCTCGCCGCAATCGTCGCCGCCTCGAATGCCGGCGGGTCCGGCAGCGTCGTCGGCGACACCACCACCACCATGATGTGGATCGACGGCGTCAGCCCCGTGAGCGTGCTCGAAGCCTTCGTGGCGGCGTCGGTCGCGCTGGTGATCTGCGGGATACCGGCGGCGCTGCAGCAGCATCGCTATTGCCCGATCGTGCGGGATGCGCCGCGCGGCCTGCGCATCGACTGGGTTCGCGTCGCGATCGTCGCCGCCATCCTGATCGTCGCCATCCTGGCGAACGTGCTTGCCAATCTGCGATTCCCCGCGCTGCTTGACGTGATCCCGGTGATCGGCGTCGCGGTATGGATTGTCGTTCTGCTCACCGCGCCGCTGCGACGTCCCGACTGGGAGATCATGCCCGAAACGTTCAAGGGCACGGTCTTCCTGCTCGCCCTGGTCACGTCGGCCTCGATGATGCCGGTCGAGAAGCTGCCTGCCGCCTCGTGGCAGACCGCGCTCGGCCTCGGCTTCGTCTCCGCGGTGTTCGACAACATCCCGCTCACGGCGCTCGCGCTCAAGCAAGGGGGCTACGACTGGGGCTTTCTCGCTTACGCGGTCGGCTTCGGCGGTTCGATGATCTGGTTCGGCTCGTCGGCCGGTGTGGCGCTCGCCAACATGTACCCGGAAGCGAAGTCGGTCGGGCTGTGGGTGCGGCACGGCTGGCACGTCGCGGTCGCCTATGTGATCGGCTTCTTCGTCATGCTGGCGATCCTCGGCTGGAACCCCGATCCGCCGCACAAGAAAACCGTCGAGCGGCTGTCGGCGTTGGTGACGGTGTCCGCTACTTGATCGTCTGGAGCGACCATGGCCTGGATCTACCTGCTTGTTGCCGGATTGCTCGAAGTCGCCTGGGCGATCGGCTTGAAGTACACCGACGGCTTCACGCGCCTGTGGCCGAGTGCCTGGACGCTGGTCGCGATGGCGCTGAGCATGGTGTGTCTCGGCCTGGCGTTGCGCGCCTTGCCGGTCGGCACCGCCTACGCGGTGTGGGTCGGCATCGGCGCGGTCGGCACCGCGGCGCTCGGCATGATCTTGTTCGACGAGTCGCGCGAGCCGCTGCGCCTATTCTGCCTCGGTCTGATCGTGGCGGGAGTCGTGGGATTGAAGCTGGTCACGCCCGATCCGACCTAAGGCAAGACCTGCAAGGTAGCCGCGCACCGACCGATTGACAGTGACGATGCCCGTCCTTATGAACCGGCGCGACTTCTGATCAATCGCAAACGATAGGCGCCGTCGCAGGCGGCCGCGACCAGGTTCGACCCATGAAAGTGCGCAATTCGCTGAAATCGCTGCGGCGCCGGCATCGTGCCAATCGGCTGGTTCGCCGCAAGGGCCGCGTCTACGTCATCAACAAGCTGCAGAAGCGCTTCAAGGCGCGCCAGGGCTAGCCCTCCGTCAAAAGATCGCCTTCTTGCCTGCGCGCGCGGGCGGCCTCATATTAGGCCCATGGATTCGCCGTTCTCGCGGATCGGCTTGCTTGGGCTCGTCGCGGCCGTCGGCGCTGCGGCGATGGTGTTGCACACGTCGCCCGCCGCCCGCGCACAGGCCGGCGGGTCGTCCGAGCCGCCCGCAGCCAAGCATCCCCGCCCGACCAACGTCGATCGCTCGCGCAACATCGAATTCCTGTTCGGTGCGCTCAAGGCGGCGCCCGATCCCGAATCCGCCAAGCTGGTCGAGAACCGCATCCTGACGCTCTGGCTGGCATCCGGCAGCGACACCGCGGATCTGTTGATGACGCGGGTGAAGACGGCGATCGACGCCAAGGAGTTCGATCTTGCGATCGAGCTGCTCAATGCCGTCGTCGAGATCAAGCCCGACTATGTGGAAGGGTGGAATCGGCGCGCGACCGTATATTTCCTCAAGAAGGATTTCAGCGCGGCGATCACCGACATTCGTCAGGTGCTGGCGCGCGAGCCGCGACACTTCGGCGCTTTGGCGGGGCTCGGAATGATCATGCAGGAGCTCGGCGACGACAAGCGCGCGCTCGAGGTGTTCCGGCGCGCGCTCGATGTGCACCCGCACCTGCCGCGCATCCCCGACCTGGTGAAGTCGCTGACCGAAAAGGTCGACGGCCGCGACATCTGACGCCCGTTTCGCGGCGCCCGGCGACGGCGCAGCCGCCTCACGCTCCCTCGGCGGCGTCGTTGCCCACGAAGGCGATGCGCACCATGTTGGTCGCCCCGGGCGTGCCGAGCGGAACGCCGGCGACGATGATGATGCGTTGGCCGGCGCGGGCGAATCCGTCCTTGAACGCGATCCGGCAGGCGCGCTCGACCATGTCGTCCTGGTCGCGCGCATCCTGCGCGACCACGCAATGGACGCCCCAGACCAGCGACAGCTTGCGTCCGGCCGAGAGGTTCGGGGAGATCGCCACGATCGGAGGGCGCGGCCGCTCGCGCGCGACGCGCAGTCCGGTCGAGCCGGAAAAGGTCCAGCACACCACCGCGGAGAGATCGAGCGTTTCGGCGATCTGCCGCGCGGCCGCCGCGATCGCGTCGGCACCGGTCGGCTCCGGTTCGGCGCGTTGCGCCTGCACGATCGGGCGATAGGTCGGGTCGCCCTCGACCTCTTCGGCGATGCGGTTCATGGTCGCGACCGCCTCGACCGGAAATTGGCCGGACGCCGATTCGGCCGACAGCATCACCGCATCGGCGCCCTCGTAGATCGCGGTCGCCACGTCCGACACTTCGGCGCGCGTCGGCACCGGGGCGGAGATCATCGACTCCAGCATCTGGGTCGCGATCACGACCGGCTTGCCGGCTTTGCGCGCGGCGCGCGTGAGCTGCTTCTGGATGCTCGGCACTTTCTCGAGCGGCATCTCGACCCCGAGATCGCCGCGCGCGACCATCAGCGCGTCGGCGACATCGAGGATCTCCGTCAACTGGTGGACGGCTTGCGGCTTTTCGATCTTGGCCATGACCGCCGCCCGTCCGCGGGTGATCTTCTTGGCCTCGGCGATGTCATCGGCGCGCTGGATGAACGACAGCCCGATCCAATCCACGCCGCTATTGAGCGCGGCTTCGAGATCGGAGCGATCCTTCTCGGTCAGTGCCGCGAGCGGCACCATCGTATCCGGCAGGCTGACGCCCTTGCGGTTCGACAATCGCCCGCCGACCTCGACGCGCGTGACCGCGCGGCGAGCGTTCGCGTCGGTCGTGGTCAGGCGCACCTTGCCGTCATCGAGCAGCATCGTGTCCCCGGGCGCGAGCGCCGCCAGGATCTCCGGGTGGGGAAGGTGAATGCGCGCGGCATCGCCGGGCGCGGGATTGTCATCGAGGACGAAGGTGGCGCCGGTCTCGACCATGACGGCCTCATTGGCGAAGCTGCCGATTCGAAGCTTTGGGCCCTGCAGGTCGACCAGGACGCCGATCGAGCGGCCGTAATGGCCTTCCACCGAGCGGATCGAGCTCACGAGCTCGCGCATGCGCTCATGGCTCGTGTGGCTCATGTTGATGCGGAAGACGTCGGCGCCGGCTTCGAACAGACTGGCGATCATGGCGCGGTCCGACGAAGCCGGGCCGAGCGTCGCGACGATCTTGGCGCGACGCAGCCGCCTCATCGCGAGGGGACCGATTGCTGCGTAGCCGGCGGCTGCCCGGGGGCCGCGCTACCCCTGCCGGCCTGGTCGAGTGGCGACTGCGGCTGCAGCGGGCGAGTCGGAGCTTGCTCGGTCGATTCGGTCAGTTGCACGGTCCACGTCGCCTGTTCGCCGGTATCGACCTCGAAGAAGCCGGTGCGCTCGAACCCGCGGGCGAAGCAATCATCGATGCCGCGGATGGTGAACTCCTTGTCGCGCGTGCACATCGAAGCCTTGCCCGACCACTCCCCGCCGCGATCATAGTCCACGGCGTAGATGTAGTAGAAGCGCGCCACAAGCTTGCCGCGGAGCAGCGTTTCGCACGTGCGGGAGGAGAGGTTCCACCATCCTTCGGTGACCCAGCCGTCGGCGTCCTTGTACCCCATGGCGATCCCGACGCGGCTGCCGGTGTTGTTGCACAGTCGAAAATCCGCCATCGCGGTCCCGGGCCAGACGCCGGCCGTGGTCGCGCCGATGGCGATCAGGACGCCAGCGGTCCGGACAAGATCCCGAACGGCGAAAATCCTGCGCCGCGCGATGGGGTGCGGGGGTGCCATGGTTAGCGCGCGTCCAGTTCACCCGCGGTCCCGCGCCGGCGGCTGATCGACCAGTATGGCGCGGAAGTCGTTGACGTTAGTATAGGTCGGACCCGGCGTCAGAAGGTCGCCGAGACGGGAGAAGAACCCCGTCGAATTGTTGTCCGCAAGAAACGCGGCCGGATCGAGGCCGAGTGCGTGGGCCCGTGCGCAGGTCGTGTCATCGACCACCGCTCCGGCCGGATCACTGGCGCTTCCCCCGCCCCCGTCGGTGCCGTCGGTATCGGCCGCCAGGGCCGTGATTCCCGCCGCCTCCTCGAGCGCCAGGGCGAGGGCCAGCGCGTATTCCTGGTTAGGGCCGCCGCGGCCACGCCCGGCGATCGTCACCGTGAGTTCCCCGCCCGAAAGGACGACCGCGCGGCGGCCGGCCGCCGCCAGCTCGCGCGCAAGCCGGGCGTGCGCGGCGGCCACCTCGCGCGCCTCGCCCTCGAGCCGGTCGCCGAGCAGCATGCACTCGAACCCGGCCGCGCGGGCGACCGCCTCGGCCGCCCGGAACGCGTCCGACGGCCGTGCCACCAGCCGAAATTCAGCGTTGGCGAAGGCCGGGTCGCCTGGTTTCGGCGTCTCGTTCTGTGGATCCGCCAGCAGCTGGCGCGCGGCGGCTGACAATCCCAGCCGGTAGCGCGCGCCGATCGCGGCCGCATCCGCGAGCGTGGACGGGTCCGGCACGGTCGGGCCGGAGCCGATCACCGTCGGCTCGTCGCCCGGCACGTCGGAAATCGCCAGTGTGAGCAGGCCGGCCGGCGCCGCCCGCGCCGCCAGTCTGCCGCCTTTGATGCGCGAAAGATGCTTTCGCACGGTGTTGATCTCGCCGATGGTGGCGCCGGAGCGTAGCAGCGCGCGCGTGATCCGCTGCTTGTCGCCAAGCGAGAGGCCCGCCGCCGGGGCGATCCAGTTGGCCGACGCGCCGCCCGACAGCAGCACCAGCACAAGGTCGTGGGCGCCGGCCTCCCCGGCGATCCCGAGCGTGTCCTCGGCAGCATCGAGCCCGGCCTGGTCGGGCACCGGGTGACCCGCCTCCACCATCCTGAGCACGCGGGTTGGGCGCCCATAGCCGTGTCTTGCCACAGCGATGCCGGCGAGGCGGTCGGCAGGGAGCCCGCAGCTGTCGAGGTAGTGGCGTTCCGCGACCTCCGCCATCGAGCCGGCGGCCTTGCCGGCGGCCAGGATGAGCAGCCGGCCGGGCGGTGAGGGTGGGGCGGGCAAGTGCGACGGCAGGCAGCTTCGCGGATGGGCGGCCTCGACTGCCGCCGCGTAGAGCTGCTCCAGCAGCGCGCGGGCCGCCGGCGTCACAGCGCCGACCCCACCGCCGGCGCGGTCGCGCGCGGACGAGCCACCCAAATGCCGGCAAGGATGAACAGGCCGCCGAGCGTTTGCGCCCAGCCGAGTGCCTCGCCAAGCAGCATCCAGCCGAACGCTGCCGCCGCGATCGCCTCCAGGAAGATCACCAGCGACGAAAACGTCGCCGGCAGGGCGCCGAGGGCGACCGACAGCAGCGCCAGGGCGGTGCGCCAGAAGGTGCTGGCATGCGTGCCGACATCGGCGAGCCGGTCGTCGGTTACCGCCCCTGCGGCCGTCATGCGTCGCCTCTCCGAAAATGCCACGCGGGGCAGTACTCCTATGGCAGGGCGGCGGCAGCGTCACTAGCGCATCGGCGGGACCGCGTGTCACTGCCGCCGCGGCCCGCGCCGGATGCCTTGCCGGCAGCGCGAAGGCCGTGGTATATATCAATGGTATATACCACAAGCACATTGTCCGAATGAGCAGTTTCGCCACCGCCAAGCTGTTCCGGCACGGTCGCAGCCAAGCGGTGCGGCTGCCGAAGGAATTCCGCTTGCCTGGGAGCGAGGTGCGGGTCCGCCGGGTCGGGCGCGGCATAGTGCTGGAGCCGGGCGGGCGCGACCTCAGGGATATCCAGGCAGTGTTCGCCGAGATCGACCGGCTGGGCGGCGCCGATGTACTTCCCGAGGGGCGGCCCCAGCAGCCGGCTGCGCCCGGGCAGCGCGTCCTTTTCGATCGATGATCTGCCTCGACACCCATGCGGTCGTTGCGGCGATCAATCTTCGCTGGCCGCGCGTACGCCGGCGGCTGGAGCACGCCCTCGCCGACGGGGTAGGGGTCGGCATTTCGACCGTGACGCTGTTCGAGCTGCACTACGGGACCAGGAGGGGCGCGCGGGCGCAGGCGAGCGCGGCCGCGCTGGCCGCGTTCCTGATGCTGGATGTGGTGCCCTGGCCGCTCGAGGTGGCGGATGCCGAGGAGGCGGCCGACCTGCGCGACGCGCTGCAGCGGGCCGGCACGCCGGTCGGTGCCTACGACCTGCTGATCGCCGCGCAGGCGCGCCGGCGCGGCGCCCTCTTGGTGACGGCGAATGCGCGCGAGCTCACGCGCGTGCCCGGGCTGCGCGCCGAGGATTGGGCGGCGTAGGCGGCCGTCCGACGCGCCGGGCCGCCATGGCGGGCGGGGGTCGGCCTCGCTATCTTCCGCTCACACGCGAAGGACATGACCTATGGATGAGACGACCCGCACCGCGCTCGAGGCCGCCGTGTACCGGCGGCTGGTCGAGCACCTGCGCAGCCGCACTGATGTGCAGAATATCGACCTGATGAACCTCGCCGGCTTCTGCCGCAACTGCCTGTCCAATTGGATGAAGGAGGCGGCCGATGCACAGGGCGTGCCGATGAGCAAGGACGAGAGTCGCGAGGCGGTCTACGGCATGCCGTACGGCGAGTGGCGCGCCAAATACCAGCGCGAAGCCTCGCCGCAGCAGCAGGCGGCGTTCGAGAAATCAAGCCGGCAGCACTGATTTTCCGATTGATCGCGCGTCGGCCTGTGCACGGCTGTGGATGACCTACGTCGCGCCTTGACGGCGCGCGCGCGGCCTTCGACACCTTCTGCCGCGGCGAGTGCAGCTCTCGCCCGTCGTATCGGAGGAGTGCTCGATGGCCACCGCCGCCGCAGTCAAGGAACAGCCCGCCACCCGTTTCGCCAAGGATCACCTGCGCGCGTTCGTCGAGCGCGTCGAGCGGCTGGAAGAGGAGAAGAAGGCGCTCGCCGACGACATCCGCGACGTCTATGCCGAGGCGAAGGCCAACGGCTTCGACGTGAAGGCGCTGCGCAGCGTGGTGCGCATGCGCAAGCAGGACCTCAACGAGCGCAAGGAGCAAGAGGCGATCCTGGAGACGTACCTGCACGCGCTCGGCATGCTGGAATGAATCCGTGTCCGGATGAGCGCAGCGAAAAATCCGGGGTATCTGGACGGATCAGGCAGTCGGGGTCTGCAGCCCGAGGCTTGCGTCGCCAAAATCCAGGCTAGCGTTCAGCGCAGGCTCGCGGTGACCCTGCCGAATGTGACGGTCGGAAGGAAGCCAACCGCCCGGCCGCCGGCGAACATCTGCGGCTCGGTTGCCTCGAACGCCGGATCGTCCGAGAAGGCCGCCGCCACCGCCACCGCGGGTTTTCGCATCAGCGGCGCGATCGCCCGATAATCGGCCGCGCTCGTCGCCACGACATCCATCGATTCCTGGATGCTGGGCGCGAGCATGACGCCCCGCAGCCACGGATTCTCGCGCAGCGGCTTCGAGCTCGGCGATGGCGCCGCTGCCTGCGCCAGCGGGGACGCCGGGGTGCGCGCAACCGCCGACTGGCTGGGACGCAACGCGCCCATCGGGGCAGCGCGAGCCGGCTGGTCGGAGGTAAGCGCCGCAGGTTGCGCCGCGAAAGCCAACGTGAGTTCGCTTGGGATGCGATCCTCGCCCGCGCCGACCGGCCCGGACGGCAGGCCCGCCGGCGGCTCGCCGACCGAGGCCAATTCGATCGGCAGCGACCGTGACACGGCGCCCTCGATCACGGTGCGGCCGCCGACCGAGGACGCGATGGGGCGGCCCTGCGGGCCGGTCTGCCACACCAGCCGCTCAGTCGGACGCGCCGGATCCGGCGCCGCCTGCATCGTCTTGCTTGGCCAGGGCCCGCGCGAAAGCACGATGTCGGCCGGGCTCGACGCGGTCACCCGCATCCCGCCGAGCTCGGGCTTGGGCTCGCGCGCGAGCGGCCGCACGCGCGGAAGCGGAACCAGCGAGGCGATCTGCGCGGGTTTCGGCTCTTCGGCGGCCTTGCCCCGCGCGGCCACCGCCGGCTTGCGAGTTGTCGCGACCTCGTTTGCGTCTTCGTCCTCTTCGCCGATGCCGAACAGGCGGGCCAATAGGCTGCGCTTCGGCTTCGCGCCGGCCGCCGCGCCGTCGGCCCCGATCACGCCGGCGTCGCGGGCGTAGGCAAGGGAAACCCGAGACGGGCTGCCGCCGCGCCGCTCGATGTCGGCGAGCGCGAGCTCGTAGCCCGGCAGCGGACGGCCGTCGGACGGGATGTGAACGGTGCGACCGTTCGGGAACACGCGCACCAGCTGGTCATGCGTCATGCGAGGCCAATGGCGGACGCTGCCGACGTCGAGATGCACGAACTGGCTCGACGGATAGAACCCGACACCGCCGCGCTGCTGGCGCAGGCCGGCGGCGCGAACTCGATCGAGCGGCACGTCGGGTATGTTGAAGTCCATCGCCTTGCCGAGCATGTGCTGGCTGAACTGGGCGACGCCGCGGCTGCGGCGGCGGAGCATCGAATTGGTCGCGGGCGAGCGGTAGGCCGAGATGATCTGGATCGGCTCTTTGCCGCCGACCTCCTGGTAGACTTCCCACACGATGTCGAACAACTGCGGATCCATCTTGATCTGCTCGTCGTTGCGCCAGTCGCGCAGGAACCGATTGAGCCGCTCGAGGCCGCCGTCGTCATAGCGCCCGTTGCGCTTGAAGGTGACGGTGATGTCCTCTTTGGTGTGGGTGTGGTGGATCTTGAGGCTGCGGGTATCGGAGTCCGCGGCGGCGTTCTGCAGCCCGGTGGTGCCGACAACCAGAACGAACGCCGAAAGGCCGAGGCAGCGCCCCGCGCGTGACGAATAGCAGATCAGCGGCTTCGGGCGCGCGCTACTAAAGGGCACGAGGGGCCTTCCCGTGAACCTGACTTCGCTTCGACCAAGGACCGGTGGCGCGAACGCGCCGCCGTCGTAAAAGCTCTGCAGTGTTGTCGGGAAGGGTTAATGCCGGATTAGCGCTAACCCAGTCCCCCCGCTCGCAAATTGGCTACGGGGTGAGTGTGGCAAAAGCTGGCCGCAAGTAAGGAGAGCTGGGGACAACACCAAGGAACAAGCGGGCCTCGTCAGCGTCCCGATTGCGAGGCTCGCGCTGCGCGCGACCGCTAGATTCCACTGCGATCGCGGAATAGCGAGAAGAACGGGAAGAAGCCGGGTTGCTGTTGCGGCAACACGTACCGGCTGCGTGCGGAGCGCGTCGTGCGCGCGCCGGCGGCGGCGCCCGGCGTCACGCGCTGGCTGCGCTCGGCGATCGCCATGTACTCGCCACGCAACGCCGCCTGCACGCGCCCGTCGTAGCCGTAGAGGTCCTCGCGCACCACCAGTTTGCCGTGCTCGTCGACATACGCATTCAAGTACGTCAGGTGCACGGGAATCGGCGTCTTGAATTTGAGCCACTGCTCGCCCGAGCCGAACATCCTGGTGATCCGCTCGGCGGTGTAGCGCTCGTGCGGGATGGCGATCGAGGCCAAGACCTCGCCGAACTGCGCCGGATTCTGCACCCGCATGCAGCCGTGGCTGTAGGCGCGGCGGTCATGATTGAACAGGCTCTTGTCGGGCGTGTCGTGCAGATAGACGTGGAAACGATTCGGGAAGTTGAACTTGATGCGTCCGAGCGCGTTGCGCTCGCCCGGCGGCTGGCGGATCGCGATTCGGCCGTCGGCGTTGCGCCCCACGATCAACCCCATGCGGGAGAGCACGGTCGGATCCTGGGCGAGCGCCGGCAGGTATTCGCCGTAGATGATCGATTCGGGAACGTGCCAGGTCGGATTGACCAAGATGTTCTCGATCTGCGCCGAGAACGACGGGCTCGGGGTACCCGGCTTGCCGACGACGATCCGGGTCCTGAACACGGTGGCGCCGTTGTGGACCGTCTTCAAGCTGAAGTCGGGAACGTTGACCATGACGTAGGCCTTGCCGAGATCGCGCGGCAACCAGCGCCAACGCTCCATGTTGGAGACGATGGCGTCGATGTCGCGACTCTTGGCGCGGCCGTTGAGTGCGTCGATGGTCACCTTGTCGAGCACGCCGTGGGCGCCCAGCCCCCGCCGCCTTTGAAAGTCCCTGACCGCGTCGGCCAAGGTGCCGTTGTATTCGATGCTGGCCGGATCGGCTTGCAGGTGCAGGCGCTGGCGCAGCAGCGGCACGCGCGCATCCTCCATCGGCTTTTTCTGCAGCTTGAGGGCCTTGCCGTGGGGGATCTGCACGACCTCGGTCTCGCCGGCGCGGCCGCGCAGCTCAGCGAGCTTCGCCTTCAGGGCACGGAAGCCGTCGTGCGGCGGATTGAACGCGTCCAGTGCCTTGCCGACATCCTGCGCCTCGGCCAGCTTGGTCAGCACGTCGGCCGGCTCTGGCGCCGGCGTGGCAAAGTCGATGTTCGGGCTGATGCGCGACGGCGTGACGCGTCCCGACTGGGCATGGCGCGCGAACGTGAGCACGGTGTTGGTGAGCTTGAGTTCGGCTTCGGCCAGAGCACTTGCCTCGGCGGTCATCATCTTGCCGAGGTCGGGCGTCACGTAGTCCCCCGGCTCGAGCCCGTCCGCGTCAGCCGCCCTGAGGCGCGCCGCTGCGGCTTTCATGCGCTCGCCCGGACGGCCGTTGTCGATCCACAGCGGCGCGAAGCCGCGGCCCCGATAAAATGCTTCGACTGCGGCGCGCTCCTGGCGGCCGGGAACCAGGCGGTCAAGCCGACTGGAAATCAGCTCGCGCATCTGCTCGGCCACCGGCAGGTCGGCGGTCTTCATCGATCCAAGCGGGTTCTTGCCCAAGTCCTTCAGGCTCGGAGGGGGCACGTCCGCGGGCTCGGGGACGGGGATCGCAGCCTGGATCGCGGCCTCGGTCGGAGGCGCGGCCGGGGTGGCGGCCGCCGGGGCCGACGCATTGGCATCCGCCAGGTCCGCCGCCGCCGGCGCGGGGGCATTGGCGTCCGCGCTATCGGCGGTCGCCGGCGCGGGATCAAGGGTGCTCGCGGTGATCGGCGGGACGTCGGCGGGCTCCGGCAGCGGGATGCGCGTCTCGATATCCGCCGCCGCCGGGGCGGTCGCCGCGGATACGACCCCGACCGCCGCGCCCGGCGTCGCGCCGGCCGCGTCTGCGACCGGATGGCGGTTCTCGAACGGGGCTGGATCGTCGGGGTCCGCGAGGGCCAATCCGCTGGATATCGCAAGCACAAGCGCCACGGCGGTTGATGCCGCAAAGCGATCGAGCCTGGGCGGGCGCATTGGACCACTCCCTCGTCAGTGGGACCATTCCCATAACTGCCAGGCGCGGCCTCGGGTCCACGCCTAACCTAGAAAATTGTAGGTGAGGCAATTTGCGCGGGCGATCAATACGCGGTGCGCCGCCGAAAGCGCAATTTGGCGCGAGTGTCACCGCGCCGCCACGCTATTTTGGTCCGAATTCGCGTCGGAATCGGTGAGGCCAAGCGTCTCCAGCTTGCGGTAGAGAGTCGAACGGCCGATGCGCAACTTGCGTGCCACTTCCGACATCTGGCCGCGATAGTGGGAGATGGCGAAACGAATCGCGTCCGCCTCGATGTCCTCGAGCGGGCGGACCTCGTGTCGGTCGTCGAGCAGCGCGAGGCCTCCGGCCACCGGCATCGCGGGCGGCGCAGCCATCAGCGGCGATTCGTGCGCGGCTTCGAGCGCAAGCGGTGCCTCATCGAGCACCAGCGGTTCGGCCGGTTCGCGCCCTGCGCCACCGGCAATCGGAGACATGCGCGCGGCCTGTGCGACGATCTGCGGGAACTCCTGGCTTCCGATCTCATGACCTTCGGCCAGCACGACCGCCCGAAACATCGCGTTCTCCAGCTGACGCACGTTGCCGGGCCACGGAAACCCCTGCAGCCGCGCCATCGCCTCGGCCGCGACGCTACGGATGCGCTTGCCTTCCTCGGCGGCGAAGCGGGCGAGGAAATGTCGCACCAGGCTGGGGACATCCTCGGGCCGTTCGCGCAGCGGCGGGACCGCTATGGGAAAAACGTGCAGCCGATAGAACAAGTCCTCGCGGAAGCGGCCGGCTCTGACGTCTGCGCTGAGGTTGCGGTCGGTCGCCGATATGATCCGCACGTCGACCTTGACCGGCTTGCGCGCGCCGACCGGCTCGACCTCGCCCTCCTGGACGGCGCGCAACAGCTTGACCTGCGCGGAGGGCGGCAGCTCGCCGACCTCGTCCAGGAACAGCGTGCCGCCGGAAGCTTCGATAAACTTTCCGGTGTGACGCGCGGTTGCGCCGGTGAACGTTCCCTTTTCGTGTCCGAATAGGATCGACGCCACCAGTTTCTCCGGGATCGCGCCACAATTGACGGCGACGAACGGCTTGGCGCGACGATCGCCGGAACCGTGGATGGCACGGGCGATCAACGCTTTGCCGACGCCGGCTTCGCCTTCGATCAGCACGGGAATGTCGGACCCGGCGGCCTTCTCGGCGGTGCGCAGCACGCCGTCCATGCGTGCGTTGGCGGTGATGATGTCGCCAAAGCCCAGCGTGCCGGCGCGGCTGCGTTTGATGAGCTTGAGCTCGCTCTCGAGGGCGCCGGTGGCGAGCGCGTTGCGGAGCGAGACCTGGAGGCGCTCGCCGGCTTGACCACGAAATCGATCGCCCCTGCGCGCATCGCGGAGACGACGTTGTCGATACCGCCGTGAGCGGTCGCGACGATGACTGGAACGCTGCACCCTGCCGCGCGCATGCGCGCGAGCACGCCGAGGCCGTCGAGATCCGGCATCACCAGATCGAGGATCACGCAGTCGACGCGCGGACCGTCGCCTGCGAGCAGCATCCGGACCGCCGCTTGGCCGCCTTCCGCCGCCACCGCCTCGTAGCCGAAGCGGGCGACCAGGTTCTCGATCAGCCGGCGCTGCACGGGATCATCGTCGACGATGAGGATTCGTTCGGCCATGGCGCTTTCGTTACCGCTTGTCCCGATTTGGGCCACAGTGGAGGCGGGAGCCTTAACGCTTCATAAAGAGCGCGCGCGACGGTTCGACGGTCATTGCAATTGCTTGGCCGGCCGCGGGGCGATCAGGTCTTGACCGAGGAGCAGTTCGAGGTCGATCGCGCACTGGGCGTCCAATCGTTCACGGCATAGCTCAGCGGCAGAGACCGTTGGGAGGTATGCGGACGTCGACGCGGCCTGACCATGCGCGCTCTCGACCACGATGTGGTCAAGACGGTGCACGGCATGCTCAGGGCGCCGGCCGCGCGGCGGTGTGCAGGCCAACTGGCCTTTTGGTCGCGGACGACTATGTATTGGGCCGTTGTCGATCTCCGGGGCCGCATGAACGACCGCGAAGCCAACCGCTTCTCAGCCCGCGCGGCGCGCTATGCGCGCGTTGGCGCCAACGTGGGCGGCGTGGCGGCGCGGATGGCCGGGGCGCGGCTGCTCGGCTTCGATCTCGACCGCGGCAAGAATGCGACCGAGCTGGCGGCGGCGCTCGGCGGCCTCAAAGGTCCGATCATGAAGGTGGCGCAGCTGATGGCCACCGTCCCGGACCTCTTGCCGCCCGAATACACCGCCGAGCTTGCCAAGCTGCAGAGCCAGGCTCCGCCGATGGGCTGGGGCTTCGTCAAGCGGCGCATGACGGCCGAGCTCGGCGCCGGCTGGCAGGCCAAGTTCGCAAAGTTCGAGCACCAGCCGGCCGCGGCCGCGTCGCTCGGCCAAGTGCATCGCGCGGTGTCGCTCGACGGCGTGCCGCTGGCTTGCAAACTGCAGTATCCGGACATGCAGTCCGCCGTCGAGGCCGACCTGCGGCAACTCGACTGGCTGTTCGCGATCCATCGCCGCATGGAGCCGGCGGTCGACACCACCGAAATCGCCAAGGAGATCGGTGCGCGCGTGCGCGAAGAGCTCGACTACAAGCGCGAGGCCAAGCACGTCGCGCTCTATCGCGGCATGCTGGCGGATCAGCCGCAGATTCGGGTGCCGAAGGTGTGGCCGGAGCTCTCGACCGCCCGCCTGCTCACGCTCGACTGGCACGAGGGCGCGCCGTTGCTCACCCACAAGACCGCCGACCTCGCCACCCGCAACCGGATCGGCACCGCCATGTTCACGGCCTGGTGGTTTCCGTTCAGCCGCTTCGGCGTCATCCACGGCGATCCGCATCTCGGGAACTACACGGTGTTCGAGGCGGCCGCGAAGGGGCGCGGCAAGCGGCCTGAAGGCATCAATCTGCTGGACTACGGGTGCATCCGCATCTTTCCGGCGCGGTTCGTGGCCGGTGTGGTCGATCTCTACCACGGGCTCCTGCACGGCGACCGCGACCTGGTCGTGCATGCGTACGAGACGTGGGGTTTCCGCGGGCTCGGCCGCGAGCTGATCGACGTGCTCAACATCTGGGCGAAGTTCATCTACGGCCCGCTGCTGGACGACCGCGTCAGGAGCATCGCGGACGGCGTCAAGCCCTCGGAGTATGGGCGCCGGCAGGCGTTCCAAGTGCATCGCGCCCTGCGGGAAAAGGGTCCGGTACGAGTGCCGCGCGAGTTCGTGTTCATGGACCGGGCTGCCATCGGGCTCGGCGCCGTGTTTCTGCACTTGCAGGCGGAGCTCAACTTCTATCGGCTGTTCAACGAGGCGATCGGCGATTTCTCCGCCGACCGCGTCGCCAAGCGGCAAGCGGCGGCGCTCCGGTCGGTCGGCTTGCCGCCCGCCGAACCTTGAGTGGAGATCGATCCTGCGGCTTGCGCGATCAACGCGCGCGACCGTTTGCGGACGCCGGTCCGGCCAGTGGCGGAAGCCGTTCGTCTATGGGCGATGATTGAATGATCGACGTGTTGGTCATCGCGTAAGGCGTGATCTGGTCGATGACTGTCTCGAGCGCCGCCAGCGACGCCGTGTGCACCTTGACGACGTAGCAATCTTCGCCGGTCACGCGGTCGCACGCGACGATGGCTTCAATTGCCTGCAATACCTCGGCAACATTGCGCAGCTGTCCCGGCATGGGGCGAACGCGAATGTAAGCCGACAAAGCAAGGCCGAGCGCCGCGGGATCGATACGGGCCGCATACCCGCGCACGACGCCAGCCTCTTCAAGCCGACGTACGCGCTCGGCGGCGCTCGGCGCCGACAGGCCAACGGCGCGCGCGAGCTCCGTCATCGTCGTCCGCGCGTCGGCGTGGAGGGCGCGCAACAAGGCGACGTCAACCGGATCGAGGAGCTGGTTTCTGTTTCTGAGGCGTTTCATGGATTCATCGGGTGATAAAGAGGCATAATTTAGGAATATCCCCTTGCTCAATCCATGTGAGGCAGGAAGTTATGCCCTTATTTTAAGGAATGAGCAAATGCCACCCGCTGGCGTCTGTCGCGGGCTCGGTGCCGCCGCAAGCGTGGTTCGCTGTCAGCGCAATCTTCCACTATCTCGGGCCTTCCTTCGCCGTGCTGCTGTTTCCGGCCGTGGGTGTGCTCGGGGTTGCTTGGCTCCGCATCGCATCGGCAGCCTTGCTGTTTACGACCTGGACGCGTCCTTGGCGGGTGATCGCGCAGGCCGGTCCCGAAGAGCGCGCGCTTCTATTCGCCCTGGGCGCCGTTCTCGCATTCATGAACTGCGCTTTCTATCTCGCGCTCGATCGCTTGCCGATGAGCCTCGTGGCCGCGCTCGAGTTCGCCGGCACCATTGCGATCGCCCTCTACGGCCTGCGAACGGCTCGCAACTATGCGGCGCTCGCTTTGGTGGCAGCCGGAGTGTTCATTCTCATCGATGTAAAATGGTCGAGCGATCCCGTCGGGCTGTCATGGGCGCTGGTCAACGGCATTCTGTTCGTCGCGTACATCGCCGTCGGCCACAAGATTTCGCAGGCGGGAGCCACGGACGGCGTCGAGAGACTGGGCGCCGCCATGGTGGTGGCGTTCGTCTTTGTCATGCCCATTGGCCTTGTCAGCGCGATGGCTGCATTTTCGAGCCCCGTCCTGCTGCTTGCCGGCATCGGGGTCGGCATCTGTTCATCGGTCATCCCTTACGTCTGCGATCAGCTCGCGATGTCTCGGCTGCCGCGCGCGAGCTTTGCGCTGTTACTGTCGTTGCTGCCAGCAACCGCAACGATGATCGGCGCGATCGTGTTGCGCCAAGTGCCGAGCTCAAGCGACCTGGTGGGCGTGCTCCTGGTGATGCTGGGGGTGGCCATCCACAAGCCCGCGGCACCGTCGCGAGCCATCTAGACAAGAGCGACTTTCAGGCTGGTGCGGTGTCCCGATTGCACCGCCGTTGCCCTGCGCAAGCAATTGCGATAAGCCGCACGAGGGTTTCGTCGCACCGGGAGAGGCACGATGGCGGAGCATCGCGAGGTCGAATACGCGACCGCGGATGGCAACGACTATGCCGAGCACGAGAAAACTTACCGGCTGTTCGTGGCGCTGGTGAAATGGCATATCATCGTGATCGCAATTATCCTTCTGTTGATGTTCTTCTTCCTGACGTGATCGCTCGGCCGGCCGGCGCCGTTCGGCGGTTGGCCGGTGTCCGACGGGGCAGCCGCCAAGAACGCATATGAAAATCGCGATTCCCGCCGAGTCCGAGACGGGCGAGCCGCGCGTCGCCGCGACCCCCGAGACCGTGAAGAAGATGCGCGCGCTCGGCGCCGACGTGGCGGTCGAGCGCGGCGCCGGCGTCAAATCCGGGATCCTCGATGCAGACTACGAGGCCGCCGGCGCGGTGATCGCGGCGGACGCCGCCGCCGCCGTTGCCGATGCCGACGTCGTGCTGAAGGTGCGCCGCCCGAGCCAGGCGGAGCTGCCCGGTTACCGGCGCGCCGCCGCCGTTATCGCGATCATGGACCCGTTCGGCCATGAGGATGCGCTCAAGGCCATGGCCTCATCCGGGATCACGGCCTTCGCCATGGAGCTGATGCCGCGGATCACGCGCGCACAGGTAATGGACGTCTTGTCCTCGCAGGCCAACCTCGCCGGCTACCGCGCGGTCGTCGACGCGGCCGCCGAATACCAGCGGGCGCTGCCGATGATGATGACGGCAGCCGGCACCGTTCCGGCGGCGCGCGTCTTCGTCATGGGTGCGGGCGTGGCCGGCCTGCAGGCGGTCGCGACCGCGCGGCGTCTCGGCGCAATCGTCACCGCCACCGATGTGCGTCCGGCGGCAAAGGAACAGGTCGAGAGCCTGGGCGCCAAGTTCGTCGCGGTCGAGGACGAAGAGTTCAAGCAGGCCGAAACCGCCGCCGGCTACGCCAAGGAGATGTCGCGGGAATATCAGGCCAAGCAGGCCGCCCTCGTCGCCGAGCATATCAAGCGGCAGGATATCGTCATCACCACCGCGCTGATCCCGGGCCGGCCGGCGCCACGGCTGATCTCGGCCGACATGGTCGCCTCCATGCGACCAGGATCGGTGCTGGTCGACTTGGCGGTCGAGCGCGGCGGCAATGTCGAGGGCGCCAAGGCCGACGCGGTAGCCGAAATCAACGGCGTCAAGATCGTCGGCTACGGCAACGTGCCCGGCCGGCTCGCCGCCACCGCCTCGAGCCTCTATGCCCGAAACCTGTACGCGTTCCTCGAAATTCTGATCGACAAGAGCGCCAAGGCGCTGGCGATCGACTGGGACGACGAGATCGTCAAGGCGACGGCGCTGACCCGCGGGGGCGCCGTGGTGCACCCGAGCTTCCAGCCGCAGACCGCAGCTTAGGATCAAGAGATGGCGACACCGACGACGGCTGAATGCACCGGCCAGCTGCTTCCCCAAAAGGCCGCCGAATGCGCGCAAGCCGCCGCCGAGCTTGCGCGGCAGGCCGCGCTGGAAGCGCAGAATTTCGCCGACCTGGCCGCAGCCGCGACGCACGGGGCGACCGGCGGCGCGATCGATCCGTTCGTGTTCCGCTTGTCGATCTTCGTGCTCGCCGTGTTCGTCGGTTACTACGTGGTCTGGTCGGTGACGCCGGCCTTGCACACGCCGCTGATGTCGGTGACGAACGCGATTTCTTCCGTCATCGTGGTCGGCGCGCTGCTGGCCGTTGCGGTCGACGTCGCCTCCGCCGAAGCCGGCTCGGGCTTTGCCCGCACCCTCGGCTTCATCGCGCTCATCCTTGCGAGTGTGAACATCTTCGGTGGCTTCCTGGTCACCCAGCGCATGCTCGGCATGTATCAGAAGCGCAAGTGAGGCCTTGAGCGATGTCCGTAAACCTCGCCGCGCTGCTCTATCTGATCGCCGGCGTCCTGTTCATCCTGTCGCTGCGCGGGCTCTCGAGTCCGGAAAGCAGCCGGCAGGGCAACCTGTTCGGCATGATCGGGATGGCGATCGCGGTGGCGACCACGCTCGCGCTCGGTCGGCCCGCAAGCTGGACGGCCTGGTTGCTGGTCATCGTCGGCATGGGGATCGGCGGCGGCATCGGGGCGGTCATTGCGCGCCGGGTGCCGATGACGGCGATGCCGCAGCTGGTCGCGGCGTTCCACTCGCTGGTCGGCATGGCGGCGGTTCTGGTCGCGGCCGCCGCGCTTTACGCGCCGGCCGCTTTCGGCATCGGGCGTCCGGGCTACCTGCACGGCGCCACCCTGGTCGAGATGTCGCTCGGCGCCGCGATCGGCGCCGTCACCTTTACCGGATCGGTGATCGCGTTCCTCAAGCTTGACGGGCGCATGAGCGGCGCGCCGATCCTGCTGCCCATGCGGCACATGGTGAACGTCGCGCTCGGCGTGCTGCTGGTGCTGCTGACCATCGTGTTCGTGCTGACCGAGAGCGCGCTGGCATTCTGGCTGATCGCCCTCACCGCGTTCGCGCTCGGCGTGCTCATCATCATCCCGATCGGCGGCGCCGACATGCCGGTCGTGATCTCGATGCTCAACTCGTATTCGGGCTGGGCGGCGGCCGGCATCGGCTTCACGCTCGGCAACACCGCGCTGATCATCACCGGGGCGCTCGTCGGCTCCTCCGGCGCGATCCTGAGCTATATCATGTGCAAGGGGATGAACCGCTCGTTCATCTCGGTGATCCTCGGCGGATTCGGCGGCGAGGTTGCGGGGCCGGCGACCGGGAAGGAGACGCGGCCGGTCAAGCAAGGCTCGGCCGACGACGCCGCCTTCATCATGAAAAACGCCTCCAAGGTGATTGTGGTGCCGGGCTATGGCATGGCGGTCGCGCAAGCCCAGCACGCGCTGCGCGAGATGGCCGATCAGCTCAAGCACGAAGGGGTCGAGGTGAAGTATGCGATCCACCCGGTCGCGGGCCGCATGCCCGGGCACATGAACGTGCTGTTGGCGGAGGCGAACGTTCCCTACGACGAGGTGTTCGAGCTCGAGGACATCAACAACGAGTTCGCGACCGCCGACGTCGCCTACGTGATCGGCGCCAACGATGTCACCAACCCGGCCGCCAAGACCGACAAGACCTCACCGATCTACGGCATGCCAATCCTCGACGTCGAGAAGGCCAAGACCGTGCTGTTCGTCAAGCGCGGCATGGGTTCCGGCTACGCCGGCGTGGAGAACGAGCTGTTCTTCCGCGACAACACGATGATGCTGTTCGGCGACGCCAAGAAGATGACCGAAGAGATCGTCAAATCGCTGTAGCACCTGCGACGCAATGGCGGACGTGACGACGGATGCCGATCGGAAGGTGAGCCGCCGCAAGGTGCTGCTAGGCGCGGGGGCCGCGCTCGCGGCACAACCTATGGCGCAACTCACGGCCGCGGCCGCTGCCTTCGACTGGACGCCGGTCGCGCCGGCGCAAGCGGGTTTCGCGCCCGACATCGAAGCGCGGCTCGACCAGCTGATCTCGGACAAGCGCGCCTGGGGCCTGCATGGCGTGGTGGTCGCGCGCGCCCGCCGGCTGGTGCTGGAGCGCTATTTCGACGGGTCTGACAACGCCCGCGGGCGACCCCTCGGCCATGTCGCGTTCGGTGCCGACACGCTGCACGATTTGCGCTCGGTGACCAAGGGCATCGTCGGCTTGCTCTATGGCATCGCATTGGCGGCCGGGAAGGTGCCGACCCCCGAGGCTCCGCTGTTTTCCGCCTTCCCCGAATACTCCGAGCTTGCCGCGACCGCGGGACGCGACCGCCTCACCATCCATCACGTGCTGACGATGACGATGGGAACCGACTGGGACGAGACCAGCCTTCCCTACAGCGATCCCCGCAACAGCGAGATCGCGATGGACAGGGCGCCGGATCGCTATCGCTTCGTGCTGGAGCGGCCGGTCGTCGCCGCGCCCGGAAGACACTGGCACTACAACGGCGGGGCGACTGCGCTGCTGGGACGCATCATCGCCAAGGGAACCGGCAAGCCGCTGGCCGACTTCGCCCGCGAGGCGCTGTTCGATCCGATCGGCATCGGCCCGACCGAATGGTTCAACGGAAACGACGGCGAGCCGATCGCAGCCTCGGGCCTGCGCATGACGCCGCGCGATCTCGCGCGCATCGGCCAGCTGATGCTCGACGGCGGCACCTGGGGAGGTCGCGGTATCCTGCCGGCCGCTTGGCTCGATCGTTGCGTGACGCCGATCGTGAGCGTCGACGAGACCCGCCGCTACGGGTACCAATGGTATGTCGGCGACTTCGCCTTCGGGGCTCAGCTCGGATGGCGCCTGTCCCGCCTCGAGCGCTGGTGGGGCGGCTTCGGCGAGGGCGGCCAACGCCTGTTCGTGGTCCCGGACCTCACGCTCGTGGTCGCGATAACGGCCGGCAACTACCTCATGCCCGATCAATGGGTGCCGTCGACGCGGGTGATGCGCGAGGTCGTGCTCGCGAGCCTGAAGTAAGAGGCGCCGACGCTAAATCTTGACGCGGTCGAATGCCGCCCGCAACAGGCCGAGCTGGTGCGCGACCGGGTTGGGTACGACGGCCGCGGCGATTTCAGTCGAGGTGTGAATGGTGGTGTCGAGCCGCAGCACCCGCTGCTGCAGGTTGGCCGAGCGATCGATCAGCTCCTGCAGCCGTGGCGGAACGAGGCCCGCAAGCTCGGCGTCGGCGTGCTCGTCGGCGCGGACGCGAACCTTGGACTTTTCCTTGCGCGCCTGCGCGAGCGACATCTCGCCCTCGTTTACGGCACGGTGCAACAACAGCCAGGAGGCGAGCTGCATCAGCCGCGTCGTGAGCCGCATGCTCTCGGTCGCGTAGGCAAGAGCGGCACGGCGCGGCAGCGCCTTCGCCTCCTGGCGGCCTGCCCCGTCGAGGTAGGCGGCGGTGTCTTCCACCAGCGCCATGCCCTCGCGAAACAGAGCCGCAAATGCCTGCGATGAAGCCAACCGCTCGCCGAACGAAACGGCGCCGGCTCCGCTCGACGGGTGTTCACTCATGACCCACGCCTCACCGTACCCGTGCCATGGTGCCGGACCGGCCCTGGCCTGTCCAGGGCGACACCATCAGGAGCGTGCAGAATGCGGGCCCGGGCAGGCGCGCGCCGGAATGGGAAAAAAAAGAGCCGCCAGCAAGGGCGGCTCGAAGTCATAACAGGGAGGCGTCAAACAGAGTGGACAGGAGCCACTCGACGTCCAGAAGCTGGACGATTTCTGTAATGAAGGAGAAAGCTTAACGACACGTTAACAAGAGTAAATATTTTAGTATGTGCTCGTTCTACCAAATGCTGATTTGTCGGGGAGAAACCGGGGACGGCGCGCCGCGCGGTACTGCCTCATCCTGACCTCGTCCCGCCTCGTGCTACCGAGTTGGGTAGCAAAAACGGTAGCAAACTGTTCACGGTCTGTTGCACTCGCGCAGGCGTCGTCGCCCATGCGCCCGATCGAGGGCCGCGGCGGCCTACAGACTTCTCAACCGGCTTCGGGCTGACGAAGTTAACGGCCAGAGCCTTCGGGCTTTTGCGGTCGAAATCTCGCAACGCAGCAACCTCCTGCCGTATTATTAGATGTGCTATTCTTTAGGGCGGCGGAAGCACCGGAAACGCGCATTTTCCGGGTCCGCCTCTAGCCACGTTCATCCTAGTACACGGCACTTCCGCAAAGGCAGCTCATTGGCCGGCTATGCGGGATGGTTTGGCCCTGGCCGCGAGCGCGGCAGGTGAGCGTTCGCAATTCGTCGAATTAAAAATGGTCAAGCAAGAACAGGGTCAGCGCGCGTCACGATGGAGCCGCTGAACCTTCCTCAGTCGTGCAACACCTTCAGGCCAGGTCGAGGCGCGAAAGGATCTTCATCATTGGTCACAGCCATCGAGGGAGCGCTATCGCGTATCTTTTAAAGGAATACCCAAGCCTCGCGAAAGCGCCGAGCGGTTGTGCGTTTCTATCAACGCCGCTCGTTGCCATTCATCCAATGGCGCATGCCTTTCGTATATTCTCAGTAGTGTCCTCGCTACCATTCTGGGCCTTTAGCGCGTTTTATATTAATGCATATACCTATTGGGTCGAAGTTGATTATTATAAGGCAGCTTCGCCGGGCGAGCCGGCGGGCAATACTTGGGGTATCCCGTAACCTTCAGACCGCCGCGGTCTACGTGGCGTACACCGATGAGCAGGGCGAGATATTGGCCGATGACGCGGCAGCGACGGCCCATGCAATTTCCGCGCAGAATGCGCGACAGGCCAGCGGGAGTCCGTAAGGCTTACCCATGCGCTTGTTGGGTTCGGTGGCTATAAAAGTGCGGCGAACCGGAACGCCGGTTACGAGTGAACAGCCAGCTCATAGTCCAGACAATGCTTACGATGATGGCGACGGGGAAAAACATCATGCGCGCCTCACCCAACTTTCATGTACTGCGAGGACGGGGGGCCCGCGCAGGAACCCAGCGGTGACGCATGGAGGCCATGTGGCGCAGGGAGGCGCCGCCGCAGCGAACGATCCTGATGATCGTGGCGACTTGAAAGGCGCGGATTGCTGACCCGTGTTTTGCGGTTCGGCAGCGACTGCATGTCCCGAAAGGCCCAGCAGGACTGCCAGAACAGACCCAAAAATGCGGTTGATCACGATACTGTCCCGATGTTTCAGGCGCTTTATCACCAAATGCCAAAATGAATTGGAGCTTTCAGCGTGTACAGAAGGGCTAGGAGAACGAGCGAATTTACGGCGGCGATCACGTAAATCCAATGCTCACCGAGCATCATCGGCACATACCTGCGCACATCCATGAGCCTGGCTCCCAAAATATCAAGGCGCCCGGCGGGCGCCCTGCTCCGATGGTCCTGTTACTTCACACTGGTCAGCAGCTCTGCACAGGCCCGGGCTACGGCCGTATCCGGCGTTTTGCTGCCGGGAAGCGTTGCCCAGCCGCCTTTTTCTACAAAGGTGGCTTGCTGCCACGAACTGACTTTTTTCAGCTCGACTAGGTTCGTCGAGGAATCGGCGGCAATCTGGAATTTGTCGACGCAGATCGGGGCGAGCGCGGCCACGACTGCGCTTGTGGCGGTTCGCTGCGCCTGCTCCTTGGCGGTGCTTCCGAGCGTCCAGCCGCCCCAGTAAAAGCCGATGACCATCGTCGCCACGGCGCCGATTGCTATTCCTTGCGACAGACGGGTCAGCGACTCGCCCTGCAGAATTGAAGGAAGTTGCATGGGGTTCACCTTTTGATGAGAGGGACGCGCGGCCCGCAGCAGCGCGTGGATTATGGTCGCGGAGCCGATCGCAACCGCGCCAAACGAAGCTCTAATTTTGGAGTATTATTGCGCCTGCCGATGGCACCAGTGCTGCCGATTTGAAAGAGCGGCGACTTCGGTGCGTCGCCGTTTTATGGGCAGAACTTCAGAAAAGCCAGTCTGTCCGCTTCATATGGGCAGACTGAGCGTAGCTTACAAGAGAAGCGACCGCTGATGGCACGCCTTCGCCGCCGTTTTTTAGCGGGCATCTCATGAACCTGGCATAATGAAGGGCTGGCGCCGGCGCGAACGGAACGGCGACCGATTCAGCGCGTTGGGTCGATCAAAGTTGGGCGCAGCACAGCGGACGCGGCCAACTGACGCTGCCACGAGCGCCGACAAGATGGATCAGAAACTCGCAACAGCGAAATCGACTTGTCCGTGGTCGCGGCTGAGCCGGTCCCGGCCTGCTGTTGCGCCAGCGCACGCGTCCACAAAGCGCCATTTTAATGCGAAGGTTGTTACGAAAAGGCAAGTTTCACGATCACATCTCTTCGGATTCCCCGACTCCGCAGTGAGCAATTTTGTACAGACTTGCGGTAGTCGATGAGCGCATGGTTGCTCCGCAACGCTTCGAAACCCCATCACAACATGAGCCTGGGTGCGCCCAATAGAAGACTTGCCATCCCTCAAGCAGATGGTACTTCTCACCGGAAGGTGGACACAATGAACATCTTTTACATCATCGGTGTGGTAGTCGTGATAGTTATCGTCGCAGGTGTTTTGGGCCTGCGGGTATAAGGAGAAATCTGCAAGCCTTTAAGCACTCGGCGTTACATCTTCGAGCCGGAGCCGGATTCGCCGCCACGGCGCCCGCGGGTGCCCTTGCCGTCGCGTCCGCTGCGAACCGCCCGCACTTTCTTTTTCTTCCTCTTCGCCGCCGAAACTTCGCTCGCGTGCCCACGCGGGGAGAAGTTGCCCGCACTTGCCGCCATATCGACGACGCGCGCGCTGGCTTGCGCCACGGCGAGACCTAAACCGAAGGCCACTGCCGCGGCTCCGATCAACATAACGCGCTTCATTTGCTATATGCCTTCGCTAAGCTTGAGATCAGCCCCAAGATAAAGTCTTGAGCGGCTAAAAGGTTCGCGCTTCGAAAGCGGTCCGGGTTTCACCCCTCAAGAAAGTGGCCAAATGCCGCCAGCGGCTGAAACCGATCGCAGATGATCTTGGTGATCGCCAGCATGGGTATAGAGAGGATTGCGGGCTGTACCGATTGAACAGCGGGAATATTGAGGTCCGCCGGCGCGCCGTGCGTTCAAAAAAGCGGCCTACACCCCCGTCCATAGTCGATTGATCAGCCCCGTCGCTCGGACCGTCGCCCAAACGGTCGCTGCCGTGATGGAGAACGACAGAAGCGCGACCGCAAGAGAGATCCAAAGCAGAACTCCGTCCTCTTCGAGATAGGCGAATGAGATCAGCATGATCACGAGGGCTGGGATGATGTGGCTGAACGGGAATGGCCAGATGAGCGTCGCGGCCAAGAGGAGGACGACGAGACCGACCAGACGTTTCGTGGCCTGAAACGGCGTTTGCAGGCGCGGTCGAATCAGCGCCTCCATGCGCCTGAACAGCCGGATCGCTCGGGCAGCCGAGCGCGCGACGTGCCGGGTCGCAATCGATCGCTTGGCGAGAATACGCGGAAGAGTTGGGGTGTCACGGCCGAGAAGCATTTGGATCGCGGGAAACGCCAGCAGGACGCCGATGAATAGTCCCGTCCCGGGCACCAGTCCGATCAGTGCCAGGAGCAGCATGACGAGCCCGAACGAACGCCTCTGAAGACGGCTCAGAAGCCAAGCCAGACTGACCTGGTCTTGTGGCACGTCCTCGAGCAGTTGCGCGAGCACGACGGATGTTGGGACATGAGGCTGCAGTATACGACTCCCACAAATCTCCTGGTACCCGGTGGCTGTGCACCCCATATATACTGGAGATGATCGCAGGAAAATCTTCCAGCAGACACAAGTTGCCGCGAAGCAGCGATCGCGCGATGGGATGATGACGGCGGGGCTAGGGTTACGGAAAGCGGCCGCCGCTCACGCCATACTGATCGCCTGGAGCAGCCAAGTTATCGGATCGTCCCACAGGCGTTGGTCCGCCTCGGAGTTGAGGTTTCCGAGCCGAACAAGCCCCCACGCGTCGTGCTCACCTGTTCAACAGAGGCTGCTGCAGAGACTTGGGTGGCCGAGCTGGAGCGTCTTTGGGCAGCCAAAGCGCAGTTTGACCAAATCGTGTCTATTGCTAGCACGCCAGTGGCCGCGCGCGAAAAGCGCGCGCCATGGGTCGCCGATCACGCCCACTGAAGAGGACACCGGTAGACTGAGAAAAAGCATGACGCCTGGAAGATCAGCGTGTTTCGCACTCGCGCTCACGTCGATTGCTGCCGTGGCGCCAGCGACAGCTCAGGATGCATCGAAATTTGACTGCGCAAAGCTGGCGCCTTCCGTACAAAGAGCGGCAAGAGAAATGTCCACGCTCTTGCCAGACATCGAGAGGATGGACGTGGAGACGACGCTGAAAGGCAAGGCAGCGGGTGAGCTCGACCGCGCGATGAGCGCTTACACGCAGGCGCGTCAGGCCTTGCTTAAACCGCTAAGGGAGTACCGAGATTCGCTCGAAGAACTGGCGCATCTTCTTCAGCGTTGCGCACGGTAGCAAGATGCGCTCGTTTTCCTCGGCGAAGCGCATATGCGTGTCGAGTTTGCTGATTGTGGCCATCCTCATGTGCTTAGAACCTACAGCGACCACAATCGCCTAGCCCCATAGCTCCGGCGTGCCGTGACCCGGAGGAAAATCCCAACGCAACTAACGTGGCTCGTTCGGTTTCACATGGCGCGTCCGGACGCAGCCCGGGGAGACCCCAGCTCACGCCGTTGACTCAAGAGGGGCGACCATCAGGTGCCGAAATCCGCGATAGATTCGGAACCAAGTAGCTACGCGCTGGGTTCTCCTTTATGGCGCGGAGGACGGGCCCCGTGCCGGAGCTCTCCCCGTTCAGCACCTGCAACCTTCCATTGGCCGCCTCAGGTGGGTGTCATGCGCGTTCTGCTAAATCTCGCGCTGTGTCTCGTTGCGACGATGGTCATCGCAAGCGGCACGGCAGCTATTCTGTTTGTTGTTGCGCAAACGACGCCAAAAAAGGTCCCGGTGCAGCAAAAGACGCAGATTGTAGGACCGCGCGTTCAGGCTTGGCTGGATAGAAAGGCCGAAGAGCAGGCCTATGCCGAACAAGGAAAAGGGGCTGCGTTGGCCGAGAAGGAGCGGACGGAAGCGCTTCGTGTAGAGATTCCGCCGCCAATCGAGCACACAGCGGTGGCGCAAGCGCGCAACGCGGAGCAGAACCAAGCTGCGCGGCTCGAGCGGGCGAGGCGAGCCAGACGAGCCGCGAAGCAGGAAGAAAGGCGACGACTTCGTCTGCAGCACGCGGAAATCCAAGGAGCTTACGGCTACGCTCCCGATCGTCGCTGGTCTTTCTTTCCTGACGAGTTCCTGACTAGGCGAGATCGGTACGGGGACTGACGGTCGGTTCTTCGAGCGGAACAAAAAATCACGGCCGTGAGCGACAGCGTCGTCTCCTTTGCGGTCGACGCGGTCATATAGCGAGCTGCTCCCGAAACGACTTGGTATAAGCCAGTGCGGAGATGGTCGAACCGCAATGAGGAAGGCTGCCGCTTTGAGCAATCCTCCGGCGACCGAGCAGGTGCCGTGGAGTGAAAAGCTATGCCACCATCGAAATCAGCAACGCGTGTGGGCCAACGAGTTCGCGCCTGCACCCCTTCGCACGCGGCGAGCACGACGATTTCCGACCGGAATGGATCTCCGGCCAGGATCTTTACGCCTGGCAAGCTTGGCCTCTTAGGGCGACAATCGGTGGAGAGGTCCTGTCCATGAGCGGAATCGCGATTGAGGATAGTGCCATAGAGATCGAGGCATCGATCGTCGCCCAGGGTCTGGAACTCGAGCCTTCAGCGCCGATGCGCAAGCGACGAATCACCAGCTTGAGCGAGCCTGGCGTGAACGACGTTTTCGCCTCATCGTCGACGGTTCTGGAACCATCATCCAGGGTCAATAATCAACTTTGGCGACTGCGCCAATGCACAAGGCGCGCACCAAGCAGAGTGATTTGACTTGAAGTTCTTGAGATGCAGAACACGAACCCGCACGTTGATCCCAACAACCCGCAGCCGACGCCGGCAAATCCCAACCCAGGGCCGGCGCGCACCCCGACACCACAGGAAACTCCTCAGCGGGATGTACCGCCGGGAATTCCGTCGCCGTTGCCCGAACCCGGCCTCAGCCCGGAGCCCATTGGGATACCACCAACCAGGCCGGCGGAGATTCCGCCGTTGCAGCGAACAGCATTTCGGGAGCGCCGCCGGACAGCAGTTGCTAATTTCGCCACGCCGGCTCGATACAGACGGATGGGGATCCGGCGTTCGCTCCACGTACAGCTCCGGCCCAAGATACCGTGCCGCAGGTTCGAGGGGCGCCGTCCGCGTCGCCAGCCGGCGGCGCTAAGCTCGAGGTTGCGAACCCCGTACTCCAGGGGCCGCTCTGGACAAGGAGCGGCCCGGAACGTGCAACGCGGGCCGGCGTTGCATCACCGGGCGCAGGGGTGAATGCTCACCACCCTGCGACCACGCGCCGGTCCGGTGTTGGGTGCCCCCTCCCGCCGGCCGGCGCACTCCCGTCATGAGCCCTCGCCGACGTTAGGCCCATTTGCTCAAGGCGACTCGACTCCACGCGAGATTAACGCACTCTCATGTTTTGATTGGTCCGTAGCCCGCTACCGACGTATAGCGCGCTACCGACGTATGATGCCTCATCACCGGCAAGGAGCCGGTCCGGCGCTCGTGGACGAACGCAGGCCCGTCAGGCGAGCGGGGGAAAGCCTCATGGCAACGAAAGCAAAACCCAAATTCGATCCGAAAGCCTTTCTCGCGAAGGCCGACGGCGGCGTCACGGTTACCAGCTACCGCAAGGGTCAAGCAATTTTCGTTCAGGGGGACCCAGCTGACTCCATCTTCTACATTCAACAGGGCAGGGTGAAGGTCACGGTCATCTCGGAGCAGGGTAAAGAGGCGGTCATCGCGTTCCTCAAAGCCGAAGACTTCATCGGCGAGGGCTGCCTAACAGGTCGGCCACGGCGAGTCTCGACCGCCCGGGCCGTAACGAACTGCGTGATTACCCGATTGGAACGGGCGGCCATGGCGCGAATGCTCCGCGACCAGCCGAGCTTCTCCGAGCTGTTCACTGCCCATCTTTTGGCTCGTACCCTGCGCGTTGAAGAGGACTTGGTCGACCAGCTGTTCAATTCGAGCGAGAAG
>Ga0209382_10000768_pt1 | contig 51825 bp, 50 predicted proteins | sample SoiMetdeltSBSDD5_FD_187599 | JGI IMG/M metagenome (GOLD analysis project Ga0209382, IMG submission 187599) | Bulk soil microbial communities from a Populus tree surrounding site in Tennessee, USA - Soil MetaG P. deltoides SBSDD5 (SPAdes) (version 2) | ecosystem: Environmental > Terrestrial >...
GGACCCCAGGCCGGCGCACGCCCCGCGACCCAGCCCGGCGCCCAGCCGCCGGCCCCGCAGCAGAAGCAGCAGCCCGCGCAACAGCCCGCCCAGCCGGCTCAACAGACAGCGGGCCAGGCGGCGGCCACGCCGACCCCGACCGCGCAGACGACCCCGATGCCGACCACCCCGGCCGCGAAGAGCGCGCCGAGGTCCGATGGCAGTACTCCGACCGGCGGCACCGTGAACCAGCCGCCGACCGCGAAGCCGAAAGCGGCCCCGGAGACCAGCGGCGACGCCGACACCACGATCCTGCGCGGCGCCCCGGCACGGACCGCGCAGAACATGGAGACCAGCCTCCAGGTCCCGACCGCGACCAGCGTCCGGCAGGTACCGGTCAAGCTGCTGATCGACAACCGGATCGTGATCAACAACCACCTGAAGAGGGCGCGGGGCGGCAAGGTCTCGTTCACGCACCTGATCGGGTGGGCGCTGGTCAAGGCGCTGAAGACGCTGCCGGAGATGAATGCGTCGTTCGCCGAGATCGACGGCAAGCCGAACCTGGTGAAGCCGCAGCACATCAACCTCGGCCTGGCCATCGACATGCAGAAGCCGGACGGTACCCGGCAGCTGCTGGTGCCGTCGATCAAGGCCGCCGAGGAGATGAACTTCGCCGAGTTCTGGATGGCGTACGAGGACATCGTGCGCCGGGCCCGGGACAACAAGCTGGCGCTGCCGGACTTCCAGGGCACCACGATCAGCCTGACCAACCCGGGCACGATCGGCACGCAGCACTCGGTGCCGCGGCTGATGGCAGGCCAGGGCTGCATCGTCGGCGTCGGTGCGATGGAGTACCCGCCGGAGTACCAGGGCGCGGCCGACGAGACGATGGCCAAGCTCGCGGTCAGCAAGGTGATGACGCTGACCTCGACGTACGACCACCGGATCATCCAGGGCGCGCAGTCCGGCGAGTTCCTGCGCCGGCTGCACCACCTGATCCTCGGCGAGGACAGCTTCTACGACGAGATCTTCCGCGCGCTGCGGATCCCGTACGAGCCGATCCGCTGGGCCGCGGACCTGCCGCACAGCCACGAGGAGGACGTCAGCAAGCAGGCGCGCATCCTCGAGCTGATCCACGCCTACCGGGTGCGCGGCCACATCATGGCCGACACCGACCCGCTGGAGTACAAGCAGCGCAGCCACCCCGACCTGGACGTCGTCACGCACGGCCTGACGCTGTGGGACCTGGACCGCGAGTTCGCAACCGGATCGTTCGGGTCCACAGGCAAGCGGTTCATGAAGCTGCGCCAGATCCTCGGCATCCTGCGCGACTCGTACTGCCGCACCACCGGCATCGAGTACATGCACATCCAGGACCCCGAGCAGCGCAAGTGGATCCAGGACCGGGTCGAGCGCCCGCACGTGAAGCCGCCGCGCGAGGAGCAGCTGCGGATCCTGGCCAAGCTGAACGAGGCCGAGGCGTTCGAGACGTTCCTGCAGACCAAGTACGTCGGCCAGAAGCGGTTCTCGCTGGAGGGCGGCGAGACCACTATCCCGCTGCTGGACGAGCTCTGCGAGGAGGCCGCCGGGGCCGGTCTGGACGAGGTCGTCATCGGGATGGCGCACCGCGGCCGGCTGAACGTGCTGGCGAACATCGTCGGCAAGTCGTACAGCCAGATCTTCCGCGAGTTCGACGGCAACATCGACCCGCGGACGGTGCAGGGTTCCGGCGACGTGAAGTACCACCTGGGCGCGGAGGGCGAGTTCGTCTCCGAGCACGGCGACCGGATCAAGGTGTCGGTGGCGGCGAACCCGTCCCACCTGGAGACCGTGGACCCCGTGGTGGAGGGCATCGCCCGGGCCAAGCAGGACCTGCTGAACCGCGGCGTCGAGTTCCCGGTGCTGCCGGTGCTGGTACACGGTGACGCGGCGTTCGCGGGCCAGGGTGTGGTCGCGGAGACGCTGAACCTGTCCCAGCTGCGCGGGTACCGGACCGGCGGCACGATCCACCTGATCGTGAACAACCAGGTCGGCTTCACCACCTCGCCGGCGTCGTCGCGCTCGTCGATGTACTGCACCGACGTGGCCCGGATGGTGCAGGCGCCGATCTTCCACGTGAACGGCGACGACCCGGAGGCCTGCCTGCGGGTCGCGGACCTGGCCTTCGAGTACCGCCAGGCGTTCAACAAGGACGTCGTGATCGACCTGATCTGCTACCGCCGGCGCGGGCACAACGAGGGCGACGACCCGAGCTTCACCCAGCCGCTGATGTACGACCTGATCGAGCAGAAGCGGTCCGTGCGCAAGCTCTACACCGAGTCCCTGATCGGCCGTGGCGACATCACGGTCGAGGAGGCCGAGCAGGCGATGCGGGACTACCAGCAGCGGCTGGAGCGCGTCTTCACCGAGGTCCGCGAGGCGAAGGCGGAGCCGGACACCCCGCCCCCGTACGTGTCGGTGCCGGTCTACCCGGACAAGCCCGAGGGACCGGACGCGACCGCGACCACACCGGAGGCGCTGAAGAAGATCGCCGACGCCTACACCACCCTCCCGGAGGGCTTCACCGCGCACCCGAAGGTGCTGCCGCAGCTGCAGCGCCGGGCCGCGGCGATCACCCAGGGCCCGATCGACTGGGGTACGGCGGAGATGATGGCGTTCGGTTCACTGCTGCTGGACGGCCGGCCGGTCCGGCTGGCCGGTCAGGACAGCCGCCGCGGCACCTTCGTGCAGCGGTTCGCCGCGGTCATCGACAGGGTCGCCGGCACCGACCACATCCCGCTGCAGCACCTGGACGAGAACCAGGCCAGCTTCTTCGTCTACGACTCGCTGCTCAGCGAGTACGCCGCGCTCGGCTTCGAGTACGGCTACTCGGTGGCGCGGCCGGAGGCGCTGGTGCTGTGGGAGGCACAGTTCGGCGACTTCGTGAACGGCGCCCAGACCATCATCGACGAGTACGTCTCCTCCGGTGAGGCCAAGTGGGGCCAGCGCAGCGGTGTCGTGCTGCTGCTGCCGCACGGGTACGAGGGCCAGGGCCCGGACCACTCGTCGGCGCGGATCGAGCGGTTCCTGGCGCTGTGCGCCGAGGAGTCGATGACAGTGGCGCAGCCGTCGACGCCCGCGTCGTACTTCCACCTGCTGCGCCGGCACTCGCTGGGCGAGGAACACCGGCCGCTGATCGTGTTCACGCCGAAGCAGCTGCTCCGGCTGAAGGCGGCGGTATCGCAGCCCGCGGACTTCACCCGCGGCACGTTCCACCCCGTGCTGGGCGACGCCCAGGCGGAGCAGAACCCCGCAACGGTCGACCGCATCCTGCTGGCCTCCGGCCGGGTCGTCTACGACCTGCTCTCCGAGCGGAAGAAGGCGGAGCCGGACAAGATCAGCAGTGCGATCGTGCGGGTCGAGCAGCTGTACCCGCTGCCGGTCGCGGAGATCCAGGCCGAGATGGCGAAGTACCCGAACCTGCAGGAGGTCCGCTGGGTGCAGGACGAGCCGGCGAACCAGGGCCCGTGGCCGTTCGTCGCGCTGAACCTGACCCAGCACCTGGGTGGCAAGCCGTTCTACCGGGTGTCCCGCCCGGAGATGTCGGCACCGTCCGTCGGCTCGCACAGCGTGCATCTCGCCGAGCAGCAGACCCTGGTCAAGCAGGCGTTCAGCTGAGGCTGCGTTGTACTTCACCGACAGAGGGATCGAGGAGCTCGAGCACCGGCGGGGCGAGGAGGACGTCTCGCTGGCGTGGATCGCGGAGCGGCTGCGTGAGTTCGTCGACCTGAACCCCGAGTTCGAGACGCCGGTCGAGCGGTTCGCCACCTGGCTGGCCCGCCTCGACGACGAGGACGACTGACGACGGGAGCTAGCCGATCTTGGGGCGGGGGCGCGGCGGCGGGTCGGGGGCCAGGGTGCCGTCGGCGGCGATGTGCTGAAAGATCTGCTCGACCAGTGTGAGCACGTGCGGGTCGTCGACGGTGTAGATGTGCCGCCGGCCCTCCCGGCGCGCGGTGATGATGCCGGCCAGCCTGAGCTTGCCGAGGTGCTGGCTGGCGGTGGCGATGCTGACGCCGACCCGGTCCGCCAGCGTGCCGACGTCGTACTCGCCCTGCGCAGCGAGCGAGACCAGGTGCAGCCGGACCGGGGCCGACAGCAGCGCGAACGTGCGGGCGGCGACGGCTAGCTGGGGTCCGGTCGGTTCGTCCATCGCGGACTCATTGTCGCTGCTGAGTCCACCCCACGTCCCGCGACCGGCCGCACCCACGACGCTTTGATGTTTCGTTGATTGCGAAAGTATGCAACCATTGACCATGTGCTGATGACGCTTCGACCCGCGCTGGTGTGCCTCACCGTCGCGCTCCCAGCCGTCCTCGTCCGCCTCACTGGCATCCATCCGGCCGCGCCGATCGCCCTGATCGTGTACGGCGCCGGCGTCGTGGCCGCGTCGTTCGTGCTGGCCTGGGCCGCGGAGGCCGCCGAGGTGGACATCTCCGGCGGGCTGGCGACCGCGCTGCTGGCGCTGATCGCGGTGCTGCCCGAGTACGCGGTCGACCTCTACTTCGCGCACACGGCCGGCAGCGACCCGGCGTACACCGCCTATGCGGCCGCCAACATGACCGGATCGAACCGGCTGCTGCTCGGCCTCGGCTGGTCGATGGTCGCCGGCCTCGCTCTGCTGATCGCCAGCCGCCGGGCGGGTCGCCCGGTTCGTGAGCTGGTCCTGGACACCGGCTACCGCCGCGAGCTCGGGTTCCTCGCGATCGCCGCGGGGGTCGCGTTCGTGATGCCGCTGACCGGGCAGATCCACCTGCTGCTGGGCATCGGGCTGCTCGGGTTCTTCGGGTTCTACCTGTGGCGGGCCGCGGTGTCCGGCAACCACAGCGAGCCGGACCTGGTCGGCCCCGCGGCCCGGATCGGCGCCCTCCCCACACACCAGCGCCGGCCGCTCGTGGTGGCGCTGTTCGTCGCCGCGGGCCTGATCATCCTGGCCAGCGCCGAGCCGTTCGCGGAGTCGCTGGTGGCCAGCGGGCAGACGCTCGGCATCGACCAGTTCCTGCTGGTGCAGTGGCTGGCGCCACTCGCGTCGGAGTCGCCGGAGCTGATCGTCGCGGTGCTGTTCGCGCTGCGCGGCCGGGGCGCGGCCGCACTCGGCCTGCTGATCTCGGCCAAGGTGAACCAGTGGACGCTGCTGGTCGGCAGTCTGCCGGTCGCCTACGCGATCGGCGGCGGCTCGACCGCGCTGCCGCTGGACGGCCGCCAGGTCGAGGAGGTGCTGCTGACGGCGACGCAGACCGCGCTCGGCGTCGCCGTACTGCTCTCGCTGCGCTTCCCCCGCTGGGCGGCGCCGGCCCTGTTCGGCCTGTTCGCGGTGCAGTTCGCCATCCCCGGACAGCACGGGCGGCTGATGCTCTCGCTCGTGTACGCCGTGCTGGCGGCCGCGGTGCTCTTCCGGCACCGGGACTGGATCCTGCCGACACTTGCGGCGCCGTTCCGGTCCGGCCGGGACGAGGTCAGCTCGCCTGCCGAGCGGGAGCCGGTCCTGGCCGGCCACGGCGACGGCCGTACAGCCAGCGCTCCCCCGCCGCGGTCCCGGTGAACCCGGTCCGGCGGGCCCACTGCCGGCAGTCCTCGACCACCGGACACCGAGTGAGGCAGATCGCTGCCGCGCGGCGCTGCTGACCAGGTTCCGCGGTCTCGTCGTACGCCGGCGCCTGACCCACGCATGCGGCCCGGTCCATCCAGCGGTCCGCCGGGTCGACGATCACGGTGAGCATCGGTCTCCTCATGGCCGTCAGCCTGAGCGATCAGCGTTGCCACCGTGGGTCGGCATTGTTACCGCCGTGCAACGTTGCTAGGGCGCCCGTCAACGGCTAACGGACCATCCGGATCTCGGTCTCGCCGAAGCGCGGCTCGTCCTTGCGCGCGCCGTCCGGCCGGAACCCGTGCCGCGTGTAGAAGTCCCGCGCCCGGACGTTGTTCTCGAACAGCCAGACACTGGCCGGCTGGTTGCCGATGGCAACCTCCAGTAGCCGGGTCCCGAGGCCGTGGCCCCACCAGGCCTTGCGGACATAGATCGCGTACAGCTCGAGCGGGTACGGCGCGTCCGGGTCCCGGCTGATGCCGGGCGCGGAGAACCCGACCACCCGGTCGGTCACCGGCGCGGTATCGCCGTCGGGATGCAGCGCGACCCAGCGCTCGGCACCGTCCTCGAGGTCGGCCTGCCAGCGCTCGGTACGCCGGGCCACGTCCCGGGTCGCCTCGGCCAGCTTCGCCGGATCCACCAGGCCGTCGTACGCCTCCTGCCAGCAGCTCGCGTGGCAGTGCGCCGCGGCCTCGGCATCGGCGACGGTCGCGCGTCGTACGAGGATCTCGCTCACGGTTACACAGTGAAGACGATCTTGCCGAAGACGTCACCGGAGCTCATCGCCTCGAACCCGTCCCGGGCCTTGGCCAGCGGCAGCGTCCGGTCGATGTGCGGCCGGACCCCCGCCGTGTCCAGGAACGACAACAGCCCGGCAAGCTCCGCCCGGGTCCCCATCGTCGAGCCCTGCACCCGCAGCTGCAGGAAGAAGATCCGGTTCAGCTCGCCCGACTTCGGCGTGAAGCCGCTGGTGGCGCCGGACAGCACCAGCGTGCCGCCGGGGCGCAGCGACTTCAGCGAGTGCGACCAGGTGGCGGCGCCGACCGTGTCCATCACCGCGTCGACCCGGCCGGGCAGCCGGGCACCGGACTCGAACGCGTCGTGCGCGCCGATCTCGGCAGCCTTGGCCCGCTTGGCCTGGTCCCGGCTGGTCGCCCAGACCCGGAACCCGCCCGCTCTCGCCAGCGCGATCAGCGCGGTCGCGACCCCGCCGCCGGCGCCCTGCACGAGCACGGTGTCGCCCGGCTTCAGCCCGGACTGGGTGAACAGCATCCGGTACGCCGTCAGCCAGGCCGTCGGCAGGCAGGCGGCCTCCTCGAACGACAGCCCGGCCGGCTTCGGTACGACGTTCTGCCGCGGTACCGCGACCCGCTCGGCCAGCGTGCCCTGGTACCGCTCGCTGAGCAGCGACCGCTTCGGGTCCAGTGTCTCGTCGCCGCGCCAGGCCGGGTCCGCGATCACCGCGTGCACCACGACCTCGTTGCCGTCGGCATCGATACCGGCGGCATCGCAGCCGAGGATCATCGGCAGCTTGTCCTCGGACAGTCCGACACCCTTCAGCGACCACAGGTCATGGTGGTTCAGCGCCGTCGCCTTGACGTCGACGGTCGTCCACCCGTCGGGCACGTCCGGCTCGGGCCGCTCCCCGACCTCCAGCGCGGAGACCGGGTCGTCCGGGGCGAACCTGGCAGCGTACGCGGCAAGCATGCGGCTCACTCTAGGGGGTGTACCGCGACGCGTCAGTGGCGCGCGCGACGCCGTCGCGACGGGCCGCCGCTGCCACCGCGTCGGCGACGGCGGGGCCGACGCGCGGGTCGAACGGCGACGGGATCACGTAGTCCGGACGCACGTCCTCGACCAGGTCCGCGAGTGCCCCGGCGGCGGCCAGCTTCATGCCCTCGGTGATCCGGGACGCGTCCACGTCCAGCGCACCGCGGAAGATGCCCGGGAACGCCAGTACGTTGTTGATCTGGTTCGGGAAGTCGGACCGGCCGGTGGCGACGACCGCGGCGTACCGGTGCGCGATGTCCGGATGCACCTCGGGGTTCGGGTTGGCCAGCGCGAAGATCATCGCGCCGTCGGCCATCCGCGCCACCGCGTCCTCCGGCACCGTTCCGCCGGACACGCCGAGGAACAGGTCGGCGCCGTCGAGCGCGTCGGTCAGCCGGCCGGACAGCCCGCCGGTGTTGGTGTCCTCGGCCAGCGACAGCTTGACCGGGTTCAGGTCCGCGCGGTCGCGGGACAGCACGCCCTTGCTGTCCACCACGGCCAGGTCGCCGGCGCCCGCGGCGAGCAGGATCCGCGCGCACGCGACACCGGCCGCGCCGGCACCGGAGATCACCACCCGGATGTCCTCGATCTGCTTGCCGGTGACCCGCAACGCGTTGCGCAGCGCGGCCAGTACGACGACCGCGGTGCCGTGCTGGTCGTCGTGGAAGACGGGGATGTCCAGCCGCTCCTTCAACCGGCGCTCGATCTCGAAGCAGCGCGGCGCGGCGATGTCCTCCAGGTTGATCCCGCCGAACGTCGGCGCCAGCCGTACCACGGTCTCGACGATCTCGTCCACGCCGGTACAGTCCAGCGCCACCGGGATCGCGTCGACACCGCCGAACTCCTTGAACAGCAGGGCTTTGCCCTCCATCACCGGCAGCGACGCCTCCGGTCCGATGTCACCCAGACCGAGTACGGCGGTACCGTCGGTCACCACCGCGACCGTGTTCGCCTTCCAGGTGTACTTCCGGACGAGGGCGGGCTGCTCGGCGATCGCCGTACACACTCTGGCGACGCCCGGTGTGTATGCCATCGACAGGTCGCCGGTGTCGCGCAACGGCACCGACGAGACGACGTCGATCTTGCCGCCAACGTGTAGCTCGAACACGGGGTCGCCCTCATAGGCGCTGGTATCGGGCTCGGCGACGGACTCGGACGGGACTGCTTCAGCAACCATCGGTGACCCTCTCGGCATCCTGCGTGACCACGCAGGGTTCGTCTGATGTACGTCGGGCAAGCGGCGGGATCGACTCGGGTGCGTCGAGCACCGCCGTTGCAGCTCGGGGGTCACCCGTGGTGAACGATTGAACCACAGGCGCGACTGGTCTGGTTGTGGGGCCCCTCACACCTGCGCCGGCAGAAAGTCAGGACTACGATCGCGTTTCCATCGCTGCGCATTGCCGACAGTACCGGTGCTGCTGTGTCAGGATGCGGGCAACTGCACCGGTCCGACCCTGGCTCCACAAGGGGCGCCCCAACGGCCGGAGTGGGGTGCAGCGTCCAGAACGACCCGTCGGAGGAGTACCCGATGAATATCCTGTCCACCCTTCGTGCCCGCCGCTCGCGGGTGGCCGCCACTGCCGCGGTCGCTGCACTGGTGCTGTCGCTGACGGCCTGCGGGGACGAGTCCGAGCCGTCCGGCGGTGGTGACACCGACAAGCTCGCGGGCATCACGCTGGTCAAGGACGGCCAGCTCACGATCTGCACCCACCTGCCGTACAAGCCGTTCCAGTACAAGGAGGGCTCGGACGTGGTCGGCTTCGACGTCGACCTGCTGAAGCTGCTGTCCGACGACCTCGGCCTGAAACAGGAGGTCGTCAACATCGAGTGGAACCAGATCACCTCCGGCGCGGCCTTCGCGGCGAAGAAGTGCGACGTCGGCATGGGCGCGATGACGATCACCGACGAGCGGAAGAATGCGCTGACCATCAGCGAGCCGTACATGGACGCCACCCAGGTGCTGCTGGTGAAGAAGGACTCGCCGTACAAGACGCTCGCGGATCTCAAGGGCAAGAAGGTCGGCGTCCAGGCCGACACCACCGGCAAGGTGTACGCCGACGACAACAAGGCCGCGAACGGCTACGAGGTCGTGGTGTTCAACGACCTGGCGCTGCAGACCAACAACGTGAAGTCCGGCCGGGTCGATGCCGCGATCAACGACAACGGCGTACTCTACGACTTCGTCAAGGCGAACCCGGACATGGCCGTGGTGTCCGAGTTCGACACCGGCGAGCAGTACGGCTTCGCGGCGAAGAAGAACGACGAGTCGGCGACCAAGCTGATCACGAAGTTCAACGAGCTGCTGGCCAAGGCGAAGACCGATGGCAAGTACAACGAGATCTTCAAGACATGGTTCGGGGTTGAGCCGAAGAAGTGAGCAAGACAGAAGCGGCCGCCACCGCTACTGAGCGCCGAGGGCTGAGCCCGCGTCAGCGGGCTCGGCGCTCGCGCCAGATCCAGTACGCGATCCTCGTCGTCCTGGTCCTGGTCGCGCTGTTCACAGCCGACTGGAAGCAGATCATCGACGTCTTCTTCAAGCCGGAGCTGGTTTGGGACGCCATCACCGGCGGCCTGTGGCACGCCATGCTGAAGACGATCGAGTACACCGCCGGTGCGTTCGTCATCGGCCTGGTCGCCGGTACGGTGCTGGCGCTGATGCGGCTCAGTCAGGTGGGCCCCTACCGCTGGCTGGCCACGGCGTACATCGAGTTCTTCCGTGGCCTGCCGGCGATCATCGTGTTCATCGCGTTCAGCCTGCTGCCGCTCGCGTTCGAGGGGTTGACCATCCCGTTCGACCCGTACGGCGTGGTGTGGTTGGCGCTCGGCATCGTCGCCGCGGCGTACATGGCCGAGGTGATCCGGGCCGGCATCCAGGCGGTTCCCAAGGGCCAGATCGAGGCGGCCCGCTCGCTCGGCATGCCCTTCGGGCTGGCGACCCGCAAGATCGTGCTCCCGCAGGCGTTCCGGATCGTGCTGCCACCCCTGGCCAACGACCTGATCCTGCTGGTCAAGGACTCCTCGCTGGTGTTCATCATCGGGGTCTCGACCGATGCCAACGAGCTCACCGGATTCGGCCGCGAGATGGCGAACAACGAGTCGAACCTGACCCCGCTGATCACCGCCGGCTTCTGCTACCTGCTGATCACCCTCCCGCTCGGCATCCTGGTACGCCGCCTGGAGGCCCAAGCCGCGAAGGCCCGCTGATGACTGTTGACGGGACACGTCCCATTGTCGAGATCCAGAACCTGCACAAGTCGTTCGGCGACAACCACGTGCTGCGCGGCATCGACTTCACCGTGAACCAGCGCGAGGTGGTGTGCGTGATCGGGCCGTCGGGCTCCGGCAAGTCCACCCTGCTGCGCTGCGTGAACCTGCTCGAGCAACCGAGCGACGGGAAGGTGTTCGTCCGCGGCGAGGACATCACCGATCCGGACTGCTTCCTGGACGACGCCCGCCGGCACATCGGCATGGTGTTCCAGCAGTTCAACCTGTTCCCGCACTTGTCGGTGCTGACGAACTGCACGGTCGCGCAGACCACGGTGCTCAAGCGCAAGCAGTCCGAGGCCGTCGCGGTCGCGCGGGCGAACCTCGAGCGGGTCGGCCTGCACGAAAAGATCGACGCCTACCCGGCCCAGCTGTCCGGCGGCCAGCAGCAGCGGGTCGCGATCGCCCGGGCGCTGTCGATGGACCCGGCGCTGATGCTGTTCGACGAGCCGACGTCGGCGCTCGACCCGGAGCTGGTCGGTGAGGTGCTCACGGTCATGCGCAAGCTCGCCGAGGACGGTATGACGATGCTGGTGGTCACGCACGAGATGGCGTTCGCCCGCGAGGTCGCCGACCGGGTGGTGTTCATGGACGCCGGCGTGATCGTCGAGCAGGGCAGCCCGCACGACGTGATCGGTGCCCCCCAGCACGACCGCACCCGCACGTTCCTCAAACGCGTCCTCGACCCCACCCACGTCCCTCCAACCAGCTGACCCACCTCCCCGGAGCCCGTGCCAGCCCTCCGTCTTGCCGGTCATCGGGCCGCTGGGGGCAGGGTGCCGGGCGGGTCAGAGGTTGTGGCGTGGGTTGGGCCAGAGGCGGGCGATCACTACGGCGAGCAGGTCGGACGGCGGCACGGCGCCGAGTGACCAGGAGTCGACGCCCTCGTCGGGGTTGTCGCGCTCGACCCACCAGCCGCCGTCCGGCTCGCGCCGCAGCAGCCGCTTCACGGCAACCGGCCGGTCCGGGAAACGCACCAGCACCAGCGAACCCGGCCGCGGCGCGGCGTCGTACCGGACCAGCAGCCGGTCGCCGTCGCGCAGGGTGGGCAGCATCGAGCGACCACGGACCACGGCCATCCCGATCCGTCCCACGCCACTCCTCCGATTGCCCGTCACAGTCCGCGGAGTAGTGTCCCTCGGGTAGGCGTTCTCACTGCACCGCGCACTGCTTCAGAAAGGACCCTTGCATGCTCTCGCGATTCTTCGCTCGCACCATCGACGTCTCGGCGCACTGCGACCTCCCCTGTGGTGTCTACGACCCGGCTCAGGCCCGGATCGAGGCGCAGTCGGTCAAGGCGATCGCGGAGAAGCTCGCCGGCAACGACGACCCCGACTTCCGTACCCGCGCGATCATCATCAAGGAGCAGCGCTCCGAGCTGGTGAAGCACCACCTGTGGGTGCTGTGGACGGACTACTTCAAGCCGCCGCACTTCGAGAAGTACCCGCAGCTTCACACGCTGTTCAACGAGGCCACCAAGCTCGCCGGCGCGGGCGGCACCAAGGGCAAGTCCGATGTCGAGACGGCCGACCAGCTGCTGGCGAAGATCGACGAGATCGCGGAGATCTTCGCGGAGACCAAGAAGGGCTGATCGGGCCACGTCGATCGCGAAAGGCTGCTCCCCGTCGCAGGGACGGGAGCGGCCTTTCGTATTGTCTGTCTGCGCATCATTAGGTCAGGAGCGCAGAATGGCACCGGAGGGTCCCGGGGTCGGGCGCAGCTGCAGGAGGGACTGACGAGTGGGTACGAACGTACAACCGGGCGAGGTCCGGCTGACCATCCCGGCCGACGGAGCGTACGTCGCGGTGCCGCGTGCTGTCGTCGGGAATCTTGCCGCGCGCAACGACTTCACGCTGGACGCGATCGACGACCTGCGGATCGCGGTCGACGAGGCCTGTACGTTGCTGCTGCCGCAGGCCTCCGACGGCACGGTGGAGTGCGTCTTCACGATCGAGAAGCCGATTATGGTGGTCGAGGTGTCGGCCCCGGTGCCGGAGGGCTGGCAGCCGGACACGGACGGGTTCGGGTGGACCGTGCTCGACGCGCTGGTCGACTCCGCGGCCGCGGAGCGTGCCGGTGACCGGCTGACGATCACCTTGACCGCCTCGGCGCTGCCGACGGAGAACGCGTGACCGATCCACAGCTCGACGGCCAGGGCGACCCGGCCGATCTCAACGAGCCGACCGACCTTCGCGGCAGGACCGCGGAGCTGTTCGGGCTGCTCGTCGCGGCAGAGCGCGGCGACCCCGAGTACGACATCGCCCGGGACGGCCTGGTGCAGCTGCACATGCCCCTGGTCGAGCACCTTGCGCGCCGGTTCCGCAACCGCGGCGAGCCGTACGACGACCTGGTGCAGGTCGCGACGATCGGGCTGATCAAGGCCATCGACCGGTTCGACTCCGACCGCGGGGTGGAGTTCTCGACGTACGCGACACCGACGATCCTCGGTGAGATCAAGCGCTACTTCCGCGACAAGGGCTGGGCGATCCGGGTACCGCGGCGGTTGCAGGAGCTGCGGCTGTCGCTGACGGCGGCGACCGCGGAGCTGACCCAGGAGCTGGGCCGGGCCCCGACTGTGGCGGAGCTGTCCGACAGGCTCGGCCTGTCGCCGGACCTGGTGATCGAGGGCCTGGAGTCCGCGAACGCCTACAACACGCTGTCGCTGGACGCGCCGGATCAGAACGACGCGGACTCCACCACGGTGCTGGACGCGCTCGGCGTGGACGACGAGGCGCTGGAGAGCGTCGAGTACCGCGAGTCGCTGAAGCCGCTGCTGGCCCGGTTGGAGACCCGGGAGAAGCGGATCCTCACGCTGCGTTTCTTCCGCGGCATGACCCAGTCGCAGATCGCCGAGGAGATCGGCATCTCGCAGATGCATGTGTCCCGGCTGCTGGCCCGGACCCTGACCGAGCTGCGCACGGGTCTGCTCAAGGACTAGTCAGCGCCCGGCCAGCAGCGCGGCGGTCGACTCCTTGCGGAACATCGCCCCGAGGACGACGAACGCGGCCAGCGCAAGCAGCACCGCGACCCACGTGGTGGACCCGCCTCGGAAGCTCCAGGCGACACCGAGCTGGATCAGCTGGGTGAACACGGCCGGCCCGCGGCTCCAGGGCGCCGCACGGGCGAGGCCGGCTCCGACCACGGCCAGACCGACGCCGTACAGCAGCAGGAAGACCGCTGTGGTAACCCCCATCGAAAGCCGGCTGCTGGTCGTGGTGAACACTTCGAGTACGCCGAGCACGACCCCGGCGACTCCCTCCGCGACCATCACACCGGCGGCGACACGGAGCGCGACCGGTATCCGGCCGTCGGCCGATCCACCCTGCTCGGGGTCTTCCCTATGGCCCTGCGGCGAGGAATCATTCGACACGGCGTCAGCCTAGTCAGGGCTGGCGCCAGCCCAGTGGGGGCATCACGTCGGTAACTTTCGCCCTGTCGGCGCGGTTACTTGTCGTGAGCGGGTGCTGACCACATACTGAAGGTGTACGGAAATCGGACGACAAAGGTGATTGTGCACTCAATACGACGTATGTGACTCTTGTGACCGACCTGACAGGAGCAACCCCCTTGTTCAGGCTTCCAAGGGTTGGGACGATGTGGATGTTCGTGAAACCGTTCACAACGAGGTTTGACGAGCGCACCGAAAGCGCACTGGACCGACACCCGGCCGACAGCGTCAGACGACTGAGAGAGATGGGATTCGCCATGGATTGGCGTCACCGGGCCGCTTGCCTCGATGAGGACCCGGAACTGTTCTTCCCCATCGGCAACACCGGCCCCGCGATCATGCAGATCGAGGAGGCGAAGCAGGTGTGCCGCCGCTGCGACGTGCGCGAGCAATGCCTCGCGTGGGCCCTCGAGGCCGGCCAGGACCACGGTGTCTGGGGCGGCCTGAGCGAGGACGAGCGACGCGCGCTGAAGCGCCGCAACGCCCGCGCCCGCATCCGCACCGCCTGACCACACGCGTTCGCAAGGCCCCGCTGGGAAGCGGGGCCTTGCGCCGTCCTGGGTCTCACTTCTTGACCGGGATGTCGACCGTGACCGTCGTACCGCGACCGTCCGGGCGGGCGCCGAACTCGAGCACGCCGTCGAGCTCGCCGATCACCAGGGTCCGAACGATCGACAGGCCGAGGTTGCCCGAGGCGTCCGCGTCGAAGCCCGGCGGCAGGCCCCGACCGGTGTCGGTCACACTCATCCGCAGCCGGCCGAGTGCGCGGTCGGCGTGGATCTCGACCACGCCCGGCTCACTGCCGAGACCGTGCTCGACGGCGTTCTGCATCAGCTCGGTGAGCGTCATCGCCAGCGGTGTCGCGGCCTCGGCGGCGAGCACCCCGAACGATCCGGTACGACGCGTGGTCACCGCCGCCGGCGCGGTCGACGCCGACACGTCGGCCACCATCGCCCGGACCCGGTCCGCCACCTCGTCGAAGTCCACGTGCTCGTCGAACGACTGGGACAGGGTCTCGTGCACGATCGCGATCGAGCCGACGCGGCGGACCGCCTCCGCGAGCGCGGACCGGCCCTCCGGCTCGGCGATCCGGCGGGCCTGCATGCGCAGCAGCGCGGCGACGGTCTGCAGGTTGTTCTTCACCCGGTGATGGATCTCCCGGATGGTGGCCTCCTTGGTGACCAGCTCGCGTTCGCGGCTGCGTAGCTCGGTCACGTCCCGGAGCAGGATCAGTGCCCCGACATGCTCGCCGTCGGCCCGCAGCGGGATCGCGCGCAGGAACAGTGTCACCTCGCCGTTCTCCACCTCGACCTCGGTGGCCGCCTTGCCGGTCACCACCGACCCGAGCAGCTCGTCCACCGGTTGGGTGCCGGCGATCAGGTCACTCGTGACCGACGCCAGCGGGCTGCCGACCAGGTCGGTCATCAGGCCGAGCCGCCGGTACGCCGAGAGCGCGTTCGGGCTGGCGAACGTGACCATGCCGCCGCGGTCGATCCGGATGCATCCGTCGCCGACCCGCGGCGAGGTGGAGAGCATCCGCTCGCCGGTGTACGGGAAGATCCCGTCCGCGATCATCCGGGCCAGGTCGGTCGCGCTCTGCAGGTAGGCCAGCTCCAGCCGGCTGGGGGTACGTACACCGAGCAGGTTCGTGTTCCGCGCGATCACCGCGATCACCCGGTCCCCACGTCGTACCGGGATGGTCTCGACCCGGACCGGCACGTCGTCGCGCCACTCCGGGTCGCCCTCGCGGCAGATCCGCCCGCCGTCGTACGCCTGGTCCAGCAGCGGCCGCCGCTCGCGCGGGATGAAGCTCCCGACGATGTCGTCCGGGTACGCCGTCGGTCCCGTCGTCGGACGCATCTGGGCCCCGGCCCAGAACCCCAGCCCATCGGTGTCCGGCAGCCACAGCACGAGGTCGGCGAAGGACAGGTCGGCCAGCATCTGCCAGTCCGAGACGAGCAGCTGCAGACGCTCCAGGTCGGCGGCCTCCAGCGTCGTGTGGTGGCGGACGACATCGGTCAACGACGGCACGAGACGAGCGTAGGGCGTGGCGCGAACCGGGTGTTGGAACGATCACGCACAGATGAAAGGATGCCCTGCGTGGAGGCAACGTACTGGCAGGACGTGATGGCCGCGGACTACGCCGTCCCGCACGACCGGGCGTTGCCGGACCTCACCGAGGAGCTGGTCCGCGGGCTGGCCAGCACCAACCCGACCGTCCGTGACTCGCTCGCCTACCCGACGCTCGCCACCTGGCTCGAGCGAGGGGTGTACGACGACCTGCTGCCGGGTTTCGGCGACGGGCTGTGTGCGGGTCTCGCGTACGGTCTCGGCGAGGACGGCACGGACACGGTCTTCCGTCGCTCGTTCACCGCTCTGACGCTGGCCGAGGTGATTCACCGCGACAACGCCGAGTTCCTGGTGCACGACGAAGTGGTGATGCGCTGGGGCGATCGGATCGCCACCTGGCTGCTGCGCGAACGTGACTTGAGGGGCTACGTCGACAAGTGCGGTTGGGCGCACGCGATCGCGCACGGCGCGGACGCCATCGGCGCGCTGGCTCGCTCCAGACACTGCGACGCCGGTGTGTTGCGCGCGCTGGTCGACGTACTCGCGGACCGGGTCGTCAAGGAGACGTCGTACCGGTGGGTGCACGAGGAGCATGACCGGGTCGCGCACGCGGTGATGACCGTGCTGCACCGCAACATGCTGAGCAGCGACGAGCTCGAGCGCTGGCTGAAGCCGATCGCCGCGCTCGCCGCTGAGCAGCCGTTGATGCACGAGACGCTGCCGGAGTGGCCGAGCGCGTCGGTGTTCAACGCCCGCGGGGTGCTGCACGCCTTGCTGAGCCAACTAGCGATCGGCGTCAAGGGCTTCCCGATCCCCGGGGACGACGAGCTGTTCGCCCGCACGGTGGAGGTCCGAGCCGACCTGCTGCTGATGCTGACCGAAGCGGTCCGCTCCTCCCAGCCGTACATCTACCGCCCGAACGCGGCTCCGCAGCAGCGCAACTAGGGCGGGCCGCTGTCGGAGATCCCGTTCACGGACACGAAGGCCTACATCGCGCTCACCGCGTCGGCTCAACCTGATCGTGCTGACGATCACGTTCCGGGCGCTGAACGTTGCCGATGGCAAGGACGAGACATACCGACGGACTACCGCGCCAACGCCGGCGACCCGGGCGTGAAGGATCTGTCGGAGCTGCTGGACGAGGGCCCGGAGCCGGCTCGCTCTTGAAGTTGGGCGCGTGACCTAGAGTTGCGCGCATGACTGAGCTGACCGAGCGCCACGGCGGCGAGTACGCCGTCGCCGTGGCGCGGACCCACGGCGTCCAGACCATGTTCACGCTGTCCGGGGCGCACGTCTTCCCGATGTACGACGGCGCGGTGAAGGCCGAGTCGCCGATGCGGCTGGTCGACGTACGGCACGAGCAGACCGCGACGTTCGCGGCCGAGGCGACCGGGAAGCTGACCCGTGCACCGGGCCTCGCGGTCCTCACCGCGGGCCCGGGCGTCACGAACGGGATCAGCGCGATCGCGCAGGCCTCGTTCGCCGGGTCGCCGCTGGTGGTGGTCGGCGGCCGCGCACCGGGCTTCCGCTGGGGCACCGGCAGCCTGCAGGAGCTCGACCACGTGCCGCTGGTCGCGCCGGTGGCGAAGTCGGCCGAGACCGCGCACCAGGTCGGCGACATCCCCGCGGCGATGGAGCGTGCCTTCGCCGCCGCCGGCTCGGCGCACCGTGGGCCGGCGTTCCTCGACGTACCGATGGACCAGCTGTTCAGCCGCGGCGTCTTCTCACTGCCGGACGTCACGGTCCCGCAGCGGGCGCCCGGCGGCGACCTGGACGGCGTCCTGGGCCTGTTGCGGTCCGCGCAGCGTCCGGTGCTGGTACTCGGTACCGACGTCTGGCTGGACGGTGCGGAGGCCGCCGCGCTGCGGTTCGCCGAGGAGTCCGGCATCCCAGTGATCACGAACGGGATGGGCCGCGGCGTCGTACCCGGCGGGCATCCGCAGCTGGTCACCAAGGCGCGGTCGAAGGCCTTCGGCACCTGCGATGTGGCCGTGGTCGCGGGAACGCCACTGGACTTCCGGCTCGGGTACGGGGCGTTCGGCGGCAAGGACGATGCGCCCGCCGCGCAGGTGGTGCACCTGGCCGACTCGGCGGACCAGCTGGCCGGACACGTCGCGCTGGCCGGGTCCGCGGCCGGTGAGATGGCCGCGCTCTTCGACGTGCTGACCGAGGGCTGGCAGTCCGGCGACCGGCAGGACTGGTCCGGCTGGCTCGGCGAGCTGCAGGCGATCGCCGCGGCCCGGGCCGAGGCCGACAACGCCGAGCTGGCCAGCGACGCGGACCCGATCCACCCGGCGCGGATCTACGGCGAGCTGAACGCGCTGCTGGACGATGACGCCGTGGTGATCGGCGACGGCGGTGACTTCGTCTCGTTCGCAGGCCGTTACGTCGAACCGCGCCGGCCCGGCTGCTGGCTGGACCCAGGTCCGTACGGCTGCCTGGGTGCCGGCCTCGGTGCCGCGATAGCGGCCCGGATCGCGCGGCCGTCGTCGCAGGTCGCGCTGCTGCTCGGCGACGGCGCGGCCGGGTTGTCTCTGATGGACGTCGACACCCTGGTCCGGCACGAGCTCCCGGTCGTGATGATCGTCGGCAATAACGCGATGTGGGGTCTGGAGAAGCACCCGATGCAGTTCCTCTACGGGTACGACGTCGCCGCGGAGCTGCGGCCGACCCGGTACGACGAGGTGGCGCGGGCGCTCGGCGGCGCCGGCGAGACGGTCACCTCCCCGGCCGAGATCGGCCCGGCCCTGAAGCGCGCGTTCGACGCCGGGACGCCGTACCTGGTGAACGTGATGACCGACCCTGAGGTCGCCTACCCTCGCTCGACGACCGGCGTCTGAATCCTCGGCCCTGTGGACAACGGCCGGTGAGATGCTGGTCGACATGACATTCTGGCGGCGATCCGGAACAGGCGGGAGGCAGATCATGTCGCATGCCGTGGCGATGCCGGACCACCTGCTGACGGTCGAGGAATGGGACGCCCTGAGTGTCGACGACGACGGTGACCGGTGTGAGCTTGTCGAAGGCGTGCTCATCGTGACCCCACGTGCGGGTGCGAGGCACCAGTTCGCCGCCCACCGACTCGTCGAGCTGCTCAACGAGGCCCTGCCGCCCGACCTCATCGCGTTGCCCGACGTCGAGGTGGCGATCGACGAACAGTTCCCACCGACGTTCCGCGCGCCGGACGCCGTCGTGACCCGGACCGAGGTGTACGAGAGCAACCCGAGTCGTCTCGCTGCCGCCGATGTCGTGGTTGCCGTCGAGGGCGTCTCACCGGGCACCCGACGGACCGACCGGGTGATGAAGTTCGCCGAGTACCAGCAGGCCGGAATCGCGCATTACTGGATCCTCGACCTGAATACCGGGACGGAGAGTTCGAGGCATTTCAGCAGACGGCGTCCGGCTATCAGCAGTTTCACGTGCTCGACGGTGACACGGTCTCGATCGCCGAGCCGGTCACACTGCGGTTCACCCTTGCTGAGCTGACTCGTCGCCGCTAGCCGAGACGGCTGAGGAACCGGCGAGCGTTGACGACGACGCGGGTGATGGTGCCGGAGGCAACGACACGTTCGTCGCCGTGCGCGGCGGTCACGTCGAACCTGACCAGCCGGCCGTCGACGTGCTGGACGACCGCGGTGACGCTGACCAGCTCGCCGACCGGGCTGGGCGCGAGATGCTGCAGCTCGATCCGGCTGCCGACGCTGGTCGCACCCTCGTCCAGCTCGGGATCGATCGCGGCGCAGGAGGCCTCCTCGGCCCAGGCGAGCAGACGCGGCGTGCCGAGCACGGGCAGGCTACCGCTACCGACCGACTCGGCGGTGTCGGCTCTCCCGACCTGCCGGGTGACGCTCGCTTGTAGTCCGACACGCAGGGTCATGTAGCCATCCAAGCACGGCTCGGTGAGCAGGATCGTAGTGTGCAACTTCGGCGGGCGTCGTGCTGATGCTGTTCACGGCGATGCGCCGCCGGTCAGAACCGGAAGCCGCGGCCCAGCACGCGGCGCAGTGACTCCACCACGGCGGGGTCGTACTCGTCACCGACCCCGAGGCTGATGCTCTCCATCGCGGCACCACCGCGGTCGCTCTCCAAGGCAAGCTGCTCGTACGCCGTCGCGACGTTGATGATCGCACTCTCCAGCGGCACGTCCGGGTTGTTCGCCCGGCCCTCCCGGTACGAGTCGCTGCTGTGCCGGACGATCTCGGCAACGTGGTCGAGCACCCCGGACCGCTCGATCACGTCGGCCCCGATCTCGGCCGCCTTACGTCGCTCGTCCCGGGTCCGCAGCAACGACGCACCACCCGGGCTCGGGTCGGCCAGTGCCAGCTGCCCGACACCGGACAGCAGCGCGGCGTACTCCAGCGCCTCCATCCGCTTCGGGCTCAGCCCGAGATCGTTGCCGATCGCAGCGGCCAGCCGTGCGGTCCGCAGGTTCTGCCCCGGCGCGCTGAACCCGGCCACCTCCGTGGTCCGCGACATCGACCGCACCGTACTCCGGTACGTCGTCTGGGCCGACGCATAACGGCGGAACGCGAACTGGGTCAGCAGCAGCGGTACGACGACCAGCGGCGGCGCCCACAGGCCCAGCAGCGAGGTTCCGGCCGCAAGCAGGATCCCACTGATGCCCATCGCCATCCCGATTCGTGCTGCGACGCCGAGCTCGTCTCGCAACGCCGACGGGAACGGCCGGCTGTACCGCTCGGTGGCCTGCCCGGCACCCACCAGCGCGTCGACCAGGACGGCGGACAGCACCGCGACCAGCATCGCGCCGGTGAGCGGCAGTGCGTGAGTCCACGAACCGTTCCAGCTCAGACCCGTCGGCGCGATCGCATTGAAGACCGCGGCGGCGCAGGCGACGGACAGCACCCGCCGGCTGGACACCACCGCGTCCCATGGCAGGCCCGCGAGCACGCGCGGCCCGATCCCGATCACGGTCGCCACAGCGGTCACCGCGACGATCTGCGCCAGGCTCGGCGGGTCGTCGATCGCCGGACCGCGCAGCATCGCGTAGCCGAGCGCGGCGCTGGTCGCGATCGGCGCCCGGTTCCGGATCCGGTCGACGCGGAACTGGACCATCTCGCCGACCGCGATCAGCAGTCCGAAGACCAGGACGAATGACCACTCGGTGACGCCGCGATCGGCGGTGAGCGCAAGGGCCACCAGTGCGAGCGTGGCGCCGGCGATCACGATCACGACACCGCTCCCGTACTGCCGGAACTCGGGGCCTTCGATCGACTGGCTCACGACGCCGGTCCCGCTGCGGAACCGGTCGCTCCGCCACCACTGCCCAAGCTGACGTCGTCGTGGTCGATGGCCGCTTCGACGGTCGCGTCGGGTGCCGGCTGCTCGACGGCCGCGGCCTTCCAGCCTTCTCGCCGGATCACCTCGACGAACGCGTCGACAAGGGCGGGATCGAAATGTGTGTTGCGGTCCTGGATCAGGATCGCGAGCGTCTCCTCGACGCTGCGCGCCGGCCGGTACGACCGGGTCGACGTGAGGCAGTCGAAGGCGTCCACGATGCCGATCATCCGGGCAAAGTACGGGATCCGCTTGCCGCTCAACCCGGCGGGGTACCCGGTCCCGTCGTACTTCTCGTGATGATGCAGGACCGCGGACTTGACCTCCTCGAGGAACGGGATGTCGCCGATCAGCTCGACTCCGCGCGCCGGATGCAACCGGATCGCGTCCCACTCCGAGTCGTCCAGCTTGCCCGGCTTGCGAATCACACTGGTCGGTACCCCCACCTTGCCGACGTCGTGCAACAGGCCCGCATGCTCAAGCGCCAACTGCCTGTCCTCGGGGAGCTTGATGTGCTTGCCGAGCATGCTCACGCCCTGGCTGACCCGCTCCGAGTGACCCCGGGTGTAGAGGTCCTTGGTCTCGATCACCTGGATGAAGGCCCGCATCGTCGCCTCCTGCGCCGCCCGCTCCACCTCGTACTGCGACAGCGCCCACCGGCTCACGTACAGCGGCACGAAGATCAGGGGCACGGCGAAGAAGCCGAGGCCCGACAGCCATGCAGCCGCTAGCAGGATGCCGAGTAAGCCGTAGCCGATCAGTGGCGGAGACGTCGGGATCGCCACCCGGCGGACGAACGTTCTCGCCGCGGCACCGCCCTTCTCCAGGGTCAGCACCAAGCAGAGCAGGAGAATGTTGACGACGAGCCAGGCGATGTTCGCCGCTGTCGTGATCCAGATCGCGTCCCACGGACGCTCGAGCACCTCATCGCCGCTGGGCCCACCCAGGAGGTAGAAGACCAAGCCGCCCGCTCCGGCGCAGAGCACGGACTGCGCGCCGTTGAAGACTTTCTTCAGCATCGGATGGCGGCGGTCCTGTGACAGCGCACCGACCGCACCGACCAAGACCGCAGAGGCAACTCCGGACAGCAGATAGAGCGCGATGACGATGACGTAGTCAAGAGAAGTTCGATTGACCTGACCGACCCGGGGTCGCAGCACGGTGCCGGCAAACATCAGCAACCCGAGCGTGACAGTCGGCAGGTCGATCGTGGCGTGAATGGCGGCTACGACAAGAACTGCCGTCGCCATGACCGTGGCGACGGCGACTACGACCCGCAGCAGCCTTGCGTGCACGACGCTACGCTACCGGTCAGCCCCCGTACCTACTACCAGTCCCAACCGTCACCCATGGCAGGTCACCTCCGATCGACGGCATAGGGGCGGCGCACAGCTGCTCATCCCGAGCCCTTACCAGTCCCAACCGTCACCCATGACAGGTCACCTCCGATCAGCGGCGTAGTCTTGCTGCCCGCAATTGCGGACCGCAGGGGGGCAGACAGCGCAACGCTGACTCGTCAAGATTTTGCTTCATCCGACGTACGCCGAAACACTGTAAGGGAACGTGCAACCCCATGCACATGTCAACGCCAGAGCCCTGGTATGAGAGCATGTCACTCTTTGCAGTTGATAACAGGAGGAACAGATGGGCAAGACCGGCCGGAAGCGTCGCGCACGGAAGAAGAAGGGCGCGAACCACGGCAAGCGTCCGAACGCCTGATCGAACGCGATTACTCTAAGCGACGGCCCTGGCTCAGCCAGGGCCGGTTGCAATTGAGTCACATGTCACAACAAACTGGCGTAACCGACAGTCGCTCGTCGACAAAGTGACCGAAAGTGCTTATATGGTGACGATCTGAGCGATCAAGGCCGCACGCGAAGGTCTAGTTCAAGGCAGCTAGAGGAGTGCCTGAGCTCGGTTGGCAGGCAACACCTCCTGCGCACTCAGAGTGATTATTTGAACCCATACAGCGGATGTGTCAGGAAGCCAAGTGTGCGCCTCGCCGCCTGATTTGCGCCAGCGGGCGGCAACGGCGTCGCACTTTCACATCGAGAATGACAAGGCACGTACGCCCCCAGTGCCGGCTGCCGATCGGGCTCGTCGGGCTGGATATTGTCGCCCGGACGGTGCGAAGGAGCCGGCGCAGGACAGCGGGCTCAGGACGGAGGCGGTCTTCGGCGGCGCGAACTCCACACGGAGTGTGGTCAACCCGTTACGAAGAGCTTATTCCTCGGTCTGGATCTCGAGGCGGACCTCGGTGATGCGCATCAGGATGCGTTCACGCAGTCCTTCTGGGGCGTGCTCGTCACCGCAGGAGCGGTGCACCAGCTTCTTGACGCTGCGCTCCAGGTCGAATTCGTCGAGGCACGGACCGCATTCGTCCAGGTGTACCTGGATCTCCTCGACGCTCGCGGACTCCAGCTCGTCGTCGATGAACACGTAGACCCGCTGCAGGATCTCGCTACAGTCCACGTCGTGGTGGTTGCCGCAGCTCATGACTCCGCCTCCGTGTCGTCCGCGGCGTCCCGCCCGCGGATCAGACCCCGTTCGCGTGCGTAGTCGGTCAGCAGCTCACGCAGCTGCCGGCGACCACGGTGAAGCCGGGACATCACAGTGCCGACCGGCGTACCCATGATCTCCGCGATCTCCTTGTAGGCGAAACCCTCAACGTCCGCCAGGTAGACCGCAAGCCGGAAGTCCTCCGGGATCGACTGCAGCGCCTCCTTCACGTCGCTGTCGGGGAGGTGCTCCAACGCCACCGCCTCGGCGGACTTCAGCCCGCCCGGGGTGTGCGACTCCGCCTGGGTCAGCTGCCAGTCCTCGATCTCCTCGGTCGGCTGCTGGGACGGCTGCCGCTGCTTCTTGCGGTAGCTGTTGATGAACGTGTTGGTCAGGATCCGGTACAGCCACGCCTTCAGGTTGGTCCCGGGCGTGAACTGGTGGAAGGAGCTGTACGCCTTCGCGAACGTCTCCTGTACCAGGTCCTCCGCGTCGGCGGGGTTGCGGGTCATCCGCATCGCGGCGGCATACATCTGGTCGAGGAACGGCAGGGCCTCGCGCTCGAAACGCTCGGTGCGCTGCTCGGGGGTCTCGGTGGTGACTGATGTCGGCATTACCGTCGAGAATACCGGGGTCTTGAGCGGGGTCCGCTCATGTGTCGCCGTCACCATGACCCACATAACATTCCGCGGGCGGGCAGCATTCCCTGTCAGGGATCACGCGATCGTGCGGGTGACCCACTCCAGCACCGCTTCCACGACCAGGTCGAGCGTCTCCGCCTGGGTCAGCTCGGAGCCCTTCGGCACCTTGAACGAGTGGTCGGCGTCGGGCACGACCGCCATCTCGGTCAGCGGCGGGAACTCCTCCGGCGTGCCGAACGGGTCCCGCTGGCCCTGGATCACCAGGGCGGGCAGCCGGACGCCGCGCAGCTCGTCCACCCGGGTCTTCTCGGGCCGCCCCGGCGGGTGCAGCGGGAAGGCCAGCGCGAGGACTCCGGAGGCGCCCAGCTCACCCGCCGTACGGCAGGCGACCCGGGCGCCGGAGCTGCGGCCGCCGACCACAAGCGGCGTGCGGACCCGCATCTGCCCGAGGATCGAGATCCAGCTCTCGTCGAGCACCTTCGCCGGCGCCGGCGTCTTCCGGCCGGCCCGGCGATAGGGCTGCTCGATCAGGAACACGTTGATGTCCTGGCCCGGCAAACGTTTCGCCAGTCTGGTCAGATCCTGTGCGCCGATGCCCCCACCGGCACCGTGGCCGAGGGCAAGTGTCGCGAGGGGCCGGCGGGCCCGGTGCGCCACGATCCTTGCCTCGCCGTGCGGTGTCGTCACGATCCGTTCGTCGCTCACGGCACGATCATGTCAAAGAGGTGCCGGCAGATCGGTCAGAAGAGCGTCGAACCGCTGGGATCGGTGATCACGCCGTCCGCGTCGACCGCACCCTCGGGCACCCGCTCCATCAGCTGCGGGCCGTTGTTCTTCACCGAGTTGACCGCCCGAGACACCGGATACGCCTCCAGCCGTCCCGGCGCGGCCGGTACGAGCAGGCCCAGCAGCGTGTCGGTGTCCGACACCCGCGGGTCCAGCCACGCGTCGTACCGCTCCTTCTCCACCAGCAGCGGCATCCGGTCGTGGATCCGGCCCAGCTCGTCGGTCGAGGAGGTGGTGAGCACGGTGCAGGTCCACAGCCAGGCGTCGTCGGCGTCCGGGTCCTCGATCTCCTTGTTCCGCCAGATCTCGTACAGCCCGGCCATCGCGAGCACGCCACCGTCCGCGGGGCGGATGAAGTACGGCTGCTTGACCGGTTTGCCCTTCACCTTCTGCTCGGTGGTGTACCACTCGTAGTAGCCGTCCGCCGGCAGCAGGCAGCGTCGTACCGCGAACGCCCGCTTGAAGGCGGGCTTCTCCGCCACCGTCTCCATCCGGGCGTTGATCATCCGGTTGCCGATCGCCGGGTCCTTCGCCCAGGACGGGACCAGGCCCCACTTCAGCGTGGTGAGCTTGCGGGTGACCGTGTCCGGGTCCTCCCGGTCCTTGCGCTCGACCACCGCGGTCACGCCCTGGCTGGGCGCGATGTTGTAGTTGGCATCGGCCTGCAGCACCGTCTCCTTGACGTTGCCGGCATCGACCTCGAACTCGGCCACCAGGTCGGCGGGATCACGGCTGGACGCGTATCGACCACACATATGCCCACCATAGGCAACGGAACCGACGGCGGCGGATCGCTCACCCCGTGATGAGCGATCCGCCGCCCGGTCTTACGTCGCGGTCGTGCTCCGATGCACGACGGCGACGGCCCCCAGCGGCCTATCTGGCCAGCTCGTCGAGCAACCTTCCGGCCCATTCGACGGAGGACGGCAGCCCCTCGATCCAGACCCGCGGCTGCAGGTAGACGTCCAGGCGGTCGTCCAGGTCGTCGTACAGGTCGTCGTCTAGGTCGTCGGGCTCGGGTCGCCAGGCCGTGATCAGCCCGCGAACCGTGTCGACCTGCTCGGGCAGCCCGCTGTCGCGCGCAACCAGGGCGGCGCCGCGGGTGGACCCCATCCGGGCCAGCACCTCGCCGCCGCAGTAGACGATCCGCAGGCACTCGGCGATGTCCACCAGGCGCAGCTCGCGGTCGACGCTGGTGCTTCCGGTGGGCGCCGGGGCCTCGACGACCACCAGCGCATGGGTGGATCTGACCGAGGTACCGACCAGGTCGGCCTCGCGGTACAGCTCGTTCAGCCGGGATCGCAGGTGCGCCAGGCTGGCCAGCCCGGTCAGCGGGTCCTCGCAGGACAGTGAGTGCAGGTAGGTCAGAGAGGAGTCGGACCAGCTCTGGCCGAGTGCCCGGACCGCGTCGAACGCCGGCTCGGTACCGGTCACCGCGTTGTACGCCGCGTGCAGGCCGTCCAGCGCCTCGGGCAGCGAGACCCCGTCGTCGGCCAGCTGGCGGCCGACCTCGCTGCTTGCGGGTACAGCGTCGACGTCGTCCTGCAACGCCTCGACCACCGCGAGGAACGCGTTGCGCTGGACTCCCGGAACCCCCGACACGTCGACGCTGCCCACCGGAGCGCCGTGCGACTCCCTCCGATCGCGCGGTTGCTCCTGTGACCCCACGTCCGACACACCACTGGCCGAATCACCGGACGACCGCCCCGAGAGCAGGTCGAACCGCCGCATCAGCTCACGCAGCAGCGACACGGACGGACCTCCTCCGTGGTCGGTCGGCCGCCGACACGGCGACCGGTGGGTCATCTGGGGGTGAGACAGCGCTGGATCGGGTTCATGACGCGAATCGCGGAACCTTTCTGAAGTAGCCTTGTGAGAGCCTCGCCCGCGTCACGATGTGCGACGTAGTACTTCACTTCCCGGCACACCGCGTCCGGACGAGCAGCTGAAAGCGGGTGGACCACTCGATGGACGCGCTCCAGGCTCCGAGCGACGCCGAACTGATCGCCCGGGTGCGCGGCGGCGACGTCGAGGCGTACGGCGAGCTGTTCGAGCGGCACCACCAAGCGGCGGAGCGGATGGCCCGCCAGCTGGTCCCGGCCGCGGACGTCGACGACCTGGCGGGTGACGCCTTCGCGAAGGTGCTCGAGGCGCTGCGGAGCGGCGGCGGCCCGGACGTGTCGTTCCGGGCCTACCTGCTGACGACCGTACGGCGCGTGCACGTGGACCGGATCCGGGCCGCCAAGCGGGTCACCAGTACCGACGACATCGCGTCGTACGAGCGGGAGCCGGAGACCTTCGACGACCCGACCCTGACCGGGTTCGAGAGCGGTGCCGCGGCGCAGGCGTTCGCGGCGCTGCCGGAGCGCTGGCAGGCCGTGCTGTGGCACACCGAGGTGGAGGGCGAGAAGCCGGCCGCGGTGGCGCCGCTGCTCGGGCTGACCCCGAACGGTGTCTCGGCGCTGGCGTACCGGGCCCGGGAGGGCCTGCGGCAGGCCTACCTGCAGCAGCACCTGGCCGACGTCGCGAACGACCGTTGCCGGTGGGCAACCGAACGGCTCGGCGCGTACGTGCGCGGCGGGCTGACCAAGCGCGAGAACAAGCACATGCGCGAGCACATCGACGAGTGCGCGAAGTGCACCGCGTTGTACCTGGAGCTGGTCGAGGTCAACAGCGCGCTGCCGGCGCTGCTCGCACCGGTACTGCTGGGCACCGCCGCCGCGGGCTACCTGACCGCGACTGGGGTCAAGGTCGGCGGCGCCGGCATCCTGGTCTCGCTGTGGCAGAAGGCGACCGAGAACGGCACCCGGACCGCGGTCACCGCCGGTTCCGCGGCCGCCGTCGCGGCCGCCGGACTGATCACCGTGTTCGCGCTGAGCGGGGGTGAGGACCCGCAGGCCGAGACGCCGCCGGCCGCGATCCAGGGCTCGGAGCCGCCCGGCCCGACCGTCCCGCCGGCGACCCAGCCGCCGAAGCAGCCCTCTCAGCCGACGTCCGGGCCGACCTCGCAGCCGATCCAGCCGACCGCGGCACCGACGGAGGGGCCGACCAGCCCGCCCACCACCGGGCCGACCCAGAGCCCGAGCGTGCCGGCGCCGGTCCTGGACGAGGGCCTGCTGACGATCGACACTCCGACCGGCGGCAACGGCGGCCGGGCCGTTGTGGCCGACGCGGCAGTGCCGTCGGAGCGCCGCCGGCTGAACGTCGCCCCCGCGCCCGGGATGTCTCGGGTCACGGTGCAGATCCGGTACGGCACCCGGCTCGGCTGGCCGGTCGCAGGCAACCCGCCGGGCTGGACCTGCGTATCGAACCGGACGGCGCGGACCGGCCTGTGCACGGCCGCGAACCCGGCCGACCCGGCGCCGCTGACGATCGAGTTCGACTCGCCGAACGGCGGCGCGCGCCGGGACCGCACCTTCACCGCTACCGCGCGCACCTACGCCGGGAGCTCGACCAGCGCCCGCTACTTCGATGACGACAGCGACATGGTCGTACCGGCCGGCCGCAACGACGACGTACTGGATGTGTCCAAGGGCTCCGGCACCGCCCGGACGCTGCGGGTCGTCCCGCCGGAGGAGAACACCGACCCGGTCGTGGTCGAGATCGAGTACGGCGCCGCGCTCAGCTGGCCGGTCACCGGCAGCCCGGCCGGCTGGATCTGCAGTGCCGCCGCCCGTACGTGCACGGCGCGCGACCGGCAGGACCCGGCGTCGCTGCCGCTGCGGTTCGTCCCGCCGGAGGGCGGCTCCGACGCCGAGCGGACGTACACGGTCACCGTGCGGGTCGGGCGGGTGTACGACCTCTGGACGGAGACACTGAAGTCGGTGTTCGACCCGGAGAAGCTGCTGCGGGTCCAGACGACCGCGTACGGCCACCACCTGTACAAGGTGGAGTTCACCGTCACGCCGCCGGCGCGGTACGACGGCACGGTGACGCTGACGATCGAGTTCGGCGCGGACCTGTTCTGGACCTATCGCGACGCGTCCGGCTGGTCCTGCCGCTCGGACCCGCACGGGCGGACGGTCCGCTGTATCACCAAGAACACCGGGGCCGCCGGACCGCTGCGCGGCCATCTGCATCTGATCAACCACGACCTGAGGTACGACGCCCGCCTGTCCGCCACCGCGAGAGCCGGCTCGGTGGCCGACACCGACTCGTACGCCGACATCCGGGGCCGCGCGGCGAGTGGCTCGGGGTCCTCGCAGGAACCGGTGAGGGAGCCGGTCAAGGGGCGGCTGACCGAGCTGGTGCAGCCGATGCGCACGAAACACTTTGCTCGCCGTTGAGCCGACGCTCTACCCTGGCATCGCTTGCTGTGACGGAACCGAGTAGCGCCGTACACCTGTGACCGAGAGAGCCGCCCCTTGGCTGTGAGGGTGGTCCGCGGGCCGGTCGTGAAGACACTCCCGAGCGAGCCGCAGGACAAGAGGCCGTGGCAGTCCCGTCGCGGCGAAGGTGTGGTGGCACCGCGATCTCCCCGTCGCCCACACCTCCGGGGTTCGGATCCACGGAGGTGAACAGACAGTGAGTGAACGCATTCTCAGCACCGCGCTGCCGTCGAACGTCGGCCGGACCGTCACGATCGCGGGCTGGATCCATCGCCGCCGCCGGCTGGCCGCGGTGAGCTTCCTGATCCTGCGCGACCGCGCCGGGCTGGCCCAGGTCGTGCTCAAGTCCGCCGAGTCGGTGGCGCAGCTGGACGAGCTCGGCGAGGAGACCGTGGTCCGGGTGACCGGCACCGTCGCCGCGAACCCGCAGGCGCCCGGCGGTGCCGAGCTGGTCGACCCGCTGATCGAGCCGCTGACCGAGCCGGCGCACACGCCTCCGCTCGAGCTGTGGCGGCCGTCGGTCGGTGCCGGCCTGCCGGTGCTGCTGGACCACGCCGCGGTGTCGCTGCGGCACCCCACGATGCGGGCCGGCTGGGAGATCGCCGCGGCGGCGCTGCACGGGTTCCGGAGCACGCTGGACGGGCTGGACTTCACCGAGATCCAGACGCCGAAGATCGTCGGCACCGCGACCGAGTCGGGTGCCAACGTGTTCGCGCTGGACTACTTCGGCCGGCCCGGGTACCTGGCGCAGTCGCCGCAGTTCTACAAGCAGACCATGGTCGGCGTGTTCGAGCGCGTGTACGAGATCGGGCCGGTGTTCCGGGCGGAGCCGCACGACACCGTCCGGCACCTGGCCGAGTACGTCTCGCTGGACGCCGAGCTCGGGTTCATCGAGGACCACCGCGACGTGCTCGAGGTGGTCCGGCAGGCCGTCGGCGGGATGCTGTCCGCGATCGCGACCCGCGCGGCGGGCGCCGTCGAGCGGTTCGGGGTCGAGCTGCCGGTGATGCCCGACGAGATCCCGGTGCTGCATTTCAGTGAGGCGCTGAAGATCGCCGGAGCGGACCCGGACGAGCCGGACCTCGCGCCGGCGGACGAGCGGGCGGTCGGCGAGTGGGGCCGGCGCGAGCACGGCAGCGACTTCGTCGCGGTCGAGGGCTACCCGATGGTGAAGCGGCCGTTCTACACGCACCCGCAGCCGGACGACCCGCGCTGGTCGAACTCGTTCGACCTGATCTTCCGCGGCATCGAGATGATCACCGGCGGGCAGCGGCTGCACCGGTACGGCGACTACCTGGCCGCCCTGGAGGCGCAGGGTGAGTCGCCCGCGTCGTACGAGGCCTACCTGGAGGCGTTCAAGCACGGGATGCCGCCGCACGGCGGGTTCGCGATCGGGCTGGAGCGGTTCGTGTCCCGGATCACCGGCGCGGAGAACATCCGCGAGGTCACGCTGTTCCCGCGCGACCTGCACCGGCTCTCGCCGTGACCTCGGCGCCGGACCGGACCACCGAAGTGCTTGCCAGTCCGGCCGCTGACGGCCCGTCGTACCGTGTCGGGGTGCTGAGCGACAGTGAGCGGGCGGTACTGGCGGCGATCGACACCGACCGGGTGGTCGCGGACCTGCGGGAGCTGGTCCGGATCCCGAGCGTCGACGGCACCGTGGCCGAGGCCGACGTCCAGCACTGGTGCGCCGACCGGCTCGCCGGCCTCGGTCTGGACGTCGACCACTGGCCGGTCGACCTGGCTGCCGTGCAGGCCGATCCGGAGTTCCCGGGCGCGGAGGTGGAGCGGGACGAGGCCTGGGGGTGTGTCGGGGTGCTCGGATCCGGTACGCCGGGCCTGGTGCTGAACGGGCACCTGGACGTCGTACCGGCCGGGGAGATGGACGACCCGTTCGGCGCCCGGGTCGCGGACGGGGTGATGTACGGCCGCGGGACCTGCGACATGAAGGGTGGCGTGGCCGCCGTGCTGGGCGCGGTCGCGGCGGTGATGGCCGCGGGTGTGCCGCTGCGCCGGGCGGTCGCGGTGCACTGCGTGGTCGGCGAGGAGGACGGTGGGCTCGGCACCTTCGCGACGCTGCGGCGCGGGCATCGCGGTGACGCGTGCGTGATCGCCGAGCCGACCGCCGGCCAGGTGATCCCGGCGAACGCGGGCTCGCTCACCTTCCGGCTCGACATCCCGGGCCTGGCCACGCACGGGTCGACCCGGACCCGCGGGGTCAGCGCCGTCACCTCGTTCGAGCGGATCCACGCGGCGCTGCGCGCGCTGGAGCAGAGGCGCAACGCAGCACCGGACCCGCTACTCGCGCACCTGGACCTGCCCTACCCGCTGTCGGTCGGGACCGTGCGGGCCGGCGACTGGGCCAGCACGGTGCCGGACCGGCTGGTCGCCACCGGGCGGTACGGCGTACGGCTGCACGAGCCGGTCGAGCAAGCCCGGCGGGAGCTCGAGGAGACGGTAGCCGAGGCCTGCGCCGCCGACGACTGGCTGCGCGAGCACCCGGTGGCGGTGACCTGGCCGGGTGGGGTGTTCGCCTCCGGCACGCTGCCGGACGGGCACCCGCTGCTCGGCGAGACCCTGGCGGCCGCCGTGGACGCCGGCGCGGACGAGCCGCCGGCCCGCGGGGCGCCGTACGGGTCGGACCTGCGGCAGTACGCCGCCGCGGGCATCCCGGCGCTGCAGTACGGGCCGGGCGATGTCCGGTTCGCGCACGCCGCGGACGAGCATGTCCGGCTGGATGAGGTGCTGCGATGCGCTCGCGCCTATGCGCTGCTGGTGGTGCGCCGCTGCGGGTAGTTGCCTCGGGCACGGGTTCCGCGTCCCGGCCCGGCCGGACGACACGAACCGCCCGGCATGGCGTCTGGTTGTGCGCCGCGATATGAAGGAGATATGACACTCGTGCGTGTTGTGGCCCGACCGCTGATGTCGGCCCTCTTCATCACCTCCGGTGTGAAGGCGATCCGGAAGCCGGAACCACTGGTGCCCGGCGCGCAGCCAGTGGCCGACCGGCTGGTGCCGCTGGCGAAGAAGGTCGCGCCGCCGCAGATCGGCGACCGGATCCCCGAGAGCACGAAGAACCTGGTCCGGCTGAACGGTGCCCTGCAGGTCGTCGGCGGCCTCATGCTGGCCAGTGGGTCAGGCCGGCGGGCCGGTGCCGGTCTGCTCGCCTCGACGCTGGTCCCGACCACGCTCGCGGAGCACCGGTTCTGGGAGGCGAAGGACCCGGTCGAGCGGGCCGAGCAGCAGACGCACTTCATGAAGAACCTCGGGCTGCTCGGCGGGTTGCTGCTCGCCGCGGTCGACACCGAGGGCAAGCCTGGCCTGGCCTGGCGTGCCAGCCACGGCACCCGTGCGGCCAAGCGCGAGGTCGGCCGCAGCGCGAAGGCGGCGAAGCGCGAGACCCGGCGCGCGGTGAAGGCCGCCAAACGAGAGGCCACGGTCGCGGCCCGGATGGCGAAGGCCGAGCTTCCGTTCACCGACTAGCCTTCGGCGACCGACTAGTCTTCGGCGTGTGAACGCACGCGAACCGGGCTGGCCGGCACCGCATCCGCACGGCCCGGTGTCCGGTCAGGTCACCGTCCCCGGTTCCAAGTCGCTCACGAACCGCGCACTGATCCTGTCCGCACTTGCCGACGGTCCGTCCGCGCTGACCGGGGTGCTGGCCGCCCGGGACACCTCTTTGATGCGCGCCGCGCTGGTCTCGCTCGGCACCGGGATCAGCGAGACCGGTGGCGTGGTGACCGTCACCCCGGGCTCCTTGAAAGGCCCGGCCGAGGTCGACTGCGGCCTGGCCGGCACCGTGATGCGGTTCGTACCCCCGGTCGCGGCACTCGCGGACGGCCCGGTCTGCTTCGACGGCGATCGCTACGCCCGGGAACGGCCTATGAGCGTCGTGCTCGATGCGCTCCGTACGCTCGGCGCGTCGATCGACGACGGCGGCAGCGGCACGATGCCGTTCACCGTGCACGGCACTGGGTCGATGCCCGGCGGCACCGTCACCGTGGACGCCTCAGCGTCCAGCCAGTTCGTGTCCGCGCTGCTGCTCGCCGGCGCCCGGTACGACGCCGGCGTCGACGTCCGGCACGACGGCAAGCCGGTGCCGTCACTGCCGCACATCGAGATGTCGGTCGCGATGCTGCGCGAACGTGGCGTCACGGTTGACGACTCCGACCCGAACCGCTGGGTGGTCTCCCCCGGCCCCATCGCCGCCCACGACACCGCGATCGAGCCGGACCTTTCCAACGCCGCACCGTTCCTCGCCGCGGCCGTCGTCACGGGCGGCTCGGTCACTGTCACCGGGTGGCCGGACTCCACTACCCAGCCCGGAGGAATGCTGCCGGAGATCTTCACCCGGTTCGGTGCGTCGGTCAGCCGGTCCGCTGCCGGGCTGACGGTGACCGGGACCGGCACCGTCGACGGTGTCGACCTGGACCTGCACGACGTCGGCGAGCTCACCCCGGTAATCGCCGCAGTCGCCGCCGCCGCCTCCGGACCGTCGTACCTACGCGGCATCGCCCATCTCCGCGGCCACGAGACCGACCGGCTGGCCGCGCTGGAGACCGAGCTGAACGCGCTCGGCGGTGACGTCGTACGGACAGCCGACGGGCTCGAGATCCGCCCGAGACCCTTGCACGGCGGGCTGTTCGGCACCTACCACGACCACCGGATGGCGCACGCCGCCGCCGTCGCCGGACTGGTTGCCGAGGGCATCGAGATCGAGAACGTGGCGACGACCGCGAAGACGATGCCGAAGTTCGCCGACGTCTGGGCCGGGCTGGTCGGCGGCGCGGACGGCTGATGTCGCGCTACGACGAGCACGCCCAGTACGACCGGCCGAAGCGCCGGACCCGGCCGCGCACCAAGGACCGGCCCACGTACGACGATGCCGTCGAGGCCACCGTGCTCACGGTCGACCGCGGCCGCTACAGCTGCCGGATCGGCGACTCCGACCAGCTCGTCACCGCGATGAAGGCGCGCTCACTCGGCCGCAAGGGCGTGATCATCGGCGACCGGGTCCGGCTCGACGGTGACGCGTCCGGCGCCGAGGGGACCCTGGCCCGGATCGTCGAGGTGCTGCCCCGCGAGACCCTGCTGCGCCGCAGCGCGGACGACGACGACCCGGTCGAGCGACCGCTGGTCGCGAACGCCGACCAGCTCGTGATCGTGGTCGCGGTAGCCGACCCCGAACCCCGGACCCGGCTGATCGACCGCTGCCTGGTGGCCGCGTTCGACGCCGGCGTGGAACCGCTGCTCTGCCTCACCAAGACCGACCTGGCCGACCCCGGACCACTGATGTCGACGTACCGCCCGCTCGGCGTCGCCGCGGTCGCCACCTCTCGCGACGGAGATCTGACCGCCGTGACCGACCGGCTCCGGGACCGCACCAGCGTGCTGGTCGGCCACTCCGGCGTCGGCAAGTCCACCCTGGTGAACGCGCTGGTGCCCGGCGCCGACCGCGCCACCGGCGTGGTCAACGACGTCACCGGCCGCGGCCGGCACACCTCGACCAGCACCCAGGCGCTGCGGCTCCCGTTCGGCGGCTGGATCATCGACACCCCGGGGATCCGCTCGTTCGGCCTCGCGCACGTCGACCCGCGGCAGCTGATCGAGGCGTTCGGCGACCTGGCCGCCGAGACGCGCGACTGCCCCCGCGGCTGCACCCACGCCGCCACCGAACCCGAATGCGCACTGGACGACGCCGCCGCAGCCGGCCGGATCGACGCCGAGCGCCTCGCGTCGTACCGCCGCCTCCTCGCCAGCCGCGAAGGCCACGACTAACCCCGCCGCACCACCCGGGCCGGCCACCCCGCCTCACCTCCCCGCAGCGGTCTCCCCCACTCCACCTCCGCGAGTGTGTTCACGAATCGCCATGCGGGAGCGCTCTCCCATGGCGATTCGTGAACACAGACCTGGCGATCCGCGCGCACGCCGCGGGGACCTGGCGATTCGCGCACACGCTCGACCGGGTGGGCCGGACTCTGGCCGGGAGGTTGCCGGGCTGCTTCCCCGTGTTGCCGCGGCGGGCTACTCGGGGAGGATGCCGCCCCAGACGGCTCGGGCCCCGGAGTCGCCAGTGCGCACGGTCTGCCAGACGATGAGGACCGACATCACGACCAGTGCGCCGCTGACCACGAGCTCGAGCGGGCGCATGGTGCCGGTCTTGGCACCGCGGCCGCTGGCCAGGGCAGTCGGACCGGTCAGCAACAGGAACGCCAGGATGCAGATGACGGCGAATGCGATCGAGTAGTAGAAGAGCAGGTCGCCGCGGTTCTCGTGCTCACGGACGAGCTGACCCAGTTCCGGCTTCGCCGAGACGAACGCCTTGCCGCTCTGCCGCGCGGCGAACGCCACTGCGAGCGATCCGAGGCCGAGCAGCAGCACCGGCCAGCGCAGTAGCCAGCGCCACTTCGGCACCACGGCGAACACGATCGCGGCCAGCGCGGCGGCCGGCAACAGGACGACGGCGGCGTGGATGACAAGGACATGCAGCGGAAGATCGCCGAAGCGCTCGAACATGACGCCTCCAAGATCGTGCGGTTGAGTCTTCAACCGACAACCACAGGCTAGCCTGACGCACATGCCCTCGCACACCGACGACTTGCGCCTCGCCCACATCCTGGCCGATGACGCCGACTCGACCACGATGGACCGGTACAAGTCGCTCGACCTGCACGTCGCGACCAAGCCGGATCTGACCCCGGTCAGCGAGTCCGACCAGAAGGTGGAGCAGGTGATGCGCAAGACACTGTCCCGGGCGCGGCCGCGGGACGCGGTGATCGGTGAGGAGGAGGGCACCACCGGCTGGGGTGCCCGCCGCTGGGTGGTCGACCCGATCGACGGCACCAAGAACTACATCCGCGGCGTACCGGTGTGGGCGACGCTGATCGGGCTGATGATCGAGGACCAGGTGGTCGTCGGGTTGGTCTCGGCCCCCGCGCTCGGACGCCGCTGGTGGGCGTCGTACGGGGACGGCGCCTGGACCGGCCGCTCGCTGATGTCGGCCTCGCCGTGCCGGGTCAGTGACGTGGCCTCGGTGCGGGACGCGTCGCTGTCGTACTCCTCGCTCGGTGGCTGGGACAAGCGCGGCCGGCTGGACGACTTCATGTCGCTGATGAACGACTGCTGGCGGACCCGCGCGTACGGCGACTTCTGGTCGTACATGCTGGTCGCGGAGGGCGCGATCGACATCGCGGCGGAGCCGGAGCTGAACCTGTACGACATGGCCGCCTGCGCGATCATCGTCACCGAGGCGGGTGGTGAGTTCACCGGGCTGGACGGTACGCCGGGCCCGAACGGCGGCAACGCGCTGGCCACGAACGGCCGGCTGCACTCCGAGGTGCTCGCCCGGATCGGCGACCACGACGAGTCCGCACTGTTCTGAATCGCCGGAGGGCGCGCGCAGGGGCTGACGGGACGTAGCGTTCCCGAGTAGCGTTGGGCAAGGGCTCCAGGGAAACGGGCCGGCTCAACGCGACCAGGAGGCTCCATGAAGATCAACGACGTGCTGCGCGGCAAGGGCACCGATGTCGTCACCATCAGCCCGGACGCCACCGTGCGCGAGTTGCTCGCGCTCCTGGCCGAGCACAACGTCGGCGCGCTCGTGGTGAGCAGCGACGGCGCCTCTGTCGCCGGGATCGTCTCCGAACGCGATGTGGTGCGGCACTTGCACCGCGACCCGGACGCCTTCAACACCCCGGTGCAGTCGATCATGACCGCCGAGGTGCATACCTGTGACACCGATGCGCACATCGACGACCTGATGCGTCTGATGACCGAGGAGCGGATCCGGCACGTGCCGGTCGTGGTGAACGGCAGCCTGCACGGCATCGTCAGCATCGGCGACGTGGTCAAGACCCGGATCGGCGAGCTCGAGTTCGAGCGCGAACAGCTGTCGAAGTACATCACCAGTTCTAGCTGACACGGGCGGAAGACCACGTACGTTCGCCCCGGCACGCGCCACATGCTAGGCGGTGCCGGGGCGACCGTCGGTCACTCAGATGGCGTCATTGGCCGCTCCTGACCGCGGTGTAGGCGTCGACGATGCCGTTGCCATAGAACCCGTTGAACGACCTGGTGCCCTCGCAGAGCGCGTCGAACTCGGGCGAGCGGCCTTCGTTCGCGTAGCTCACCAGCGGCGGGACCGGGCAGGCCCGCTTCTGCGCGGTGCTGAGCAGGACCTTGCGCACCTTGTCCGGGTCCATGCCGTAGCCGGAACCCTTCTTCTTGCCGAACTCGCTGACGATCAGCGCGGAGACGCCGGTCGCGTGCGGCGAGGCCATCGACGTACCTTGCAGCCAGTTGTAGTAGCCGCATTGGGTGTAGTCGGTAGCGCCTGGCGGGCACTGCTTCTGGACGTCACCGGCGACTCCTGCCGGCGTGATGTTGCCGGCGGCATCGACCAGTCCGAGCACCTGGAGCGTGTTGACCGGGTAGGTCGACAGGATCAGGTTCTCGTTGATCCGGTGCTGCGGTGTTCCGAAGAAGTCACGGAACCAGCCACCGGGCGCGGACACCTCGATCTGCTCCAGGCCGTAGTTGGAGTAGTCGGCCTTCTTCGACGACGGGCCGAGTGCGGACACGCCGATCACGTGCCGCCCCTCGACCGGCAGGTCGAGACAGGTGGCGTTGTCGATCGGCCTCGGGTATGCCGCCCCGGGCGGGAAGTCCGGGCTGCTCAGGTCGGTCCGTGGCTTGCCGAGGTCCTCGTGGTTGTTGCCGAGCGAGCCGACCAGGGTGACGCCGCGATCGTGCGCGTAGTCCAGCGCGCGCTGCATCGTGCGAATGATGGTGCGTTGCTCAGCCTGCGCCTCCGGGCTGTCCGCCGGGTTGTTCGTGCAGTTGTACAGCCACGGGTCGACGTAGAAGGACATGTTCACCACGTCCAGGCCGACGTCGCCGGCGTAGGAGAGTGCGTCCGACACCGGGCCCAGGAACAGGTAGCCGCTGTCCTGACCGCCACGAATCTGGACCAGCGTCACCTTCGGAGCCACGCCGGACACGCCGATGCCGTTCAGCGCCGCGCCGATCGTACCGGCGACATGCGTGCCGTGCCCACTGTCGTCCCAGCCGACCGGGTCGACGCAACCGGCGAACTCACACGCGCCGTCCACCTCGGGAATGTCGGGCGCGAAGTTCCTCGACAGCGTCCAGTCGAAGTTCGGCGCTATGTCGGGGTTGCGGGCGTCGATGCCGGAGTCGAGCACGCCGACCTTGACCGCCTTCTTGCCGGGCTGCACCGAGTGCGCGAGGTCGGCCCGGACCATCCGCAGCCCCACAGGTAGCTGTCGAGCGGGTCGGTCATGATCGCGCCACCGCTGGCGCTGCCCTTCGCCGCGCTACCGGAGCGCGCCGCGCCGAGGTTCTCCTGCTCGATCGCGTCCGGACGCACCGGGGCGGCGTCGGGAACCTTGCCGACCGGGCGGTTCCGCGCCGCACCGGCGACTGCGGACGAAGCCGACACGGCACCGGCGAAGCCGGACGCCGAGGCCCGTACCGTCATCGTGCCGAGGTTCGCGTTCTCCTTGACGACAGTGCCGCCGGCCTGTTCCACCGCGGCCCTGGCCGCGGCCCGGTCGGCGCCCTCTTCGAGCAGCACAAGATACTCGGTCGTCTCCGCACCGCTGCCGGAACTGCCACCGACTGCCGGTATGACGGGTGCGACCAGAGCCCCTGCGACCAGGGCCGCGATACCGGCCACGGCACACAGGGGTTTACGGACGTCTCTCATGGCGGGATCCGCTCCGTGAGCTGAGTTTGACTCCGATCAACGCAGGGGAGAGCCGGTCAGTGCGCCACCGACAGCGCGGCCACCGGCCGGGCGCCGCTGACGACCTGCATCAGCCGGTGCACGGTGCTCGGTGCTCCGGTCACGGGCCATGTCGGCCGTCGTGCCGTGCGAGGCGGACGACGCCTAAGCCGCGCCTCGGGCGCATATCGATATCGGTAAGACATACCGATGTCGGTATGCGCCGGAGGCCACTGTCAGTCGAGGACGGTGACCGTGCCGACGCCGAGCTCGGCCAGGCTGTCGGAGATCTCCGCGGCCTCGCCGACCGCGACGATCAGCAGCCCGCTAGCGCCGATGTAGGTGCGGTACGCCTCGGTGGCCGAGTCCGCAGTCGTCGCACTGATCTGCGCCAGGTAGCTGTCGGCGAAGTCCAGCGGTACGCCGCAGGCGATGTTGCTACCCACCTGCTGCGCGATCGAGTCGGCCTGCTCGTAGCGCAGCGGCGCGGTCCGGACCAGGTTGTCCTTGGCCTCGGCCACCTCCTGCTCGGTCAGGCCGTCGCGGGCGCCGAGCAGGATCCGTACGGCGTCCGACACGGCCGCCGAGGTGACCTCGGTACGGACCGAGCCGGACAGCGAGAACACGCCACCGCGACTCGGAGCCGCGAACGCGGACCGAGTGCCGTAGGTGTAGCCCTTCTCCTCGCGCAGCACCTGGTCCACCCGGGAGCTGATGCTGCCGCCGACCACGTGCGAGGCGACCGCCGCCGCACCCCAGGCCGGGTCGCGACGGTCCGGGCCCGGGCAGCCCAGCATCAGCTGCGTCTGCACCGAGCCGGGCCGATCGACGACCACGATCCGGTCGCCGCTCAGGTACACGGGCTCCGGCGACTCGCTCGCCGGGCCGGCCTCGCTGGACCAGCCGCCGAACACCTCATCGATCACGGCGGCGACGTCGATGCCGCCGGTGTCGCCGGCGAATACGATCTGCGCGCGGTCCGGGCCGACATGCGCGCGGTAGAACGCGGCGACCTCGGTGTTGGTGAGACCGCGCACGGTCTCCGGCAGGCCGCCGGTCGGGCGCGACCGCCGGATCGACGGGTCGAACAGCGCCGCGGAGAAGGCCTCCCGGGCGCGGTAGCCGGCGTTCGCGCGCTCCTGCACGATCTCACCGAGCCGGATCGTGACGTGCCGGCCGACGTCCTCGGCGGTGAACGCGGGCCGGGTCACCGCCTCGGCAAGCAGCGCGACCGCCTCGGCCAGGTGCGTGGTCGGGACCGAGATCTCCACGTGCACGGCGTCGGTGGTGACGTCCACTCCGTACGCAGCGCCGTGCCGCTCGAGCGCGGCAGCGAAGTCGTTCGCAGAGCGCAGCTCGGTGCCCTCGTCCAGCGTCCGGGCCATCATCGTGGCCACGCCCTCGCGGTCCCGCGGCTCGCTGTGCAGCGGCAGCGCGATCGTGACCCGGACGGTTGCGACGTACTGGCCGGGCCGGTCGAAGACGTGCACCGGCGTACCGGCGCCGGTCCGCGTCGTCACCGCGGTCGGAAACGTCCACGGCCGCGGCGCGGCGACGGCGGGCGGCGTGGTCACGGCCGGGGTGTTCACTGCTGCTCCTGGGAGGTCTCGGAGGTCTTCGGGGTCTCGGCGTCGCGGCGGCGGTAGGTCACCTGGGCGCGCCGGTCGGCCCGGATCCACTCTTGCGCGGCCTGCTGGACCTGGTCGACGGTGACCGCGTGCACCTCGTCGATCCGCCGGTTCACCCGGCCCGGGTCGCCGAACAGCAGCGCGTTGTGGGACAGCTCGTCGGCGCGGCCGGCGCAGGTGGCGAGCTGCTCCAGCCAGTCCCGCTCGTTCTGTGCCTGCACAGTGGCCAGCTCGTCCTCGGTGACGCCGTCGGCGGCCAGCTTCTCGACCTCCTCGACGATCGCGTCCTCGACCCGCTGCAGCTCGATGCCCTCGACGGCCACACCGGTGAGGGTGCCGAACGAGACCCCGCCGACCAGCGGCAGGGCACCGCCGGACACCGACTGCGCGATCTGTTCGGACCGCACCAGCCGCCGGTTCAGCCGGCTGCTCTGGCCCGCCGCGAGCACGTCCAGCGCGAGCGCGCCGGCCTCCAGCTCCGGCGTACCGTCGACCGGCAGCCGGAAGATCATCGTGACCAGATCGGACGGTACGTCGGACACCACGTCGTCACGAGCCACGCCGTTCAGCGGGCCGACGGAGCCGTTCGGCGCAGCGGGCGGCTGCGGGATCGCCGGGATGTGCCCGAAGTACCGCTTCGCGGCCATGAAGGCCTCTTCCTCGGCCACGTCGCCGACGATCGTCAGCACCGCGTTGTTCGGTCCGTAGTGGGTGCGGAAGAACGCGTGCACGTCCTCGACCGTTGCCGCGTCGAGGTCCTCCATCGAGCCGATCGTCATGTGCCCGTACGGGTGTTCGCTGTCGAAGGCCAGCTTCACCAGCCGCTCGTAGGTGTCGCCGTACGGCCGGTTGTCGTAGCTCTGCCGCTTCTCCTCCTTGACCACGTCGCGCTGGTTGTCCAGGTTCTCCTGGTTCACCGCGTCGAGCAGGTAGGCCATCCGGTCCGCCTCGAGCCACAGGGCCAGGTCCAGCCCGCCGCTGGGCAGCGACTCGTAGTAGTTCGTCCGGTCGAAGAAGGTGCTGGCGTTCAGCGACGCACCGGCCTGCTCCAGCAGCGCGAAGTGCTCGCCGGACTTCACGTTCCGCGAGCCCTGGAACATCAGGTGCTCGAAGAGGTGCGCGAAACCGGTCAGGCCGGGTGGCTCGTGCCGGGAGCCCACGTCATACCAGAGGTTGACGGCCACGATCGGCACGCCACGGTCCGGGCTGACGACGACGCGCAGGCCGTTGTCCAGCGTCTGCTCGGCGATCGGGTAGTTCAGCGGCATGCAGGCCACCCTACGTCGCCCGCGGTGACGCGTGATCAGCCGACAGGCGCCGCCGGGACAGTGACCGCGCCGTGCGGCGCGGTCACCTCTTTCGGTACCGGTTCTTTGTGCTACGCGGCGCTCTGGGCGCCGATCGCGTGGACCGGGGCGAGCTTGTGGCGCCTCGAACGGTCCCTGGCCGCACCGAGCGCGCACAGCAGCAACCCGCCGGCCAGCCAGCACGACAGCACGACCACAGGCTGGGTGATGGCGGCGCCGTCGAAGAATGCCACCGACCGCAGCATCGAGCCGGCCGCACCCGGCGGCAGCAGCTGACCGAGCGCGCCCCAGCCGCTGGGCAGCATCTCCGGCGCACTGGCCAGGCCGGACAGCGGGTTCCCGAGCAGCATCATGGTCGCGGCACCCAGGCCCAGGCCGACGGGACCGAACAGCCACTCAAGCCCGAGGAGCGTGATCGACGTGGCCGCGATGGACAGCGCCACGACACCCGCGTTCGCCCAGTAGTTCCCGTCCAGCGCACCCAGCCAGTACTGCAGCACCGCGGTCAGCGCCAGGCCTCCGGCCACCGCGAAGGCTGCCGCTCCCGCGACCCGGCGCGGCCCGGACGGCACCAGCCGGGTCAGTAGCACGGCGGCGAGGATCCCGCCGAGCACCAGCGGCAGCGCACCGGCCGCCAGGCCCGCTCCCCGCGGGTCGTCGGTGGGTAGCGGTACGACGTCGGTCACCGTGGGAGGCTCGGCCGCACCGGACTGCTGGGCGAGCCGCCCGCCCAGCTGGGTCAGGATCTGCGCTACCGCCGGGCTGCCGGCGGACGCGGTCAGCACCTCGGCGCCACCCGGGCCCACCACGATCGCGCCGTACACCTCACGGTCCTCGATCGCTGCCACGGCCGCGTCCCGGTCGGTGTAGCCATGCACCTCGAACGCGCCCGGCATGTTCTGGCTCAGCGCAGCTGTGATCTGCCCGGCCACGGCCGGCGGACCGGCCACACCGAGCGGCACGTCCCGCGGCTCGGACCGCGCGGACGGCCATGCGAACGCGATCAGCAGCACTGTGAGGATCGCCGTCAACAAGGCGACGACGGCGCCCACCGGCGGCGTACGTCGCGCCACCTCACCCTTCTCGACACCTGTCTCCGACATCGCCCTACCTCCCAAACCGAATGTTCGTTCTCTTTGATCCCCACGGTCGCATCGCGTCGTCCAGTTGTCAAGAACGAATGTTCGTTTTAGATTGGAGCCATGCCCAAGGTCAGTGACGAGCACCGCGCCGCCCGCCGCAAGCAGATCGTCGACGCCGGCCGGCACTGCGTCGCGGACCAGGGCTTCCACAAGACGACGATGTCCGACGTGATCCGCGAGTCCGGCCTGTCCGCGGGCGCGGTCTACGGGTACTTCAAGAGTAAGGACGAGATCCTGGCCGCGATCGCCGACGACGCGCTCGGCAACATCGACGAGATCTTCGGCAAGCTCCTGGCCGACCCCGGGCTGTCCCCCGTCGCCGCCTTGCAGGCCACATTGGAGTACGTCGTTCAGATCGCCGGCCAGCCCGGTGGCGACGTCACCAAGGTCGGGCTGCAGGCCTGGGCCGAGGCACTGCGCGACGAGGCCATCATGGGCATCGCCAGCAGCAAGTACGCGATGCTGCGCAAGCACTTCGCCGACATCGCCCGGCGCGGCCAGCAGAACGGAACGATCGACGCCGACGCCGACCCCGAGCAGGTCGCGCAGGCGATGTTCGGACTGGTCCCCGGCTTCATCCTGCAGCGGCTGATCCTCGGCGACGTCACCCCGGAGGGCTACACGGCCGGTTTCGCCGCGCTGATCCGCGCCAAGACCTGACGACGGCCCTGACGAGGCTCAGGCGCCGGTGCGGCCACCGGCTGCAGTGCGCGGCGCTACCTCGGGACCTGATACCTGCGCGCGAGCTGAGCCGCGCCGTCGCCGGTGAGCCGGTGCAGCGCGACGTCCCGACCGGTGAGGGTCAGCAGGATCGCCTCCATCGGACCGCGCACCAGCGGGCCGCCGCCGGCCTCCCATTGGGTGTCGGTCGCCTCCAGCCGCAGACCGTGCAGCCGCCGGCGCGCGCGGAACGGGAACGCCCGCCGCCACACCTGGTCGGCGGCGACCGCCGCTGCTTCGGGCGGCATCGACCGCGGCCGGCCCAGCGGCACGGCGATGTCCTGGCCGTGCACCAGCACGTCCAGCAGCGGCTCGACGTACGTGGTGCCGACCGGGTGCCTGCGCGATCCGGCGTACCGCCGGTACTGCGCGACGATGTCCTCGACCGGCGCCCGGCCCCAGCGCTTGCCCTCGGCAAGGATCATCCGGTTGAAGTCGCCGCGGTGGCGCGCCAGCGCGGCGAGTGTCGGCAGCACTCGGGCCTGCGGCGATGAGATCACATGCGCGGCCACGTCCCGCACTGTCCAGCCGGGGCACAGCGACGGTACCCGCCACTCCTGTACGGACAGCTGTTCAAGCAGGTCCGCGAGGTCGAGCCGCTGCGACTCGACGTATCCCCACACCGTGTCGCGATCCATCAGGTCCACCCCATTCGGTACGATTCTCTGACTATCTCCTGAGGAAGTACAGATGCCGGACGAGCTCAACACGGGCCTGCTGCTGTTCATCCCCTACCGCGCGCTGGAGACCCGGGTGTACGACGCGCTGGTCGCCGCCGGATACGACGTCACCGTCGCGCAGTCGCGGATCTTCCAGCGGATCGGGCGGGACGGCACCCGGCTGACCGAGCTTGCCGAGTCCGCCCGGGTGACCAAGCAGACCGCCGGCTTCCTGGTCGACCAGCTCGAAGCAGCCGGGTACGTCCGGCGGGTCCCGGACCCCACCGACGCCCGGGCCCGGCTGGTCCGGATCACCGAGCGCGGCATCGAGGCCGGCCGGTTCGCGGCGACCGTCGTCGCCGAGGTGGAGGCCGAGTGGACCGCGCACCTCGGCGTACGACGGATGCAGCAGCTGCGCTCGGCGCTGTCCGCGCTGCGTGAGGTCACCGACCCGTACCTCTAGACCGTGGCGGCGATCAGGACGACCGCCGCCGGCACGATCTGCGACGCCGCGCCGCTCAGACCCGACCCGCGCGGGCGGCTGAGCTCGAGCCGGTCCGCCGCCAGCAGCACGAACCCGGACAGGAAGGCGAACCCGCAGGCGTAGAGCACGAGCGCCTTGCCCGCCTGCTCCTGGCCGCTGTTCAGCAAGATCACGCCGATGACCGGCGCACACGCGAGGAACAGGTTGTAGAAGCCGACGCCGAACGCCCACAGCCGCACCGCCGGGACGTCCGCTGCCGGCACCTTGAAGATCCCCTGGTGTACGCCGGGCCGCTGGAACAGGAGCACCTCCCAGACGAACGCCAGCACATGCACCGCCGCCACCACCAGCGCGAAGACCTGCGCGAGAACCGGCATGACCCCTCCCCAGAAACTAGTACGATTCTCTGACGAAAGTAGTCAAGCGCCCTGACTAAGTCAAGCAGGTTCCGCCCCGGGGCTAGGCGGTGTCGGCCATTTCGTTGACGATCAGCCCCTGGCGCAGTCCGGTCATCAGGGCCTGAGCGCGATTGGAGGCGCCGAGCTTCTCGTACAGCCGGGCGACATAGGTCTTCGCGGTCGACTGGCTGATGAACATCGAGCGCGCGATGGCCGGCACCGACAGGCCCTGCCCGAGCAGTGCCAGCACCTCCGCCTCGCGTGGGCTCAGCGTGAGCCGTGCCGCAGAGGCGGTGGCCCGGCGGGTCAGCGCGAGGGCGAGATCCTTCGCGGTGAACGATGTCGCCGCGACGGCGGCGTGCCGGATCGCCCCGAGCACCTCGCTGGCCGGTGCGGACTTGGTGACGAAGGCGGACACGCCGGTCTCCAGGGCACGAAACAGTACGTCGTCCTGGCCGTCCGAGGTGAGCAGCACGATCCCGAGGTCCGGGTACCGGTCACGGAGCTCCCGGGCCAACCGCAGCCCGTCGCCGTCCGGCAGGGCGACGTCCAGCGTGATCACATGCGGGCGCGCGGTCGCGACGGCGCGCGCGGCGTCAGCGGCGCGCTCGACCTCCGCGACCATCTCGAGATCGGCATGGCGCTCGACCAGCCGCGCGAGCCCGTAGCGCGTCATCGTGTGCCCGTCGATGACGACGACCCTGATCGGTCCCGTCGTCGTCTCGCTCGTGTCTGTCATGCAGGTCCCCCAACTCCAACTACTGTAAGTGACAGTTCGGCTGCATTTTCCCCAGTTCAGCTACTGTCTGTATGTAGATCGGAAGTGAAGACCTTTCATTACGCGACTTTGCGCGAATGTGACCATTTTGCGACCAAAGTCACGTCCGCGAGCGGAGGCGCTCACCGTCGCTGATGCTGCCGAAATGAGATCGTGCTGCCGCCGTACCCGGAGCTCGTAGGCTGCTCGCGGCGACGCGGCCTGGCAGCAGGACTGGACCCACGAGGAGCGGAGGCCCGTGCTCCTCGTCGCATCAAAAGAGACCGGGCAGCAACGCGGCAGTTCGCATGCGGTATGCCACATATGTCGGCAACGTACCGATCAGTATTTGCTCCTCCCGGCGCGCACGATAGACCTGGAGCGCAACGAGCGTGATCCATATGCCGGCAGCGGCAATGGTGCCCGCAGCGACAGCGAGCCCGAGGGAGGACAGGATTTCGCCGGTGTAGAGCGGGTGCCGTACCCACCGGTATGGGCCGTGCTCAGCGACTTCGCGGGCCTGGGCGATGACCGACAGGTTCCTGCCCAGGCTGCGCAGCGACCAGACCGACCATGCCGTGCCGATGACAAGAAGGATGTCGGCGACCAGCGCTCTCCCTATGGTGACCGGACTGCTGGTAAGCAACGGGAAGACGAATGGGATCAGGGTCGCAGTGATCGCTGCGGCGTGAGCAGTGATCGATGTGCTCGTTGCCTTTGCGGGCCCGCGTCGCAAGTAGGCCCAGATGATCATGGCGTAGAAGGCTGCGACCAGGAAGGTGCCAATCCAACGCAGCGTGCCCGCGAATCCGTTGCCATGCGAGTGAATCAGCGCGATGGCGTCAGCGAACAACATCATTGTGGCGGCGGGCACCATGATCAGGCGGCCGGCATCCAGCCGGCGGTGCGCAGGCCTGGGGGTGGTCACTGCCGACGAAGTCGTGCTGCTGGCGATGGTCATGGCTGGCTACTTCCCGAACAAGACGTGGGCGATGCTGATCGCGCCCGGTCCGATGATGACGATGAACATCGACGGGAACAGGCAGAAGACGAGCGGAAAGAGGATCTTGACAGGCACTTTCTGCGCCTTCTCCTCGGCGCGCTGCCTGCGCCGCAGCCGCATCTCCTTTGCCTGTTCGCGCAGCACGTCGGCGATTGTGATGCCCAGCTCGCCTGCCTGCACGAGCGCTGACACGAACGATCGCAACTCGGGCACCGTCGTCCGGTCGGTCATCGCACGCAGGGCCTGCGAGCGGGATTTTCCGATCTGGATCTCTTGCAGCACCCTGGAGAACTCTGCGGCCAACGGACCGGTGGTGTTGCGGGCGACCTGCGCCAGCGCTGCGTCGAACCCGAGCCCGGCCTCGACACAGACTGTGAGCATGTCAAGCGCATCGGGCAACGCCTTCTGGATCTTCTCCTGGCGCTTGACGCCGGCGTTGTAGAGCAGGACGTCGGGCAGGAAGAACCCCGCGGTTGCGGCCACGGCGGCGCCCACGATGAGCAGGCCGATCGTGCGCAAACCGTACAGCCCGCCGAGGCCGCCGAGGATGAACATGCCGAGACCCTTCGCGGCCAGGATCCGGTCGGGCGTCCAGCCAGATGGGTTGCCCGCGAGGTCGAGTCGGCGCTGCAGCGTCGTCGTGATACCCGACGGTGACAGGCGCTCCGCCAAGACCCTCAGCCACCCAGGCAACGCCGAGAATGGATCACGCTTGGGCCCCACGTCGACTGGCCCATGCTGCGTGTAATGACTGTCGATCGTGGCGAGCGCCCTGGCCACGCCGCCCTCAATGGGGCGCGCGGAAATGCTGAGTACTGCCAGCACAATGGCGAGGCCGAGGGCGGCGACTCCGCCGATCAAGAACACAGTTGGGGTCACCTCACGCCTCCACTTTGATCAGGGCGCGGATCCAGAAAGCGCCCACGACGATCAGCCCGGCACCGCCGGCGACCAACATCAGGCCGATCGGTGTGGTGTACAGCGGACTCATGTACTCCGGTTTGCTGAATGTCAGCCAGGCGCCGAGCACAATCGGCAGACCGACGATGATGAAGCCGGACAACCGGCCTTCAGCACTGAGGGCACGCACGTGACGGCGGGTCTGCGCGCGTTCGCGCATGGTGTCGACCGTGTTCTTGAGAACCTCGGCCAGGTTGCCGCCGACCTCTCGCTGGATTCTGGTGGCCATCACAACCCAGCGCAAGTCGTTGCATTCCATCCGATCCGCGACGCGGTTGAGTCCGTCCTCGAGCTCAACTCCGATCCTGGTTTCCGCAAGCGCGCGAGAGAACTCACCTGCGGCGGGTTGCGTGCCGTCGCGCACGACGGCGTCGATGGCTTGCGCAAGCGAGAACCCAGAGCGAAGCGACCCGACAATCAGCTGCAGCACGTCCGGGAGCTGCTCACCGAAGGCTGCGCGGCGGCGCGCGATGCGGAAGCTGAGATACACGTGCTGAACGAGCCAACTGGCGACGAGTCCGATCGGCACACTCAGCAGCGGATTGACGCCGACGAGCATCAACGCGACCCCCAGTGCGGCGCTGCCGCACAGGGTCAGCAACACCCACTCGGCCGGCTTACGCAACACGGCGGCCAGATCGAGTCGGTTGGCAAGTCCTTGCTCGGCGCCGCTGGAGCGCAGGGCCTGGCCGACGAATCCGACCGCCGTCCGTGCGGCAGCGCTCTCGGACTCGCTCGCGTGGTGTTCTGCGCGACGAGGTCCGTAGTGGCTGATTTGCTGGACGAGCCGGCGCGCCGTGTCTTGGCGGCCACCCTGCCAACGCAGGAGTACCACAGTGAGCAACACCACGACGAAGACACCGCCGAGCAAGGCGATGAGCTGCCAGGACCAGACCGTCCGGTGCGCGCTACCAGGCTGGGCAGCGGCAGGCGCTGGCGTGACCGCGGCAAAGGTCATCGAGGTCTCTGCGCTGACCGGACCGGCAATGACGCGCAGCATGACGTGACGGCCGGCGAGTGCGTCAGGCACGTTGAGGTCGATCCTCGCGCGCGCGGTGAAGTTTCGCGCCGCGGCTGCGAAAGCCGCCGTCAACTCGCCGGCGCTCTGGGCGGTCAACACCCGCCCGCCCGCGGCCGACGCGATTCGCCGTGCCGCTGATGCGTCACCGCTGCCGTACCGGAAGGCGACCACGTCAGCCGGGATGTGATCGGCCGCAAGTTGGTCGGTGACCGACGTCAGCGCGGTTTTGCTGGACGTGTCCACGCCGTCGGACAGCACTACCAGCCTGCGCTGGGCCGACGGGCCCAGCCGGGCTGCATCGAGCGCCGAAACGGCTGCGCGGACCGCGTCGTGGAGTGCCGTATCCCCGGTGGCTTTCACACGAGCCAGTGCGTCGCGAACCCGAGCGTGGTTCGCGGTGGGCGTGACGACCAGCCGAGGCTGGTCAGCGAACGTGAGCAAGCCCGCCTGTACGTCGCTCGGTAGGTTGGCGAGGTAGCTCAGCGCGGCCTGACGCGCGGCCGCGATCCCCGATCCGGCCATCGAGCCGCTGGTGTCCAGCACGATGATCACCGCGCGCGGCGGGGCAGCTGTAGCCGTCGTGCTGCCGACTGCCGTCACGCGCGCAGGCAGTACGGTGTGGTTGGCCTCGACACGCACGGTGCGCGAGTCCAACGTTCCAGGGACGTTGGAGGTGGTGAGCACGAAGCTGGCATGACCTGGGCTGACGCGCACAGAGTCGATCCGAGCCGACGGGTTGCCGTCTGCGTGCGCGACGCTCGGCAGAACCACCGGCAAGCCCACGACTACGGCGCCCATGAAGGCGCGCAGTCGGTTGCGCCGCGAGATCGTCATCGGGCGACCTCTTCCAGACCGAACATCCGCGGCGGCAGGCGGACGCCCCGGTCAGCGAGCCGGTCTAGGAAACCCGGGCGCAGGCCGGTGGCCCGCAGCGTGCCGCGGAACCGGCCGTGCTCGTCGACGCCGGCATGGAAGTCAAAGAGGAACAGGTCTTGCAGGGTGATGACCTCGCCCTCCATGCCGGTGACCTCGGTGATGTGTGTGATCCGGCGCGTCCCGTCCTTGAGCCTGGCCTGGTGCACGATGAGGTCGATCGCGGAGGCCATCTGCTCGCGGATCGCCCGCTGCGGCAGCTCGACGCCACCCATCAGCACCATGGTCTCCAGGCGGGACAGCGAGTCGCGTGGCGCGTTGGAGTGCACAGTCGTGATGGAGCCGTCGTGGCCGGTGTTCATCGCCTGCAACATGTCCAGCGCGGCGCCGTCGCGAACCTCGCCGATGATGATGCGGTCAGGACGCATGCGCAACGAGTTGCGCACGAGGTCCCGGATCGCGATCTCGCCTCGCGCCTCCACATTCGACGGCCGGGACTCGAGGCGAAGCACGTGGTCCTGCCGCAGTTGCAGCTCGGCGGCGTCCTCGATCGTGACGATGCGCTCGTCATCGGGCAGGAACGAGGACAGTACGTTCAGCGTCGTCGTCTTGCCGGAGCCGGTGCCGCCGCCGATCAGGACGTTCAGCCGGCCACGGACGCACGCGTTCAGCAGTTCGGCGACCGGCGCGGTCAGCGTGCCGAACGAGATCAGGTCGTTGGCGGTGAACGGGTCGGCGGCGAACTTCCGGATCGTGAGCAGCGACCCGTCCAGCGCGATCGGCGGAACGACGGCGTTCACCCGGCTGCCGTCGGGCAAGCGGGCGTCCACCATGGGGCTGGCATCGTCGACGCGACGGCCGACCCGGGAAACGATCTTGTCGATGGTACGGCGAAGGTGACTCTCATCCGTGAACGCCGCATCGACTCCGACCAGCCGCCCGTCGCGTTCGACGTAGATCTGGTCATGGCCGTTGACCATGATCTCGGAGACTCCGGGGTCGCGCAGGTAGGGCTCGAGTGGGCCGTGCCCGAGGATCTCGTCGGCGACCTCCTGCGCGACGCGCGCGCGGTCGGCAGCGGTCATCGGGGTGTCGTCGCGCTGCAGCACCACCTGCAGGGTTTGCGTGACCCGCTGTTCGAGTTCCCGCTGGTCGAGATGGGCGTCGTAAAGCTTAGGCCCCAATGCCTCGAGCAGGCCCTGGTGCACGCTGTGCTTCACGCTGGCGAAGGGGTCGGCGTGCCGCGCTGCGCGGCGGGGCACCTCATCGGTTGCACGCGGGCCAGGTGCGCCGGCGGGCACGGGTCGGGCCGCCTGGGGCTCCTGCTCCGTGCGTGCCTGCCGCTGGGCCAGCCTTTCGGACAGGTTCATCATCGCCTCCCCGCACCACGGCGGACTGCGAAGGCCTTGTGCCGCGCCAGCA
>Ga0209382_10000769_pt1 | contig 51811 bp, 35 predicted proteins | sample SoiMetdeltSBSDD5_FD_187599 | JGI IMG/M metagenome (GOLD analysis project Ga0209382, IMG submission 187599) | Bulk soil microbial communities from a Populus tree surrounding site in Tennessee, USA - Soil MetaG P. deltoides SBSDD5 (SPAdes) (version 2) | ecosystem: Environmental > Terrestrial >...
AGGTGCATCGGCTGGCCGCGCCGCCGGAACTGGTGCCACCACACGAGGGCCAGCGGTTGTTTCAGGAATTGGTGGATGGTCTCCAGCACATCGCAGCGCCCCGACCCGCATTTCGGGCATTGGCCTTGCGCGTCCGGATCGTGGCTGTCCAGCAGCGCGAGCAGCGCCGCCGCCATCCGGGCGAACCGGTCGTCGAGGGTATCGAGCGCGTGTATCTCCTCGTCGATCACCTGCTCGATCAGATCGGCCAACTCCTCGCGCAGGACCGACCGATCCGCGTCCGGCAGCGAGGGCCATTCCAGCGCGGTCATTCCACCACCTTTCCGTGAGCTCCGGCCACCCAAGGTTGATCAACCATCGCTACCCGCGGAATCCGCAGCCGGCATGCCTGCATCGCATCGCGCCAGCCCATCCCATCGTGTGATCACTCGGTGATGCCGGCATTCGCCGGTTGGTATCCGTACCCTGAATGCGGGATGTCGGCTAGTCACGGGAGGCGGGATGAGCGGGTTGCAGCCGTTGCGGGTTCCGGCGTCGTTCTGGCGGCGGGATGATGTCGGTGACGCACTGGGCCGGCGCGACGTCGGGGCGCTGTTCCGGCTGCTACGCCAGCACGCCGGCGCCAGCCAGCAGCGCATCGGCACCGCGGTTGACCTGCAGCAGGGCTCGGTCTCGGTGATCATGGGTGGCGAGCGCGCCATCACCAGCATCGACGTCCTGGAACGCATCGCCGACGGCCTGGCCATGCCCGACGACGCCCGTACCCGCCTCGGCCTCGCCCCGCGCGGCAACGGCCTGCCCAGGCGCATCGCCCTTGGCCTTGGCCTGGTCGCCGCCATCAGCCCCGCCACCCTGACCGCCGTACTGCGCGAATCCGCCGCAGAAGCCGTCGAATACACCCGACAACGCGGCGCCTCCGCCGTTGGCGCCGGCACCCTCGACCACCTCACCACCGTCGTCGCCGGCCTCGACCGCGCCTACCCCTGGCAACCATCGGCCGAGCTGTTCCCGCTGGCCCGCGCCTACCGCCAGTACGTCGAACACCTGCTGGCCGGCCGCCACACCCTGGCCGAGGCCCGCGAACTGTACGTGCACGGCGCCTACCTGTCCCACATCCTGGCCGACCTCGCCTGCGACCTCGGCTCCACGGTCGCGGCCCGCGCCTACGCCAACGACGCACACCAGCTCGCCGACCAGGCCGGCCACGACGAACTGTGCGCCTGGGCCGCCGACAGCCTCGCCGTCGCCCTGCTGCACGCCGACCAGCCGGGCGAGGCCGCCAACGCAACATTGCGCGCCCTGCGCCGGGTTCCGCGTAGGCACCCTCTCGCCGCCCGCCTGCACGCCCGGCTCGCCCGCTGCCACGCCCGCCAAGGCAACCGCACCGCCGCCGCCACTGCCCTGACCAGGGCGCGACGGGTGTGCGACCGCCTGCCCGCCGAGATGCCAAGCCGGTATGGCACCGACAGCGCCGAGCACGTCTCCCGCTCCATCACCAGCTACGCCGCGGCAAGTCACGTCGAGCTCGGCGACTGGAAGCAGGCCGAGACCGAGGCCCGCACCGCCCTCGACGTCGCCACCTGGTCGCCTGGCCGCGCCGCCGGCGCACACCTCGACCTCGGCACCGCCCTGGCCCACCTCGGCTCCCCCGACGAAGCCGCCCACCACGGACTGCGGTCGTTCGACCTCGGCAAGTCGTGGTATCTCTCCCTGCTGGAACGCGGCGGGCGCCTCGACACCGCCCTCACGACCCGCTACCCGAGCCTGCCGGCCACCAAGGACTTCCACGACCGCTACCGACACCTCGCCACCCACGCCATCCCGGTCTAGCGGCCGCCGTCTGGGCGTCCCACGTTTCGTCGAACGAGCGCTGGGACGCCCACGCGTCGGGCTGCGGCGGCCGGAGGCGGCGAGGAACATCACCCAGCGCGAGTCGCCGCCGGGCTCCTACCGCTCCGGCGCCTCGACCCCCACGGCACGGACATCGGTGAGCGGAAAGTCGGCGCCCGTGAACAGCAACGACTCACCGCTTATCTTGGCAAGCGCGTAGGAGAAGCAGTCTCCGTAGTTCAAGGCCGCCGGATGCCGCCCCCGACCATATTTCCGGTACGCAACACGTGCCGCCTGCGCCTGCTCCGGATGCACTGCCACCAGGTCAACCGCCGCGCGGTGATCTTCCCAGGGTGCGGCTAGACCGTCTGAGCTGCGGAGATGGTGTTGTGGCGTGAGGTTCCGCAGGATCACGCGGCCCCCCGGAACAACCCCGTCACCACGATCTGGTGCCGGTTCTGCGTGCCGAGCACGAACCGGCCGTACGGTCCGCGTTTCCCGGACACATAGGCGCAGTGGGCGTTCAGCTCATAGGCAAGGCGAGCCAGCGCAACCGACATCAGGGCCGGTTGGCTGGACTGCCGGCCGGTCGAGCGGGACGGCCGTATTCGGCGTCGAGTTCACTGGTACGACGCCGAAACCCGACCGGCTGGCGTCAGCGAACTGTATGGGACGAATCAGGTGGGCGCGATCACGCGGACCGACACATCGGGCAGCTCATGGAAACGTGCGCGCTCGTCGGTCGTGAGCAGGGTCCTTCCGGTGGCCCGCGCAGTCGCGGCGATGATCAGATCGTGCGCGCCGCGCGGCTGACCGGCGCGCAGCACGTGAGCCAGCAGCTCAGCGTGATGTTTAGCCACCGTCGGGTCGTAGTCCTCGACGGGCACGGTCACGAGCACCTCGTCCAAAACGCCCGGTGCGCGGCCCGCCGCCCATGGTCATCGTCGCGTAGCACCCCGGCGAGATATTCGCCCAGCACCACGGCCGGCAGCGCCACGTCGTCCTCGTCCGGAAGTACGGCCATGTCAAGCCGCCCCCGAACGGCGGCGACCAGAACCCCGGTGTCCAGGATCAACCGCGCCACGGATCACCGTCCAGATCCGCGGACACTGCGTCACGCACACCGGCAACGCCGTCGGCGAACGTCTCGTCGAACGCGGCGTTCCCACGCCAACGACCGATGACCTCACGCAGCGCGCTACCATTCGCGCGCGGCGCCGGAATGATCATCGCAACCCGCCGCCCGCTGCGTGTCACCACGATCGTCTCACCGTGCTCGGCGTCATCCAGCACCGCGGAGAAGTTCCGCGACGCCTCCGAAGCAGTCATCTCTCGCATAGCTCAGATTAACTGAATAAGACTCTCAGACGCTCCGAAACCGGCGACGCCGACCACACAGGCCTGCAGACAGGCCGGGCGCTGGAACACACCTCCACGTCACGACGCAACTGCCGGACATCGACGAGCATGCCGTCGACGTCTCAGCAGCCACGCGAAGCGGGCTCCCGCCAGCTCGCCACCACGCCATCCCCGGTTTGGCACCCGCCTTGTCGAACGTTGTCGCGACAGCCACTGCGCCGTGTTGCGATTTACGCAACACAGGCGGATACTGAGTTGCGATTGCGGAGAGGTGGTGCGGCATGGCTGGCGGTCTGACCGGCGTGGAGGCCCTTGGTTGGGACGAGCGGCCGGAGGAGTCGAGTGTCCCCGAGTCGGCGGCGTCCGAGGTCGGAGCCAGGGTTGCCGCTGCACGCCGGCGGGCCGGGATGACCGGTAGCCAGCTCGGCGCTGCGGTCGGGCTGCGGCGCGACCAGATCTCGAAGATCGAATCGGGCAGGCGGCGGCTCGACGTCGGCGAGTTGCCGAAGATGGCCGCCGCGCTGGGCCTGACCGTCAGGGATCTGGTCGGAAAGCCCGAGCGCCGGGGATTGGCGGTGGCCGCCCGGCTGCTCACCGGTGCCGGCACAGATGCCAGTCGCGCCATGCGGCGCCGCGCTCGGCAACTTGTCGAGCTCGATGATCTGTTGATGCGAGTGACCGGTACGCCCGCGGCCAAGCCAAGTCCCGCCGGCGCAGCGGTGCTGGAGCAGGCCAGGGCACGTTTTGCCGCCGTGCCGCGAACAAAGGCGGTGGCGCAGGCACAGGGCAGGCAGCTGGCGGAGCTGGCCCGTCGTGAACTGGATCTTGGCAGTGATGCCCTGGGTGATCTGGCCACCGTGATGGAGCAGCACTTCGCCGTGGATGTGGCGCTATCTCCGATGGGTTCGGACGTCGATGGGCTATGCGTCCGCTGCGGGGATCTGGCACTCATCCTGGCAAGTAGTGACTTCCCGGACGGACACCTGCGCTTCACGCTGGCTCATGAGTTGGGACACCATCTGCTCGGCGATCCGCGGGTGATCATTGAGGAGGCCGAGCATGACATGTTCGGAGAGAATGCAACGGAATGGCGGGTAAACGCCTTCGCGGCTTACTTGCTCATGCCAGAGCGCGGCATCCGCTCAACCCTCGACTGGCTCGGGGAGAGCCCCGGAGATGTCAGCGAACGAGCGGTGGTGGCGCTCATGGAGCATTACGGCGTGTCGATGGCAGCGCTGGTCTACCAGCTCAACGTCATGAAGGCCCTGAGTTATGACGCGGGACGGCGGATGCGGGACCGCAATTCTGTGCATGCGCTGGTATCGAGGCACCGTGATGTCGCGCCCACCGGTGCGGCCAGCACGATAAGCCGCGTGCGTAGGGCCCCTGAGCGGCTGTCGCGTCACGCCCTCGCCGCGGTCCGTTCGCAGCGGCTCGGGCTCTCGGTCGCGGCGACGCTACTTGAGGTCGAGGACGACGAGCGCCTTTGGGCCGACCTGATGGGCGACCTGGAGGCGGCAAATGATGACGCCGACGGAATAGTGTTGTGAACTCGACAAACCGGCTCGTGTGGTTCCCCGATACGAGCGCACTGATAACGCTGGCCGTTACGACGCGCGAATCGCCGCGCACACACGACAGATCAAGCCCTTCAGCGTGCACAAGCTCCTGCACTTGATGATCCGCCAGTCAAAAGTCACCGCAGCCGACGCGGCCGCATTTGCCGCCGCACTGTCCAGGGCCCGCCGAGCCCCGGACTACACAGCAGCCGAACTAACCTCGGGCGCGCTAGGACGGGTCGGCAAGCCATAGCAACGCGGCATATGGTCGGTGCCCGAACCTCAGTTCGACCGGCCGGACGAACGGCCCGACGAGCGAACACAGCCAGCGACGGCGCGGCCAGGACCATCCGCGACGTGCTGCGGAGCGCGGGCAAGCACTAGTCAGGCACCGCACCTCGTAACAGGCCGAAGAATCCGACCAACTGGCGCCGAAAGCTGTCCGCACACCCAGTATCGCGGAACCTGACCTTCGGGCGACGACGCGCACCCGGATCGCAGCCGGTGCGGCTCGTCAGCCCAGTTCACCGCCGAATGTTCCGGCAAGTCGAACCTCGCGCCGTCAGGTTGACGCTATCACGCGGACCGATACATCGGGTGATGGGTTGCGACACGTTCATACAGTCGCTGTTCGAATAGTGACGTCCCTGTTGGTCGGGTGAGGGGTTCCGACGGACGAAGCCAACTGCAAGTGGGTGAAGTCCAAGGTTTCTATGCCCTGTTGGTCGGGCGAGGGTTGCGACCGAACACCTCTGGCTATACGGGCACGACACCGTTTCTATGCCCTGTTGGCCGGGCGAGGGGTTGCGACGTCCTGCTGCTGGTCGTCGTGATCGTCATAGTTTCTATGCCCTGTTGGTCGGGCGAGGGGTTGCGACGTTCGAAGACGCCTTCGAGGGGGAGGCGGAGTCAAGTTTCTATGCCCTGTTGGTCGGGCGAGGGGTTGCGACGGGTACACGACCTCTGTACGGCAACCTGAGCGCCGTTTCTATGCCCTGTTGGTCGGGCGAGGGGTTGCGACCGGGCGCCGTCCGCCCGCATCGTGCTGGTGGGATACGGTTTCTATGCCCTGTTGGTCGGGCGAGGGGTTGCGACGCGATCTACCGAGGGCGTGGCTTACAAGCCCTACGTTTCTATGCCCTGTTGGTCGGGCGAGGGGTTGCGACCCGGTCATCTGGGACCTCTACCGGACCGTGTTCGGCGGTTTCTATGCCCTGTTGGTCGGGCGAGGGGTTGCGACGGTCGAGCTGGTCCTGAATGACCCTACAAGGAAGAGTTTCTATGCCCTGTTGGTCGGGCGAGGGGTTGCGACGAAAAGCGCTATGACTCGGTCTACGCCCAGCGTTTCTATGCCCTGTTGGTCGGGCGAGGGGTTGCGACACTGCCGCCGTGGCAAGCCAGGCGATTGAGCTCGTTTCTATGCCCTGTTGGTCGGGCGAGGGGTTGCGACATTACCTCAAGGTGTTGGGACTGGCTAAAGCCGTTCGTTTCTATGCCCTGTTGGTCGGGCGAGGGGTTGCGACGGGTCGGCGTTTTCGGGGTGTGTGACCTGCGGTGATGGTAGCGGTTGCGAGGACCGCGTCAAGGACGCGGTGAAGTCGATCATCAGTCGCATGGCTGCACCGTGTGCATGGCCTCTGAGCTGCGGGAACAGTGTTGCGAGGACCGAGGTGTTTTCGAGGCTCCTGGAGATGATCTGTACGGGGCGCGGGGGCGGTCACCGGACGATCCAGTAGTCGGCCCGTTCCTCGACGACCCGGGCGCCGATGATGTAGCGCTCGGCGAAGGTCTGGGCGTTGGTGGGATAGAGCCGCACCTGGTCTTCGAGGGTGTCGATGCGTTCACGGATGGCCGCCCGGAGCCGGCGGAGATCGTCGGCCGAGCGGACTTCGCATTCGAACACGGACAGCTGGACTCGCGGGCCGTATCCGGATAGCAGCATCGCGACGTCTTCGCGGCGGCGGTCATCGGTGATGTCGTAGGCGACGACGACGATCACGGCGGGCTCACTTCCACCGTAGTGGGAGGTACGGGCGGTTAGGATCGAGCAATGCCCTGGCCAGCATTTTGGCCTGCAATGACAGTGCGACCCGGTAGGACACCCGTCGGCCGGCGCCCTGGTGTGTGGTCAGGGTCAGCATTCGCCGTTCGTACGCGGCTAGAAAGGTGTGCCGGGCGTCATCACCCATCCGGCAGCCGACATCCGGCTCAACGGTGAACTGCTCGGGCCGTACCTGCCGGGTGCTCAGGCAACGCCAGACGGCCACGTCGACGGTCAACGGCCGGAATTCCTCCATCAGGTCCAAGGCAAGCGCTGGCCGGCCCCAACGGTGTTGGTGCAGGAATCCGACCATCGGATCGAGTCCGGCCGCTTCCAACGCCGCGATCGCCTCATGACACAAAATCGTGTATCCATAGGAGAGCATGGCGTTGACCGGATCGGGAGGCGGCCTGCGCTGACGGCTGGTGAACCCCCATTCCTTATCCACCATTCGACGCAAGCCCTGCAGGTAGTCGCGGCTCGCCGCTCCCTCCAGCCCCAGAAGGTGGTTGATGTCCCGCGCCTCATCGACCTGATCACCGGCGCTTTCTAACCGCTCGGCAGCCGCGGCGGCTTCGAGATCATCTGTCCGGGCAGCGGTACGCAGCAGCGTCACCCGCATATTGTTAATCTTTCCCGACACGAATGCCGCCGCGATGGCGCGCGAACGACCAAGGTCATCCGCAGCCCGGAACTGCGCCCGCCGAGCCGACGGATCAGACGTCGCCGGCGCAGTGAGCCTGCCGCCGAGAGTGCCGCTCTCCGAGAGCAGGACCACCTCGATGCCACGTTCCGCCGCACGCTGCAAGAACGCGATGCTCAACCCGACCCGGCCATAGCAGATTACCTGCCTGATCCTGCGCAGGTTCAGCCGCAACAACGACTCGTCACCGTCGGTGACCACTAGGCGGTCACCTCGAACGCGCACCATGCTGCCCTGCCGGTCGACGTAGACCGAGGTCTCCATCGGATGCGACAGCGTCTCCGCAGCGGCCAAGGTCGACGCTGTGATCGTCTCGCCAAGAAAGCGCACGCCATCGTCGAACGACACGACGTGGCATTTGCCGGTGTTCAGCTCCAGCCGCAGGTCAGCCAGCTCGGTGCCGGCCGTTTGGAGCGCGCGCTCCCCGTCCAGACGACTCTCCACCGGAATGGCGAAATCGTCACTATAGCGGATGACCCTAAAGCCCGCCTCAAGCATGCGGCGATCGAACGTGTTCAAGAAGAGATTGCTCAACAGCGGCGACAGGACGCTGCCCTGATGCAGGCCGCGCCCACGATCGGTAGTCCGTTCACCACGAACCTCGCGATCCAGTAGCGCTCCGACGATGTGCACCACTCGTTCGTCATCGACCACCGAGCGAAGCTGCCGCATTACCTCCCATTGCGGAATCCGGTCGAAACAATCGTCGATATCCGCCCGCGCCACCCAGGTTGCACCCGCATCACGGGCCTCCGTCAACGCGGCAACCGCATCCCTCGCACCAAGACCCCGCCGGTAGGCAAAACTCCACGGCAACAACCTCGGATCGATCTCTGGATCAAGCACGGCCAACAAAGCCCGCTCGACAACGCGATCCGCCACCGTCGGAACGGCGAGCCGACGGACCCCACCCGATGCCTTAGGAATCTCGATTCGTCGAGCCGGTTCCGGCTGCCACTCCCCAGCCGCCAGCCGGGTCGACAAATCGCTCAACCGACGCGCCGCGTCGCGCTCGAAGTTATCGACCTCCGCATCCGGCCGCCCATCCGCCAACGCCCGGTCACGCACCTCCTGCCATGCGTCCAGCAAGCCCTGCTGAGTAAACGCCCTGGCAAACAACAACCCCACGCCAACCTCCCACACGAAGCACGGCGTCAAATCGAATATCGAGCCGTTCTCATTCCTCCCCGCTAGGCCGCATAGCCCTGCTTGACGTATCGCCGCCAGCCGCAGCGCCGTTAGCCGACCCGGCCGGACCCACCCCAATCGTGGCAACAACCCAGCTGGCCATTGATCGATGGGGTTCTATGCCCTCTGCGTCGGGCGAGGGTTGCGGCGACAGCTACGGCGTCAAGGTTGCGGACCCCGACGCTCGATTTCTATGCCCTTTGGGTCGGGCTAGGGGTTGCGACCAGCGTCAGCATCGCGGGCATCGGGGGCACCGTGGTTTCTATGCCCTTTGGGTCGGGCTAGGGGTTGCGACGTCAGCATCGCGGGCGCCCGTAGCACCGTCACGTTTCTATGCCCTTTGGGTCGGGCTAGGGGTTGCGACGTTCCGCTGCTCGACGTGGCTGCTCCTACTCAGGAAGTTTCTATGCCCTTTGGGTCGGGCTAGGGGTTGCGACCACGGCCGAGAGCGAGGGGCTTGAGGCCCTGCTGCTGGAGTTTCTATGCCCTTTGGGTCGGGCTAGGGGTTGCGACTCCTTGCCGCCGACCTGGCGGCATGTCCGTACAACGTTTCTATGCCCTTTGGGTCGGGCTAGGGGTTGCGACTCCTTGCCGCCGACCTGGCGGCATGTCCGTACAACGTTTCTATGCCCTTTGGGTCGGGCTAGGGGTTGCGACTCCTTGCCGCCGACCTGGCGGCATGTCCGTACAACGTTTCTATGCCCTTTGGGTCGGGCTAGGGGTTGCGACCTCGGAGCTCCAATGGACGTGGTGATCATCGATCGTTTCTATGCCCTTTGGGTCGGGCTAGGGGTTGCGACGGGTCGGCGTTTTCGGGTGGTCTGACCTGCGGTGATAGTAGCGGTTGCGAGGACCGGGGCCCAGGCTTCGGGAAGTCGATCATTGGTGATCTTCCAGAGGCACGGATACAACGTCTGAGCTGCGGAAATGGTGTTGCGAGGACCGAGGTGGTTTGGGGGCTCCGGAAGTTGATCTGTACAGGGTGCTTGCCGGACCGGCGGAGGCCGGCTCGGCCTGCGGGTACGGGCTGGCAGGACGGGTCGACCGAGGTGCGCCTGCCGGCGCACCTGGCCCTGGTTACGTGGAAGCAGTAAGGACTCTTCCACAATCGGCGAGTTTCTATGCCCTGGTGGCCGGGCTATGGTGGTGCAGGCGGATCAGGCGGGTGGCGCCGAAGCCGTGGGTGTTTTGGGCGCCGAGGCCGGCGATGGCGGCGAACCGCATGAGTGCGGCGAAGAGGATTGCGGTTGGGGAGTCCGCTTTCTGGGATAGTGCGAGGCGGACGGTGCCGATGAAGCCGAGCTGGTCCATGGTGGCGCTTACGTTGGCGCGTACCGTGCGGCCTTGCATGTCGGCGAGATGGACGGCGGCCAGTAGGGCGTGGGCGGCCGGATCGTTCACGGTGAGTACGGATGGGGCGTGGTGGTTCCACCGGTTGAGCGCTGAGCGCAGGATGAGCACCGGGTCGGGTAATGGGTGGTCGCGGCCGTTGCGGGAGAAGAATAGTGGGCTGACGGCTTCGAGTTCGACGGACCATGCTGGCGCGGTGGCGGCGAGTGTGGCGAAGGAGCTGTCCTCGATGCGGTGCGCCAGGATCGGGGAGCTGGTCTGGCCGAAGCGGATCGTTGTGGGTAGTGGTGGTGGCTGCTGCGAGGCCAACCAGCCCAGGGTCCAGCCGATGCGGCCGCCCAGGTCGACCAGCGGCCCGGCCGAGAACTGCTTCTGCTGCGCGGTGTGGTCGCGATACGGCGGCTCCAGCAGGGCACAGGCCGCGCCGTGTAGGCGTGCCGGATACACCACCAGTCCAGGTTGGTGCGCAAGTTCGAGTTCGATGACGGCGGGCATGATCAGGAGCCGGCCGGGAGAATGCGAGCCAACGCGCGGCAGGCGATAACCCGGCCGTCATTGTCGCGTACCACCTGGAACGGCACGAACAGATCGGTGCGTCCTGGGCAGGCCACGGCTACAGCCCGGGCGACGATCAGACCGACTCCTGGCTTCTGGTCGGGCAGACCGACCGCGACATCCGGCCGTAGCTCGAATAATGGTACCCCGTGTCCGTCGATCCGCCCGGTGCCGATCTGGGTGTGTTCCTCCAGCACCCTCGGGGTCGGGAACTCGGCCGGGAGCACGAACTCCGCCTGACCGATGATAATCACGACGGGGTGTGCCGTGAGGTTCCGCAGGATCACGCGGCCCCCCGGAACAATGCCGTCACCGCGATCTGGTGCCGGTTCTGGGTGCCGAGCACGAACCGGCCGTACGGTCCGCGTTTCCCGGACACATAGACGCAGTGGGCGTTCAGCTCATAGGCCAGGCGGGCCAGCGCAACCGACACCAGGGCCGTGGCGCCGGTCAGGTCGACGGCCATCGACTTTCCCGCCGCGACCTCCTCGGCGATCGGGATCCCGCTGTCCCCGGCCAGTTCGTCCAACGCCTGGCGAACTTCGGTGAACACCTTTTCCGGATCGACCACATCGGAGATCGACACCACTTCCACCCGAAGGCTGGGTCGGTGTTCGGACAGGTTGCTCACGAACGTGGTGTACGCCGACTCGTCTATCTGCGGCGAGCGGAGCAGCACGACCGTCTGTGGGTGCACGCTGTCCGCCCCGTCGATCAGCAGTTCGGGAACGGACTCGGCCTCCTCCCGCCCAAGGACCCGGTACTCGGGCTGGAGGCTGAGCGGCAGCACCAGGATGTCGGACCAGCCGACCTTCGTCATTCGCCGGCGCACGTCGGCGTGCCTGCGGGCAGAGCGCCTGCGGCTGGCAAAGAACAGGCCGGCGATCGCCGCTATCAGCACGCCGGTCACGGCGATACGGGCCCAGGCGGATTCCGTGTTCCCGTCGGCGAAGTCCACCACCACGTCCGGCGTGACGGGGATGATCACCAAGGCGACGACGGCGTATCTGGCGTAGCGGTCCAACGCCTCACCGAAGAACCGTGGGGTGCCGCGGACCCCGTTCATGACGTCGCCGTAACAGCCGTAACAGCCGTAACGGGAGCCGCGGACAGATCCGCGGTGGCAATGGTGAGCAGGCGTTGCTCGAAGATCCCGGCGTTGCCGTGCCTGGCGTCCACGGCGACGTACTCGACGCCGCGCAGCACGGCGCGATCCTGGCGGCTGACGCCGGGTGGGCACGGATAGCGGGCGGAGCCGACCCGGGCCTCCCGCCACACCGAGAAACCGTCGACCGCGGGATCAGTGGTGCGCAGGCCCCACAGGACGGCCCGGGTGTCCAGGCGGGTGCGGAACTCCCGCTGGCCGGTGGGCCGGTCGGGCAGCTGGTCGGCAGCCTCGGCCAGCCACACCGCGCGGCCGGCCGCACCGTCGGCGAGCCACCGCAGCTCGGCCCGGCCGTCGAACGCCTGGAGCTGGAAGCAGCCGGCCGGCAGTGGCCCGCGCAGCACCCCGTCGTCGACGAGGGTCACCACGAACTCCCGTGGAGTGGACACGAACACGGTCCACCGGCCGGGCAGCGTCGCCAGGGCGTCGGCCACCGGGCAGCGGCGGGTCACCCAGCACAGGATGCCGGTCACGACAACACCTCCAGGCGGCTGCGCCACGCGCTGCGCAGTCCGGCGAATTCCTCGGCGTGCAGGTCCAGCGGGCCGCCGGTGGTCACGTCCAGACCGCAGCCGCGCAGCCGGACGCCGCTGACGGTCACGGCCCCGTAGCCGCGGTGTGTCCGGCCGCCGAGCGGCAGCCGCCCCTCGACCAGCTCACGCAGCGTGACCAGCAACAGCATGGTGGCCGGGTCGCGGACGCCGGCCGGCAGGAGGTCGCGGCGCAGCCGCAGCCGCAGCAGTGCGAACGCGAACCCGTGCGGCTCGTACTCGGTGAACAGCCGGCCGTCGCTGGCACCACCGGTCCACCGGTCGATCGCCACGTGCTCGGTGCGCCGCAGCTCGGCGGCCCCGGTGGCCGGGACGTTCCTGGGCGCGACGTCGTCGGAGCCGGTGTCGGCGGTCGCGTACCACTCGGCAGCGCTGATCGTGGACACGCTCTGGCAGTCCAGCACCTGCAACGGCGACCAGGTGGCGTTCGCTGTTCCGGCGGCGGCACCGAACAAGGCGGCCACCAGCGGGCAGTCGAGCAGCTGCTCGGCGAACTCGGTGGGCGGGTCCCGGCCGTCCAGCGTGCGGCAGATCAGCTCGGCGCGGGCCCGCAGCGCACCGGCGATCGCGGTGCCCGGCAGCACCAGCCGTAGCCGGTCACCGCCCGGCGATCCATCCTCGGCGGGCGCCGGCTCGACCAGTGGCAGGAACGACAGGCGGGCCGTGGCGGCGCCCGACCCGACCACAACCGGGCCGTCCGGCCGCCAGTCGATCTCGACCTCCAGCACACCAGCGCCCGCACTCGCGACGTCGGGCAGGGTGACGGCCGCTGGCGTGCGGCGAGTCGTCCAGAACGCCTCAGGCGAGTCGTAGCGCAGCTGGGTGATCGTCACGTCCTGCTCGCCGGCCCGGACCTCGCCGAGCCCGCGGCTGGTCCGGGCGCCCAGCCACAGGCCGCCGAGAAGCTCCGCCCGGAGCCGGGCCAGCAACGCCAGATCGGCCGTCTCGGCGCCCGGCGCCGAGTGCACCTCCACCGTGACCAGCGCCCACCACCCGGCGGGCACCACCTCGCGCCCGTAGAGCAGCCCGTCCACCGCGCTGCCCCATGCCCGGTCGATCGCAACACCGTCCCGGCGGCCCAGCGCCACACCGCCCTGCGCGGTCGCTGCCTCCCGAGCCGGCCCGACCATCGCGTCGTGCACCACGACGCGGCTGGCGCCCAGCCCGTCGGTGTCCGCCGCTCCCCAGGTGTCGGTCGGCGCGTCGAGCTGGTCGACGGACTGCCCGAGCGCGCCGCGCAGGGCGCCGGCGATCGAGGTGCCCGGCAGGATCAGCCGGCCCAGCGCGTCCCGGGCCACCGGCGCGTCCTGGCCCGTCACGGCCCCCAGCCCGCCGATGTGCAGCGGCGAGCAGGTCCGCACCCAGGCTTGCAAGGCGGTCACGGCCGCCGTGTCACGCGCCATCGCGGTCTCCCGGTGTGCTCGCGGCCGCCCGCCCGCCGGCCTCCAGGTGCGCCAGGATCCGCTGCAGCGCCCACGACTCCAGGTCCGCCAGGCGATCCGCGGGCGCGATGCCCAGTAGTGCCCAGGCTCCCCCGGGCTGCGCCAGGGTGCTCAGTGCCTTCTCGGCGCCGTCGGGCCACCTGCTGCTGCGGACCTTCGCGGCCCGCAGGCCGGCGACGAAGCGTTCAATCGCCGCTCGTGGGTCGGGTGCCGACGCGGCAGACCGGAGCACCGCCCGCAGGTTGCCTCGCTGGGCGGCCGAGGTGTCGGCCAGCTCGCCGAGCTCGGAACGTCCCAGGGTGGCGGCCCGATGCTCGACCTCACGCCGCAGCGCGGTCCGCCGCAGCTCATCGAGCAATCGCTCGTCGTCGCTGGTGAGCCCGCCCGGCTCCGCGGCCGCCGGGGCGGTCGGCGCAGGCGCCTGCCCGACCAGCTCCGCCAGGTCGAGCAGCGGGTCGTTGATCGCCACCCGGCCGAAACCCTCGGCGCGCCGCTCGCCAATTCCGTCACGGTGCAATGCGGCCAACGCCGAGCCCGGGATCGGCTGGCCATCGCGGCGGCGCAGGACGAGCACGCTGCCGGCCGAGACGGTCGTCAGGGTCGGTCGCGGCCGGGTCCACCTGGTCTGCCAGCCCTCGGCGCGGCCGAAGCTCACGGCCTGCGCGATGGTGCCGGATATCGGCTCGACCAGTTCGACGTCGTGACCGAGCGCCTGGCCGATCGCGGCCACCACACCGTCCACTGTGGACACCGGGGCGAGCGTGTCGGCCAGGAGCACGGCGTCGGTCAGCAGCCACACCACCGCCTGGGCCCGGTCGGATGGGCTGGCCCCGGACTGGTCTGCGCCAGGCTGGTGTGGCTCGGACTGGTTTGGCTCGACGGATGCGGTGACCTCGACCCGGCCGTAGTCGTCCTTCTTGGAGCTGCCGAGCAGCCACGGCCCGGTCAACGCCTCGGCCAGGGCGTGTGCCTGGTCGCTGCTCACCCGCAGCCGCAGGCGCCCGGTCAGCTCGGTCCCGGCCGGTATCGACTGGTAGCTGTACAGGCCACCGACGGCCGTGGTCGGCCGCTGCGCCGCGTCCTCCACGGTGTTGTGCATGGTGATGTCCAGCGCCGGCCGCATCAGCACCACATCGCCCGCGGACTCCTGGGTGGGCGCCAACACCCAGTGCTCGCGCAGCGGCTTGCTGCCCAGCGGCGCGGCGGCGAGCAGCCGGTTCGTCAACGGCACCACGGCGTCGAGCCGTTTCGGCGCGACCAGGCACCGGGGCGCCGGCCGCGCGGCGCGCCCGCCCGACGACGGTGTCAGCGGCTCGCACACGATCCCGGCGCCCGCGATCAACGGCTGCACATCGACACCCAGCGCGCGAGCCTTCGCCACCACGACCGGCAGGACCCGCGCACCGGGCACGTACGGCAGGCCGCGGATCTCGCCGTCGGTGGCCAGCGAGCGCGACAGCACGGGATCGACACACGTGGCCCGCAGCCGCAGCGACACCCACTCCGGGGCGGCCAGGACCGCTGGCAGCGGTGGTGCCGTGCTGGCGGTGACCGGCGTCGGCGCTGGTCGGGGCGGCGTCTGGGCGTCCAGCATGGCCAGCACCCCGGCGTCCACTGTGGACAGCTCGACCCGGCACCGGCCAAGACCGCGGCGCCGGCCACCGCCCATCGTCGTGATCTGCTGCGCACCGAGCACCAGCAGGACGCCCGCGGTGAGCCGCTGAGCATCCGTCCAGTCGTGGTCCGCCAGCGCGACCGGAGCGCGCAGGGTCACGCCGCCTCGGGTGGTCTCCACCATCCGCAGGTGCTTGTCCTTGGGGTGGTGGGTCTCGGCGACCAGCCGCACGCCGGGCCGGACGCCGTGCAGGCTCGCCGCCAGCCTCGGGTCCCTGGCCAGCTCCGCCCGCAGCGCGGCGGGCAGGGTCGCCGCGCGCACCGACAACGCCGCCGGGGTCGGCGCGTGATCGTGGCCGGGGACGTTGGGTTGGCTGCCGAACACCACGCTCACCCAGGCATGCCACGGGCCGGTCCTGGCCGCGTCGAGGGCGCCGGCGACGCGTTCGCAGCCGTCGCGCCACATGCCGGTGAGGGTTCGTGCCGGCACGAACGGCAGGCCGACGCCGTCGCGGCGGACCCGGTCGTCCACCTCACCGCGCAGTCCCTTGCCGGCGCCGATCCGCCAGTCGCCGTCGAACCGGATGATCAGTTCAGGCATGGGAGCTCTCCGGCTCGTCGTGCGCGGTGGCGGCACCCGCCAGGTCGAGGAACGGCGCCAGCGCCATCGCATCCAGCAGCATCGTGGTGGCCGGCCCACCGTCGCGTTCGGTGAACAGCGGATCCAGCGCGGCCCACCGGTTCGCGTCGGCCGAGCGCAGCCGCCGGAAATACTCCTGGGCGGTCGTGCGGCCAAGGCGCAGCCGGGCCCGGAGCTCGTGCAACTGGGCGGACGGGCGCACCCGCCGGCCGTTGGCGTCGCGTTCGACCAGGGCGGCCGCCAGCGACCACAGCTGGTCCAGCCCACGGCCGGCAAGCCACGCCTCGGCCGGCCCGGACAGCACACGGTCAACCGGCTGGTCGTCGGGCCGGACCTGGTGGACGTAGGGCGCCGCGGTCAGCAGCCCGCCGGGCACCGCAAGATCGGCCTGTAGCTGCCCGACGGTGCTTGCCGTGCTGTCGATATGGACGTGCACGGCGAGCGACACGCTCGGCACCGGCCGGTCATGCACGTCGACAAGTCTGGTCTTGGCCGACTTGGCCACGTCGCTGAGCAGCTCCTCGGCCAGCCGGTAGGCCGCGGCGAACGGGAAGTGCGGCGGCACGATCGCGATACCCGCGGCGATCCCGAGACGGGGGTCACCGGTCTGCTGGCGCACCGGGCCGGCGACACCGTCCCGGGTGGCGGCGTACTCGACGAAGGTGGTGAGGAAGTGCCTGGTCAGTTCGGGCGCGACGGCGGCGTCGGCGACGAAGGTCAGGTCGTCGCCACCGAGTACCAGCGGCAGCACATCGGGTTTGCGGCCGGTGGTGGCAGCGAGCCGGCCGACCGCGTCGCGGAACGCGTCCTTGGACGCGGTGTCGAGCGTCTCGGAGAATTCCCGGTAGCGCGCCGCATAGGTGGTGTCCGGCTTTGGGTCGCCGTCGTCGACCAGCAGCCTGCCGAGATTGGCGATCAGCGCGCCGAGACCATTGCCATCGGCGTGCACGACCGCCACCCGCTCCGGCGACTGCGGGTCGTCTCCGTCCAGCCGCCTGATCGCGTCCCGCACATTCGCTTTGCTCAGCCCCGAGTCGGCCGCGAGCCGGACGTAGGCCCGCTCGGCCGCCCGCCACTTCGCCGCCGACACCGCGGACCGCAGCTCGGTGCCTGCTCCCATGGACACCAGCTCCGCCGCCGGCAAGGCGCTGGACGGGCACAGGGCGGTCACCGGCAGCACCGGGAACCGGGTCGCCGTCGACGGCACGCCCACCCGGACGTTCGCCATCTCGGCGAACACGGCGCGCACGCTGGCCGGCGCCGCGCCGCTGTCCCATTCGAACGGCTCGCCAACCACGCCGGTCACGGCCAGTCCTGGTGCCTCGATCAGTGCCCTGGTCGTGACAGATGTGACCAGCTCCCGGGCGGTGTGCGCGCTGCGGCAGAACGCCAGGAAGGTTCCCGAGGTGCGCAGCAAGATCTCCACCTCGGCGCCCTCGGCGATGCTGCCGGCCCGGTCGGTCCGGTCGGCCTGGTCGGTCTGGTCGGCGATCTCACCGAGAGCCCACCGCGGCACGTCCGCGACAAGCTGCGACGCACCCACCGACTCGCGCCGCTTGCCGGTGCTGAACAGGAACTCCTGCTTGCCGTGCGTCTCGACCAGCACTGCCACCACGGTCGTCACCGCCGCCTCCCGCTGCCGCCGGTGCCGCGGCCACCGCGGGTGCTGCGGCCGCCGAACTGGTCCGGCTTGGGCGTCGTCGGGTCCACCGGCAACCGCAGCCCCCGGTAGTCATCCGATAGTTCGCCGAGCGCTCGCCGCTGGCCGCTGTATCCCCGACGCCCATTGCGGTTGTTGACGAACCAGGCGTACCGATTCTCGTCGGAGTCCGGTTGATCGGGGTCGGCCGGATAATGCACCGGCGTGCCCGGTGGGAACCCCTTCAGATACGCCTCATAACCGTCGAGGTGACGCCCCCCGGCCGCGACGACACGCCCGGCCAGTCGGTCCATCGTCTTTTCGTCGAGCAACTCGTCCCCCTCGGATACTTCATCGGTCAGCGCGAAGTAATCCCGCCAGGCCGCACCGGTCCGCACCCCGGCCGAGACGACCTCGATCGTCACGCTGCCGAATCCGAGCGGCTTACCGCCACCCAGCTTGTGCATCCGCGCCGGCCAGGATTCGCCATCCCGGCCGCGCAGCACGAACAGCAGCGCCCCGAGCTCATCGTCGGTCAGATCCTCGACCTGCACGTCACATTCGAAGGTGGCACCCACCGGCACCCAGTCCGCGAGCACGGCGTTCTGCTTGCCAGCATCGGGCGCGCCGTCCGCGGTCCGCCCGGTGCCGTGCAGCAACCAAGGCTGGCGCCGGCTCGGCTCCCAGCCGGTGCCCGGCTGGTGCGGATACACCTTCCGACCGCGCAACCCCTGGTCCTGTCGATAACCACGATCGCTGTGCAACGGACCGCCGCGGTGGTTCTCGGCCGCGTAGAACAGATCCTGGGTCGGGCGAGGACGCTCCAGCACGGCCAATCCCCGGTCGACATTCTCGGGCTCGGCTCCGGCCGCGGACAATGGACCGAACCGCACCCTGCCACGCAACGCCCGCGACGTTTCCCGCCCACCACCGCGCCCCTCCGGCGGAACCCAACCAAACAGCCGATCCGCCGACGACAGCCCGGCATGGCTCGTGGCGGGCGAGAGGTTTGCACGCTCGGCCAGCTCGGCGGGCGAGCGTTCATACAACCGGCGGCTCAGCGCAACCGGATACAGCTCGATCACCTCGCCCCGCTCGATCCTCGCGTAGCACAGGGTGTCTTTCGGCAGGGACATCAACCGCTTCCGCTCATCACCGTCGGGCACCAGATGCCACGACCACGCCGTCTCACCCGGCTTGTGACCGAGATAGTCCGTCGGCGCCGCATGACCCCCGCCGGGCGCGGGTCGTTCGTCGATCTCCTTGCGGTCATGGGCGTCGTCGTAGCTCGCAATCAGATCTGCCCAACCCCGAACTACAGCGTCGTCTATCACCACCGGACGGGGAAACCGCCGGTGGTCCGACGACTCGAGGCCGTCAGCAAAGAAAATCCGCTCGTCGTGCTTGCCCTTGACGTTCTGGTTGCTATGAAAATACCAACCGCGGATCAGCTCCGGTGCCACACCCGGATTGACCACCACGTGGCGCCGCTGCTCGCCCCCAGGGCCACTCAACGGCACCGCCGGTACCGTCGTGGGCGGTACCGGACCGCCATGCATCTCAAGTACCCGCCAGTAGCGGAAGTCGGTCTGCCAAGCACCCCGCCGGAAACTCTCCCGCTCGACCTCGACCACCCACGCCCACACCAGACTGCCGTGCTGCACGCCGGCAGGGACCGTGATCGCATTGCGGTATCGGGGCACCCACGCCGCCTTGAGCATCGTCACATTGCCCGGCAGGCCGGCGGGCGTCCTGCCCTCCAACAGCAGCAGCACGCGTTTCTCGCCCCTGACTTCCACGATCCGCACCGGGACCAGATCCTTCGAGCTACCCGTCGACTCGCGGTAACCAAGGCGGCGATCGTGCTCATGGAACACACCGAAACGGGAATTGGTCACCATCTCGTACTCACCGCGGATCATGCCCTTGACCGAGGACGGCAGAACCGCCACCTCGCCACCGATCCGCCGGGTCCTCCTGACGACCTTGCCGTCCGCGCCGCGCTCCTGTTCGGTGACCAGCAGCGGCGTCTGCGCCCTGATCCGGATGCGGAGCTTCCCGGTCCAGCGACCCGCCGCGAGCCGGCCAAGCGGGGCAGGCAACGGCTCCCGCACATCAGACCGAGCCGGCGACGCAACAAACGCGTACGGGTTGAAAAACTCGCTCAAATCGAGACCCCCTACGTCGACTCACCAGCGGCAACAACGTTCGCTGCCACCTGTCCGGCAGTCCGGCAGGCACACCCGCGGACCGCACCGGCGCCCTCCGGGCGAAACGCTCGGCACCCTCCACCGTGGCATCCAACCGCAGACCAGCCCGCTCAGCCGCGCGCAACGCCGCACCAAACGTCTCGGCCGCGCTGGTCCGTATCACCCTGAGGCTGCGCCGCAAGATGTATGCCTCAAGACCAAGAGCGCCCACGCCTGCTCATCGGTCCGGTCACCCTATCGTTACCGCGCTCCACCCGAATGAACCAGCGCCGCGGATCATGGCACGGCACATCAGCCCCGACCGGTGACGATGCAACAAATCCTCGCCATGTTTCAATCGAAGTTGAGTAGAAATCCGATTCGGCAGATGTTCGGGCGGGTTCGGGCGGCGAGGTTTTTGCCACACGCCTCCGGACTAGTGGAATTCGGGCCGCTTTGCAGGGTTCCCTATGTCCTTTGGGTCGGGCGAGGGCTTGCGACGCGGCACTGGCCCGCGGCGCCGGCGGAGAGACCTGGACGTTTCTATGCCCTTTGGGTCGGGCGAGCGGGCGAGGGCCTGCGACACGTCTGACTGTGATTCTGGAAACCACGACTGGCAGAAGTTTCTATGCCCTTTGGGTCGGGCGAGGGCTTGCGACTGCTGGCAATGATCCTCACGGGGCAAGGGGCGGCTGCGGCCAAGTTTCTATGCCCTTTGGGTCGGGCGAGGGTTTGCGACGGGTCGGTGTTTTGGGGGTGCTGACCTGCGGTGATGGTAGCGGTTGCGAGGACCGCACCCGGAGCGCGGGATAGTTGATCACTTGCGATCTTCTTTGGTCGTGGTTGCATCCCCTGAGCTGCGGAAACCGGTTTGCGAGGACCGCGGCGTTTTCGAGGCTCGGGGAGTTGATCTGTACGGGGCGCGGGCCGGGGCGGCCGTGTTGAGCTGGAGCAGGCGTGCGGCGCCGAAGCCGTGGGTTGTCTGGGCTCCGATGCCGGCGATGTCGGCGAAGCGCATGAGGGCGGCGAAGGCACTGGCCGCGGGCTGCCCGGCGTCGCGGCCGAGGGCCAGGCGCACGGAGCCGACGAAACCGGTCTGGTGCATGGTGACGGTGACCGGGGTGGACACGGTGCGGCCGTCCATGGACGCGAGGCGCACGGTGGCGAGCAGCTCGCGGGTGACCTCGTCCGGCACCGCCAGCAGAGCGGGCGCGAAGGCGTCCCAGCGGTCGCATGTGGTGCGCAGGATGAGCACCGGGTCCGGCAGCGGATGGTCGCGGCCGTTGCGGGAGAAGTACAGCGGGCTGATCACGTCCAGTTCGGCCGACCAGGCGGGCGGGCCAGATGCCAGCTCGGCGAACGGCAGGTCCCGTGTGTCGCAGCGCAGCACCGGGCAGGGCTGCGGCCCGAACTGCACGGTCGCCGGGGACAGCCGGGGTGCACGGTCGGCCAGCCAGCCCAGGCGCCACCGGGCCACCCCGGCCTCACCGATCAGCGGGCCGGCCGAGAACGGTTTGCGTTGGGCGTGGTGCCCGCCGGCCCAGGCCGGCTCGACGAGCGCGCACGCGGCGCCGTGCAGCCGCGCCGGATACACCCGCAGGTCGGGTTGCGGCACCAGATCGAGCGTCACGACGGCCGGCATCGGTCAGGTGGCGGTGCTCTGCGGATCATAGAATCCGTGAGGCAAACGTTTCCGGCCCTTGAGCCACGCATCCCACGCACGTTTCGTTAGTTCGGAGTCTGGCACGTCGAGAGACGACAGTTGAACGCCATCCTCGACAATGTGAAGCTGAGAGTCTTCTGGCAGCAGACGAGCCCTGAATACGTGAGTAAACACTCGCCAGCTACGATCCTCAAGCTGCACGGGCCGAAGCCAGACCGGCGAGGCACGGCGCAGCGACTCTGGTTCATCACCGGAGTCGCTAGGTCGACAAGGTTCGACCGCCGCCTTGAACTCCGGCCGATCATTCTTTTCTTTCGAGAAGTAACCGACCGGCAGTCCGAGCGCCGCCACGGGGTAACGGCGGTCGTTACCATGAATGGCGTTGACCCACTCTGGCGAGTGAGTATTCGGTGTCGGCGTGGCGTCCGGATTGGAAACCGCACGGAAATTTCGCCACTTCTGGCCGGCGACGTTGAGTGCGCCCTCCAGCGATCCGCTGTGATCATCGAACAGCCGCCCGGCCCACCACCTTGGAGCCAGCATGGGGAGCTCGGGGGGCTGTTCGGCATCCGACGGCCGGACCTCGGACCATGTCGACCACCCGATCTCGGCCGGGCGACGCAGCTCGGAGGGAACAGCCGTTCTGAGCAAATCTCGCCACTTCGCTGGGGTGTGCACCGCTTTCAATGCGCTCGAAAAGGGTAGCGGAAGTTGTCCATCGACTCCGATGCACCGGAGCTGCCCGAAGCCGCGGCGTGTCCGTGCTCCCATGCCTCCGTATGTCAGCCAGGCCCAGGTGGCGAGCAGGAATTGCCGGTCGATGGTCTCGTCCTCGCTGAGGCGCACCTGAAGCTCGAACTTGACATCTGGCGCGACGTACGGCCTGATAAGACCGGAACCGTACTTCCACAAACCCTGTCCTAGTAGGTAGTGGGCACCGTGAAAGCCTTTCCTGCCCCGACCGCCAGTCCACGTTGGCCGGCTCCCAACTCCGGATGCCGTCGGGCCGTCGACCAGTCGCAGCTGTATCGGCGAGGGGTGCTTGGTGCTGCCGAAGACCTTCTCCTCGGCCTCCCATAGTGCCTTCCGGTCCACGATGCCGTGGCCCGCGGCGACCGCACGGAACCAGTAACGCAGGACGCCACGGATCGAGGGGATGCGGATCGGGGAGTCGACGTTTCCGGGCGACGGGTCGTCACCGCTGAACAGCGGGGTCATCACCTGGAGGCGGAAGGTGGTCCAGCTCATGGTCGTGTTCCTCTCACTCGCCGCAGGCGCCCCAGTGGCGAGGTCAGCGGGCGGTCGTCCCAGAGGATTTGGGCGGCGACGCCGACCGCGAAGGACCAGCCCGTCATCAGCAGCAGCACGCCGGCCGGCCACGCGGCGAGGTCCTGGCCGAGTTGGTCGCGGCAGTAGGCGTCCAGTGGTAGCGGGGCGAGCGGATCGGCCGTCCACCAGCGTTCGAGGCAGCGGCCTTGCTCGCCCATGGCTGGCACCACGAACCCGAGAAAGGCAAGGCTCAGGACGAAGGCGTACGCGGCTCCGATGCCAGCGATCAGCAGCGCGCGTCCGGCGGCCGGCGGGCGGCCGGTGCCGTGCAGCCTGGCCTCGATGACGATGTAGCAGGTGACGGCGGCCAGCATCGCCACGCCGATGGCCCAGCCGTTCGATGACAGCCACCAGCGCGGGGTGAGGCTGAGCAGCAATGCCTGTCCGGCGGCGGCAGCGGCCGGGATCCGCAGCAGGGCGACGACATCAGCGCGAGCGGGCAGGCCGCCGGCGACCACCAGACCGGCCGCGCCCAGCGCGGCCACTGCGCCCCATCTCGCCGCCTCCGCGTGGTCCGTCAGCAGGAGCGCGGCCAGGGCCGCCGACACCAGCGGGAACGCCGCGAGGGCGGCGACGAGCAGCGGCGGCCGCCACCCGAACGCGGCGGCGGCCTGGAGGATCGAGCCGCGCGGCAGCCAGTGAGTCTCGGCCACGTCGGCCGCGACCCGCCGGTGTTCGCTTCGCCGAACGTTCTTGGACGCCGCGATTGCGGACAGCTCCAGCCGGTGGCTCGGTCGACGGGGCGCATCGGCGCGGCGCTGGCCCGGACGGCGCCGCGGCCACGCCCTGGTCAGCCATCGAAGGTCCCGCTCGACCAGCGCGTCGCCCCTGGTCTGCAGCGCCGCGAGCCACGCGTCGTCCTCGGCGGCGGCCAGAAACCCCAGCCAGTCCTCCCGTGCGGCGCGGGCCCGCGCTCGCAAATCCTCGTCCGACGTCACGGCCCGCTCGCCGGCCGCGGACGGCCACGGCACGGTACGCGGGCACAGCTCGTCCTCGTGCTCCGCGGGCAGCCGGGCCGGCAGGCTCCACACCAGGAACCGGTACCGCGCCGCGCGGGACGCCAGCTCGGCCGGCACGCCACCGTTGGCCGGATCTTCCAGCCAGAGGGCGAACCGCATGAGCCGGACCATCCGGTGTTGCGGCGTGGTCGCCATCTTCGGCGCGGTGAACAGGACCGACGGGTCGGTCAGCGCGTCCCTGAGGTGGTTGCTGGGGATCGGGTCGGGGCCCTGCGGTGCCGGCACCTCATTACCGGTTCGCGGCGCGAGACGAAGCACGGCTGCCAGGTACCAGTCGAGCTCGGCGGCGAGGTTCACAGCACCCTCGTGATGATCATGCCGGCCGAGCTGAGCTTGGCGCCGCCGGCCTCGATCCACTGGCCCCGCCATTCGCCCCATTCGTCACCGAATACGCGGGCGTTGTTAATGGTGTGCTCTTTGAGGCTTTGCAGGGCCCGCAGGGTGCGACCTTCGACCCAGCGAATGGGCAGCGGTACCTGGATCAGGTCGCCGAGCGGGGCGTCGGGGTCGTGTTCGTGCACGCTGACCGCCCTGAGCGTCGGCGCTCGCCCCTTCGTGGCGTTGCCTTCCTGCCTGAACACGGTCTCGATGCCCTCGGCCATGACGAGCAGGTACGGCAGCATCGCCTTGTAGCCGCCGGTCAGGTGCAGCAGCACGTCCCACCGCCCGGCACTCGCCCGGCTAGCGGTCCGCTGGATCACGTGGCCCACCGACCCCAGGGAGAACCAGGTGGCATCCGTCATCGCGTTGGTCGCGAAGTCGAGGCCGGGAATCCGGAACACGTAAACCTCGCCCGGCTCGATCGTCAGGCTGGGGGTCGCGCCGATCGGTTCGTGCACGTAGTGGATCTGCCGGTCCGGCGCGTACTGGCCAGCCACCAGCACCGCGGAGCGCAGCCCGTCGTCGGTATCGGAGGCGATCAACACGTAGCCGGCCTGCCCGCCTGACCTGCTGCGTTCGACCGCGACCGAGGTCCACTCGGCACACAGCCTCGGCTCCTGGCTCCGGACCGCCTGCCACTGCGGCGGTGTGACGAGCACGCGGTCGAGGTCGAGCCGCCTGGTCGTCGGGTCGGTGAGCCTCGCCAGCTCCACGCTGACCTTTCGATCAGGGTTGGCCGGGTCGTCGAACGTGGCCGGCCGCAGGACCGATCTCAGCTCCCGCAACGACGACTCGGCCTGGGCTTTGGTCAGCAACGACAGCCCGACCGGAAGGACGTGCATGGTCAGCGTCACGGCTCGACCTCGGCCTTGCAGTAGCCGTAGCCGGCCGCGGTCTTGCCGCCGATCCCGAGGTCGTCCAGCCCGGCTTTGAGCAATTCGGCGAACCGCTCGACATCCTTGGGCCGGCCGAGCAGCCACGTACGGAACGGCGTCCGCCCCACGGCGAGAAACCGCACGGGCACCGGATTGTGGTACTCGGCCGGCGGTTCCTTGGGGACGCCCGGCGGATCCTGGTCGTAGTACGGCTTGACGTGCGGGGTCAGCACATCGACCACCACCCGCGGAGGCTGGACGGGCAGCGCGTCGAGCACGACGACCGAGCCCTGAGCGGCGTCCGCGTCGACGCCCGGCCGCGGGGTGCCGAACAACCGCACCACCTCGTCCGGGAGCTTTTCGTCGTGTGCGGCGCGCGCCTGGCTCGCGGCCACGCCCTTGAGCGCGCTGCCGGGAAGGATCGGAAAGCCGTAGGTCGGCGACATCGTCAGGCTGGTCTCATGGGCGGTGTCCTCACCGTGCCCGACGACCACCCGCCACATCGGCGTCAGCAGCAGACTTGTTGCGGTGGCTCCCGAGCGATGCGCCAACCGCTGCGCGGCGGCCCGCCGGCGGGCATCCAGCCCGTTCAGGAGCCCCGCCGGCAGGTCAGCGCATGCGGCGGCCACCGTGGCGAGGTGGTCGACCTCCCCATCAACCGAGTCACCGACCCACAGCCGTTTCATCAGCAGGTCGGCATTGACGCCGGTCATCGAACGGCCGCCGTCGCCGCCGCGCCACTGGAGCCTGTCCTTTCTCACCCTGGGCTCGACCTGCACCTGACGGACCTCGAGGACGCACGCGAGCGAACCGTAGACCGTGGTCATCAGGCTCGCCCCGGTTCGTCGCCGTCCGGTTGGGGTCGTTCCGCGAGTGCCTGCGCCAGCCGGGAGAGCCAGATCGCCAGCAGCCGTGCGCGGGTCTCGGCGAGCACATACTGGGCCGGGGATGCGTTGGCCACGGCCGCGAGCGATTTCTTCGGCTCGCCGGCGACGACCTGGATTCCGGCGGTCGTGGCCGCGTCGACCAGGATCAGCTCGGCGGTTCGCCAGTACGGGTCATTGTTGCCGTCGACCTTGGCCCTGGACAGCAGGAACGCGGCGGTGGCTGCCAGCCCACTGGTCTGGATCATGATCGGAAGCGAGCGCATCCGGGTTCGCAGCTCGCCGTCGACCTTGCCCCTGAGCAGCTCGACGGCGGCCTTGCGGGCCAGGTCCTGGTCGAGCCGCATGGTGTCGGTCACGACCGCCTCCTGGCGGCCATGGCGGCCGGGCTGGGCTTCGCGGCGGGGGTCGGCGTGGCGGCCGGAGCCGGCGCTGCGGCGGCCGGAGCCGACGTTGCGGCGGCCGGCACGTCCGCGCCGAACGCGGCGTCCAGCTGGTCGCGGTCGAGCACCCGGCACCACAGCACGCCCTTGCCGATCGTCTCGTCGCCACCGAGCTGCATCGGCCGCCCGTCGAGCAACACTGCCAGCGCGTCGAGGTGAGCGGCCTCGGTGCTCGCCAGTACCGCGGTCAACACCGTCTCCACCGGCAGGTGCTCCGAGTAGAACGGCCCGTGCTCGACCGTCTTCTCCGTCGGCTTGAGCTGCACCCGCGCCACCACGTCCGTCGCCATCTTCGACGCGGTGCTCAGCGCGGTGTCCGACACCGTCACGATGTCGGTGGCCAGCTTGCTGCGGGTGAACTCGAACTGCGGCGCCAGACCGGCGACCGCCGCGCCCAGGCCGGCCGCTGCCGCGCCACCGTCGTCGACCTGCGACACGAACGGGCCGAACACCTGGGGGCCGGCCCAGCCGGCGGTGCCGGTCGCCCGGCCCTGGCCTGGATGGATGTCGAGCTGGCCACGGTGGTCGGCGCCGAGCAACGCGGCCTTGCGCGCGAGCCGCCCCAGCAGCAGCGGCGAGGTCAACCAGGCGAAGCACTGCCGCAGGCTCGCGACCGGGAACAGCAGGAGCTGGGCGTCGCCGACCGAGACGCTGCCGCGTCTGAGCGATCTGTCGCCCTGGTCGGCACCGCGCTGGTCGGCACCGCCCTGGTCGGCCCCGTCCTCGGCGGCCGCGCTGGGCGGTGGCGAGCCGAACACCGCGATCTCGTCCGGCTTCTCGCCGATGGTGTCCCGCAGCAGCTGCCGCAACGCGCCCTTGAGGCTCTGGCCCCAGATCACCGGCAGGCCGGTTGCCGATTCGCGCTGGATGGGCAGGTCCACCGCGCCGAGCGACTCGCTGCCTCCGGCATGCACGGGTGTCTCAGCCATCAGGACCAGCAGACGTCGTTCCACTACCAACTCCCTGTCAGACACATGCCGAAGCCCGCCGTGCGCAGCGGCGAGTTGGAAACACCGGGCAGGAGCCGGCCGTGATGGCGGCTGGCCCAGCGCTGCGCGGCTTCTTCGTTGCCGAAGTCGAGGTAGAACACGGTGCCGGCGGGCGCCGCCCAGCTCAGCCGCCGGCTGTCGGCGTACTTGCCGTCCTGGCGGTCGGACGCCGTCGCGATCGGCGCGATCCCGGCGATGGCGACGGCACACAGCGTCGCCCCGTCCGGCGCCCACCACAGGTCCGCGCGGGAGCTCGCGGTGCCCGGCGCGTCGACGTCCGCGCCGAACAGCGCGGGAGTGGCCAGGTAGACGGTGACCCGGCCGCCCGGGAAGCTGTCCGGCGCGGCGGGCAGGACGTCGGCGCCGGCGTGCAGCTCGACGCGGGCGAGCCGACCCCGCCCACCGAGCGGCACCAGGTCCTGCCGCAGCTGGGGATCGCCGCCATCGACGAACGGGACCAGGAACCGCGTGCAGTCGCCGGGTCGCAGGTGCGACATGGTGTAGAGCAGGCCGGGTTGTGCCGTGCCGACCAGCTCCCCGTCCCACCGTCGCGCGAGCCCGAGCCGCTGTTCCGGCTGCCATGGCGGCCCGACGACACCGGCGTGGCGGCCCAACGGCTTGCCGGGTTCGAGCGGAGCCTCGGCCCTGAGCCAGCTTGCGAGCCCGTCGGCGGTGATCCAGTTCTGCGCCAGAGGTTCGCCATCCCCGGCCAGCACGTGGCTCAGCCGGTGGTCGTCATCGAGATCCCAGACCTCAGTGCTGTCGCGTTCCACGGCTTTGAGCCGCCGGTCGACATTCTCGTGGCGTACGACATCGACGGGGACGGGGAAGATCGGGCCGTCTGCGGTCTGCACCACCACCCCGAGGATCTCGCCGACGGGTCCACCCAGTGCGGTGTGCACGACACCGCCGAAAGTGCTGGGCGGCGGCGGTGTGCTGGCCGCCCGGCCGCTGACCCCGGCGTCGAAGCGGCGCCCGTCCCGGACCATGACGGTGTCCAGCGGCTCAACAGCGAGCCACCTCGTGCTCATCGGCACTGGCCTCATCGGCACTGTGTTCATCGGTACTGGCCTCATCGGCACTCCTGGGTGAGGAACCTGGCGGTGAGGGCCGCCGGCACCGGCCGGAAGCTGGCCGCGCGTGCAGCGGCGCCCGAGCGTTCGCGCCTGCCCAGCTCTTCGAGGGCGGCAGCGGCGGCCGAGCTGCCTCCCTGGCGCTCCACCAGCCGTTGCAGCTCCTTCGACAGGGCGAGCCACAGGCCGGCCACGGCCAGCTCGTCGAAACTGCTCTCATCCGCCTCCAGTCGAGACGCCAGGCCGGGCGAGAGCGGACTGCCCGGTTCCGACGGGCGCACGCGTTCGAGCAGCGTGACGGCGTCAATGGTGCGACCCCACGGCTGGATCAGGCGGGCACGCTCGCCACCTCGACGGCGCACGACCACACAGAGCGCATCCCGGTCCACCCCGTCGCGTTCGGTCTCCTTCGCGGCCTTCAACGCGGCCTGGGCCGCCTCGATCGCCTCCTGCATCGGGCTGCCCATGTGCGCGAACACCACGGCGGTCGACGCTGTGATCGGCGAGAGCGGTCCGCCACCGCAATGGTCGGTGACCAGCCGCCGAACGGTCGCCGCCAGTTCGAGCGCGGACACCGCCGGGCAGAACGAAAGAAAGTCGTCACCGCCCGCATAAATAGGCTCGGCGGGCGACCCGAGCCCGGTGGCTGCGGTCCATTGGGCCCTGGCAAGACCGCTCAGCGTTGCCGAGACTGCCCGGTGTTCATTGAGCGTGAGCGACCCCAGATTCCGGCCGAGGCGATCCAGATCCTGCACCACCACGGCGAAATACGGAGTGGGCGACGGCACCCCGAGTTGCTTCGCCTGCCGCACCAACGCCACTGCCGCCGCGCGCCCCTGCGCTACCGCTGCCGGCGATGCGTCGATGCCGGCGCGTTTCAACGCCTCGACGTCCCAGCGCTCGGGAAAGACCCACGCGCCAAGCCCATCGGCCAACGGCCGCAACCCTTCCGGTACGTCGGAAATTCGCAGTCCCCGCTCCCGCGGCGCATCCAGTGCCCGCGCCGCCGCGTCGAGCCGCCGCACGGCGTCGTTGAGTTCCTTTCCGGCGGCAGTGCGGCCTTTCGCAACGATGCGAGCGCGGAACGACGACGACGCGATCGCGACCGTCGACGGGAACGCGGTATCATCCGTGCGCGTTTCCATCCGCTTCACCCAGCCTGCCGCGGACAGGTGCTCCCGCCGCTCGTGGCGCCTTCGACCGGCGGGCGGCACGCTCGCCGGCAGGTGCGGCGACTGGGAACACAGGTTGACCCGCTTCTCCAGCAACGGCACGAAAACACGGGTACGGCGGCGCGCGACCAGCGCGGCCCGTGCCCGCTCCCAGAGCGTCGAATAGTCCTCGACAGCGGCCGAACCGGTGACACACACCCAAGAAATGTCGGGCATTCCCGGCGTCGCCTGCACACCCTCAGGAAAGACCCGCCGCACCCTGTCCGCCCAGTCCCGACCCACAACCGTAGCGGCCGCCACGGCCAATGCACGTCCTTCGCCGGCCGGCGCCAGAAAAGCCACCTTGTTCGTGGTTCCATACTGCGTGTCAGCTTTGCTGGGAGGCGCCGGAACGATCAGACCATAGGGCTCCGACAGCCCAGCCAACCGACCGTGGACGCTCTCCGCCGCTCGCCGAGAAAGCGCCTGGACGACGAGGCTTGCACCAGCGACATCCGCCGTGGTCCGCGACTCGCTCAAGAATCGCTGCACCCCACCCAGCGAGAACAGCACCAGATCAGCTTGCACCGGCTTCCCCATCTCCGTGCACGACAAAATAGACCTTCGGCCGCTTCCCCCTATCAAGCAGCAGTACGCTCGCACAGAGCACATCGGCCGTCGAGCCGCAATCCGTTACAACATTCGACGGTCGCCACTCGCGAGCCGTGACCCGCAGCATGCCGCACCTCACCACCCGACCGAGTGGCGACACGCCGAGCCTCTCGCCGAGCATCAAAGTGAGCAGTTCTCTAATCCAGTAGTGTGCTCCGATCGGGACTTGATACATCGTGTAGCTGCTTGGCGAGCAGCCCGACGGCGTGGAACCACGTTGCCCGCACCGAGGATGGAGCGCCCGGACCCCACGGCTGACGGTCATCGGACACCGGGCTCCGACGAGGTGTTACTTGTAGCGCCTGTTGGGTTAGGTCGCACGGCGCCGACGCACCACAAGATCCGAAGGTCGCCAAAATCGCGCGCTCACAGCCATCGCGTTCAACTATCCACATGGCCGGTCGCACCATTCCGCGGTGACTTCCAGGTACGTTAAGGCATCGCGACAGACGTCCGGTCGCTCCTCGATCGCAGTTAAATCCTGTGCCCATTTTGGGTCGGACGAGGGCTTGCGACCGCCCTACGCCGAGCGCTGGGCCCGCATGATGCAGTTTCTATGCCCATGGTCGGGCGAGGACTTGTGACGGCGACGGCGTCGCGCAAGCAGAACTTCGGCACCTTAGTTTCTGTGCCCTTTGGGTCGGGCGAGGGTTTGCGACCGCCGGGCTACCGGATCGTCGTTCACGGCGAGCCCACCGAGTTTCTATGCCCTTCGGTCGGGCGAGGGTTTGCGACCGGCCTGATCGCGCACCGGGTGTCGCTCGACGACGTGGTTTCTATGCCCTTTCGGTCGGGCGAGGGTATGCGACCTACTGCCAGAGATCGACCCTGATGCCTCCTACACCGAGGTTTCTATGCCCTTTGGTGGGTCGGGCGGTCGGGCGAGGGTTTGCGACCCGCCGAAGGTCTCCAGGACGAAATCGACACAAGAGAGTTTCTATGCCCTTTGGGTCGGGCGAGGGTTTCCGACATGAGGCCGCAAAGTTCGCCACCGACCAGGGCCGTTTCTATGCCCTTTGGGTCGGGCGAGGGTTTCCGACTTCCTCGTGGGTATCACCATGGCCGGCCGCGCAGTACAGTTTCTATGCCCTTTGGGTCGGGCGAGGGTTTCCGACGTTCATCGATCTCTCTGACGGACAGCATCGCCAGAGTTTCTATGCCCTTTGGGTCGGGCGAGGGTTTGCGACGGGTCGACGTTTTCAGGCGGTCTGACCTGCGGTGATGGTAGCGGTTGCGAGGACCGCGCGTCGAGCACGGTGCAGTTGATCACTTGTGATCTTCTTCGGTGGTAGATGGGGTGTCTGAGCTGCGGAAACTGGTTTGCGAGGACCGGGGTGTTTTCGGGCCTCGAGAAGTTGATCTGTACGGGGCACAGGGCGACGCGGCGGTGTTGAGCTGAGGCAGCAGGTCGGCGCCACTGCGTGGGGCGGCTGGGCTTGGATGGCGATGGCGGCGAAGCGCGTCGAGGCGGCGGCGCCGGCGGCCGCAGGCACCTCGGCCGTGTATGGATCCGGGCAGCTGGTGGCGAGGTTACTGCTCGACGTTGCATTATTAGGGTGTCCCCCTGGCCGCTTCGGTGGCTGGGTGCGAGGCCCCGCTTCGGCGGGATCTCTGCTTTTCACCAGTATTACGGCTTCGCGATCGTGCGTTGGCGTCAGCGAATTTCGTCGGGGAACGGGCTGGCTGGTGTGGATCGGGTCAGGTGTGGGCGGCGGCGCGGAGTGAGCGGTAGAGGAGGGCGGCGTCGCCTAGGCGGTGGCGGAGGTGGCGTTCTAGGCCGCCGATGGGGACGAGGTTTTGGGGGGCGCGGGAATCTTTGTGCGGGGTGCTGGCGAGCGGGGGCAACAACCGGGCGGTGAGGTCGGCTAGGGCGACGGCGTCGGGGGTGGGGAGGTCGGCGGAGCATTCGAGGCGGACTATGCCGGACCAGGGTGCGGCGGCGGGTGCGCCGGGTAGGCGCAGGTACCAGGAGTGGCGGCGCCAGGAGGTGGACATGGCGAAGACGGGGCTGCGCTGGCCGGCGGCCATGCCGGCGACGACGAGGGCTTGGGCGGGTGGGAGGTAGGCGGCGTGGTGGGTCTTGACGTAGCCGACGGCGCGGGTGAGGTGGGTGGCGTGGGCGCGCAGGGGGCCGTCGATGACGAGGAGGGTGTCGGGGGAGGCGCCGGATTGGTGGGTGGTGGCTAGGTCGACTTCGAGTTCGGCGAGGCGGCGCTGGACGGCGAGGGAGAGCACGTCGGCGCCTGCTGGTTCGGCGTCGGCCTCGGGCGCGCCGTCTGACACGGCGTTGGCCCCTGGTACGGCGGGATGCGGTGTGGCGCCGACACCGGGCTGCGGTCTGGCACTGGAACGGCGGACCGCCGGGACAGCGCGGACGGCGTAGGTGGCGTGGCGGGTGGCTAGGTCGGGCGCGGGTGTGGCGGTGGTGTAGAGGCTGCGGTCGATGCGGACGTCGGCGATGCGGGCGGTGCCGTCGCAGCGGACGAGGCCGGCGGCGAGGGAGGCGGCGACGGCGGGTACGGGTTGCGGGGCGGCGCCGTGCACCCAGACGCGGGCGTCGATGCGGCGCACGCCGTCGAGGAAGAGCACGGCGGACGGCAGCGCGGCGCCGCGATCGGCGGACACCGCGCGCCACGATGAGGCGGGCAGCTCGACGGAGAGGTCCAGGGTGGCGCCCGACTCGCGGCCCTCGAGGTCGGCGGCGACGCCGTAGCCGGGGTCCCACGGGTCGACGGTGTAGGTGGGCGGGGCGAGCAGCGCGGTCACCACGACACCATCACACCGGAACCCTTGTCACCCGCGAGGACGCGCCGTCGCGGGTGACGGCGAACTGCACGGGCACGCGTTCGGCGAGCGCGGGCACGTGGGTGACGATGCCGACCATGCGGTCGGTGTCGCCGGCCAGCCGCTCCAGGGTGGACGCGACCGTGTCCAATGTGGACTCATCGAGGGTGCCGAAGCCCTCGTCGAGGAACACGGAGTCCAGCGAGCGCAGGCCGCCGGACAGGCCGACGACCTGGCGGGACAGCGCCAGCGCCAGGGCCAGGGAGGCCTGGAAGGTCTCGCCGCCGGACAGGGTGTTGACCGGGCGGCGGGTGCCGGCGTCGTTGTGGTCGATGACGACGAGGTCGCTGCGGTCGGTGCGGTCGAGCTGGTACTGGCCGCCGGAGAGCTGCATGAGGGTCTCGGAGGCCTCGAAGACCAGCGAGTCGAGGGCCTCGGCGCACAGCCACCGTTCGAAGCCGTCGGAGCGCAGCAGCCCGCCGAGCTGGTCGGCGACCTGGCGGTCCTCGCGGTGCCGGGCGGCCTCCTTCGCCAGCGCCGCGGCCTGCTCGAGACGCGACCGCAGGCCGGCCAGCTCGTGCACGGCGCGCTCGCGGTGCGCGGCGAGGAGCACCGGGGCGCGCTGGAGGTCGCCGCCGGTTACGGGTACGGCGTGCTCATCGAGCAGGGCGAGCAGGGTCGTGGTCGCCGCCGCGAGCCGCGATTGCAGGACGGCTGCCGTGGCGTCGAACGCGCCGGCCTGGGCCGTGAGCACCGCGTGCTGGTCGGCGGCCCAGTCCAGCAGCGCTCGCCAGGCGGCCGCCAGGTCGGCGCCGTCGACGGCCGGGGCGCGCAGCTCGACGAACCCGTCGCGGGCCGCGCGCAGCGCCGTCCAGGCCTGTTGTTCGGTGGCGCCAAGGGATTCCCGGTGCCGTACGGCATGCTCCACGGCGGCGCGGCCGTCGCGGACCGCAGCGCGGGCGGTGGTGACCCCGGCGTCGGCGAGGTCCCGTTCGTGCAGCGCGGCGTCGACCTCGGCCGGTGGCGGTGCGCCGGCGAGGGCTTCGACGGCGCCGGCGAGCTGGCGTTCGAGCTCGTCCAGGGCGGTGCGGGCGGCCGCGGCGTCCCGGCCGGCGGCGGCGGCCTCCGCCCGCGAGCCCGCCTCGGCCTTCTTCGCGGCGTCGAGTGCGGCGCGGGCCGTGACGAGGTCGGCTGGCAGGTCGTGGTGTGGCACGGCGTGCACCGGTTGCCGGCAGACCGGGCACGGCTGGCCGGGTCGCAGGTCCGCGGCCAGGGCGACGGCGCGGTGGGCCTGCTCGGCGGCGTAGAGCGCGGCCGCGGCTACCCCGGTGGCGCGTTCCGCGGCGTCCAACCCGGCGGCGCGGTCGCGTTCAGCACGATCGGCCTCGTCGCGGCGACCCGCCCGGGCCGGCAGCTCGGCGCGCAGCGCCGCCGCGCGGGCATGGCCGGCGCGCCAGCCCACCAGCAGGGACCGTTCGGGCAGCCCGGCGCAGCGCTCCTCGGCCGCCACCTCGGCGCCGTCGAGCCGGGCCTGCTCGGCGAGCCGGCGGCCGACCAGCTCGTCGGCGGCCACCAGCCGGGCGGCCAGTTCCGGCACGCCGGGCGGCATCCGCAGCGCGGCGAGCCGGCGCAGCTGGCCCCGCACGCCCTCGGCGCGTTCGGCCAGCTGGTCGGCCTCCGCGCGCAGCTCGGCGAGCTGGGCGACGGCCGCGTCCACCCGCGGCACCAGCGCGTCGAGGGCCGCGACGCGCCGGCACGCGGCGTCGATCGCCTCCTGGTCGATCTCGCCGAGCGAGCGCACCCGCTCCTCGGCGGCCGCCAGCCGAGCCCCGGCCTCGCGGGCCCGTTCCCTGGCGCGCTGCCCGACCCGCCCGTACACGGCGTAGGCCAGCAGCTCGACCAGCAGGTTCTGCCGGTCGCTCGGCCTGGCGTGCAGGAACTCGGCGAAGCGGCCCTGCGGCAGCAGCACGCACTGGGTGAAGTGCTCGTAGCCGATGCCGAGCAGCGCGGTGATCTCGGCGGTCACCTGGTCGGGGCCCTCGACCAGCGGCTCGACGACGGCCTCGAGGATCCGGTCCAGCTCGGCGCCGGGTGGCACGGTCGGGTCGAGGCGGTCGAGCCGGGCCGAGCGGGTGTGCACCTGGCCGCGGGTGTCGCGGCGCAGCGCCCGCGCCGCCGCGTACCGGCCGCCGGTGGCCTCGAACACCAGGCACACCCGGCATTCCGTGGCCGACGGGGCGAGCGCGTTGCGGATCACGTTGCCCTTGCCCCAGCGCGGCACCGTGCCGTAGAGGGCGAAGCACAGGGCGTCGATCACGGTGCTCTTGCCGGCGCCGGTCGGGCCGGTGAGCACGAAGAACCCCACGTCGGACAGGTCGACCTCGGTCCGCTCCCGGTAGCTGCCGAAGCCGTCCAGCAGCAGGCGCAGCGGCCGCATCAGCCTCGCCCCCCGCCGCCGTCAACGCTGACGCCGTCGCTGAGGTCGTCGAGCAGCTCGGCGAACAGCGCGGTGACCCGCTCGTCGCCGGCATTGCCCTCGGCGAGGAAATCGGCGAACAGCTCCTGCGGCGAGCGCCCCAGCCGGCTGCGCCGGGTCTCGCCGGCGCGCCGCGGCCGGAACTGCTCGGCGAGCTGCACGTCGATGGCGTTGGGCAGCTTCTCGCGGACCAGCTCGCCCAGCCCCGCGCGGGCCCTCTCGGCCAGGATCACCCGCAGGAACGCATCGCCGGCATCCTCGGCGCCGGCGATCACCCCGTCCAGCGTGCCGCGCAGGGTGCGCAGCGGCCGCCCGCCGGTCACCGGCACCGCCCGCACGTGCGCCCTGCTCTCCGGTGTCGCGGTGACGACCAGCGCGACCGGCTCGTTGGCCTCCTCGCCGAAGTCCAGCGCCAGCGGCGATCCGGAGTACGCGATGGGGCACGGGCCGTCGATCTCCTGGTAGCGGTGCAGGTGCCCGAGCGCGGCGTAGTGCGCGGCCGCGGGGAACACGGTCCGCGGCAGCTCGTAGCCCAGCAGCGTCTGCACCTCCCGCTCGCCGCCGCCGCGCCGCCCGCCGAGCACGGTGCCGTGCGTGGTCACGATGTTCACGGCGTCGCCGGTGAAGCCGCTGCTCAGCGCGCTGATGATCGCCTCGACCTGCCTGGCGTAGTCCAGCGCGTGCTCGGCCGCCTCATGCAGCACGGTCTCGGCGGCCCGCACCGCGAAGCGGTAGGACAGGAACGGCAGCACCGCGATCGTGGCCCGCTCGCCGCGCCGGGTGCTCACGGTGATCGTGCCGCCGCGGTCCGGCCGCTTCGGGCGCCCGATGACGTGCACCCCCAGCTCCCCCAGCACCGGCCGGTACACCCGGTCCACCAGCTCCTGGTTGTCGTGGTTACCGGCCAGCGCCACAACCTGACGGCCGCCACCCGCGCCGCCGGCGCCGCGCAGCGCGAGCAGGGTGCTCATCACCAGGCCCTGCGCCTGCGGGCTCGGCGTCGAGGTCTCGAACAGGTCGCCGGCGACGATCACCACGTCGACGTCCTCGGCATCGGCTATCCGCACCAGGTCGGCCAGCACGGCCCGCTGCTCGTCCAGCCGCGAGTGGCTCTTGAGGATCTTCCCGACGTGCCAGTCGGCGGTGTGCAGGATCTTCACCCGTCGCCCCCTCGGCTCTCAGTACGGTGGCGGGTCGTCGGCGCCGGGGATGCTGGCGAACGGGTCCGCCGGCGCGGCCGGTCCGGTCTCCACGCCGGCCCAGGCGCCCTTCTCGGCCGGCCGGGTGGCCCACGCCGGGAACGGGAACTCGATCGCCAGCGGCACCGGAATGTCGGGCTGCGAGACGAACATGGTGCCCGGTTTGGCCAGGGTGGCGCGCTGGCGCTGGGCCGGCGGCAGGTAGCCGTACTCCGGCCGCGACGCCTCCGCGGCGTCCAGCCGCCCGGCGACCCGGATCGAGCAGTTCGCCACGATCCGCCGCTCCACCTCGCTCGCGGTCTGCTGCGCGCCGATCAGGATCACCCCGAGCGAGCGGCCGCGCTCGGCGACGTCCAGCAGGATCTGCTTGATCGGGCTGTCGCCCTCGCGCGGCGCGTACTTATTCAGCTCGTCGAGCACCACGAACATCAGCGGCCGCGCCGTGCCCTGCGACTCCTTGCGCCGGAACTCCTGCCGCAGCGTCACCCCCACCACGAAGCGCTGCGCCCGGTCCGGCAGGTTGTGCAGGTCGACCACCGTGACCTGCGCCTTCGACGTGGTGAGCGACCGGTCGCCGCGGTGTGCGAGGTCGCCGCGGACGATGGTGGACAGCGGCCGCACCGCCGAGCGCAGCCGCCGCAGGAACGCGTTCACGCTGCCCGTCGACGTGCTGCCGGCCACCCAGCGGCCGCGCGTCGAGTCCTCCCCCAGCTCGGCCTCGACGAGATCCACGAGCTGCCCGAACGTTCGAATTGTCTTGTCGTTGGCCGGGTCGACGTCCGCGATTTTGATGGCGCCGTCATTGCCGACCCGGACCAGGTTGCGCCGCAGGTGCGCGGCGACCTGCCCGATCAGCATCGTGTACTGGCTGCGCTCGTCCTCGCCATCGGCGAACACGAACTGCATCAGCTCCTGCTCGCAGAACTCGGCCAGCGTCCAGTAGAACGGGCTGACGGCCTTGTCCCGAGCCTGCACATCGGGCGTGCCATCGGCATCACCGGGGCGCGGCGGCGCGAACACCTGCACATTGTGAAACGGCTGCGCCGGCAGCCCGAGCAGAGCATACCTCGCGCGCTGCCGCTCGGTCAGCCGCGCATTGGCATAGTCGAGGAACAGCAGGTCCTCGCCCTTCACGCTGAAGATCAACGCCTTGGTGTTGTGCGCCTCACCGCGCAACACCCCACAATTGAAGATCGAGTGCAGCAGGAATGTCGCGAACGACGTCTTCGTCGCGATCCCGGAGACGCCCGAGATCGACACGTGCCCGCCGCGGTTGCCGTCCACGAACTCGAAATTGAGGAACACCGGCTGCCCGTCGCGGCCGAGCCCGACCGGCACCCTCTCTTCGCCCATCGTGTCGAAATACAGCGCGCTGTCCCGCTCGTCGCCGCTGGCCCGCCGCACCGCCGTGCCCGGCCGCGGCGGCACGTAGATCTCCGGCTCCACCCGCGTCACGGTCACCTCGGCGACCTCGCTCACCTCGGCCGGCAGCGCGCCCTGCTCGATCAGAAACACATCCGACGCGAACCGCGCCCCCTCGTGCCCCGCCTCCACATTCGTCACCACCCCGGCGATCGTGACCGGGGTCCCGTCCGGCAGCAGCCGCTGCGTCACCACCACATCGTCAAGCTGCAGGAACTGCTCCGGCGCCACCCCCACCGAGAACTCCAACGGGCTCGCCACCACCGTGCCGATCACCAACCCGACCGGCTCCTGCCCCGTCCGGCCCGGTGGCGCGCCGGCCGGACCGTTCGACGTAAGCCCCAGCTGCGTCACGTGGTCTGTTCCCCTTACTCGGCGGCACTGGCTGAGGTCGCAGTGTAGGTACGACCCCCGACAGTTTCCGCGCCCATGGCCGTCGCATCGCGACGGCACCACCGTCCGTTACGACGCGGCCGCGCGATCCGCGCGATCCGCGGGCGCGATCCGCGAGCGCCGTGCTACGAGCCACGTAGCATGGGCGCGTGCTGTTCCCGACTCCGGATCTCGACGCCGACGACGCCCGCGTTCTCGGTGAGATCGGGCAGTTCCGGCAGCAGCTCCAGCACCAGATCGCGGAGCCTCGACGGTGGCAGGGGCAGTTGCGCCGCAGCCTCGTCGCCGGGGCGATTCAGGGATCGAACTCGATCGAGGGCATCGTCGTCAGCATCGAGGATGCCCAGGCGCTCGTAGCCGGCGAAATGATGTCGGCCGAGATCGACGAGGCGACGCGGGCCGCGGTCACCGGCTATCGGGACGCCCTGACCTGGGTGCAGCAATCCGCCCACATGGAGAACTTCAGCTTCAACGAAATGCTGCTGAGCACTCTGCACTTCATGATGCTCAGACACGACCTGCTGAAATGGCCCGGGCGCTACCGACCGGGCGAGGTATATGTGGTCGGGCGTGACCCGCTCAACCCCGTCTACATCGGCCCGGCCGCCGGCAAACTCGCCGACCTGATGGCCGAGCTAATGGAATGGCTCAACGGCGGCGACCTCGACTCCCCCGTCCTGGTGCGGGCCGCAATGGCGCACCTCAACCTGGTGAGCATCCACCCGTGGCGGGACGGCAACGGCCGAATGTCGCGATGCCTGCACACCCTGGTGCTCGCCCGCGACAAGGTGCTCGCTCCCGAGTTCTCCTCGATCGAGGAATGGCTCGGCGAGAGTACCAACACCCATGCCTACTACGACGTACTTCGACACACCAGGTCAACCTGGGACCCCAGTCGCAACACCCACACCTGGGTACGCTTCTGCCTGCGGGCACACCACCTGCAGGCCCAACTCGTACAGCGGCGCGTCGACCGATCCGCGCGAACATGGCACGAAATGACCGAGATCGCCTCGTCCGCCGGCGTCGACGAGCGCACCGTCTCGGCCCTGTACTCGGCCGCCACCAGCCATCTGCGCCGCACCACCTACCAGCACGACGAAAACCTGACGAGGGACCAGGCAATACGCGATATCCGCGCACTCCGGCGGCTCGGCCTCATCCAACCGATCGGGCACGGCCGGTCACAGCACTACGTCGCGGCGGGGCCCACCCGCGAACGCGCCCTGAACGTGGTCAACGAGCTACGGCGGACACCACTTCGCGACCCATACGACTAGCCGCATTGGTCGAGTGGTTCGGTGTGACGTTATGGACGGCGGGCGACGGCGGTGAGACCTATCGCGCCTGCCCTGGGGTCGGATTCGTCGTCCGGTTCGGGATGCCAATCGGCGATTCTCACAATACCGGGTTCGACGAGGTCAAGCCCGGTAAGTAGGTCCGCTATCTGCTCACGGCTGCGGGAGGTTATCGGGGTCGGGGTCTCGTCGAACATTTTGCGGAATTTTTCCACCTCCTCTTCCAGTCCCGGGAATGGGGAAAGGTGGGTCAAGACTATGTAGCTGCCACTGGCCAGCGAGTCCCGCAGGTAGGCCATGACCGCACACGCCTCGTCATCGTCCGTAACGTAATTCATCGCCAAGAACAAGATGACCGCAACTGGTTCGGAAAAATCCAGAATCCGCTGCACGTCTGGATGGTTGACAATATCGGCCGGCCGGTGCACGTCCTCCTCGATTGCCCAGGCCCGCGGGTTCCCGGCCAGGATGGCTTGACCGTGCGCAACGGCAACCGGGTCGATGTCCACGTACACGACCCGAGACTCCGGCGCCAGCTCCTGCGCGATCTCGTGCACGTTGCCAACGGTCGGGACGCCGGAGCCGATGTCCAGGAACTGCCGGACCCCCTGACCGATCAGCCACCGAATCACCCGATGGAGGAGGGCCCGGTTGGCTATCGCGTCCGCCCGGATTCCCGGGAGGGCCTGCACCAACCGGTCCAGGAAGTCCCTATCTACCTGGAAGTTGTGGTACCCGCCCAGCGCATAATCGTACGCCCGCGCAGAATTCGGTACGGTTATGTCAACGCCTTCTGGTACCCAGGACGGCCGTTCCACGTCATTACCCCTGCCTTGCATGGACGCAGCATACTGCTTCAAGTAAGTGCCGGAGAACGGCACCTCAGTACCCTCTCAGTGCCCGGAGCCGTTCACGGGCCACGGGTCTCACCGGCGTCCTCGTCGGTAGCGTCCCCGGCCAGCAGCCCGGTGATGCGGTCGGGGGTGGCGGGGTGGCTGAGGTGGAAGCCCTGCCCGAGGTCGCAGCCGAGGGCGGTGAGCCGCTCGGCCTGGGCGGCGGTCTCGATGCCCTCGGCGATCACCGTGAGGCCGAGGTCGTGGCTGAGGGTGATGAGCGCGGGCAGGATGGTGGCGTTGGAGTGGCGGTCGGCGGTGTCGGCGATGCCGTACAGGAACCTGGGCGCGAGCTTGATGGCGTGCACGGGCAGGTCGGCGAGGTAGGACAGGCTCGAGTAGCCGGTGCCGAAGTCGTCGATGGCCAGCCGCACACGGCTGCGGGCAAGGTCGTCCAGGTCGGTGCTCCCGGTGTCGACGATGGCGTTCTCGGTGATCTCGAGTTGCAGCTTGTCGGCCGGCAGGCCGGTGCGGTTGAGCATCGCCGCGATGGCGGCCGGCAAACCGGAGCTGCGTAGCTGCGACGCGGTGAGGTTGACGCTGACCAGCGGCGAGCTGCCGCCGCCCCGGTGCCAGGCAGCCGCCTGGTTGCAGGCCTGCTCCAGCAGGTGCAGGCCGAGGGGCACGATCAGGCCGGTGCTCTCGGCCAGCGGGATGAACTGGGCGGGGTTGATGGTGCCCCAGTCAGGGTGCTGCCAGCGGGCCAGCGCCTCGACCCCGACGATGGCGCGGTCGGCCAGCCGGATCAGCGGCTGGTAGGCGAGGGTGAACTCGCCGCGGGTCAGCGCCGCCGGCAGGGCCGCGGTCAACGCGTGCCGGTGCAGTTGGCTGGTGTAGGACTGCGGGTCGAAGACGGCCCAGTGGCCGCGGTGGTGTGCCTTGGCCCAGCTCAGGGTGGTGTCGGCGGCGCGCAGCAGTTCGCTGGCTCGGGTATCGGCGGCGGCGCATTCCACGATGCCGGCGCTGGCCGCGACCGGTACCTGGTGCCCGTCCAGCCGGAACGGCTCGCGCATGGTGCGCAGCGCCAGGTCGGCGAACTTGGCCACGTCGTCGCTGCCGTTGGTGTGCTGGATGACAACGGCGAATACGTCCCCGCCCAGGTGAGCCAGGAAGTGCCCGCCCTGGTCGGTCAGGCTGCGCAGCCGCTGTGCCACGGCGCAGAGGAGTTGGTCGCCCTTGTCGTGCCCGAGGCTGTCGTTGACCGCCTTGAACCGGTCCAGATTGACCAGGCACAGGCCCAGCCGGGCGCAACTCGGTGGCTGGGCCAGGATCTCGTCCAGCCACACCGTCAGGCGCGCCCGGTTCGGTAGGCCGGTCAGCCGCTCGGTCAGCAGCACGTGCTGCAGGCGGCGCTGCCACTCGTTCTGCCGGCGGCGCCAGGCGGTCCGCTCCGCGCGGTTGATGTCCTCCGCCGCGGCCAAGGCGACCTTGCGCATCGCCTCGGTGAACCCGGCCGCGAGCTCGCCCAGCAGCGCGGCCAGCCTGGCCGGCGCCTGCGGGTGGCGGATGCCGAGCCCGGGGATCAGCTGCCGGTGCAGCAGGGTGACGGTGTTGCCCAGCGCCCGCGACGAGGAAAGCTGGCTCGCCACGAGATCCGCGCCGACCCGGTAGCCCGGGCTCGCATCGAACGGCTCGGCGACCAAAGCCGCAGCCAGCAAGCGCAGCGATTCCTCCAGCACCGCGCGGACCCTGACCCGACCGCCGGTCACAAACCCGGTTCGGGCCACCGCCGCGACCCAGGCCTGGACCAGCCCGCCAAGCTGGTGCTCCGGTTCGCCGCCGGCAGCCTCGGCATGGTCACGCTGGACATCTCGCCGCCCGTCGGCCGGCGCCGAGCCGCCGCCGGCAGCTGGATCGGACCTGCCTGTCGAACCCATGTGCCGCCCCTCTGACCCAGGACCCGCTGACCCGGAACAATTGTCGGCAAACGTACCGGACGGACAGAATCCACGACCCTCCGGCAAACGTGAGCCGCGTTCCGAGGCCAGGTGGTCATCCAGGCTGGCCGGGCCACGGCCGGCCCGGATGATCCGCCGATGCTCCGGATCATCATTAACGGGAGCGAACGCGGTAACGGCACCGACCATGATCATCGAAAGCGTCGACTCAGGTTGTCCCACGAGAACCTCCGTCGACACTTTCGACGATCATGAACCGAAACGATCACGACGAGCCAACTGTGGCACCGCAGCAGGGTCGACAGGCCAACCCGGACACGCAACCGGCGTTCCCGCCACAAGTGCCACCAGCGCGGTGGCACAACGCACCGCCACGAGCCGCCACGAAGAGCGATCTTGACGGCCGAGTAGCCCGGGGGCTACTCGGCGATCTTGACGTGGCTCTGAGAGGCGGGCAGAGGTATGCATCGAGAAGTGGCAGCCGCTCGATGGAACGACGGTCCAATGGAGTCCGCCGTGGTGGGCGGAGTCAGGATGAGCCAGGCGCCGGAGCTGCATCTTCGGGTGGCGCCCTCAACTGAGTTCCGCCCGTCGTAGGCGGAGTCCGGCTCCTCGGCGAATCGGGTCGCCGGAAGCCTCGCAGAGCCTCAATGGAGTCCGCCCGTAGTGGGCGGAGTCAGAGCGCCATCTGGCGCATTGCCCCTCACTGCGAGATCGCCTCAATGGAGTCCGCCCGTAGTGCGCGGAGTCAGAAGAACTGCGTGTTCGCTGAATTGTACGTTGTCGGCGTGCCTCAATGGAGTCCGCCCGTAGTGGGCGGAGTCAGCACCGCCCCAACCACACCGACCACCCCCGTCTGGTCGCCTCAATGGAGTCCGCCCGTAGTGGGCGGAGTCAGGCGGTTCGCCCAGGCCTTGGCGCAGTCCGCGCTGCTGCCGCCTCAATGGAGTCCGCCCGTAGTGGGCGGAGTCAGGCCGGCGTCAAGGCCGGTGAGTTCGACATGTGAGTGTCTCAATGGAGTCCGCCCGTAGTGGGCGGAGTCAGCTGATGCCGAATGGCCGGACGGTCTGCCCGCCGGCGCGGTCGAGCCTCAATGGAGTCCGCCCGTAGTGGGCGGAGTCAGACAGGAGGTTGCGGCCGCGATCGGGGTGGCCCGCGGGCCTCAATGGAGTCCGCCCGTAGTGGGCGGAGTCAGGTGGCGATCGCACGGGTCGTGCGCGGGCTGGTCCGCAGCGCCTCAATGGAGTCCGCCCGTAGTGGGCGGAGTCAGTTGACCTGGAAAACGCCATCCAGGAAATCAGCCGCCGCCTCAATGGAGTCCGCCCGTAGTGGGCGGAGTCAGCGCTGTCACCCCAGGCCATCGAGGACAAGCTACGCGCCTCAATGGAGTCCGCCCGTAGTGGGCGGAGTCAGCAGTTCGACGTCCAGGTTGGTGACGTGAACGACCTGCCTCAATGGAGTCCGCCCGTAGTGGGCGGAGTCAGGGCCGGGCTGAAGATTTCCTCTCCCAATTCGTTGATCCGCCTCAATGGAGTCCGCCCGTAGTGGGCGGAGTCAGGATCTTCGCCGACGAGTGCAAGGGAGAAGCCCGATGGCCTCAATGGAGTCCGCCCGTAGTGGGCGGAGTCAGCCTGATAGGCGGACCCATAACCCGAGCCGGTGTGGTGCCTCAATGGAGTCCGCCCGTAGTGGGCGGAGTCAGCCAGGGAATCGGCGTTGTCCGAGACCCAGGTCGCGCCTCAATGGAGTCCGCCCGTAGTGGGCGGAGTCAGCACCGAAAAGCCGTTCGCGTACAACGACCAGGGCTCGCGCCTCAATGGAGTCCGCCCGTAGTGGGCGGAGTCAGCCCAACCCGATGCGCCCGAAGGTGGAAGCGCTGCCCTGGCCTCAATGGAGTCCGCCCGTAGTGGGCGGAGTCAGCGCCGAAGATCATGGCGAAGGTGAACATATGAGCCTGAGCCTCAATGGAGTCCGCCCGTAGTGGGCGGAGTCAGGCCGACCATCGAGACCGAGTCAGCGCGGCCGCCGGAGCACGCCTCAATGGAGTCCGCCCGTAGTGGGCGGAGTCAGCCGTCCTTTTTGCCGCACGGCGAGAGCTCGACCTAGCCTCAATGGAGTCCGCCCGTAGTGGGCGGAGTCAGTAGCGCAAATCGACAGTGATAGCGGGTTCTGGACCCGCCTCAATGGAGTCCGCCCGTAGTGGGCGGAGTCAGCAGGGCCAAGCGAGGGAGCAGTAAGTGTCCAACGGGCCTCAATGGAGTCCGCCCGTAGTGGGCGGAGTCAGACCGCACTCGGCCACGCCCGGCCGGCGCTGTACGCGCCTCAATGGAGTCCGCCCGTAGTGGGCGGAGTCAGCATCGGCAGTACGACCGCCGGCTGATCGTGCCGGACTAGCCTCAATGGAGTCCGCCCGTAGTGGGCGGAGTCAGACAAGTTAATACATAGATCCCCACACTGGTATGATAGCCTCAATGGAGTCCGCCCGTAGTGGGCGGAGTCAGACCGCGGAGTCCGCGGCGACCGCGCTGGCGAAGTTCTCGCCTCAATGGAGTCCGCCCGTAGTGGGCGGAGTCAGGCGCAGCGCTCGACCGAGCCGGCGGCACCTGTCGTCGCCTCAATGGAGTCCGCCCGTAGTGGGCGGAGTCAGTGCGACGTCGACGTGCCGCCGTTCGTGCCCCCTGAGTGGCCTCAATGGAGTCCGCCCGTAGTGGGCGGAGTCAGAGGGTTCAGATGAGGGTTCTTGAGGGTTCCCTTTAGGCCTCAATGGAGTCCGCCCGTAGTGGGCGGAGTCAGGTCGACGGCGGTGGCTGCTCGCCGTGGTCCTGTCGCCTCAATGGAGTCCGCCCGTAGTGGGCGGAGTCAGGCTAGCTAATGGTGCCGGCTACGGATGCCGACTCCTCGCCTCAATGGAGTCCGCCCGTAGTGGGCGGAGTCAGCCGCCCGTCGAATCGCTGAGTCTGCTTGACCCACGGCCTCAATGGAGTCCGCCCGTAGTGGGCGGAGTCAGAACGCCAGCACCGTCAGCAGGAACCTGCCCAGGTCGCCTCAATGGAGTCCGCCCGTAGTGGGCGGAGTCAGGTCGGACTATCCACCCAGCGCTGCGACCGCCCCGCAGCCGCCTCAATGGAGTCCGCCCGTAGTGGGCGGAGTCAGTGCGCATCGAGCAACGCCAACGCGTCGCCGACGGGCCTCAATGGAGTCCGCCCGTAGTGGGCGGAGTCAGGACGCGGCGCCGGTGCCCGGAGTGACCGTGTCGTCGCCTCAATGGAGTCCGCCCGTAGTGGGCGGAGTCAGGGACGGAGCGAAAGGACGTGTTGCTGGAACTGTTAGCCTCAATGGAGTCCGCCCGTAGTGGGCGGAGTCAGAAGAATGCAGAAGAGCTGCCTAGCAATGAAGTGCAGGTGCCTCAATGGAGTCCGCCCGTAGTGGGCGGAGTCAGATTGATTGGACTATTGCACACCGTTACCGGACTGTCGCCTCAATGGAGTCCGCCCGTAGTGGGCGGAGTCAGCTTGGAGGCACTAAGTGAGTCAGGAACAGGTCAAGGCCTCAATGGAGTCCGCCCGTAGTGGGCGGAGTCAGCGCTCCGGGTATGCGCGCAGCCGCACGGCGGCCACATCGCCTCAATGGAGTCCGCCCGTAGTGGGCGGAGTCAGGGCTCGCGGATATTGGGCCCTGTGACCTGCGACGATACACCGGTTCGCGAGCGCGGCATCGGCAGACCCACCGCGAGCGCGCCGGCAAGGGCCTCGGGCGGCCCCGATACCGGCCTTGACCTGGGCGCGAGCGCTCACGCTCAGGGGTGTCGGCACCGGAGCGCTCGCGGTGCATGATCAGACGATCCGCGGGCCGGTCTCGGGCAGCCGTCGCGGCCGGCCGAGAGAGCGGATCCAGGCCGGGGCGGACGCCGGGCCGAGGTCGATCTGGATGACGCTGTCATGGGCGAGGTGCATTATCCTCACCACGGCTTCCTCCAGTTCGGCGCGTTCGGCCAGCGAGAGGTCACACAAGAATACCGAATATTGTAGCCGCTCACCATGGTCTTCCATCAGCGTGCAGATCCGCCGAAGCCGCACCGGGTCGGCTATGTCGTACGCGATGAGGTACCGCCGCCGCGCCATTATCGGGTGACCATCGGGGTGTAGGACGGAATTTCTCCGACCATGACGGCGGCGAGCAGCCGGGCCTGGACGTCGAGCACTCGGCGGTAGCTGATGCGGTATCCGAACACCGGATGTGTGATCTGGGTGTCCAACCGCCGCTCGTAGGCGCGGAGGACGGTTTTGCGACCATCGGGCGTGAGCGACACCGCGCCGGCTCGGCGGATGAAATCGGACGCGGTGATCTCGCCGTTGTTCAACAAGCCGATGACGACGGAATCGGCGATGAGCGGCCGGAACTCCTCGGCCAGGTCCAATGCCAGGGACGGTCGGCCGTACCGGGATCGGTGGTAGACCCCGAGAAAGGGGTCCAGCCCGACACCCAGCGTGATGGCCACCAGATCTTTGGTCAGCATCGAGTAGCAGAACGAAAGGAGCGCGTTCAGCGGGTCGAGTGGCGGCCGGCGGTTGCGGCCGAGCTGCGAGAATTCCGCCGCAAAATCCGCGGCGCGATCGCCGAACACGGAAGGAAACGCGCCGAAATACAGGCGCGCGGCGGTGCCCTCGATGCCGAGCAGCGTGCTGAAGTTGTCGGCCAAACGAGCCTGTTCGCCAAGCCGGCGCAGCGCGTCCACCACGGCCGAGGCGTCACCACGGGCGTTCCGGCGCAGCAGGGTCCGGCAGTTGAGAATCTTGCCGTAGATCATCTGCTGGGCCAGGCCGGCACCGCCCTGGGCATGCGCGGCGGTCTGCCGGCGGCGCAGCTCGACGTACTTGGGCGGCTGCCCGAGCGCGTGACCGTGCAGCCAGCCGCCGGCGCTGAGCCACAGCACCGGGATCTCCCTGGCGAAGCACGCCAGCAGCGCCTGCGTGCTCACCTGTACCCGGCCGAATACCGCGAGCTGCGACACGTCGATCAGCCGGAACGACGCGACTTTCTCCTTGTTACGGCTGACCTCCAGCCGCCCGCTGCGGACGCCGACGAACGAACCGGGCTCGGTGACGTACACCGGGCGCTGGTCGGGGTCGCGCGGCACCAGCCGCCGCGGCGGCTGCTGCCGGCGGGCGAGTAACGCGTTCGTTTCGTCGGGCAGGCACAGCCCGACGAGCGAGCAGCGGACGCACTTCGGGCTGTCCACCAGCGGTAACGGCGCGGCCGCCGCGTCGGCCACCCCCCGTGCGTCGGCCACCACGTCGCGAACCCAGGACATCCGCGAGTCGGTCAGCTCGACCCGAACCCGCTGCCGCACCCCGGCGTAATACAGCTCCGCATGGTCGCAGCGGTAACCGCTCTCCCGCAGCACCACCGCCTGCAGGCACACCTGCACCTCGTCGCTCGGCCACGGCGTGCCGTCCGGTTGCGGCGAGCCCTTCTTGTAGTCGATCGGCACCACCGAACCGCCGTCGCCCTCCACAATGTCAATCTTCGCGATGACACCAAGGTGCTGCGAACTCAACATCAACGAACGGGCGGCGATCAGCTCGCCTTCCTCCGGCAACGGCGCCGCACCGGTCTCGGTGTCGACCTTGCGATGCACATACCTGCCGAGCCGGGTGTCATCGTTGTCGGCGAACCGCGCCTCCACCCACTCCAGGTAGAACAGCCGCGGGCAGTAGACGAACTCATTCACCATCCGAGCCGGCAGCAGGTCCAGGTCCATACCCCACACATCGCCGAGCCGTTCGGCGATGTCACGGGTGAACCCGTCCTGATCTTATGACCGTCCAGGCGACAGGCCAGCAGACCACCTGCGGCTTGGGCGGCTCGCCGCACCAGCGCGGCCAGCAGCGTCTTCAACCAATCTTGCTCGGCAAGTCGTTGTCGGCAGTCGCTAACTGGACGCCTTCGCCAGGAAGTCAGCCAGACTGGACGCCTCGCGACGGAGACTCACAGCTGTTGCTTCAAGGGCCCGAAGAACCTCGGACTGCCCAGTGATCCAACCACCTACCTGGCGACCGTCGTCACCATAGTCGTGAATAAGGTCCGATTCACGTCGAACAGCAGAAAGTCAAAGTGCCGCTCGTTCGGCATGGTGACGGTGGCAGGCATTTCTACCACTTCGATCACTTCTCCCATATCACGCCGAATGCGATAGTTGATCATCTCGTACTCAAGGTACGGTGTCAGCGGCAGTTGGACCAACCGGATCCGGGCGTACTGGATACCACGGTTCCGCACGCCGTCAAACAACGGCCGGTCCGCCTCCGCTTCCCCTTCCAGCAAGTCACGCGCCCGGTCAAAATCACCCGTATTGTAGGCCTCAAGCGATTTGTTGGCATCCAGCTCCTGATAGGACTGCCAACACTCAAGTTTGAGAAACCTCGACGTCATACGCGACCAGGCACCGGCGAACTCCGCCCCGAACTCTTCGAGGTCCAGCCGAGCGCCGGCTTTCCGGCACCATTCAGGCGGCTGCATCTAGGATTCCAGAACATCGTTCTTAGCAGCGACGAGCGTGTCGCGGATCATCCACACAGTCCGCTCGCCTCGAGCGCACCGAGCGTCGACCAGCGGTGGCGTCGTATCCCTCGAGTAGTTGGCGTGCTGACAATCCCTGCGAATGGCATTCATTGAAGTCCCCTCCGCGTCCGTAAGACTACCACCAGCGACGACACTAACAGTTTACTGCCGGCACCTTGCCACTGATCACCCGATATGACGACACACTCCTGTTTGGAGCCAATCTATTGGCCACAATGGAGTCCGGCCAGTTTGAGCCGGGGCGGCGTCAGCGCTGGGCGATCTCCTCGATGCCGAGCGGTATCGACGCTTCGGTCAATGGAGTCTGGCTGTTCGGCTGGGTCAGCCGTGCTGCACGCTGCTGCCGGACGCGCCGCACAGGCGTCAATTGAGTCCAGCTGTTTGGCCAAAGCCAGACGGAAATGACTCCCTGCGAGGCGTACAACGTGGCGCGGCTTCAATGAACTCCAGCCGGTTTGGCTGGAGTCAGCTTACGCGGAAGCTATTAGTCACTCTGCGCCATATGCGCTTCAATGGAGTCCGGCTGTTTGGGCCGGAGTCAGCGGATGGTCTCCTGCCGCTGCACCGCCTCGCCGATGCTTCAATGGAGTCCGGCTGTTTGGGCCGGAGTCAGGAGGTGCTCAAGCGTGTAGCACCGGCGGCACTGCCGGCTTCAATGGAGTCCGGCTGTTTGGGCCGGAGTCAGGAGGTCGGGGAACCGTGGATCGCGGAAGAGGCCGGCGAGCTTCAATGGAGTCCGGCTGTTTGGGCCGGAGTCAGCGCGGGCTGCAGGCGATGCACGCCTGCGGCGAGGTGAGGCTTCAATGGAGTCCGGCTGTTTGGGCCGGAGTCAGGTCCGAGAGTGGCAGGCGGCACCTGTTCGGCGTGCTGGCTTCAATGGAGTCCGGCTGTTTGGGCCGGAGTCAGGACCAACGTCTGTCAATGCTCGCGGACGAGTCATCACAGCTTCAATGGAGTCCGGCTGTTTGGGCCGGAGTCAGGGACACGTGGTGAACACTGACTACGCAAAGCTCGCGGCGCTTCAATGGAGTCCGGCTGTTTGGGCCGGAGTCAGCTGGCCTGGCTGTACCCGACCCGCCTGCCCACGTGGCTTCAATGGAGTCCGGCTGTTTGGGCCGGAGTCAGCATCGCCAACCGGTGCCGCTTGCATACGGCGTGGCTGCTTCAATGGAGTCCGGCTGTTTGGGCCGGAGTCAGGTGCCGGCGCGCCTGGGAGGTGTCCTGATGGGCTACCCGCTTCAATGGAGTCCGGCTGTTTGGGCCGGAGTCAGTCCCGTGCCTGGTCAGCCAGCAAAGCGGTCTGGATGCTTCAATGGAGTCCGGCTGTTTGGGCCGGAGTCAGTCGATCGCGGTGCGGCCGATCCGTCCTCGTCCCGACGCTTCAATGGAGTCCGGCTGTTTGGGCCGGAGTCAGGGGCCCGCTCGTCGGGTCCCACAACCCTCAGTCTCGTGCTTCAATGGAGTCCGGCTGTTTGGGCCGGAGTCAGGTCCCCTGCCGCCCCAGCCGCAAACCCGACGCGCCGCTTCAATGGAGTCCGGCTGTTTGGGCCGGAGTCAGGGTTCGGGGCGTGGCGGCCGGGCGAGTACACCCCGATCGGCTTCAATGGAGTCCGGCTGTTTGGGCCGGAGTCAGCGGGCCAGACGCGCGGATCGAGCCATTGCGCGCGGGTATAGCTTCAATGGAGTCCGGCTGTTTGGGCCGGAGTCAGGCCGATAGGCTGGCTGTTCATCCGCCGTAGATGATCCAGCTTCAATGGAGTCCGGCTGTTTGGGCCGGAGTCAGCACGGTCACCCTCGCCATGGCGGAGGGCGCGATCAACGCGCTTCAATGGAGTCCGGCTGTTTGGGCCGGAGTCAGCTCTGTGCACACTGACTGCCATACAAGATCGCAAAGCTGCTTCAATGGAGTCCGGCTGTTTGGGCCGGAGTCAGGTTGCCGGCTCTCTTGCTAAGCGCTCGGCTAGTTGGCTTCAATGGAGTCCGGCTGTTTGGGCCGGAGTCAGGTCTCCCGTCGAGTACCCATCGTTGCGACGTATCGTGCTTCAATGGAGTCCGGCTGTTTGGGCCGGAGTCAGGTCGGGTGCCTGAACGGGGACGCCACCAGGGCCTACCAGCTTCAATGGAGTCCGGCTGTTTGGGCCGGAGTCAGGTGTGCGCCTTGACCCGGTTGGCTGCGGCCTGCTGCGCGCTTCAATGGAGTCCGGCTGTTTGGGCCGGAGTCAGGGCTCGGGGTTTCTGGGCCCTGTGACCTGCGACGATAGCGGACGTTGCGAGCGGTGCCTAGCAGGGCCGGCCAAGGAGCTGCCGATGGAGCGGGCGAGGGGCCGAAAAACGGCGCTGACCTGGGCGCGAGCGGTTGAGCGTGGCGGTGTTGGCACCGGAGCGCTCGCGGCCAGGCGGCGACCACCGACGGCGGCGTCCCAAGAAACCATGGATAGCTCATTGTGGCAGGAACAGGCCTAGGCCGAAGTGGCTGAGGTGGCCCAAGGATAGCGGGCCGGTGATCGGGGTGTCGAAGGTGAGGCGGAGGAAGGCGGATGGGCGGCTGGCGCTGCCTTGCCG